>Ga0114970_10002004_pt1 | contig 15250 bp, 16 predicted proteins | sample M_140205_XF_Meta_FD_87030 | JGI IMG/M metagenome (GOLD analysis project Ga0114970, IMG submission 87030) | Freshwater microbial communities from Lake Montjoie, Canada to study carbon cycling - M_140205_XF_MetaG | ecosystem: Environmental > Aquatic > Freshwater > Lake | place: Lake Montjoie... | reverse complement strand
TTTCTCTTGGTACTCACTCATGTCCACACGGATAAGATTATTTACCGAACCAAAGATTTGTTTTGCCAATTGTTTAGCCAAGTGAGTTTTACCCACACCCGTTGAACCTAAGAAGATAAACGAACCAATTGGTTTATTTGGGTCTTTAATACCTAAACGGTTTCTACGGATTGCTTTAGCAATTTTAGTTACCGCCTCTTGTTGACCAATTACATCTTGTTGTAAAGATTTTTCCAAATCAATCAAAGATGTTCTATCATCGGTAGATAATTTGTTTACAGGAATTTTGGTCATTGAAGACACAACGGTCAAAACCAATTCAGGGTCAATTTCTTTACGGTTAGCCGCCTGTTCTTCTTCAAATTTTTTCTTTTCAAGTTCCAAACGGTCCAACAATTTTTTTTCTTTATCTCTGATTGCCGCAGCTTCTTCAAAGTTCTGAGCTTTAACAACATTGATTTTTTGTTGTTGAAGTTCTTTTGCCTTTTCACGCAAAATCTCAATTGATTCAGGTGTTTTAACATCCACTTGAGAACGAGCACCTACTTCATCCAAGATGTCAAATGCTTTATCTGGGAACTCACGGTCAGTAATATAACGGTCAGCCAAGTTTACACACATTTCCAATACTTCAGGTGAGTATGTTACTTTGTGGTAATCTTCATACTTGTCTTTTACGTTGGTAATGATTTTTAAGGTTTCTTCCTTGTTTGGTGAATCAACCACAACTTTTTGGAAACGACGCTCAAGGGCTCCGTCTTTTTCAAAGTTGGTTCTGTATTCATCCAAAGTTGTTGCTCCGATACATTGGATTTCACCACGAGCAAGTGCTGGTTTGAAAATGTTGGAACCATCCATTGAACCTGATGAATTACCGGCTCCAACCAATGTGTGGATTTCATCAATGAAAATGATGATATCAGGGTTTTCACCTAATTCCTCAATAATCACTTTCATACGCTCTTCAAATTGCCCACGGTATTTTGTACCAGCAACAATTGATGTTAAATCCAAAAGAACAATACGTTTGTCTTTTAGGTTACGAGGACATTCCCCGCTGTAAATTTTCATGGCAAGACCTTCCACAATCGCTGTTTTACCACAACCTGGTTCACCAATGATGATGGGGTTGTTTTTCTTTCTACGAGAAAGAATTTGGGCAATACGATTAATTTCCATCTCTCTACCAATCACAGGGTCTAATTTACCCTCTGATGCCATTTTAATAAGGTCTTTTGAGAAGTTATCCAAAACAGGTGTTCCACCTGATTTACGTCTTGACTTCTGTGTACCTTCGTTGTTATCAATAGAATCTATCATAGTCGTTTTTATTTCTGTTACAAATATACAACTTCTTTACCAAAAACCAATACTGACAATTTGTCATATACATATGACATTATGTCATAATATTTGATTTGGCACAATTTTGTATTTATGTTTTACAAAGATAGATAAAAAAATTAAAATAAAAAAAATATGTTTGACTTATTTGGAAACAACAACAGAAAATCATTAAAACAAATGATGGACGAAATCAACGAAATGTTCGGTGATTACAACCCTAACTTTAACAGTTCTTCTATGGAACATAAAACAGAAACAGGAAGTGAAAATGGTTTGGATTGGGAAAAAGAAACATTCACATCACCCGATGGACGTATTACATATATTGTAACATCAAGTTCAACAGTTCCACCAAGAAAAAATAAAAATTCTTTGGAATCATTAAAACAACAACTTGACAAAGCAGTTGAAAAAGAAGATTTTCAATTGGCAATTTATCTCCGTGATAAAATCAAAACTTTTGAAGGAGACCAAGAAGAAATCAAAAAGATTGAAGATGAGTTAAAGGATTGTATTAAATCACAAAACTACGAAAAAGCAATTGAACTACGAGACCAATTACGAAAAATGAGACCCTAATAAAAAGACCCTTGACTAAAATCAGGGGTTTTTTAATATTTATACTATTATGGCAGTAGGAAGACAAGAAATCAAAGGTACAAAAATTCTTAATGAAATTAATTCATCTAATATTATTAGAACTGAATATGATACCGCAGACAAAACAATGATTACAGAATTTAAAAATGGTACACGTTATGAATATGAAGATGTACCACACAATGTATATGCTGAATTCAGGTTGTCAGAATCACAAGGAAAATATTTCAATTCCAAAATTTCAAAAGTATACAAATACAAAAAATTACCTTAAATAAAAACTTGAGTATTTATAATAGATGGGTAAATACTCTAAAATACTATCTTCGTTTGGAACACAAGAGACATTAAATCCCGAAATATGGGATGGTGTAACAACTGACAGTCCAAAATTAAAGCCTCAAATAAGAAGGGCTTTATTAATGATTGCCGGAGAATTTATGGAATTCTTAGGTGAAAACATATTTATTGATGATGTTACATTTACTGGTTCTTTGGCAAATTATAATTGGTCTAAATATTCAGATATTGATTTACACTTGTTTGTTGACTTTTCACAATTTGACAATGAGGATGTTGAGGTATATAAAGAGTTATTTCAATTAAAGAAAACTTTATTTAATACCACACATAATATAAAAGTTAAAGGATATGAAGTTGAACTATATGCTCAAGACGTTTCAGAGTCTCATTTTTCAACTGGTGTATATTCCGTATTATTTGATGATTGGATTCAAAAACCTGAAAAAGAAAATATTGATATTGATAAATCAGTATTAACAGGTAAGGCAAATATGATGATGAATAAAATTGATTCTATTATTGATAACGCCAAAAAAGAAGATTACGAAACCGCAGTAAAGCTTATTGACTCTTTCAAAGAAAAATTAAAAAAATATAGAACAGCTGGATTAGAAAAAGGTGGTGAGTTTTCATATGAAAATTTAACATTTAAATTCTTAAGAAGGAACGGATATATTGATAAATTATTTAATTTTAAAGATAAACTTATGGATAAAGAACTATCCATTGAGAATAAGGTTGAGGAATAACTTGAAATTTAACATTATTCGTATATTTATATAGAAAAAAAAATGGCATTAGTTACATATTTAATAGCACCTTGTGAAGGACCAGCGGCAATTAACGTTGATTTTAATAGTAGTTCACTTCCCGTAGTTGGAGGTAATTACTATTTAACATTTGTTGGGTCAACAGATAGTGGATGTTATGAAATTGTTGACACTGCAGAACCTGGTGTAGGTATTGATGTAGTTGCAACAAAATCAACAAATTATGGTGATTGTGCTACATGTCAAGGAGCTTCAACACCCACTCCAACACCAAGTGTTACCGCAACCGTAACGCCAACTGTAACTAAAACACCTACAGTAACACCAACAAAAACAGTTACACCAAGTGTTACAACAACTAAAACACCAACCGTAACACCTACTAAAACTGTAACACCGAGTGTGACACCGACTAAAACTGTGACACCTTCGGTAACACCCACAAATACTATTACACCAACAGTTACGGCAACTAAAACGCCCACACCAACACCAACAGTTACGACAACTAAAACGCCAACACCAAGTGTGACTAAAACACAAACACCAAGTGTAACACCAAGTGTTACGGCAACTGTAACAAAAACACCAACGGTTACTCCAACAAAAACAGTAACTCCAAGTGTTACGGCAACTGTAACAAAAACACCAACAGTAACTCCAACAAAAACAGTAACTCCAAGTGTTACGGCAACTGTAACAATAACACCTACAAAAACGGCAACACCAACACCAACACTTACACAAACTCCAACACCAACACCAAGTATGTTTGCATTATCGGCTGGTACTGAGTATTTTGAATGTAGATGGTGTCCAGGTGAAACTCCAACAATTGAAGCTGTTCCACACGCAGTCTATTCAAATGCTCAAGGTAGAGCTGTTATACAGGAAAACTCTGTAGCATTAGGTGGATTTAATGGACTAAACTCATAACAACATAAAAAAAAATATATAAAAATGGCTGATTTAAAACCAATAGGAAGTGAAAGACTTCAAGGACAAGAAAAACTAAACAGAATTCTTGAAATCGCAAGATACAAAGAAAATATACCATCAAATATCAACGAAACATCAAGAGTTGAATTTGAAAGAGTATTGTCTGATGGAAATCACTACGAGATTGTGAAAGAAAAATCTGGATACGTAATAAAGAAAAAGGTTAACGAATCTTTGGAATATATTGAACCAATGAGAAATAGAAAACACTATGGTTCGTATAGTGCCGCTTTAAAAAGATTAAACCTAATTGCCGGTGAGGTGAACAGACTTACTGAAAATGAAGAAGAAGTTTCTATGTACAATTTATCTGAACAAAAAAAATTCACATTAAAAACACCTAAACCAGCACCAATGCCGGAGCCAATGCCAGAACCAATGGCCGCAGCTCCTGAGGCAGGTTCAATAGATGCACCATTGGATGATACATCTCTTGATGCACCTGAAGGTGATGATGAAATGGATTTTGATATGGACCTTGATACACCTGAAGGTGACTTGGACGTTGATATGAGCGACGAAGAAGGACCAATGGGTGATGAAGAAGAAGTTACTTTTAAAACCATTCAAAAATTGACTGGTAAATTGGGTCAAAAAATCAGAATGATGAATGATTCAGTTGGTATGACTTCTGAAGATGTTAAGTATGTAATTAATTCATTATTGTCAGCATTAGATTTGAGCAAACTTGACGAAGAAGACCAAGAAGATATCATGGCTAAATTTGAAGAAGACTCAGAATCAAATTATGATTCAGATATGGATATGGGTTCTATGGGTTCTATGGGTGATGAAGAAGATATTGACGTTGATATTGACGATGAAGAACCAATAGACGGTGAAATGGCTGAAAATACTTATGGTTCATTTGATGGAGAGGAATGGTACGATGAAAATGATAGACCTTTTCATAAAGATAGCTTTGATTTCCCACATGACGAAGAAGAGTTTGGTGAATTTCAACCTATGATGGATAAACATGGTAAATCAACAAGTTGGTTTGATAAAGGTTCTTCAGGAAAAAAAATGTTTGACATGTATAAAGAAAAACATGGTCCTATGAAAGTTAGAACTAAAAGAGTTGATAGTGAAATGTCTGAAGACGACAAAGTTAATTCTCATGTTTCTAAAATTATGGATGAAATTTTCAGTGAATCTAAAGTTGATAAAGTTTTAACATCTTATTTTCAAATTTCAGAATCTGAAAATAAACAAAAGAAACAAAAATTGGTTGAAACAAAAAAAGTTGCAGTAAATTCAATTAAAAGACTTTCTGAAACAATTGAACAGGAATTAGCGGCTGAATTTATCGTAAGAGAAAATTCAAACTATAAACTCGTTGGTAAAACAAACAAGAAAAACTTGGTGTTTGAACACAACGGAGAACAAATCAGAGTAACTACAAAAGGTGAAGTATTATGAGTTATTTAATCTATATTAACGGACTCGGTCCAAACTATAGAGGAGATAACATGTATGAATTTATCTTTAGTGATGAACTTGATGTTTGGGGTGATGATTGGGATGCAAAACCAGCAAATGGTTACCCACAACCACCTGAATTAAAATACATAAAACAAGTTGGACAGTTAAAAGAAACTGACATTCAACTTGAACTTATACAAAATTGTGACTTCATGGGAGTTACAGACGCGATGGAAGATATCATCGCGTTAGCCTGGGAAAAAGATGAAACGTGTGAGGACAAAACTAGACTTGTCTTTCGTTTCGGAGAAACCATAGAAAAAGTAAAAGATAAACTGTACGAGAGAGACCTCATATTAGAATTTGAAAAACAAATTGTTTATGAAAAATAAAATACAACATTTAATTAACGCTGGATTATCCAAAAAATTATTAATTAATTTGTCTGAAGGACAAGTTAATCAATTACATAAAAGAATGGTTTCTGAACAACCTCAATCAGGAATTACTATGGTTCCTGCAGGAGATACTGCAAAACAAACTCAATTAAAACAACAGAAAAAAACTTATCAAGTTTATGAAAAGGAAATTGATGAAGATGATACTTTAGATGTTGTTAAAGACCCTGACGCTTCTGATGATGGTATGGGTATGTTTGAAACTGAAATTGGTGAGGGTAAGAAAAAAGAATCAAAGTATAATCCTTGGGCTATTTGTACATCATCAGTTGGTAGAAAAGATAAGAAGAAATATGAAAAGTGTGTGATGGATGTTAAAAAGAATATCAAAGAAGGTAAAAATCCACATCAAGTAATAGTTGAAATGGCTTTAGAAAAAATGATTGAAAAGCATATTTCTCCAAGAATGACAAAAAAAGATTTAATTGATACTTTAACTGAATCAGGAATAATTCGCAGACCAATGACAAATATGGTATTAGGATTTGCCGATGAGAAAAAAATGGACAAACCGGTAAAAAAGTCATATACTTCTTCTATGAAAGAATCTGACACTAAAACGGCTCCTCCAAAAATTAAACCAGGAACTAAAGAAAAGCCCGGTACTTTAGACCCGTTTAAAAATCCAAAACATCAACCTAAACCAAAGGCTGAAGTGAAAGAATCTGATACTAAAACAGCTCCTCCAAAAATTAAGCCAGGAACTAAAGAAAAGCCCGGTACTTCAGACCCGTTTAAAAATCCAAAACATCAACCTAAACCAAAAGCTTTAGACCAACCGGCTAAAAAAATGGGAACTGTTGAAATTCCAGATTATTTAACATTTGACCAATTAAAGATTAATTTTAAAGACCAATAATGACTAAACGTAGACTTAACGAAGCTCCTCCAATTGATTATGGTGATAGACCAGAAAGAATGTCACCTGATGTTGAAGACAAAATTAATAGAGGTGAAACTCCTTTATCAAAAAATCCTGCGTTTCCAAATATTGCGGCCGGTCAAATACCCCAAACATTTGAACAATTAATAGCATCTAAACGATTTAAAGATGTTGTTGATAAAGTTAAAAGATATACTGGTCAACAAAATATTTCAGGACAAAACGCCTTAATGCAACTTCAAACGGCTATGATGAGAGCTGTTCAAACAGTGTTTCAAATTCAAGATAACAACAAAGAATATTTGGAAAATTTGTCGGTTGATTTAGTTAGAAAAGAAATGGGTGTTAGACCTGACCAATTACAATATGATGCCAAACTTGTAGGTATGGGTCAAATTGATATGAGTGGGTTTTCAAAAGAAGGTGAAGAACCTGAAGAAGAAGAAATAGAACAAAATTTTCAACAACAAGAAGAGGATGTTGAAGATTTTATCACAGCATTTGAAAGATTTGATATTGAAAAGGCAAAAAGAAGATTTATTAACGCTTTGATTCAAGGTTCATCTAAAAAAGGACATTATATGTTTGAATTAGTAAGAGATGAACTTGATAGACTTGACCCAAGATTATTAAATTTGTATGGTGTTATTATGTCGGTTAATGATTTGATGTATTGGGTATTACCTGATGAAATGATGGACATGATGATGAGTCAAAATGGTGTTGGAGGTAAAGAAGAAGTTGATATTGAAACTGACCCGCCAACAGTTAAAGCACGTGGTTTATTTTTTCCTATTTTAATTCATGAATTAATTAAAGGAACCATGGAAGTATTAGGTACTCAAGGACTTCCTGACGACCCAAAACAAGCCGAAATGGTTATGTCATCTACAGATACTTTAGCAAATGAAGTTTGGGATTTAAGACTTGGTCCAGTAATATGGGAAAAATTCTTAACATCATATCCTGAACGTTTATTTGATGAAGATAAAAAATTCATACAAAGCTACCTATTTGCAAGATTTTCAGCATTATCTGCTGACGAATTTTTCAATTTAGCAAAAATGATTTTAAGAGGTGATGCAAAAGCAACATCTATCTTAGACAAAATGGTTACAGAAATTGTAAATCATCTTAATGAAGTTCATAGTAATGACGATGATGATTCATCGGACTATGATAGTGAAGATGATAACGATGTGGATGGACCTGATGATTTAAGTGATTTAGATGATTTCTTAGGTAGTTTAGGTATAGACAGGTCCTAACACTAACCTTATATGGGTTTCACCAAAGAACAACTATTATTAGAATATACAAGGTGTATCAAAAACACACCATACGCTCTTAAGACGTATCTTCAGACTTATGATAATACTCAGTCAAAATACGTACCTTTGGAGTTGTTTCCTGACCAAGTTAATTTAGTTGAGGATTATGAATCCTACAACGAAAATATTGCATTAAAATACCGTCAGGCAGGTGTTTCTACGGTGACTGCCGCTTGGGCAAGTAAAAGACTTGTATTTGCATCAAAACAAAGACCTGAAAAGGTTTTGATTATTGCAAACAAATTGGATACTGCCGTGGAAATGGCAAACAAAATACGTGGATTTACTGAACAATGGCCTGCTTGGGTTGGTGTAAGTTTTTCACCAGATAAAAACGCGGCAAGACATTTTAAATTAACAAACGGTTGTGAAGTTAAAGCCGTTGCAACATCAAAAGATGCACTTCGTGGTTATAGCCCCACTATGTTGATATTTGATGAAGCTGCGTATATTGAAGCTGATGGTGATTTCTGGGCTGCCTGTATGGCTTCGTTATCTACGGGTGGTAAAGTTGTTGTTGTATCAACACCAAACGGCTATGACCCAATTTACTATGAAATCTACGAACAAGCCAATCGTGGGATGAACGATTTCAAGATTACTGAAATGTATTGGTATCGTGACCCTCGTTATACTAAAGATTTATATTTGGTTAAAACAAATGAAATTATTCATTATTTGTTAAACCGTGAAGAATATACAGCCGACAGTATTATTGATTTTTCAGGTCGTGACCCCTATGAAAGAAATTATGATGAGCTAAAAGCTTATTTTGAGTTAGGTTACAGACCATGTTCCTCTTGGTTTGAGGCGATGGTTAAAAAACTTAAATATGATAAACGTAAAGTTTCTCAGGAATTAGAATGTAATTTCTTGGGTTCAGGTGATAACGTATTTGATTCTAACTTAATTAAAAATATTACTGATAATATGATTAAAGAACCCATGAATAAAATGATGGGTGGTGGACTTTGGATATGGAAAGAACCTGAAATGGGTCACAGATATATTATGGGTGTGGACGTTTCTCGTGGAGACTCTGAAGATTATTCAACATTTCAAATTTATGATTTTGATGAAAGGGAACAAGTTGCGGAATATATTGGAAAACTTCCACCTGATGTATTGGCTGAAATTGCCTACAAATGGGGTAACATGTACAACTGTTTTATAGTGATTGATATCACAGGTGGTATGGGTGTTGCAACAGCTAGAAAACTACAAGAACTTGGATATAAAGATTTGTATGTTGACGGTGTTGATTTTGGAAATAAATGGAAATATGACCCAAAGGCGGCTGAAAAAATACCTGGTATTAATTTTAACAACAAAAGGGTTCAGATTATTGCGGCACTTGAAGAAAGTTTAAGACACGGATTAAAAGTTCATTCATCAAGATTATTGAATGAAATGAATACATTTGTTTATATCAATGGAAGACCTGACCACATGAAAGGACAACATGATGATTTAATCATGTCTTTGGCTATGGCGGTGTATGTATCAGATTCATCTTTTTCACAACTCACAAAGGTTACAGAACAGGCAAAAACTATGTTGGAATCTTGGACTGTTCAAAATTATGAACAACCAAAAGAACAATATTTCAATCCAGCAATGCCAAATATGAATTTCAAAGATAATCCCGCATATAGAAATCAACCTTCAAAAAAAGATTATGAACAGTATTTATGGGTATTCGGCGGAATGAAGCGTTGATAAAAAAATAATATAATATAAATTTTTAATATGGAGCAAAAAAACTTGACAATATGGCAAAGATTATCCCAAGAGTTAGGACCTAATTCTTTGTTGGGTCAAGACATACCCACATATAAGTTTGATAAAAAAGAACTTTTAAGAACTCAAGATAAAGCTGAGTACGAAAAACAAAAACTTCAAGCACAACAAACTTTTTATATTACAAGCCAATGGGCTAAGATTGAAAACAATCTTTATAGTCAAGCGGTATATTATGAACCAACTCGTTTGGCTTCGTATTATGATTACGAATCAATGGAATATACTCCTGAGATTTCAGCGGCTCTTGATACTTACGCCGAAGAATCTACAACGGTAGATGAAAATGGTTATATGTTACAAATTTATTGTGATTCACCAAGGATTAAAGCCGTTTTGGGTGATTTATTTAATAACGCTTTGGATGTCAATACAAACTTAGCAATGTGGACTCGTAATACCGCAAAATATGGTGATAACTTTGTTTTCTTAAAGTTGGACCCTGAAAAAGGTGTTGTGGGTTGTTTACAATTACCAAACATTGAGGTTGAACGTATTGAAGTTGGTATGAAAGGTAGAGCCACTTCAGGTTATGGTGGACCAACAGCATCAAACGCTGGTGTTAAAAGTCTTACATTTACTTGGAAAAACAAACAACTTGAATTTAACAGTTGGGAAATTGCTCACTTTAGATTATTGGGTGACGATAGAAAACTTCCTTATGGTACATCTATGTTAGAAAAAGCAAGACGTACTTGGAAACAATTGGTATTGGCGGAAGATGCAATGTTAGTTTATAGAACATCAAGAGCACCTGAAAGACGTGTGTTTAAAGTGTTTGTTGGTAACATGGATGATGCGGATATTCAACCATACGTTCAAAGATTTGCTCAACAATTTAAGAAAGACCAAGTTGTTGACCCTCAATCAGGAAACGTAGATATGAGATTCAACCAAATGGCGGTTGACCAAGATTTCTTTGTTCCTGTTCGTGACCCAGCGGCACCAAATCCAATTGATACTTTGCCAGGAGCACAAAACTTATCAGAAATTGCTGATATTGAATATATCCAAAAGAAACTTTTAACAGCGTTAAGAATTCCAAAAGCATTCTTAGGGTTTGAAGAAGTTGTTGGTGATGGTAGAAACTTATCATTACAAGATATTCGTTTTGCTCGTACAATTAATAGAATTCAAAAATCTATGGTTGCAGAACTTAACAAGATTGCAATCATTCACTTATTCTTATTAGGTTTTGAAGATGAATTGGGTTCATTCCAATTGAGTTTAACTAACCCATCTAAACAAGCTGATTTACTTACCATTGATGTATGGAAAGAAAAAATGTTGTTGTATAAAGATGCTGTTGCACCAATTGAAGGTATTGCTCCAACATCACAAACTTGGGCTAAGAAACATATTCTTGGATTCTCGGATGAAGAAATCAAATTAGATTTACAACAACAACGATTGGAAAAGGCGGTATCAATTGAAATTCAAAATACAGGTAACGTTATTACTAAGACAGGTATCTTTGATAGTCTTGATAGATTATATGGAAATAAGAGTACTTCAGGAGCAACTGAAAATCCACCAACAGAAGGTGGGGGATTTGAAGGATTTGGTAATGAAGCACCACCATCAGAAAGCTTTGGAACACCTTCAGCTGAAAGTATACCATCGGCAGGTGGAGAAACACCAGCAGCAGGTGGAGTTACACCCGAGTCAGTTAAAAAAGACATGAATATTATCTTAGAACGTGAAAATATTTATGGTGTTGATGACATTGATTTGGAAAGGGGTAGTCGTTCTTTAGGAGAAATTGAAGATTCTCTTAGAAAACTAATAGATTGATATATTTATTAATAAAACCTATTATGAAATTTGGACAATTAATGAGTAAGATAGAAGAGTTATTAATTAACTCTTATGTTAATGAAACGGCTAAAATTGAGTTGAAAAACTTTAGGCATTTGGTATTGGAAAATAAAAACGCCAGTACAATGTTTTACATTTATACTGAGTTGTCTAAGAAAAAAGGTTATGATAAAGAAATCGCCGAATCATTTATTAATGAATCTTTAAAACACATTGAAAATTTTTTACCAAAATTAAAAACACAACGTATTGAATATTGGGTTAAAGATGTGGTGTGTGAAAATAACTACAAAGATATTGACAATATTGTTTATGGTACTCCAGACAAAATTATGGAGACTGTTATCAGTAAAAAAACTTTAATAAAATTATTGAGTGAATCATCTGAGATTAAATCTCACATTAATTTACCAATTGAAACTTTATTAAACATAGCCAACAAATCAATCAAGGGATACATTGAAAATTTAGATGAAGATTCCAAGAGAGATTTGTCAAAAGTATTAATGACAGAAGATGTGGAACTCTCAAAAGAATTTGATGAATTAAAGTCAAAAACTATTGGTAAATTGAGTAACATCACAGAATCTTTAGATGACGTTACTAGTAAGAAATTACAAGAAACAATTGAACAGGTTCAGTCAGATACTTTTTCAAAAATCAATTATGTGAGATTATACAATCTCCACAACAACTTATAAATTATCTTTATTTTTTTGAGATTGGACGTATTTGGCTTTCAATTTCTGATTTCTTTTCAAAACACTTTTTTTCTCGTATTTTAATTTCTCACGCAACTTTTCAGTTTGCTTAGTTTTGATTACTTTTCCTTTGAGAACTTTCAATGCTTTATCCAAATTTTGGTTATTATCTATTTTAACTTTTAACATATCTTATTAAATAATTCAATTATACCAAAAAGTTTGACATGGTAATTAAAATCAGTTAAATTTAATCAATAAAATAAATGTATTTAAAATGAAAATTAATGAAAAAAGGAAAAACGGCACGAATCATAGGATTCTGTGATTCAAAAGTGAGTTATGGTACAGTTGATTCAAAAAATTTCAAATCAGTATATCTAAACTTACAAAGTTGGGTATCACCAAAAGAAAATTATGAAAAATGGGAAAGGATTGTTGGAAATTTTGGAAGAAATATAAAGCACACCGTTTACGAAATTGCCGATAAAGACACATTCAAAGAAACAAATATTGTAGATTTAGATTTAAGAACAAGTGGAATATTTTACGGAAAAAAAAGTTTTATGAATTTAGAAATAACTTTGTTTTTAAATGAAAATACGGATTTTAAAGACCCCCAACTTAAAGAAAAACTTAAGAAAATTGCCAAAGCAATCTACGTAGATAATTTCAAGAATAACGAGTATTTTGATTTTACTATATCAAAAAAAGTAAAAGATACTATTTGATGGTATTTATTACTAAAATGTTTTTATGAAAATATTAGGACCACAAGATACGGGTAAAGGAATATTAATAGAAATGGATGCGGGATATATATCTCCAAACGATTCTCACAACAAGAATTTATTGGAACAAGCCAACAAAAGCATGTTGGATTATTCTAAACCATTTGAATTTTATGCCGTACTACAGAAATACAATACACCAAACCGTAACGGAAGAGTGTATCCTGAAAAGATTCTCAAAAGAGAGGCTGAGAACTATAAGACCATGATTTCTAAAGGAACATCATTGTCTGAATTAAACCACCCTGAATCATCGTTAATTGACCTTGACCGTGTATCTCACATCATTAATGAGGTATGGTGGGACGGACACATACTTATGGGTAAATTAAAGCTTCTAACGTCACCTGGGTTCCATGAAAGAGGTATTGTCTCTACCAAGGGTGACCAAGCGGCAAACTTACTAAGACAGGGTGTTACATTGGGTATATCTTCACGTGGTGTTGGTTCTTTAAAAAAGACGGGTGAACAAAATGAAGTACAAGATGATTTTGAATTAATTTGTTTTGATTTAGTCTCATCACCATCTACACCAGGGGCATATTTGTTTACAAACGTTGAGGATAGAAATAATTTTGAAGAAAACTTAGATGAAGAAAAGAATTTAAGAACTCCAAATATTGGTGTAAGTGAAAAAGGAATGAATCGCTCTATTGACTTATTGAAAAAATTAAACCATTATTTGGACAAATAATATTAAAAACATGGATGAGAAATATTTTGTAGCAAAAGTACAGTACGAACTACCTGATGAAAATACAGGTAAATTGAAAAAAATTAGAGAAGAGAAATTGGTAAAAGGTTACTCAGTAACCGATGTAGAAGCCAAGGTTACTTCACGATACACGGGGTTCCAACATGACTGGAGAATCACGGCAGTATCCGAAAGTAAGATTGACGAAGTTATTGAAGATTAATAAAAACCCCTCTTAACCGAGGGGTTTTTTTATTTATTTTGGGTTTATGCCAACCCAACACCAACTTTTTTTAAGTTGGGATATATTTATTATGTAAATTATTCTAAAATTTATATGGCAGACAAAAAGTCATTAGTCGAGGAAGCACTACTTCAAATGAAAAATTTGGAAGATGTAGTGACTGAAAATGCAAAAGGAATACTTGCTTCAACAATGAAGGAAGAAATCTCAGAATTAGTAAAAGAATCTCTAAAAAGAGAGATTAACGAACAAGGTGAAGAAGAGACGGGCGTTGAAATTGATTCTATGGACGACATGGGAGACGAAGATGAATTTGACATTGACCTAGATATGGATGATGACGATGAATCTGATGTTGATGGCGTAATGGGAATGGGTTTAGACACGGACTTGGAAGATGAACAACCAATTGACCTTACAAACGCTTCTGATGAAGAAATCTTAAAGGTTTTTAAATCTATGGGTGATGAAGATGGTATCATTGTAACAAAAGACGATGACCAAATCAGCTTAGAGGATGAAAACGAAGATGTGGAATACATTATTCAAATGGAAGGTGATGAAGATGAATCAATTATGGATGAGGAATGGAATGAAGGAGAAATGGAAGAAGGACACGGCTACGACCATTACAGAGGTGCAGAAAAAGATGATGCAGCTCATATCCGTAATTTAAAAAACGATATGAAATACGACAAAAAATACACGGAAATGGATGAAAACGAAGAAATGTCTGATGAAGATTTAGATGCTTTGATGCAAAGTATGTTTCAAACTGAAGAAATAGATGAAGAAGACATGTATGAAGGAGATGAAAATGAAGAAGGCGAAGTTGTTTATGAAATAGAAATGGATGAGGATGATGACGATTACGATGACGATAACAATGATACTGGTTCAGTGTCAGAAGGTAAAATGACAATTTCACCTGTTAGAGGAAAATTAACAAAATCTTAATAAAAAAAAAAAGAAAAGAAAAGGGAAACCAAAGAAGGTTCAATGATGGCAAAACAAGTAGTTGGTAAAGGTGTAAAAACCGGTTCAGCTAAATTTGAATACAAAGAAGGTAAAAAATGGAAACAAAAG
>Ga0114970_10002003_pt1 | contig 15254 bp, 10 predicted proteins | sample M_140205_XF_Meta_FD_87030 | JGI IMG/M metagenome (GOLD analysis project Ga0114970, IMG submission 87030) | Freshwater microbial communities from Lake Montjoie, Canada to study carbon cycling - M_140205_XF_MetaG | ecosystem: Environmental > Aquatic > Freshwater > Lake | place: Lake Montjoie... | reverse complement strand
GTTGATCAGCAGCTTGTAGGCGATGTTCGCCGCGTCGAGATTCGGAAAAATCAGGACATTGGCGTCGCCGTCAAGTTTGCAGAATGGAAACTCGTTGTGTCTGAGGGTTTCATTCAAGGCAACGTCGGCTTGCATTTCCCCGTCCACGCAAAGGTCCGGATGACGCTCCTGGAGAATTCTCGTCGCCTTTGCAACCTTGTCCACGTGTTCGTGCCTGGTGGCACCGAAGCTCGCAAAACTAAGCATCGCAAGCCGGACGGGTTCTTTCATGTAGCGCTTGGCCAATGCCGCCGTGGCTTCCGCAATCTCGACCAGCTGTTCTGCCGTTGGATCGATGGTGATCGTGCAGTCCGCCAGAAAGAATAATTTTTCTTGCGTCATAATTAGATAAACACCTGCGAGGGCCTCGTCCTTTGCGACTCCGACGGTTTCAATAAGAGGTTTCACGGCGCGCTGGTAGCTGACCACCAGGCCTGAAACCTGTCCGTCCACTTCACCACTGGCCAGCATCATTCCGGCGAAATAATCGTGGCCGCGGATCAATTCCTGGGCTGCTGCTCGTGAGATGCCCTTACGCTGGCGAAGTTCAAAGAGTTGCTCGCCATACTTTTGCGCCAGATCTTCGTCCTTCAGGGGGTCAATGATTTTGACCTTGCCCTCGAATTGTTTCAGGCCCATGTCTGCGGCCATGCGTGTGATGTGTTTGCGAGATCCCAGAAGCGTGATGTCGATTTCGCCCTCGTCACACAATTGTGCGGCTGCTCGTACGATTCGTTTATCGTGCCCATGGGGAATGGCCAGATGAATCTTTCGGCCTGACTTTTGACGATGGGCAGCCAAGTCTTTGCGTATGGATCGCATCAGGCGTTTGGAGGGTCCGCCCATGAGCTCGAGCTTTTCCCGGTATTGATTTATGTCGATTTTTACACGGGCCACTCCGGTGTCCATGGCAGCCTTTGCAACGGCTGGTGCAACCCGCAGCAGGACACGTGGGTCGACTGGCTTGGGAATTAAGTAATCCCGACCGAATTGATAATTCTGATCGGTTTTATAGGCCCGGTTCACAACGTCGGGAACATCCTCTTTCGCCAGGTCTGCAATGGCACGAACGGCAGCCAGTTTCATTTCAATGTTGATGGTCCGGGCACGGACATCGAGTGCTCCGCGAAAAATGTACGGGAAGCCAAGGACATTATTCACCTGGTTGGGATAGTCACTGCGCCCGGTGGCAACAATTGCATCGGGGCGCGCGGCTAGGGCGACATCTGGCAGGATTTCAGGATCCGGGTTTGCCAGGGCAAAGATGATAGGGTTTTTGGCCATTTTCATGATCATTTCAGGTTTCAGAACATTGGCGGCCGAGACACCGACAAAAACATCTGCGCCGTCGAGGGCTTCCTCGAGGGTTTTCATGTCAGTCTCGCGCGAGAACTTGGTCTTGTATTTATTCAGATCCTTTCGCGAAGTTGAGACCACGCCTTTGCTGTCGCACATGGTTAGGTTTTGATGTTCGACGCCGAGGGCGAGAAAAAGATTTGCCGTCGCGATTGCAGCCGCACCACTGCCAGAGAACACAATTTTCGTTTTTTTCAAGTCACGTTGGGTGACGGTCAATGCATTCAGGAATGCGGCAGAGCAAATGATGGCAGTTCCGTGCTGATCATCGTGCATCACCGGGATGTTCATTTGCTCGCACAGGGCTTCCTCGATTTCAAAGCACTCGGGGGCTTTAATGTCCTCCAGGTTGATCCCGCCAAACGTCGGCTCGAGAGATCTTACGGCAGCGATAAAATCGGCGGGATTCTTGGCGTTGACTTCGATGTCAAAGACGTTGATGTCGGCGAATTTTTTAAAGAGCATCGCCTTGCCCTCCATGACGGGCTTTGATGCATGGGCACCGATGTCCCCGAGGCCAAGGACAGCAGTGCCGTTGGAAATCACGCCCACCAGGTTTCCGCGTCCCGTATAACGAAACGAATCGTCCTCGTTCTTTGCAATCTCCAGGCAGGGTGCTGCGACCCCGGGAGAATAGGCGAGGGTCAAGTCCTGCTGTGTCGCGGCGGGTTTTGATAACCCTGTGAATATTTTTCCTGCCGGTGAGCGCTCGTGATAGGCGAGTGCCAGGCGATCAATTTCATCATCGGTGAGCTTTGGGGGATGATTGTTGCCGTTTCCGTTGCTGGAGTTTGTCATCTCGGAAGTTCCTTTCGCGAATCTTGCTTGTCGGCGGCTTTTTTTTTGCTCAGAGCGAGCGTTCGAACTGCAGATAACTGATAAAAAAATCCACGATTAGGATCGTAACCAGTGAAATCACGACGGCTTCCGTGGTGGCGCGTCCAACGCCTTTGGCGCCTCCGGCAGCATTGAACCCCTTGAAACATCCGGTCACCGAAAAAATCGCACCGAAAACGGCAGCCTTTTCCAGTCCCTGGACAATATGGCGCGGCGCGACGATGAATCGGATTTTTTCAAAGAAAATGCCAACGTCAACATCATACATCCCGACCCCGATGACGAAGGCGCTGGTGACCCCGGCAAGCGTAAACAGGGACGTCAGCAGCGGCATCATCAGGATCGAGCCAAGCATTCTGGGAGCAACAAGGTAACTGATCGGATTCACTGCCATCACGCGCATGGCATCGATCTGTTCGTTGACCCGCATGGTTCCGATTTCCGCGGCCATGGCTGAACCGGCCCTGGCCGTTACCAAAAATGATCCCACCACGGGTGCCAGTTCTTTTGAAAGGGCGAACCCGGCGGCAGCACCGATCATGCTTTCGGCGCCAAAAATCCGGAAGATCTCGCCAAACTGAAGCCCGAAAACAGCACCGACCATGACGCCGGCAAGGATGATGATGGCAAAGGACCGGTTGCCGATAAACTCGAGTTGCCTGAAAACAAGTGTCGAGCGCAGGTCCCGTGAAAAAATCTGACGAAGACCGTTGCCGAGAAAAATGACAAAGTTACCGAAGCCCTCGATCTGGCGAAGGGTCAGGCGTCCGATGACGTTGACGGTTTGTTGTGCCGGCACGCAGATTCCTGTAGGCGTTGAGATCGGAGTCAGGGCTACGTTTGATCTTACACTTTTGATTATACCCTACGGATGATTGTTGGACGGAGTTTCCACCATGCGATTCCAAAAATGGTTTGTCTTTGTCCGGCGGGGCTTTGGGCCCGGCCTTGTGCTTGTTGGATGCGCGGCAGTGGGTCTGTTCTTGTTTCTATGGATGGGGACCCCCCGGGCGACGTCCGGGGGAATCAAGATGTCATGGCCACCACAGGATCCTTCCAACACGGTTCGTCTATTGGTACTCGGAGACACCGGGACCGGTGGGGATGGGCAGTTTCAGGTTGCAGGAGCCATGGAGCGCGCCTGCAACCAGGCAAAAAAAAAGCCCTTCGATGGGATTCTTATGCTTGGCGATAATTTTTATCCGTCCGGCGTCTTGTCCACAGTTGATCCACAGTGGCAGGAGAAATTTGAAAAGCCTTATGGATCACCCTGCCTTTCGGGGCTCCCGGTTTATCCTGTTCTTGGCAACCATGATTACCGCCTCTCGCCGGAGGCCCAGATTGAGTACTCCGCAGTTCAGCCCAGATGGCGGATGCCAGGCCGCTTTTATTCGGTGGATTTTGGGCCATTGGTCCGTTTGGTTGCATTGGACACCAACCGGTTTGACTGGTGCGGGTCGCCACGAGATTGTGTTTATGATTTCTTGAAGTCCCGATTGCGGAGTGCGAAAGGGGCTTGGACCATCGTAACGGGTCATCATCCCATGGCCAGTTCATCATCCCACGGGGCTGCTTATGACGGCACGTATTTCAAGTACACCGTCAGGCCTGAAATTTGTGATCATGCTGATTTCTATTTGTCCGGGCATGCTCATCAACTGGAACACTTGAGTTTTAGCGGATGCAAAACAGACTTTGTTGTTGCTGGAACTGGTGGGGCAGAGGTGGGAGAATTGAAGTCAGAACGACCAGGTTCAAAATTTGTTCAGCCTTCATTTGGTTTTGTGGCCATGGAACTGACAGTCGAAAAAGCGACGCTGATCTTTTATGATGTGGATTTGCGGGAGCTTTACCGGATCGAGCGCGTTAAAAATTAACCGGCACGGCGCAGGAACAAGTGGCGGTCTGCCGCACCGGTTCCGAGCAGGTCCAAGGTTTCGCGATCCTCTGCTGGAGCGCGTGAGGCGAGGGCTGCGTACATAAGGCATAAATGCTTTTCCAGGCCTGCAAGGCGACTGCGACTGAATCGCTGGTTGATTTCGTCTGGCATCAGAGAGCAGATTTGCAGGATTGTCTTGTTGAAGCCGGCCATCACGGTTGCGGGGCGATCCGCTGGCACGCCGCGGCGAGCAATGACCAACACGGCAAGTTTGCGTGAAGCGTGGGCGTGCTCATCGACAAAAGAATTTGCAGCAAAATTGGAACTTCGAATCAGAAGGCTATAAATCTCGACGGCGGCGAGTTCGCAGCGGAGGGCCTCATTGAGGGCATCGGTCCACGGTGAATTCCGGAAGGTCGAGGTATTTTCCCTCGTCCAAGCGCTGGACATGATGTTTACTTCGTTGGCACCAAAGCTCATCATAAAAGCAGCCCCTCCCACTTCATAGATACAATATGATCTTATCACCTTTTTAATAAAAATATAATTAATATTATAATCATCAATGATTTCAGGGAGAAAAGTCAGAGCCAGATGCCTGCCGCAATCCAACCAATGGGAGTCAATTTAGAGTCGTAATTGCGCAACAGGGTCTCCAGTTTATCCTGAGACTTGTTGGCATTTTGATCCTTCAGCAACCCCAGTGCGGTCTCTGTATCCGCATCGTTCTGCCCCGGCGTATCCAGTGTGATTTTCACGGTCGTTTTGCGTTTTGGACTGGAAACCCGCTCTGCACCGAGGGCCGCTTCCACAAAAGTGCGCCGCAAAAGTGAGTCGCCTTCTCTTCCCGTAAAAGCGCCACTTCCACTCGCCGCAAAGTTCCAGCGCCATCCGGTCCAACTGCGCAGGGCAATACCACTACTCTCAATATCGGCATCAATCACAAATTGGGTTCTGGTCACAAGTGCGGCGTCCGCATCCCCGCAAGGCGGATCTTTTTGCGCCTCGATCAGGGAGCAAATCAACACTGGTGATTTGGTCAATCCAGTTAGCGTCAAGCGCCTGTGAATCGCGCCGGCTCCGATAAACCATCCTCCGCCATCGCGCCCCGCCAGATATGGATAAAATACGCCGCCTATGCCGCCTCCTGGTCCGCTCCCAGCTTTGGAGGTGATGGTGTAAGCAGGATTGGCGACGCCAACGTTTTTCTTTGTGCTAATCAAATCAGCCGGCATTTCAATCCGCACGTTCAACTTTGTTTCTGGCGCGGCGTTCAATTCGACGGCGAACCTTGGAGACAGGCGCCACTGCAGCGTCATGGACCACAAATCTGGAATGGCCGCGTTGACCGCCAGCGAGAAGTCGCGGGCCTCAACACTTGGCCTCAGTGACCGGCCGCCTGGAATAACGCTGCCCTGATTCGTCCTTCTGGCGCGTGGTCCAGCGGTCCCACCAAAACCGAAGTTGCTGTCAAAGGTGTCGGCTGATGCAAAATCACAAAATAAAAATGCCGGGCATGCCACAAAGATGGCCACAATTTTCATTAAGTATTTGGGCAATTTCATTTTCACATTCGATCCGGCGGAGTGATACCAAGGAGGGCCAACCCCTCTTTGAGTGTTGCGCCAAACGCCGCCACCATTCCAAGCCGCGCCTGCCGCAAGGCCTCGTCCGCGGTTTTGAGGACGGAAACGTCAGAATAAAAACGATTGAACGCCTTGCACAGATAGAACAGGTGATTTGCCAAAGTGCTGGGGCGGTAGTTTTCGCACGACGCCGCCACGGCGTGATTGAAATCCTGGATCCAGCGGGCCAATTCACGCTCGGAATCGGCAACTCCATGCATCGCATAAGCATCTTGAAGAACCGTTTCGTGAGCCCAATCCAACGTTACACCCGCCTCTGCAGCCTTGCGCAGGATAGACTGCGTTCGGGTGTAGCTGTACATCAGATAAGGGCCGGTGTTGCCCTCAAAACTCAGCCAGTTTTCCATGTCGAAGACGACATCTTTCGCCGGATCCGAGCAGAGCATGCCGTACTTGACGGCGCCTTCGCAAAGTCGTTTCGCGGTGGTTGCGATTTCTGCTGCCGACCACTCGCCAGCATATTTCGCCAGAATTTCGTTCAAAGCCGAAGTCATTTCCTCGCGCAGCATTTTGAATGTGACGGTATTGCCGGCGCGTGACGACATTTTTCCGTCGGGCAGTACCACCATGCCGTAACTCAGGTGAAAGCATTGCTTGGCCTGTTTGAAGCCCATGAGGTCCAATGTTTTGAAGACTTGCTTAAAGTGGTGGTTCTGCTCGCTGGCAACGACATAGACCGAACGGTCAATTTTAAATTCGTCAAACTTGCGGCGCGCAAGGGCCAAATCCTTGGTTGCGTAAAGGGTATTTCCATCCCGTTTACGCACAATCATGAACCCGAGTTTGAATTCCTTTAAATCAGCCCCGATCGCGCCTTCAGATTCAATGAATGCACCTGTTTTCAAATATTCTTCGACGATTTCCTGACTTTCCTCCGAGACTTCACTCTCGAAAAACACCCGGTCAAATTTGATATGGAACCAGTCGTAGACGTCGTTGAAATCATCCAGCGACCACTTGCGGGTCTCGCGCCACAGGTCATAGTCAGGACCATTTTTGGATTCAATGCCGCGCAGGATTGCCGAAATTTCGCCGTCGATTTTTGCCTTTGCCTCTGGTGAAACGGCCGCTTCGGCTTCCAATGCCCGCGTTGCTTCGACGTACATTTCACCGAGCCATTCGCCTTTTTTCATGGCGGGGGCCTTCGCGCCTGCGCGCTTGATGTGCCACAGGCACTTGGCAATGTGGGTCCCCTCGTCGCCAATGTAATTGGCGGCAATCACCGGGTAACCGCAGTGGCGGAAAAGGTTGACCAGCGAGCTGCCTAGACAAATATTGCGGACGTGGCCGACATGAAATTCTTTGTGTGTGTTGGGCTGCGAGTATTCAATCATCACACGTGTGTTGGCCGTGATTTGATTTTGAGACATCGATTTGAAAATTTTTCCGCTGGCTGCGGAAGGGAGCAGCCACGCCATCAGGCGCGGTTGATTTACCGAGATGTTCAGAAAGGGGCCAGCCGCATTCGCCGCTGCGATCCAGCTGGATTTGCTGCCAATTAAATCCCCGAGATCCCGCGCCACTTCATCTGGCTTGCGCTTGAGCGATTTCACGAACCGAAAGCAAGGCAGCGCATAATCACCGAGGTGGGTTTCGGGCGGACGCTCCATCCACTTGGCGATTTCGAGCGCGCTGGGAAGAGTCGCAGTCACGGCATCGGCCACGCCCGACGTTGCGGCCAATTGGGTCAGCGCCGCGGCGATTTCTTGCGCAACACCCAGCCGACCCTGATCCAGGAGCAGCTCATGGCTCACAGCCGGCGCAGAATCATGAGTTGTTCCGGTCGATTGCGTTGTTTTTTCGGGTTTCATCTGCGACAGGCTCCGCTGGTCTCAATAGTGCTTTTTGCAGAATGTCATGAAATCCCACAACATGGAACTGCCCGATTCCATGTGTTTTTTGAGATGGTTCCCCGCCTTGGATGTCGGGACGTCTAATAAAACGGTTGGGGAGATTAGAGCCATGGAACAGAAGCAATTAAAGAATGAAAGCACGAGTCAAAGCACGAATCAAACCAGGAATAAAAGCGGTGTGGAGCGAAGGCGCGTCGTTGAGAAACTCGTCATTCAAGGTCTCGTAAGGGAAGGGGCCGAGGTCCAGCTGGTGGAAATTCAGGCGGCTTACACCCGGGGCTTTGCTGGTGTGCAGCTGTTGGGCAATTTAACGGAGGTATGCCGCAGCGGTAAGGAACGGGCTCGGGCCGCCCTTGAACTGTTGAGCATCAATTTGGCTGCCCAGAGGCTCGTTCTTGGATTTACCCCAGCTGGAATTCGAATCGATGGTGCCCAGATGGACCTGCCCATGGCCATCGCGCTGGCAGAGGCCAATGATGGTTTTAAATTTCAAGGCCGGGCGTTTCCAGGGATTGCCTTTGCTGCCGAACTTGGATTGCAAGGGGCCTTGCGTGCCGTCCCTGGGATGGTTGCCCTTGCGCTTGGCGCAGCCCGGCAGGGGTGCCGCCACATGGCCGTGGCCAAAGACAGCCTCGATGATTTGCGGGGCATCGACTTGGCGCCCATGGAGGTTCATGGGTTCACGGATCTGAAATCTGTGCTGGCTTGGCTTGAAGGGGACGCTTCGGGCGTTTGCGTGCCTGATGCGGAATCCCTGGAAGTTTTGGACCCCGCGGCAAATGCGATTCCACTTTTCGACGACATGGACCTGACTCGGGAACAGGCGAAGGTTGCGATGGTGGTCGCTGCGGGGCGACACAATTTGCTGATGCGCGGGACGCCAGGCTCCGGGAAAACCATGTTTGCCCAACGGTTGCCTGGCATCATGATTCCTCCCGAAGGCTCTGAAAAATTGCGCTGCCTGCACCTTCACAATCTGGCCGGAAATTCCCTCCTGGGAATTCGAGCCGGTTTAGTTCCGTTTCGATCGCCTCATCACAGTGCCAGCATGGCTGCGGTACTCGGGAACCATGCGTCTCCGGGTGAAATTTCACTGGCCCACGCCGGGATTCTTTTTCTTGATGAATTACCGGAGTTCCGGCGTGATTTATTGGAATCCCTGCGAGAGCCCCTTGAGAGCGCCGAAGTGCATTTGGCGCGCGTCAAAGGTCATGTTGTCTGGCCGGCCGGTGCCGTTCTCGTTGCGGCCAGCAACAATTGTCCCTGCGGCTGGACGGGCAGCCGCGTCCGTCGTTGCCGGTGCGCGACCGGGCAAGTGGTGGCTTACCAGGGGCGCATGTCGGGGCCACTTCTCGACCGCATCGACATTCACCTGAACATGCCGGAACGCCGTCGCCTTGCTGCTGGCGCTGATTCTGCGACAGCTTCAGGTGAATCAGACTCAGTCCCCAAAATCATGACGACTTCAGCATTGAGGGAGAAGGTCCGTAAAGCTGCCGCCTTTGCCAGGGAACGCTGCGGCAAACTTGGGATTGAGCCCGGGACACCGAATGCACGGCTGCCAGATCCTCTGCTAAAAGCGGCTTTAGGATGGGCGGCTTGTGGGGGCCAGGCAGGCGTGGCAGGCATGGCAGGCGATCCCGTGGCGGCCCGCCTGGAGCAAGTCGCCAAGGAAGATGGACGGGGTTTTCTGGCAGATGTATGCCGATCCATCAGTTCGCGCGGCCTGGTTCGGGCAATGAGGGTTGCCAGAACCCTTGCCGATCTGGACACTGTCGAAGTGGTCGGGTACGAACATTTCAGGCAGGCCCTGTTGTGGCAGGCCGAGGCCGCCGCCCGCGAACGCGGTGACATAAACTCTGCCAGGCCGGCAGAACGGAGTATCGCTTGGAACCGATGATTGGCAAAGCTGCGCAAAACCTGAAGTCCGTTCGTATTGGTTCCGCGACCCTGAATCAGACACCGCTGGATCTCGCGGGAAACACGCGGCGTATTTTAAAGGCCATAGCGGATGCACGTGGAGCCGGTGTTCAGGTTTTGGTTTTGCCCGAGCTTTGCCTGACGGGATATGGCTGCGAGGATGCTTTTTTTCGCCCTGATCTTTCCGCCCACGCGATGGAAATTCTCGTAAAGGAGATCGCACCTGCCAGCAAAAACATGATCTGCACGGTGGGTTTGCCTGTGGTGATCGAGGGTGGTTTGTACAATGCGGTGGCGGTTCTTGGAGACGGTCGCATCCTCGGGATCAACGCCAAACGACGCTTGCCTCGCGACGGTGTCCACTATGAGCCGAGGTGGTTCCGGCCATGGGCGGACGGCCGCAGTATTGAACTTGAGCTTGGTTTATTGAATATTCCGTTTGGAGATCTTGTCTACGACATCAACGGCGCACGGATTGCCCTGGAGATTTGTGAAGAGGCGTGGGGTGCCGTCCCTGCTGCTGCAGCCGCTGCGGGCTTTGCTGATATCGTCCTCAATCCGAGCGCTTCCCATTTTGCCCTCGGCAAATACGAGACTCGGGAGCATCTGGTTGCGAACAGCAGCCGTTCTTTTGGGGTGTATTATGCGTACAGCAATCTGGTCGGTCTTGAAGCCGGCAGGATCATTTATGACGGTGGTGCCTTAATTGCCTGTGATGGCAAAGTAACAGGGCGCGGGCAGAGATTCTCCTTTGCCGACGGAGACCTCGTCACGAGCGACGCAAATCTGGATGCAGTTCGCAGCAGTAAAATGCGCAAGAAATCGTTTTCAGACATCCACGATGGGCCTGGATCCTTGCGGATCATCAAAGCAAATATCGATCTGACCCCGCAAACGCCTGCTGATGCGCCAGTTGCTGCTCCTCAGACGATCACTCCCCTCGAAATGAGTCCAGAAGAAGAGTTTCTGCGGGCCAGCGCCCTTGGACTTTTTGATTATTTGCGGAAATCAAAATCCAAAGGCTACGCGCTGTCCCTGTCCGGCGGATGTGATTCGTCGGTATGTGCGGTCCTTGTGGCGCAGATGCGCCATTTGGCGATCGCTGAACTTGGCAAGAAAGAATTTCTGCGCCGCAGCGGCCTTGCGGATGATTCCATGACCGCGCTTTTGCTCTGCGCCTGGCAGGGGACGAATCAATCTGGAACAAAAACCCACGAGGCGGCCCGCCAGATTGCAGCTGCAACCGGGGGACGATTCGTTGAAATGAATGTTCAGCCTGCGGTTGATTTTTATTTGGAGGAAGCCGCCCGTGCGTCGGGGCGAAAGCTGGACTGGCAGCATGACGACCTTGCCCTGCAAAATATCCAGGCCCGGGCCCGGGCGCCGATGATCTGGTTGTTGGCAAACATGGAGGAACGCTTGCTCCTGACGACTGCAAACCGCTCTGAGGCAGCCGTTGGGTACACGACGATGGACGGCGATGCTGCCGGTGGATTGGCGCCGCTTGCCGGTATCGATAAGGCGTTTTTACTCAAATGGGCTGCTTGGGCAGCCAAAACTTGCACGATTGGAATGGGACCAGTTCCGGCTCTGGAGGTTGTTTTAAATCAGCCCCCGAGCGCAGAGTTACGCCCAATAGATGCCCATCAAACCGACGAAGGTGATTTAATGCCGTACGCTATTTTGGCATTGATTGAAGCCTGCCGGGTACGGGACAAATTAGGCGTTCCGGAGACAGTGACGACGGTTTTGAGGGCGTTTGGCGGGCACGGCAAAAGCGAGATCGAGGCTTGGGTTGCCAAGTTTGACCTGATGTGGCGGGGATCACAATGGAAGCGGGAGCGCTTCGCGCCGTCATTTCATCTTGATGATTTCAGTGTCGATCCAAAGTCCTTTTGTCGTTTTCCCATCTTTTCTGGGGAGGGGTAAACGGCAGTCTGAGGGTGTGGGGGCTATCCGTCTCCATGAAAGTGTATGATACACTCTTGTTAATGATTTATTGGTATCTACGTCGACATGTTTTCAATGGTTTAAAACTCTGACAATTAACGTCTGAAATGTGCTGATTTTATGATTTAATGCTGTTTTTTTGTGTTTTTTTCTTAAAGATATTTGGTTGTTATAAGTATTTTTACATGAACGCTAAAGTTCTTCCCGGGCATCCCGTTACTGATTAAATAAGGAGGAGAATTGCAATGAAGACTAATTTTAACAACATCGTGACTCGACTTAACCGGAAGCAAGGTTTTAGCTTGGTGGAGCTTATGATCGTAGTAGCGATCATTGGTATCCTGGCGGCTCTCGCGATCCCCAGGTTTCAGCAGTTCCAAGCCAAGTCCAAGCAGGCAGAGGCCCGCTCAAACCTGGCTCACATCTACACCCTGCAGTTGTCCTATAACGGTGACAACGATACTTTTTCCGATTCTAATCCTCTGACCCACGGTGGCGGAACGAACGGTACTGGTAGTGTCGCCGCCCCCGCCGCTAACTCGGTGTGGGATGGAGACCAGAACAAATGCAACACGACCAATGACCTCGGTTTCAGGGTGACCGATTGTAAGAAGGTTCGGTACGCTTATCAAAATACCGGTGGCCAAAATCAATTTACCGCAACGGCCACGGAAATGGACAACGGCACCAACCAGTCGCGCCGTGTGTTTCCTGGATGTTCCACTGGGATGAACGATGCTTGGCAGATCAATGAGAACAAATCCTTGTATAACCTTGAGGCAGCGGGGGGGAACGCATTGAAAGGCTGTAACGAATGATCAGAGGTTGATAACGGTCTCAGTGACGAAGTTCCGCAACGATGTTCCGATAAGAAGGATCGCGGAATGAAACGGTGGACTGGCGCTCTCTCGCAAGAGAACGAAAAAGGGATTTGGAAATGGCAGAAGCAAGCGTTTAGCCTCGTGGAGCTGATGATTGTGGTTGCAATCATCGGTATCCTCGCGGCCCTTGCGATCCCCCGGTTCCAGCAGTTTCAAGCAAAGGCCAGGCAGGCCGAAGCGCGATCGAATCTGGCGCACATTTACACCCTTCAGATCTCTTACAACGGCGACAACGACACGTTTTCCAACATGGACTGTCTGACTCTTGGTACGGTGACGCCCCAAGCCTCTGGTGCTGAAAAGACCGCCTGCGGGAACATTAAACAGGGTGCCTGGGCGGCTGTGAACGCCTGCAACACGACCAACGAGATCGGTTTTCGCATCACGGACTGCCAGAAGGTTCGGTACCTGTACACGATCAAGGGGTCTCAGAATCAATTTACGGCAACCGCTTCGGAAATTGATGCTGGCGCTGCCAACTCCCGCCGGGTATTTCCCGGCTGCGTCAGCGGAGCGAACGACGAATGGCAAATCAACGAGAACAAAGCCCTCTACAATTACCAACGCTGCGGTCAAACGGCCTTGCAGAGCTGCAAGGACTAACCTTATAACTTCAGGGTGAACGGGTCGTTTTTGACCAACCTCTGGAGTTAAAAATCATGGCGATGATTCCCCTTCGTGCCCTTCTTGATCATGCTGCCGAGCACAACTACGGTGTCGCGGCCTTCAACGTCAACAACATGGAACAGATCCAATCGATCATGGAGGCGGCGAAAGCCACCGATAGTCCCGTGATCATCCAGGCCTCCCGGGGGGCCAGGTCCTATTCCCAGGATGCTTATTTGCGGCACTTGATTTTGGCTGCTGCGGAACTTTATCCTGAAATCCCGATGGTTATGCATCAAGATCACGGCAACAGCCCGATGACCTGCTATTCGGCAATCAAGCAGGGCTTTACGTCCGTGATGATGGATGGTTCGCTCAAAGAAGATGCCAAAACCCCCGCTGATTATGATTACAACGTCGCCGTGACCAAAAAGGTCTGTGACGTTGCCCATGCCTTTGGTGTTTCTGTGGAAGGCGAGCTTGGCTGCCTTGGATCGCTGGAGACCGGTCAGGGGGACAAGGAAGATGGCCACGGCTTTGAAGGTACGCTGTCCAAGGAAATGCTGCTGACGGATCCTGCACAGGCGCAAGATTTCGTCGGCCGGACCAATGTTGACGCCCTCGCGATTGCGATTGGGACCAGCCATGGCGCCTATAAATTTACGCGCAAACCGGATGGCAAAATCCTGGACATGAGCCGGGTTGCCGAGATTCATAAACGCCTGCCCAACACCCACTTGGTCATGCACGGGTCTTCATCCGTTCCTCAAGAACTGCAGGACGCGGTGAACAAGTACGGTGGCCAGATCAAACAAACCTGGGGCGTTCCCGTTGCAGAAATTCAGGAAGGCATCCGGCACGGTGTCCGCAAGATCAATGTGGATACCGACAACCGCCTCGCCATCACGGCGGCGATCCGCAAGGTTTTGAGCGAGTCACCCCATGAATTCGACCCGCGCGCGTACATGAAGCCAGCCCGTACGGCGATGCAAAAGGTCTGTGAGGACCGGATGATAGCCTTTGGTCAGGCGGGCAACGCACGCAAGATCCGGCAGGTCACCCTTGAGGACATGGCAAAGAAATACTTCACGTAATCGCTTTGAGTGAATTGGTTTGGATAACTTTCGGATAATTTGATGAGGGACGATCTGAAGCGATACCTGACCACTTTTACGGTGACCTCGTTCCTTGTTTTTCTGGCGACCTTTGCTTTATCGCGATACCTGCCGGCGATCGACTACGATCCCGACCGGTTTTATCATTTTGCCATCAGCAAGATTTATGCTGAGACCGGTTTTCCCCAAACGCTGCCCCAGGCTGAGGATATTGGTTGGGGGCAGGCCTTCGCGGAAAAGGAATTTCTTTTTCACGTCTTGACGGGATTAGCTTGGGGCGCAGGCGCAGAGAACGGGGTCGTTGTTTTTTATCGTCTGCTGTTTGCGTTGCTGATGACAACCCTTGGTGCAGTGATTGCCCGCGCAAGTCGTTCCGCATGGATGATGCCAGTAGCCACGGCTGTTTTGATCTTTGGCTGTGCGCAATTCGCATCGAGAATGAATATGCTGCGCCCCCATGTCCTGGCAATCTTGCTTTTGACTTGGCAGATCATGGCGTGGAGGGCCGGAAGATGGAGGGTGGCTGCCATCTTGGGCGGCGTCTACGTTCTCGCCTACCATGCCTTTTATATTCCGCTCTCTGTCAGCGCGATTTTTATCTTGTGCGCGTATTTGAGCGGCAGAAACGTGTCCCGGCAAATTGCGTGGACCCTGTTGTTGGTTGCTGCCGGTATCATCGTTAATCCCGCGTTTCCCCAAAATATTGCAACCGGTATTCAAGTGTTGGGAATCGCGACTCAGCAGGCACAATCCATACCATCCTATTTTTTTGGCCAGGAACTTCACCTGCTGAATAGCGCTCAGTTGCTTGCCCAGCACGGCTACATGCTGTTCCTGCCCCTCGCACTGACGCTACTTTTTTTGTTGTCCCAGGACCTGCGATTTTCCGAGGTCATTAAAAAAAGGAACCTTCCGGAGCCGGCTGTCGTGGCCACTCTTTTTATTTCAACGCTATTTTCACTCCTGATCTTTTTGACGCCACGGGCCTTCGAAATCGCCTTGCCAGCGGGCGTGATTGCGGTTGCAGCCATGGCGAGTCGAAAACCGTTTACGGGTCGTCGTTTTATTTTGATTTTTTTGGTCACCTTTACCGCGTTTCATTTAAAGAATTCCCTGGTCCGAATCGACGCGGCATCAAAAGGAAACAAGACGGTTGCCCCGGCCAGCGAGTC
>Ga0114970_10001998_pt1 | contig 15273 bp, 15 predicted proteins | sample M_140205_XF_Meta_FD_87030 | JGI IMG/M metagenome (GOLD analysis project Ga0114970, IMG submission 87030) | Freshwater microbial communities from Lake Montjoie, Canada to study carbon cycling - M_140205_XF_MetaG | ecosystem: Environmental > Aquatic > Freshwater > Lake | place: Lake Montjoie... | reverse complement strand
TAAGCTCTTCCAGAATGGGCGTTCTCAGGCGGTTCGTCTTCCTAAGGAATTTCAGTTTCTTGGAAGCGAGGTGTTCATACAGAAGCACGGCGATGCGGTGATTCTCACGCCCCACGAGAAGGCATGGGAAGTCTTCTTGGAAGGGGTGAATGGCTTCTCTGATGACTTCATGGCTGCTGGAAGGGACCAAGGAAAGAATCAAGAGAGGGAATAACTCTAGTGTACCTCTTGGATACCAACATTTGCATTTTTGCAATCAAGAACAAGAGCGTGAGACTACTGAATAGACTGAAGGAGAAGACCAAAGTCGGTCTTTATCTCTCCGCGCTGACAGTTGCAGAATTGGAATACGGCTGCGCCAACAGCCAGAAAGTCGACAAGAATCGACTTGCGATGCTGAAGTTTCTCTCGGTGCTCAACATCCTTCCATTTGGCGATTCCGATGCAGTGAAATATGGGCAACTCCGTGCTGATCTGAAGAGAAGAGGAGAATTGATTGGACCAATTGACATGCTTCTTGCTGCTCAAGCCCTAGCAAATGAACTCATTTTTGTGACCAACAACACAGACGAGTTCAAGAGAGTTGCAGGTTTGAAGATCGAAGACTGGTCGATTATCTGACGGAGCGCCGTCGAACAGTCAGTTCAACCTGACTAATTTGGGCGTCACGGTTCTTGGTTGCACAAAGACTATGGTCATCTTCAGCTTTGGAACCATCGTCTTGCGTGACTGATGAACTCAGTATAGTGACCCATACTGATTCCAGTGGACACCGGCGCTTGCTGATGGGAGACTGGAATGATGAAGGAAAGACGACACTTCAGCGACGAGCCGAAGGCTGAGGCCGTGAAGATGGTCGCCCGTGATGGGTTGACGCACTCGGAGGTTGCCCGACGTTTGGGAGTTCCCAAGGGGAGCATTGGCAACTAAATCCCGACCTTCAAGGAAGACACTCCGGCAGCTTGGCCAGGTGCTGATCTACACCACCAAGCTCAAAGGGTGGTCCGAATACCTGGGGCCAGCATACTGACTCAGTTGCCTGTCACGGTTCTTGCTTACGCAACAACCGCGCCAGCCAATACTCAGCTGAACAGAGGGTTAGAGTTGCAGTCGGACGCCGATGGAGGCGCCCATGGCTTCAGACAAGATGTCGTACATCGCCTGCGCGTCAACCTTAAGAATCAGGACGTCCAGCGACATGCCACCGTAGGCCTTGAGGGCGAGGGAACCAAACTCGCCCTGACGGTGGATGCCTCTAGGGTCGATGTTCAGACCGTGGTTCTTCCAGTAGGAAAGGTCACCGCTGCTGTCCGCGATGGTCGATTCCAGAGACGCCTGGGCGGTTCCCTTACCATAGGCGACCGAGGCCCCCAAATAGGGTGTGAATAGCCACAAGATATTCTTGCTGATCTGGATCTTGGCCTCAACGTTGTAGGCACCTAGCTCCATGATCAGGGTCGGGGCCGTCAGCGTCAGTTCACGACCGGGCAACGCGGAGGTAGTGACCACAACGTCTTGCGCAAGCTGATCGGCCTGCACCATGGCTCTCATCAAGCTCAGGCCGCCGCCAACGCTGATGGTTGGCAGAAGGAAGTTTTCTCGCACCAGGGGAAAGCGGGCGTCGATGCCGAAGTTTTGGTACCCGAACGTGTAGCCCGGGACGGCGTTTTGCAGGTTTTGCGGCAGAAAGCCGGCTTTGATTCCGATGTCGAAGGGAATGATCAGACCGCCAAGGCGGGCGTTAGCCACGACAAAGGGCAGAGGCAAGAAAGCTAGGCCGGGCGGTAGTTTCAGGCGTATCAGCCCCAATAGAGGAACAACGGAGGCCGAGGGGATCGTGGTGGCCCCCACCTGAGCGCCAACCCCAAGGTGGATAAACGGGAAGTTCCCGTCGATGAGGTTGCCGATGTAGGCCTGAGACCAGTCGATTCCGGCACCCGCCGCGAACGGCAAGGCTTTGGGGGTCTCGGCGGCAAAGATCAACCTCCGAAGATACCTTCTTAGTATAGCCCGCTCGGGCAGTTTTGCCAGTGTCATCTTTAGCCGAAGCCGCCCCTGGTGTATCCTAGAGCGATGGAAACCCACGCATGGACGCCCTTTGGTCTTGTCCATTCGCCCGGTCAACGGGATCGCTTCGCTCTGACTGAGAACCTGACCGGCTCGCTCCAGGGGTACACCTACTCCAGCGGGCTAGGCCAAGGTTAACTGATAGGAACTGTGATCCGGGCGCAAGTCAACTAGGCGTTAGATTGACCCTTCGGGCCGAGGAGATAGAGTTGGTTCTTGCGTTGGCGTGTAGGGAACTTCCAGGGGCGGTACCTGAGTGGTTCAGTACCCGACTATAGGATCTTTCCTGACCCAAGTGTCCGAGGTAAGCTGATCAATCATCCACTGTGCCAAGTCCACTCTGGTCATCTCCGGTTTGAATCCCTTACCGTCCACTGAAGCCTTCACCCCGCCCCTTGAAACATCGTTCAAGAGTCGGCCGGGGCACACGTTGACATACTCCAGGGCAGAATCGGTCAAAAGCTTCTGGCCACGTTCCTTGTCGGCAAAAGTGTTTTTCAGGAGTGTCAAACGCAATAGCTTGGGGACGAGATTCATGTAAGGCTTTGTGGACCCGGCTCCCCAGGCTGAAAGATTCACGATCCTTCTCACTCCGTTCTTTTGCATTCCAAAAACAAGGTTTCTCATGAAGGTCTCTTGGAGGTCTGACTTTTCGAGGCTTCGTGGCCCAAAGGCAGCGATCACAGCGTCTTGTCCTTCGGTGGCCTTCACGAGAAGATCTTGGTCCCTCACATCACCGTCAAGGACTCTCAAGTGGTCGCTCTTTTCCTTTAGGTTGCCCGGGCTACGAACCAGGGCGGTAACAGTATGACCAGCCTTCAATAGACGAGGAAGGATTTCCACTCCGGTGGCGCCGGTGGCACCAATCAATAGAACTTTCATGAAGCCCTCCTCGGGTTTGAGCGAAGTATAACCACAGGACCACCTGTAAGCAACCAAGCGGTGTCAGAGCGTTCAAGAGCCTTGTCGAGGGAGTGTGGGATTCCAAGGCAGCCCCGGGTAAAGCAGAGCCAGCAAAACAGAATGGGAATCTTTTGACACCTAATTTTTTCCGATGGCTTTGGCGGCGCACAAACTCCGGCGAGGTGTGGCCGTGTCCAAGGGGGACAGTAGGGGTCAGGGTTCTCAGGCCTTGCCAACTCGGTGCGCACCATGCAGACTTAGGAATGTTCATGAATACAAGAACCGTATCAGAAAACAATACCTTCACGCCCCCTGAGCACATCTGGCCCCGCAATCCTGGAATGCCGCTCGATCTGGACTGGGTGGCTTCAGTGCAGGTTAACACCTCTGCCGTGGAGAGGCGTGCCGCAACCCTAGGTGGCCGGCGGACGGTGAAAAAAGAGTTTCAGGCGGCTTGGCTCTGCAAAGCGATTTCATGCATCGACCTGACTACCCTTGCTGGCGACGACACGCCAGGTCGAGTGCGACGGCTTGCCGCTAAGGCCCGCCAACCGGTGAGCGAAAGTTTGCTGGAGCAGTTAGGTTTGCAGGGTCTTACCACCGGGGCTGTGTGCGTTTACCACGAAATGGTGGAAACCGCCGTTCGCGCCCTCGAGGGCAGTGGCATTCCGGTTGCCGCCGTTTCCACCGGGTTCCCGGCGGGGCTGTCGTCGTACCGCCTTCGTTTGGCCGAAATTAATGATAGCGTGAAAGCGGGCGCGCGGGAGATCGACATCGTGATATCCCGTCGACACGTGCTCACTCAAAACTGGCAAGCCCTGTATGACGAAATGGCACAAATGCGCGCCGAATGCGGGCAGGCCCATGTGAAAGCGATACTAGCCACAGGCGAGCTTGGCACCCTGCGCAATGTGGCCCGTGCTTCGCTCATCTGTATGATGGCGGGGGCCGATTTCATTAAAACTTCGACGGGCAAGGAAGGCGTTAACGCCACCCTGCCCGTCACGCTGACCATGATTCGTTGCATCCGCGATTATGAAGCCCGCACTGGCATCAAGGTTGGCTACAAACCAGCGGGTGGCATCGCCAAGGCTAAGGATGCGCTTTTGTATCAAGCGATGATGAAGGATGAACTTGGCGTTCCTTGGCTCCAACCCGATTTATTTCGCTTCGGTGCCTCCTCGCTCTTGGGCGATATTGAACGCCAATTGGAGCACCACCTGACCGGCCGTTATTCCGCAGCCAACCGCCATCCCCTGGGGTAAGAGGTGACCTTTACCTCAGGCCTCGCCCTACTTCGACGGATTTGCGACAACAAGGAGAGCAAGAGATGACCGTCCGCGACATCTTTCACAGCATGGACTATGGTCCGGCACCAGAAAGCAACGCCGAGGCGCTAGCTTGGCTTGCCGCCCACAAAGGCAACTTTGGCCATTGGATCGACGGTAGCTTCACCGCACCCCACGACAGTTTTGAAACCAAAAACTCGGCCACAGGCCACAAGTTAGCGCAGGTAACCCAGGGGAACCAGGCCGATGTCGAGGCCGCCGTAGCCGCCGCTCGTCGTGCGCAGCCCAAATGGGCCAAGTTGTCTGGTCACAGCCGTGCCAAGTTCCTTTATGCTCTGGCCCGCCTCGTGCAAAAGCACTCGCGCCTGTTTGCCGTGCTAGAAACCCTCGACAACGGCAAGCCCATTCGCGAAAGCCGCGACATCGATGTGCCTCTGGTCGCCCGCCATTTTTATTACCATGCGGGTCTAGCCCAGTTGTTGCCCTCCGAACAGCCGGACCTCGAGCCGCTTGGGGTGTGCGGCGCTGTGATACCGTGGAACTTCCCGCTCCTGATGCTGGCTTGGAAAGTGGCCCCGGCCTTGGCCGCCGGTAACACCGTTGTGCTCAAGCCGGCCGAATACACACCCCTCACGGCGCTTCTGTTTGCCGAAATCAGCCGCGAGGCGGGTCTACCGAAGGGTGTGCTCAATGTCGTCACGGGCGATGGCGCCACCGGAGCCGCCCTTGTAGCGCACCCCGAGGTGAATAAAATCGCCTTCACCGGCTCAACTGCCGTGGGCCGCAAAATCCGCGAGGCCACTGCAGGCTCGGGCAAGGCTCTCACCCTCGAGCTCGGCGGAAAGTCGCCCTATATCGTGTTCGAAGATGCCGACCTTGACTCGGCTGTCGAAGGGCTTGTCGATGCCATTTGGTTCAATCAGGGTCAGGTTTGCTGCGCCGGCTCGCGGCTTTTGGTGCAGGAAGGCGTCGCCGACCGCTTTCACACCAAACTCAAACACCGCATGGACGGCCTTCGCCTCGGCGACCCTTTGGACAAATGCATAGACGTCGGCGCCATCGTCGACCCCGTGCAATTGGCCGCCATCACCGCCATGGTAGATAGCTGCAAGGATGGCGAAGTTTATCGTGCCGCGACACCGGTTCCAGCGGGTTGCTATTACCCGCCCACGTTGATTACTGGGCTCTCTACGGCCTCAAAGCTTATGCAGGAAGAGATTTTCGGGCCCGTACTTGTCTCGACGAGCTTCCGAACCCCCGGCGAAGCGGTCGACTTGGCCAACAACACCCGCTATGGCCTTGCCGCCACCGTTTGGACCGAGAACATCAACCTCGCCCTCGACGTGGCTCCCAAACTCAAGGCTGGGGTTGTGTGGGTGAACGCCACCAACCTTTTTGACGCCGCGGCGGGGTTTGGCGGCATCCGCGAGAGTGGCTTTGGGCGCGAAGGTGGCTGGGAAGGGTTGCTAGCCTATCTCAAACCCCGCCTCAAAACCAAGACGCTTTTGCAAGCCCACCCCGCCCCCGAGCCAGTTAACCCGGAGGTAGAGGGCCTCGACCGCACCGCCAAACTTTTCATTGGCGGCAAGCAGGCTCGCCCAGACGGGGGTTATTCTCAGGCTGTGTATTCTGCTAAGGGGCGCTTGCTCGGCCACTACGGACTCGGGAATCGCAAAGACATCCGTAACGCCGTCGAAGCCGCGCAGGCCGCCCGCGGTTGGGCGAAAACTACCGCCCACAACCGGGCCCAGATTTTGTTCTACATCGCCGAAAACTTGTCGGCCCGCGCGGCCGAGTTTGCGGCGCGCCTGCTCGAACTTACCGGCAAGCCGGGAGAAGCCGAAGTGGAGGCCGCCATTGGTCGGCTATTCACCTACGCAGCCTGGGCCGATAAGTTCGACGGCGCTGTGAAGTCCGTACCCATCCGCGGTGTTGCCATAGCCATGAACGAAGCCTGCGGCGTGATTGGCGCCCTATGCCCGGATGAAGCCCCGCTTTTGGGTCTGGTCTCTTTAATGGCCCCGGCCATCGCCATGGGCAACACGTGTGTTCTGGTTCCCTCGCAGGTAGCGCCCCTCGCAGCCACCGATTTCTATCAGGTGTTGGAAACCTCTGATTTACCGGCGGGAGTTGTCAATATCGTTACGGGTTCGCACGCTGAGCTTGCCAAACCCCTTGCAGGACACCTGGATGTCGATGCGCTGTGGAGCTTCTCTTCCACCCCACTCTCGGCCCTCATTGAAAAGGAAGCAGCCGGCAACCTGAAACGCACCTGGGTCAACCACGCTCGCGCCCGCGACTGGTTCGGAGCCGAAAGCGAGGGCCGGACCTTTTTGCGCGCTGCCACCGAGGTCAAAACAGTGTGGGTTCCCTACGGTGAATAGCCCAAGACGCGGGCGAAAAATGTGCGTATCTTGATGGCATGAACTCGATCATGGAACTCTGTCCTGAGCCGACGCTGACCTCAGGTTGCCGGTAGCACCAATGCCAGCCCATCGCGCCGGGGGAAAGCTCACCCGAAGCCATACCACCCTCATCGACGCGGCCGTACCCGTGGTTGATCACTTGCAGCAGCGCCCAGAAGTCAGCAAAATCTCCCTCGGCCTGATCAAAAGCCTGGGCAAGGGCAAGGCGGGCCTTAAGTTCCATGAAGTGGTTGGCGGTTGGCGGATTGTCGTGCGAGGGAACACCAGCCTTCAAGACCTCGTGGTCTATACCACCGACCCCGCACGAACCAAGTTTGAACTGGAGCGGCTATGAGCAATTTTGCCATCGACCAAGTGAACCTTTACGAACAGCTCGGCCACGACAAGTTTGTCGAGCTTTCCACTTGTTTTTACAATAAAGTGTATGCCGACACCGAGCCAAGTTTCCGGGGCATGTTCCCCAAAGACAAGGCAGGCGCCATTCAAAACCAGTACGAGTTCTTCATCCAGCGCCTGCACGGCCCTGAGCTCTACAGCCAACGCAAGGGGCACCCGGCCCTGCGCGGTCGTCACCAGCATTTTTCTATCACCCGCGCCCACGCCGACAAATGGTTGGGCTACATGCGCGAGGCTCTCGTCGAGGTGGGCATTCCCGAAGTGGCCCGGCAACAAATGGACGAGTTTTTTACCGATGTGGCGTACTTTCTGCAAAACGTAGGTGACGACGGGGAGAGACTGTACTAGGATTAAAGGGGAGCTTTCCATGTGCCCCTTTTGCAACGCCGACCTGTCTTCGATCACCGAAGTCTACCGTTCCTCCAAGTGCCCCGGTTGTGGCAACGACCTGAAGATCTGCCGCAACTGCCAGTTCTACGACCCTGACGCGCACTGGGAGTGCCGCGAAACCATTCCGGAACGTGTAACCGACAAAAAAGCGTCCAACTTCTGCGACGGTTTCCGCTTTGCCCCTGCCAAAGGCCCAACCGACCTTTCCAAAAAAAAGGCCGCCAGGGAGTCTTTCGGTTCGTTGTTCAAAGACTAGCAAACCCAGCTCACCGTTCCAAAGTCATCACAGTTTCCAGGTGCGAGGTGTGAGGAAACAGGTCGATGGCCGTGCAACTGACTCCGCGGTAACCCGCTTTGGCCAGCAGTTTGTAGTCGCGGGCGAGCGACGGCGCGTGGCACGAGACGTACACCACCCTTTGGGGCGCGCGCGCCACAAGAGCTTCCACAGCGCGTGGCAGAAGGCCTTCGCGGGGAGGGTCAACCACGGCAATTTCGGTGCTGTTCGTGGTGAGGGCGGGCTTTTCGAGAGTGGCGAGAACAGCGCCGAGGTCGCCGGCCAAAAAACGCGTGTTGGTCAGGCCAGAGTACCTAGCGCTGGCTTCGGCCGCGGCCACCGACTGCGGATTCTCCTCGATTCCCACCACTTCGTGAGCGAGGTCGGCGAGGGCAAGCCCAAAAAAACCGGCGCCACAATAGAGGTCTAGCAACCGGTTGGTGCGGCCCGCCTTGGCTTCGCGGGTAACCAGCGCCAGCAGGGCGTCCGCCATGACGGCATTGGTCTGAAAGAAGCCGTTGTGGGGTAAAAGCCAGGTTATGCGGCCTAAAGTTTGCGCAAGAACCGGTTCACCGGCAACGGCGCGGTAGCCCTTGCGGCTGGTGGCCCCCAGGCCGTGAGCCCACCCACAGGCCGTCCAAAGTTCCCTGAGGGCCGCATCGAAGCCTTTTTCTTCCCGGACGAAGGCGTGCAAACCCACCTGTCCGGTAGCGTTGCTACGAAGGTGCAACTGCTCGATCACCATCGGGACCCGTATGCCCTGCAACGCCCCCCAAGCAGCCTGCAAAGCAGGAGTCTGTACCGCGCACTCGGAGGGGGCCAGAGTCGACCCGTCGAACTCGGGAACAAAAACCAGCTTTCCGAGGGCATTTTTCAGCGACAACTTGTTGCGGTACCCTTGAAGCGCAGTGGCAAGCACCAGCGGGTGAAGTTCCCCTTTGTACCCCGCTTGCGAGCGGAGCAAATGGGAAAGGTTTTTTTGTTTCCACGCCGCTTGCGCAGGGTAGGAAAGATGCTGCCATTGGCAGCCTCCGCAACCCTGCGAAAAAGCCGGGCAAGGGGGCGTTACCCGGTCGGGCCCGGGATGCACTACCTGAAGCAAGTCGGCCCTGCTCCAGCGGTCGGCCGACTGAGGCTTGCTAACCAACACCTGGTCACCAGGGGCTGTACGGGCCACCGTGAGAGTTTGTCCGGCTTTTTGGCCTACGCCATAGCCAGTCTCATTGAGCGCGGTGATGCTGAGCTGAAGTCGAGCCACGGCTTAGCCTAGCTCACTCTGTGGTGGCCGTGCCATATCCACCGGGGCCACGTGAAAAGGTTTTTGTAGGCGCACAATGCGTCGGTGTTTATCTCAGGATCTCAGCTTTGCCAGCAGCTCGCTGATCCCATACTTGGCGTCGAGGGTTTTGAGGAAGGCTGTCTCGGCCACCGTGAGCCGAAACTTGTCGGGGTCCTCGGCCTTGGACACCTTGTCGGTGATCAGGCGGTCGAGCTTCTCAAAATCGCTGGCTTCGATACCAAGCTGATCACGGATCTTGCCCTTGGTTTCCGCGCCGACCTTTGGCCAAGAAGTCTTTGCGAAGTTGACCCAGTCGGCGCCGGAGGTGTTACCGTTGGCCATTGCCAAAGCTTGGTCGATCAGTTTTCCTTCGGGCGCCGAGCGGACAATCTGGTACACTCCAGCCACTTTGTTCAGTGACTGTTCTTCCGAGGGGCTCATTCCTTTGGCCTGTGCCACGCTGGCCACAACCCAGCCGGGTACCGGTATCCATCCCACATAAACCGCACCGACCGTAGAGAGCACGGCCAGAAGAAGAACCCCCAACACAACAAAGATCCACTTCATGATCGATTTCATTATAAAAGCCCGCCTTTTTGCAACGATTGTACCATGTTTCGTGGACTTCACACCCGCACGGAACTAAGTTCTTCGTGGCTATAAGGAGAAATGATGGACAAAAAGACCGTACTGGTGGTGGGCGCCACAGGAATGTTGGGCCTTAAGATCACAAAGGCGCTACTCGATCAAGGCGATCAGGTCAGGGTGTTGGTGCGTTCTACCTCCGACCGCACAAAGCTCAAGGCTCTGGGGGTGACGGATTTTGTCTCCGGCGACCTCATGGATCCTGACTCCCTGCGCAAGGCCTTCGAAGTGCGCCCTAAGGCCGATGCCCTTATCGCCAGCGCGGCCGGGTATACCGGGCATACCAAGGGCGACCTTCCTACCACCGACACCATAGGCTACGCGAATCTGGTGGAGGCTTCGAAAACTGCGGGGCTGCCCCGATTTGTCTTGGTGTCGATTCTGGAATGTGACAAGGCCGCCTCGGTACCGCATTTTCACCATAAATACCAGGTAGAAAAATCCTTACAAGACCGCAAGCAGCCTTTTATCTCGTTGCGCGCCGGGGCCTTTCTCGACCAGTCCGAAGACGGTATTCCCTCTGCTCTTCTCAAGAACACCTACCCGGAGTTTGTTCCTGGAGCCTTGTTGGGAATGATTTATACCCCGGACCTGGCCCGCTATGCAGCCTTGGCGGCCCATCTCCCCGATTCGGCGCTCAACCAGTGTGTCGATGTAGGCTGGAGCGTCCCCGCTAATGGCACGGTGTTGGCGCAAGCCTTCACCAAGGTGCTCGGGCGTGCGGTGGTTCCGGTGCCTGCGTTTGCCCCGTTTCTCGTGAATGTGATGATGCCGTTTCTAGGCCTGTTTCAGCCGGCGCTGAAAGATCTGCTCGCGATGGTGAACTTCATCAAGTCGGGTGTCTACGTGAGCGCGGATACCGAAAAACAGCGTCAATGGTTCGGCGAACTCCCAACCCCGGAAGAGGCTGTGCGCCGCTATTGCACCGACAATAAAGTGTCCTAAACTGGTGAAATGAGCACTTTTCAAGGCTTCCCCACCGAGACCATGCGGTTTTTGGCTGGTCTGACGAACAACAACGAGCGCGAGTGGTTTCAGGCTCACAAGGCCGACTACGAGCGCTATGTGGTTGAACCGGCGCTGGCACTGATTACCGATCTTGACCCCGTAGTGAGGTCGATCAGTTCACATTACCGGGGGGTGGCCAAGAAAATGGGCGGGTCGCTGATGCGCATCTACCGCGACACCCGCTTCGGTCACGACAAGACTCCCTACAAAACCAATTTAGGCCTCCAGTTCAGGCACGAGTTCGCCTCGGATGTGCACGCACCGGGCTGGTACTTGCATCTCGACCTTGCGGAGGCCTTTGTGGGTGCGGGCACTTGGCATCCTCAACCGGAAGACTTGCTCAAGATCCGGCAGGCAATCGCTTCCCAGCCCGATAAGTTCAGCCTAGCCCTCGAAAAGTCGACCCATTCCAGCGGTATGAAACCGGAAGGAGACTCCGCAAAGCGTATGCCCGCGGGCTTCGAGAGTTCGCACCCACTCGCGCAAGAACTCAAGCGCAAAGACTTCCTGATTTCTGCCAACTTGCCCCATGAATTGTATGGCGGTCCTGGCCTGGTTCAGGTGCTTGAAGAGAAGCTTCGTGCCTCGGCGCCCTACATGGCCTTCCTTTGTCAGGCCCTGGGAGCCGCTTTCTAGAGCCCACGGGGTGAGCGCATGCCCCTCAGGTTTGACAGCACCGGTTGCTAAGATTATGCTAGTTAACAAGAGGTATGCCGTATGCTTGCCGATATTCGCCGTCTTCGGAACGTTGCCCTCGTTGGGCACACCGGGACAGGTAAAACCACCCTGAACGAACAGTTGCTTTTCCATGGAAAGGCCATTCCAAAAGCCGAAGCCGTCGAGACTGGGCGCACCGTGAGCGACTTCACCAACGAGGAAATCCGCCGGGGTATTTCCATACACACAACGCTCAGCCACCTGATGTGGAAAGACACCAAAATTAATCTTTTCGATACCCCGGGGTCGTCGGATTTTTCGGGAGAAGTCCTTGCGGCCTTTCGGGCCTGCGAGTCGGCTATTTTGGTGGTTGGAGCCCGGTCGGGGGTGCAGATTGAAACGCTGAAGTTGTGGCGCTACCTCGTAGACCATCAAATGCCCAAAATGGTGTACATCAACAAGGTCGATAAGGCTTCCAGCGACTTTTGGGAGACCCTCGGCGACTTGAAAGATAAGTTCTCGGTACCCTTCCTGCCGGTGACCATACCTCTTGGGCATGACGAAGACCATCGGGGTGTGATCAACCTCCTCGACATGAAGGCCTATAGGTTCAACAAAGCGGGTAACCCCGAGGTTGCCATTGAGATTCCCAGCGATTTTCTGGCCGAGGCGAAAAAGGCCCGCTACGCCTTAGTGGAGGAAGCGGCTGAGGCCGACGAGGAGCTGCTCGATAGGTTTGCCGGGGCGGACGACCTAGACACCGAGGACATCAAGAAGGGCCTTCAGCTCGGCTTAGCCTCCAACCAGTTCGTTCCCGTCTTTTGCGGTTCAGCGCTGCTTGGTTCCGGCCTGGTCCCCTTGCTCGACTTTCTAGCTTGGGACTCCCCTTCGCCGTACCACGTGGTGGAACCCTGCGTTTCCGGCGAAAAGGAACGCATCATCAGCCACGAGGGTGAGTTCTCCGGTTTGGTGTTCAAAACCACCATAGACCAGTTTGCAGGTCACCTCAGCTACATCAAAGTCGTAACGGGAAAACTGACCCACAACAGCGAGGCCTACGTCCCGAGGCTGGGAAAAACGGTCAAGATTGGCAAATTGATGCTGAGTCTGGGCAAAAAATTGGTGGAGACCGTTGAACTTGACGCCGGCGATGTGGGCATTTTGGCCCGCTCGGAGGAGCTCAAAACCAACGACACGCTTTGCCAGCCGGGCGACATTATTCACTACTTACCGCTCGAACTCCCGCGGCCGGTGCATTCCACGACAATCTCGGCCAAAGTGCAAAAAGACGACGACCGCTTGTCTCAGTTGTTGGTGAAGGAAACCGAACAGGACCCTACGTTTAGCGTGAACTACCACCACGACACCAAAGAGACCATCCTTTCGACGCTCGGAGAACTGCAGATGTCGATTATTCTCGACAAGTTCAGGGCGGCTAAAATCGACTTCCTTACCAAGCCACCGCGCATCAAATACCGCGAGACCATTACCAAAGCCGCCGAGGCCGAATACACCCACAAGAAACAGACCGGCGGGCACGGGCAATATGGCAAGGTCTTGATGGACTTCCAGCCTCTTGCGCGCTCCTCAGGCTTCCGCTTTAGCAGCACGCTCAAGGGCCAAGGTATTTCTAAAGGGTATTTCGTCGCTATCGAAAAGGGTGTGCATGAGGCCATGGAGGAGGGTTTCCTCGCCGGATACCCGATGATCGACGTGGCGGCCAACCTCCAGGACGGAAAAGAGCACGCGGTCGACTCCTCCGAACTGGCGTTCAAGATGGCTGCCCGCGGAGCGTTTCGCGAGGCCATGGCGGGGGCACACCCCATTTTGCTCGAACCGGTGATGAACCTTTCGGTGTTTATTGAAGAAAAATACCTTGGCGATGTACTGGCCGATCTTTCCGGTCGAAGGGGCAAGGTACTCGGCCAAGAAAGCTGGGGCCGTGACCTCATCATCGTCAAAGCTCAGGTGCCTCAAGCTGAGGTTCAGCAGTACGCCTTGCAGCTCAAGGCCCTCACCAGCAGCACCGGAGCCTTCGAAGCCGAGTTTGATCACTACAGCCCCATGAGTGCCAAAGACAGCGAACCCTTGGTCAAGGAATATCAGGCACACCGCAAGGCAGGCGAGCACGAGTGACCCAGCAGCACCCCAGAAACTTGACAGCAAATTGAGGTGGGTTTAGGCTCAATCCATTGATTGAATCGTTTGATTGAACTTCAGGAGGAACTATGCACGCCCTGCAAAAATACCTAGTCGGCCTTGTTGTAGGCCCGCTCGTGGTTGTGACCACGCTACTTCTGCTGTTGACCCAAGGCCTTCACCAGTTTCCGTTGGCCGTGAGCCAGGAAGATACAGGTTTTGACATGCCTGCGGCCGGCCACGTGAACATCCCCGAAAGCCTAGCTAAGACCCTCGACGCCAACGTGTTTGCCCTTCACCCGGCAAAAACTGCCGCTGAGGCCCAAGCCCTGTTCGACTCGGGCGCCGTCAAGGCGATGCTCAGCTTTCCCCCAGGCTTGAGCGAAGACGTGTTCATCAAGCAAGACGACCCCACCTATGTGTTCCCCGCGAAGATCAAACTGCAGGTGGTTGGCGACAACCCCCTGGTCAAGCTTGCCGTGGTGGCCTCGCTCGCCAAAGGCTTTGTTCCGGTGATTGCCCAATCAGGAAGCTTCAACGCCGATAGTTTGCCCATTCCCATCGATCTGGGGGCTTTGATCGACGGCTTTGCCCACGCAGAACCGTTTATGTTCACCACCTTGTTCGCCTTACTGGTGTCGGTGCTCACGGGTCTGTTCTCCCTCTTTGCCACCAAAGCGAGAGCGGAAACCGGCCTTCTGGACCCGAAGAAGGGGGCCTCGACCGCGCTGGCGCACATCGTAAGTTTTGCCGTGGCCGGCTCGGTGCTTTACCTCTCGCTGCTCTCGGTGGCCGACGTGCTGCTGGCCATGCCGTTCACCGCAGGAATGTTTTGGGCGGGCCTGGTGCTGTTCGTGTTCTTCTGGGCCTGCGCGGGCCTTGGCCAGGCCGCAGGGAGCAATGTTCCCGAACGCTCCATCGCGATTGTCCCGTTCTTGATTCTGCCGTTATTTCTGGGCGGAATCTTCGCGCCGGTTGAGCTTTTGCCCACGTGGCTCCAATGGATCGAGTTCATTTTCCCTGCCCATTACGCGTTGGCGGCGGCCACAAACGTGGAGTTTGCGAAGCTCCCCTCCTTTGGTTGGGATCTGGGACTTCTGTTTCTTTTTGCCCTTATTTTCACCGGCGGCAGCATCCACGGCCTCACCCAAACCCACAAGGAGAAACAAACATGAAAACCTTTTCACGAGCCTTAGCCCTCGCGTTTCTTGCCCTTTTTGGAGCCTCAGTTGCAGCCGAGACCTTCGAGGGTACCCTCGATTTGTCGATTGCCACTGTGGCGCAAAACACCAATGCCACGGGCTACATGAAGGGGCCGCACTTCAAGATTCTGCCAAAAACCGCCCTCAAGATGGACGGAGGGGTGGAAGGCTACCCCATGCTCAACTTTGAAACCCTGAAGATGACCCTTGTGGCTCCAACCGACAAATACTTCCTCGACCTCCCCATGGCATCGTTGCAAACACCCATCGACAAAGCAGTCGTCAAGTACAAAAAATCGGGGAAAACCGACACCCTTGGCGGTCATCCGGCCGAAGAGTGGGTGCTCGACGATCCGGCCAGCCCTTACAGCATCAGCTTGTGGACAACCAAGGACTTTGCCCCGTCGGTGAACTTCCTCATCAGCGTTCAAAAGTCGGTTCCCAACGAAGGCCTCATCCTCGGCCGCATGGGCAAGGATCTGGTGGCGCAAGGGTATTTCCCCATCAAGGCCGAGGCCAAGGACGCCAAAGGTACGGTCACCGTGGCCATGCTGGTGAGCAATATCACACCCAAGAAGCTCGACGATAAAGAGTTCGT
>Ga0114970_10001997_pt1 | contig 15276 bp, 13 predicted proteins | sample M_140205_XF_Meta_FD_87030 | JGI IMG/M metagenome (GOLD analysis project Ga0114970, IMG submission 87030) | Freshwater microbial communities from Lake Montjoie, Canada to study carbon cycling - M_140205_XF_MetaG | ecosystem: Environmental > Aquatic > Freshwater > Lake | place: Lake Montjoie... | reverse complement strand
GTCCACCGTGTCGCCGTCGATGATGCCGAGCGTGCCGACGCCCGCTGCCGCGAGATAGAGCGACGAGGGAGAGCCGAGTCCGCCAGCGCCGACAAGCAGCACGCGCGAGTCGAGCAGCTTGATCTGGCCTGCCTCACCGACCTCGGGGATCAGGATGTGGCGGCTGTAGCGCGAGCGCTGCTGCGCGCTGAGCGAGATCGGCAGCTTGACGTCGAAGCCGTTGCGCTTCCAGTCGGTGAAGCCGCCCGCGAGCGAGAGGACGCTGGTGTAGCCGAGGTCGAGCAGCGCCTTGACGCCGAAGGCCGAGCGGGCGCCACCCGCGCAGTAGACGATCACCGGCGTGGCGTGGTCGGGCACGACCTGCTCGATGCGCGACTCGAGGAAGCCGCGCACGACGTGCGTGGCAGCGGGCAGGTGGCCCTGCTCCCACTCGTCGAGCTCGCGCACGTCAATCAGTGCGGGCGGGGTGGGGCCGGCGAGCAGCGCATTCGCGCTCGCGGCATCAATCTCGGTGATCTCGGCCTTGATGGCCTGGAGGAGTTCTCTGTAGCTCGGCATCGCTTTCCAAAGTGTAGCGTCGGGGGTCAGGCGTCTCAACGCACCTGGTGCTCGCGCTATTCCACGTGACGGCTCGGCCCGCCCGGTGTCCCCGGAGGCCGGTATCGTCGGGGCCGTGAATCCTCGCCAGCGTACGGTCGGAATCGTGGTCGCCATCGCCGTCCTCGTCGCGGGCGCGACCGTCGGCGTGACCCTGGCCCAGAGCGACAAGGCCACGACGCCGATCGCCGGCGCCGGCGCCGTCTCGAAGCCGCTCACGGGCGACCCGCCGCTGGTGCTCGAGCTCGGCGTGCGCGACGACACCGAGGCGAAGGCGCTCCGTGAAGGCTCGAAGCTGCTCGACGCCGGCAAGCGCCTCGCGGCGGCCCAGGTCTTCCTCAGGTGGCACTCGCTAGACGCGCAGGTCGCCCAGATCATCGCGCAGTGGTCGACCGATGCCGGCCTCCGCGGCCTGCAGGCGCTCGCACTGGAGCATCCCGACAGCGGCCTCGCGCAGCTGCACCTCGGCCTCGGCCTCATCTGGGTGGGCCGCATCGGCGACGCCGAGAAGGCGTGGCGGCTGGCGTTGACCAAGGATCCCGACTCGGCCTACGCGGTGCGCGCCACCGATCTCCTGCACTCGAACTTGCCGCGTGGCCTGCCGGTCTTCGTGCCCTCGTTCCCGCAGCCGACGGGCCTCGACGGGCTCACCCCGGCCAGGCAGCTCGCCCTGCTGCAGCGGCGAGCCGAAGCCGGCGCCCCGCACGACCGGATCACCTACGGCATCGCGCTCGCGCGGCTCGGTCACCGCGTCTCCGCCGAGCGGCAGATGGCGCTCGCCGCCGCCTCCGCGCCGGACGACCCGGAGGTGCTCGCCGCCGCTGCCTTCGCACGCTTCGACAAGGAGGCGCCGTCGCGGGCGTTCTCGCAGCTCGGGCCGCTCTCCAAGCGCTTCCCCAAGTCCGCCACGGTGCGCTACCACCTGGGCATCCTGCTGCTCTGGCTGGGCGATGTTCCGAACTCCCGCAAGCAGCTGCTGCAGGCCGTCGCGCTGGGCCAGAAGACCGACGCTGTCGTCGAGTCGGCGACCGCTGTTCTGGCCGAGCTCGCGAAGATCAAATAGCCCGCGCGGCTCCGTCCGCAGCCTTTGCAAGAGTGCCGCATCCTGCCTACCCGGTGGGCCTGCGAGCCGCGAGGAGAGGGTCACGTGAGCGACGTCGACGAGCATGAGGTCGGAACCCACCGGTTCAGCGATCTGCTGGCGGCCGAGCGGCCCGTCGGGCTCTTCGGAGAGCCGCTCGTGGAGGACGCGCCCGCTCCCGGCGCCGTCGCCGAGCTGCTCCTCACGGACGAGGACGACGAGCTCGACGAGCCGGGCCCGCAGGATCTCAAGCCTGCCGAGGACGACGACCTCGACCTCGAGCCGGATCACGGCGAGGTCGCGACCGACGCCCTCCACCTCTTCCTGCGCGAGATCGGCCGCGTGCCGCTGCTGACCGCCGCCCAGGAGGTCGAGCTGGCCAAGCGCGTCGAGCGCGGTGACCTGCGCGCCAAGTCGAAGATGATCGAGGCCAACCTGCGCCTCGTCGTCTCGATCGCGAAGCGCTACCGCAACCAGGGGCTGCCGTTCCTCGACCTGATCCAGGAGGGCACGATCGGGCTGGTGCGCGCGGTCGAGAAGTTCGACTGGCGCCGTGGCTACAAGTTCTCGACCTACGCGACGTGGTGGATCCGCCAGGCGGTCGCCCGCGCGCTGGCCGACAAGGGCCGCACGATCCGGATGCCCGTTCACGTTGTCGAGAAGCTGAACCGGATCACCCGGGCCGAGCGCGGCCTGCGCGCCGAGCTCGGCCGGGAGCCGACGCTTGCCGAGGTGGCTGCCTCGCTCGACATGCTGATCGAGGATGTCGAGCAGATCGTGCGCAGCGCTCAGTCACCCATCTCGCTGGAGAAGCCGGTCGGGGACGACGAGGAGTCGGAGCTCGGCCACTTCCTCACCGACGACTCGACGCCGCTGCCGGACGAGGCGGTCGAGGTGACGTTGCGCAGCGAGGCGCTCGCCCGCGCCGTCGCGCGGCTCTCGGAGCGCGAGCGCCGCGTCGTCGAGCTGCGCTACGGCCTGAACGGCGAGCATCCGCGCACGCTGGACGAGGTCGGCCGCATCTTCGAGGTCACGCGCGAGCGCATCCGTCAGATCGAGAACCACGCGTTGCGCAAGCTCCGCTCGCTCGCCGAGGGCCACGGCCCCGACGACGATGGCGGTGGCGACCCGGGCTTCACGGCCTAGCTGCTCGGTCGAACGGGCCCCGAGTCGGGCGGCTTTGCGGGGCACGTCGGCCGCGGCAGTCGCCGTTGCCCCGCCGACTAGACTGCGCGCGATGCAGACGCCTTCGTCCACGCCCTGGCTCGACGAGCTCTCGGAGCTCCTGCGGATCCCCAGCATCAGCGCCGACCCGGCACACGCCGGCGACGTGCTGGCCGCCGGCACCTGGGTGCGCGACTTCCTGCGCCGCGCCGGCGGGACGGCCGAGCTGGTGGACTGGCAGGGGCAGCCGCTCGTCGTCGGCGAGGTGCGCGCCTCGCAGGGAGCGGACACCGCACCGACGGTGCTCGTCTACGGCCACTTCGACGTCCAGCCGCCTGCGCCGCTCGAGCTGTGGGAGAGCGACCCGTTCGAGCCGACGATCCGCGACGGTCAGCTCTATGCCCGTGGCATCGCCGACGACAAGGGCCAGCTGTACATCCTGCTGCGCGCCGCTGCCGATCTCGCGGCCGAGGGCGCCCTGCCAGTGAACATCCGTTTCGCCTGCGACGGCGAGGAGGAGGTTGGCGGGCACTCGATCGTCGAGTGGATCGCCGCCGACGAGCGTGGCGCCGATGCCGCCGTCATCTTCGACTCGGGCATGCTGGCCGAGGAGGTCTGGGCGTTCGATGTCGCCACGCGCGGCCTCGTCTACTTCCATGTCGAGCTGGAGAGCGGCGATCGCGATCTGCACTCGGGCCTCTACGGCGGTGCGGCGTTGAACGGCGTGCACGCGCTGCTGTGGACGCTGCAGGCGGTGCTCGCCGGGCCGGACGGCCTGCTGCCCGAGCCGCTGCGGGTGGGCCGCGTTGCACCGACGGCCGCCGAGCTGGCCGACTGGGCGGCGGTGCCGAACGGCGCCGGGGAGCTGGCAGCCCAGGGCGCTGCGCCCGCCGATGCCCGCGCGGCCGAGGAGTTCTACCTGCGTACCTGGGCCGAGCCTGCTGTCGACATCAACGGCATCGACGGCGGCTCGCCGCACCTGCAGAAGACCGTGCTCCCAGTGAAGGCCGTCGCCAACGTCTCGATCCGCCTCGCTCCCGGCCAGCAGGTCGCCCCGGTCACCGAGGCGTTCCAGCGGCTGCTGCGCGAGGCCGCTCCGGCCGGCGCGCGCCTCTCGATCGAGCAGCTCTCGGCGGCGCCGCCCGGCCTCGTCGATCCCGGTGCCCGCGCGATCCTGCTCGGCCTCGACGCGTTCGAGAGCGCCCTCGGTTCGCGGCCGCTGCTCGTGCGCAGCGGCGGCACGCTGCCGATCGTGCCGGCTCTCGCCGACCGCGGCATCCCGACGGTGATCACGGGCTTCTGCCTGCCGGACGCCAACATCCACTCGCCGAACGAGCGCATGCCGGTGGAGCACGTGCCGCGAGGGATCGCGGCAGCCCGCGCGCTCTTCACCGCGTGGGGTGCGCTGCGCTAGTGCGCGGCGGGGGCGTTGTCGCCGTGATCGTGCGCGCAGTCGAGCCACTGGTGGCCGAAGTCGCGCATGGCGTCGATCACGGTGAGCAGGGCCCGGCCCTTATCGGTCAGCGTGTACTCGACCCGGGGCGGCGCCTCGGGGTACGAGTGCCGCACGAGGATCGCCTCGTCCTCGAGCGCCCGCAGGCGCTCGGAGAGGGTGCGCGGGCTGATGCCGGGGCAGGCGTGCTCGAGCTCGGAGAAGCGCCGGGCGCCCTCCGAGAGGTCGTGGACGATGACCGCTGTCCACTTGGCGCCGATGATGTCAGCCGCGGCCGCGACTCCGCAGCTCGCATCGTGAACCTCTTTCATCGTGCGCATAGAAACATGACTATACCGCCCGCCCTGACGGTGAGCCGGTGATCGATCTCCACTCGCACGTCCTGCCTGGCGTCGACGACGGTGCCGCCACGCTCGTCGAGAGCCTGGCGATCGCCCGGGCGGCGGTCGCAGACGGCGTCACCGTGCTGGCAGCGACCCCGCATGTCCGCGACGACTACCCGACCCGCGCCGAGACGATGCTGGAGCTGCTGGCCGAGGTGCACGTGGCGATCGCGCTCGAGGGGATTCCGCTCCGCCTGGTCGGTGGCGGTGAGGTTGCGCTGGAGCTGGTGTCGCGGCTGTCGTTCGACGAGCTCCGCCGCTTCGGCCTCGCCGGGAACCCCGGCTACCTGCTGGTCGAGTCGCCGGCGAGCGGCTGGGTTCCGGAAGTGGGGAGGCTGCTTGCCGAGCTCCGGCGCAACGGCATCACGCCGGTGCTCGCCCACCCGGAGCGCAACAACGTGGTGCAGGAGCGGCCCGAGCTGCTGGCACCGCTGGTGGCTGATGGCGTGCTCGTTCAGGTGACGGCCGCAGCGGTCGACGGCCGCTTCGGCGAGCGCGCGCGGGCGACCGCCTGCACGCTCGTCCGGCAGGGGCTCGCCCACGTGCTGGCCAGCGACGCGCATGGGGGCAGCGTGCGCCAGATCGGCCTCTCGGCCGCCGCCGCCGCGCTCGGCGACCCCGACCTCGCGCGCTGGCTGACCGAAGGGGTGCCGGGGGCGATCCTCCGCCAGGAGGCGCTGCCGGAGCGGCCAGCGACGCCGGAGCCGTCGGGCGAGCCCGGCCGGCCGTGGGCCGAGCCGCAGCCGGAGCCGCTGATGAGGCAGCCACCGCGCCCTGGCGGCCTGCGCGGCCGCCTGCTCGGGCGCTAGGCCAAAGCGACGAGCGCGGCCCGCGCGGCCGTGACGGCGGCCTCGTGGATCGCCACTGCGCGCTCGGGCCCGCGGTCGTAGGCGCCGCCGTAACTGCCGTCGCCGAGCAGGCGTAGCGCCTCACGCGGGTCGATCGGCGCGAGCTCGTCGAGCGGCACCGCAGGCTTCTCGCCGGCGGGCAGCGCAACACCGGGGACGCGCACCCAGGGGAAGCTCTCGATCCAGGAGGCGTGGCCGGCGAGGGGCCCGGTGGCAGCGAGCTCCATCAGGTCGAGCACCTCGGGCGGCGCCCACCAGTCGTGCCAGGCGATGCGCAGAGCCGCGGCACCGGTCGCGGCGCGGGCCTCGATGGCCGCGCGCGCCAGCGTGTTCCCGACGTGTCCGTTCAGCACGAGCACCGCACGGAAGCCCTGCAGCAAGAGGCTTTCCAGCACCTCACCGACGAGCAGCGCCAGCGTCTCCGGGCGCAGCGACGGGCTGCCGGGGAAGGCCGCGAGCTGCGGCGTCACGCCGTACGGCAACGCAGGCAGCACCGGCACGCGGAGCGGCGCGGCGGCCTCGACGGCGATCCGCTCGACCTCGATCGTGTCGGTGCCGAGCGAGAGGTGGGCGTGCTGCTCGGTGCAGCCGAGCGGCAGCACGATGCGGCCGTCGTCGCTGCGGAGCCGGTCGAGCTGGCCCCAGGTCAGGTTGTGGAGGTGCACCGCGAGCGATCCGTCTCGGCCCGGGAGGGCCGGCTCAGTCCCAGGGCGGCGGGTTGTGCAGCCAGCGGCCGCCGACCATCGTCGCCACGACCTCGATCGTCTCGAGCTCCTCGACGGGCGTCGTGAACGGGTCGTGACTGAGCACGGTCAGGTCGGCGAGCTGGCCCGGGATCAGCTTGCCGCGGCGGCGCTCCTCGCGGGCGAGCCAGGCCGGTGCGGCGGTCGAGGCATCGATCGCCTCCCACATCGTGACGGCCTCGGCGGGGCGCCAGGCGGGGCGGTCGTCGAGGGTGCGCAGCACGGCGGCGCGGATGCCGGCGAGCGGATCGAGCTCCTCGATCGGCGCGTCCGAGCCGTTGATCAGACGCGCGCCGCTGTCCAGCAGGCTGCGGAAGGCGTAGGCGCCGTCGAGGCGGCCGGCCCAGCGCTCGTCGGCGAGGTCGCGGTCGGCGGGGGCGTGCGAGAACTGCACCGACGCGGTGATGCCGAGCTCGGCGAAGCGGGGTAGGTCTGCGGCGTGGAGGCACTGCGCGTGCTCGATGCGGTGGCGCAGGCCCTTCGGCTCCCAGAGCTCGCGGGTCGCCTCGAAGGCGTCGAGCGCGTTGCGATTGGCTGCATCGCCGATCGCGTGCACGGCAACCGGGAAGCCGATCTCGGTGGCCTCGCGCACGATCTCCTGCAGCTCGGCGCGCGAGGTGATCTCGACGCCGCTGCCGTCCAGCATCAGCGCGGTGCCCGAGCCGAGCGTGCCGTCCATGAACACCTTGAGGTGGCCGAGCGCGAGGTGCGGGCCGCCGAAGCCAGAGCGCACGTCAAGCGAGCGCAGCGCAGCGATGCGCGACGCCGGCAGCGACTGCAGGACGCGCAGCTGGAGCGACCCCTCGCCGACGAGGCGCTGATGGAGGTCGAGCCCGCCCAGGTCGCCGTCGAAGTCGTGGATCGCGGTGACGCCCCGGTAGAGGGCAAAGCGCTGCGCCTGGCGCATCGCGTCGAGCAGCTCGGCGCGCGAGGGGGTTGCGAAGCGGGCGAGGAACTGCCAGGCCGACTCCTCGCGCAGGATGCCGGTCGGCTGGCCGCTGGCATCGACCTCGACGACGCCGCCGGGCACGGCGAGATCTCCGCCCGCCAGCGCGAGCGCAGCCGACGAGAGCAGCACGGAGTGCGAGTCGCGCGAGACGAGCGCCGCTGGCCGGTCGCGGACGGCCGCATCCAGCTCGGCGCGGGTCGGCTCGAGGCCACCGGGGCCCCAGTCGCCTGCGCGCCAGCCGCGGCCGCGCAGCCAGGCGCCGGGAGGCAGATGCGAGGCGGCGACGCGCACGCGCTCGAAGGCCGCGGCGGCGGAGGGCAGCCCGGCGAGCTTCACCTCGCGCTGGGCGATCGCCCACTGCGCGAAGTGGACGTGGGCGTCGTTGAAGCCGGGCAGCACGCAGCGCCCGGCGAGATCGACGACCTCGGGGCTGGGCAGCGCCGATTCGTGCACGCCGACGCCGCCGGCGATCTGGTCGGCAGCGATGGCGAGCGCCCGGGCGCTCGGCAGGAACGTGTCCATCGGGCGGATGACGCCGTTGTCGAGAATCACCTGGCCGACTCTACCGGCACCCCCGATTAGGAGGTAGTCCTCCTATACAATCCAGGCATGCCTTACGACCCGCTCTCCGACGATCAGCGCGAGATCCGCGAGCTGATCCGCGACCTGGCCCGCGAGAAGGTCGCGCCGCGCGCCCACGACATCGACGCCAGCGGGGAGTTCCCCTGGGACATGGTGGCGGTGCTGCGCGAGACCGATGTCTTCGCGCTGTGCATCCCGGAGGAGTTCGGGGGCACCGGCACCGGCACCCTGATGACGCTCGTCGCGATCGAGGAGCTGTCGAAGGTGTGTGCCACGACGAGCCTGCTGCTCGCGGCCCAGGAGCTCGGGTCGCTGCCGATCCGTCTCGCCGGCAACCAGGCGCAGAAGCAGAAGTATCTGCCGCGGATGGCGACCGGCGAGCTGCTCGCCGCCTACGCGCTGACCGAGTCGGAGTCCGGCTCGGACTCGGCCGCGATGCGCAGCGAGGCGCGCCGCGACGGCGACCACTACGTGATCAACGGCAGCAAGCGCTTCATCACCAATGCGAACGTCGCCGGGATCTACATCGTCTTTGCCAAGACCGACCCGACCGCGGGCCATCGTGGCATCTCGGCGTTCATCGTCGAGGCCGACACCCCCGGCTTCGAGGTCTCGCGCATCGAGGAGAAGATGGGCATCAAGGGCTCGGTCACCGGCGAGCTCTACTTCAATGACCTGCGCGTGCCCGCCGAGAACCTGCTCGGCGAGGAGGGCGAGGGCTTCAAGATCGCCATGCGCGTGCTCGACCACTCGCGCCCCGGCATCGCAGCGCAGGGCCTCGGCCTCGCGCAGGGCGCCACCGACTACGCGCTCGAGTACGCCAAGACGCGCGAGACGATGGGCAAGCCGATCGCCCAGCACCAGCTGATCGCCGGGATGCTCGCCGACATGGAGACCAAGTGCGAGGCCGCCCGCGGCCTGCTCTACAAGGTCGGGATGATGATCGATGAGCATGCGCCCGCCGCCGACCTGACCAAGGTCTCGGCGATGGCCAAGCTCTTCTGCACCGATGTAGCCATGGAGGTCACCACGGATGCGGTGCAGATTCTGGGCGGTTACGGCTACATCAAGGAGTACCCGGTGGAGCGCATGATGCGCGATGCCAAGATCACGCAGATCTACGAGGGCACCAACCAGATCCAGCGTCTGGTGATCGCCCGCGAGATGCTGCGCGAGCAGCGCGCGTTCCTGCTCGCTGGCGTCGCGTAGCCTCTGCGGCGATGGACGCCGCCCTCACCCGCTTCGCCCTGCTCGCCGACCTGACGGCGCAGCTTGCCGATGCCCTCAGCCTGGAGGACGTCGTCGCCGCCGTGCTGGCGCAGGGGCTGGAAGTGCTGGGCGCGACCGGCGCCTTCGTCGTGCTGCCCGCCCCGGCTGGGCGCGAGCTGCTGCTCGTCGGCTACCGGGGCTACCCGGAGATCGTCTCCGAGCGCTGGTCGCGCATTCCGCTTGACGCGCGCCTGCCCGCTCCCGTTGTCTACGCCGAGGGACGGACGGTCGTCGTGCGTGCCGGCGCCGAGCGGCTGCAGCGCTTCCCCGACCTGGCCGCCGAGTCGGACAACGAGCGCGTGCTCGTCACGCTGCCCCTGCGCGGCCGCGGCGGCACGCTCGGCGTGATCGGCTTCTCGTTCGGCGGCGACGACGCCTGGACGAACGAGCAGGACATCCTCTACACGGAGGCGCTCGCCGACCACTGCGCCTCCGCGATCGAGCGCTCGCAACTCTTCGCCGAGGCAGTAGCTGCCCGCGCCGCCGCCGAGCGCGCCGCGCACCGCTCGTCGCTGCTGCAACGCGTGACGAGCGACCTGGCCGGCGCGCTCACCCCGAAGCAGGTCGCCGAGGTGCTGGTGCATCAAGGCGTCGCCGCCGCCGATGCGCAGGCCGGCTGGGTCTCGTTGCTCGACCGCGACGGGCGCAAGCTGGAGCTTGTCGCCGAGGCCGGGTTTTCGGCGTCGCTGGTCGAGCAGTTCCGGTCGATCGATGTCAGCAGGCCGAGCCGGCTCGTCGAGTGGATGCGAGCGGCCGAGCCCGTCTGGATCGAGTCGGCAGCTGTGCTCGCCGAGCTGATGTCCGAGGCCGAGCACGCGCACCGCGCCGAGGGCTTCGAGGCGGTCGCGATGCTGCCGCTGCTCGTGCGCGGCGAGGGGATCGGCTTCCTCACCATCGACTTCGTGACGCCGCGCACCTTTGCTGCTGACGAGCGCGCGCTGCTCGAGACGCTCGCCCGGCTCTGCTCGCAGGCGCTGGAGCGCGCCCGCCTCAACGAGGAGCTCGCCGGGCGCGCCGATGCGGCCGCCGTGCTCGAGCGCATCGGCGAGGGCGTGTTCCAGCTCGACCGCGCCGGTCGCATCCTGATCTGGAATCCCGCCGCGGCGCTGATCACCGGCATCCCGGCCGAGGAGGCGCTGGGCCGCCTGATCGTGACGGTGCTTGACGGCTGGGAGCGCGTGGCCACGGGCGACGGCGAGCGCCCGCGCGAGGCCTTGCGCTTCGAGCTGGGCGCCCGCGAGCTGTGGCTCTCCTTCTCCGGGGTGCAGTACGCCGCCGGCTCGGTCTTCGCCTTCCGTGATCTCACCGAGGAGCGGGCGCTGGAGGAGGCGCGCCGTGACTTCGTTGCGACCGCCTCGCACGAGCTGCGCACGCCGCTCTCCGCCGTCTACGGGGCAGCGCTGACGCTGCTGCGCCGCGAGCTGCCCGAGGAGCGTCGCACCCAGCTGCTGTCACTGATCGCCAGCGAGTCCGAGCGGCTCTCCGGGATCCTCGACGAGCTGCTGCTGGCCAGCCGGCTCGATGCCGGTGCGCTCACGCTTCAGGTCTCCGACTGCGATCCGCTGCTGATCGCCCACGAGGTCGCCGAGCTGGGACGTCAACGAGCGCCCGAGGGCATCGAGCTGCCGCCGGTGTCGGTGCCGGCCGGCGACGCTGGTGCGATCCGCTGCCTCGCCGACCCCGACCGGCTGCGCCAGGTGCTGATCAATCTCGTGGACAACGCCATCAAGTACTCGCCTGATGGCGGTACGGTCGAGGTGAGCGTGACGGTCGCAGCGCCCGGACGGCTGCGCATCGCTGTTGCCGACCGCGGTCTCGGCATCCCGCCCGCCGAGCGCGAGCGGATCTTCGCCAAGTTCTATCGCCTCGACCCGAGCCTCACGCGTGGCGTCGGCGGCACGGGGCTCGGCCTCTACATCTGCCGCAGCCTGGTCGAGGGCATGGGTGGCCGGATCGGCGTGGACGGGCGCGGCGTCGGCATGGCCGGCGGCTCCGAGTTCTGGGTCGAGCTGCCGCTCGCGCCTGCCGCGACGGCCTAGACGGCGGCACTGCCGGGCGCCGAGCTGCTGGACGCGCGCGCTGGCTAGGAGCTACGCGACGGTTGCGGTCGGCGTGCGCAGAGCGGCGATCGCCTTCGGGAGGTCGCTGCCGAGGTAGCTGCCGCCGATGCGGCCCGCCAGCGCGGGGTTCGCTGCGAGCCCGCCGACGAGCAGGCTGAGCTGCGTCGGCCGTTCGGTCTCATGCAGGCCTGCTTCGAGCGCATCGGCCGCTTCGCGCGTGCTGACGCTGAAGGCGACGAGCTGCGCATGCGACTCGCGGGCCAGCCGCATCGTCTCGTGCACCGGCATGTCGGGGCCGAGGTAGGCGATGTCCCAGCCGTCGGCGCGCAGCAGCACGGCGAGCAGCAGCAGACCCAGCTCGTGGCGCTCGCCGGGGCCGCAGGCGAGCACCGCGCGGCCATGCACAGCGGCGCGCGTCTCGGCGAGCTTCCGCTCCAGCCGCGCGCGCACGGCACTCGTCACGAGGTGCTCCTGGCCGATGCTGAAGGTGCCGGCATGCCACGCCTCGCCGACATGCACGAGCAGCGGCTGCACGATCAGGTTGCACGCGGTGAGGAGGTCGTGGGCGAAGGCGTGGTCGAGCAGGCGGTTGACGGCAGCGGTGTCGCTCCGTGCGGCTGCCTCGAAGATCAGCATGGCGTGGTCGGCAGGGTCGGTCGCCGTCTCGTCGGAGTCGAGGCCGAGCAGAGCCGCGGCCTCGCCGATGCGGTAGCCCTCCTCCAGGCGCGCCTTCAGCCAGAGCACGCGGTCGACGTCGTGCTCGCTGTAGCGGCGCTGGCCACCCTCGGTGCGGGTGGGGCGGAGGATGTGATAGCGCTGCTCCCACTTGCGCAGCGTGTCGGGCGCGACACCTGTCCGACGGGACAGGGCCGCGATGTTGAGGCCAGGCGACATCGTGGCAATGGTAGACAGAGATTGGACAGACGCGCGGGTGAACGTCGGTTGCTGCTCCGCGGAGGCAGGAGGCTGGAGCTTGGAGGCGTACCTGACAGGTATGGCCGTCCGCTCCTCACTGCTCCAGCACGCCCTGCGGGGCTTCTGTCTCGGCGCCTTCGCGCTGCTCGACCGGGACGTCCGCGAGGGCGACGAGATCCCGTTCGCGTTCGAGGAGCACACCTCGTACGGCAAGCCCGCGCTCTACGAGTTGCGCCCGCTGGTGCGCGACTACGTGGAGCAGCGCGAGGCCCGCCTGCTCGACCTCGAGGACGCGTGCATCGCGGTCGAGGAGCTCCTGCGTGAGCCTGCCGCCCGCATCTTTGCCCGTGCCCACGCCGGCGGTCGTGCCGACGAGGAGCAGGCGCTCGCCCGCAGCGTCCTCTTCCCGCTCGTCGCCTCCCTCGCCGATGCGTGTGGCGGCTTCGACTGGCAGGACGCCTGCTTCGAGCGCGTCTACGGTGAGCTCGAGCACACCCTCTTCGGCGAGAGCCGCCTCTACACCGCGCTCGCGCCGGTCATCGGCCTCGAGCTGGGACAGCCGGCCGAGCTGGGCGACGGCATCCGCATCCGTCGCGCCGAGACCGGCGAGCTGGCGAATCACTGGCCCGAGGCGCGCAACCTCTTGCCGCGCGACTTCGGCCGCGAGAGCGACCGTCTCTGCGTGCTCGAGCTCCAGCGCAAGCTGGCCGTGGACGACGCGGATGTGCCCGATGGTGCTGCCGAGCTCGCCGACGCGGTGACGGCGCTGCGCCTGGCCACCAACGGTGCGATCGCTGCCGGGCCGGTGCTCTTCGAGACGCTCGACCTCCGTCCCTACGGGATCCGGCCGGTGCTGCCGATCGCCGCGACGCTGCCGCTGGGCGAGCCGGTGCGCCTCGATGCGGTGCGTGCCGGGCTGGCGCAGCGGCTGCGTGGCCAGCTGGTGCTCGCCGATGGCGACGCGTCGCTCGGCGACGCGCTCGACCGCTGGGAGCTCTCGCTGTTCCAGGGTGACGTGTTCCGTACCGAGCAGCTCCGGGAGTCGCTCGCCGCGCTGCTCGGTGAGGGCGACGGGGCGTGGGCGGCTGCGATGCGGGCGACCGCACTGCTTGCCGACGAGCCGGCGGAGCGGGGCGTCATGGCCGACGCGCTGCGGGCGCTTGCGCGGGGCGAGGGGTGCTCGCCGGCCGCTGCCGACGGGGTACGTCGCGCCCTGGTCGAGGTGCTGCTGGCGGGTGGGCGCGCAGCGCTTGTGCCACTGCTCGATGAGACGTTGATCGGGTTGCGGGCGCGTTTCGACCGCGCGCCGCTGCGGCTCGTCGTGGGGTAGAGCTCACGGTGCGGTTGTCGCGCAGCCGGCACAGAGACGGCGCGATGCCGCCGCAGCATGCGGCGTAGCGTGGGGGCATGACCAGCGCTGCTGCTGTCGGCTGCCGGCTCGATCGGATCGAGGCGCTCGATGCTGCCGGTGCGCCGGCCGGGCTCCTGCTCGACGAGCTGCAGCGGCTCGCGCGCGAGGCCGCGGGGTGGGTCGAGGGTGACGCGCTCGAGTGGTCCGGGGGCAGCACGGGGGCGACGGCCGCGGCGCGCGTGCCCCGGCAGGCGGCTGCGCGGGCGGTGATCCGTCTGCTCGCTACGCTTGAAGGGAGGTCGATACGGATGTGACGAGCGCGCCGATGGGCGTGAAGGAGTCCGCATGCCCCCGGCGAAAACGACCGACACGATGGCAATGATGACGCTTCCGCGTGTGCACCAGACGCCCGCAGCTGTGCCCGATGAGGCACGCCACGGGCATGTTCTGGCGTTCGCGAACCAGAAGGGCGGGGTCGCCAAGACGACCTCGACGCTCAACCTTGCGGTCGCGCTGAAGGAGTGTGGGCTGCGCGTGCTGGTCATCGACCTCGATCCGCAGGGCAACCTGACGATGAGCCAGGGTCTTGATCCGGACACGATCGAGCGGTCGATGTTTGACGTGCTCGTGCACCGGGTGCCGATCCAGGAGATCATCGCGGTGCGCGAGATCGACGTCGCCGTCTCCTCGATCGATCTTGCCGGCGCCGAGCTGGCGCTCTCGGGGATGATCGGCCGCGAGCGCGCGCTCGAGAAGGCGATTGCGCCCGTGCGCGAGAGCTACGACTACATCCTGATGGACACGCCGCCGTCGCTCGGCCTGCTGACGATCAATGCCTTCGTCGCGGCCGACGGCATCATCGTGCCGGTGCAGTGCGAGTACCTCTCGCTGCGCGGCCTCGTCCAGCTCGAGAACACGCTCTCGATGATCCGCGAGAACCTCAACCCGCGGGTGAAGATCGAGGGGATCCTGCCGACGATGTACGACCGCCGGCTCGTCCACTGCCGCGAGGCGGTGGAGATCCTCCAGGAGAACTTCGGGGACCTCGTCCTCAACACGCGCATCCGCAAGACCATCCGCTACGCCGAGGCGCCCGTGCAGGGCTCCTCCGTGCTCGCGTACGAGCCCGACGGTGAAGCTGCCGAGGCCTACCGCGACCTTGCCAAGGAGGTGCTCCGCCGTGCCGCGTAAGCGCGCCAGCATGCGTGAGGGTCCGCTCGCCGAGCTGTTCAAGGCGACCGAGGCAGCACAGCGCCCCGACGCTGCCGCAGCTTCAGCGGCAGCCCCCGCAGCAGCTCCGGCGGCTACGCCGCCACCTCCCCCGGCCGCAGTCGCGCCGTCCCGGTCGCGTCCCAGCGAGCCGCTCGAGCCGACCGTCGAGCACATCCCGGACTGGCTCCGCGAGGAGCGCGCCGCCGCAGCCGCACCGGCCGCGAGCCCCGTCGCAGCGCCGCCGCCCGCAGCGCTCCCCGAGCGGCCACAGCCCCAGACCTTCATCTCCAGCGAGCCGCCGGTGCAGAAGCCGGTCGAGCGCTTCCTCCAGCCGCTCCCCGAGATGGCCGGGCGGCTCGAGCGCTCCTATCGCGGTGACGCGGGCTCCTACCTTGCGGTGATCCGCGTGGTCGGTGTCGGCGGGGCCGGCATGAACGCCGTCGACCGGATGATCGACGCCGGCATCTCGCAGGTCGAGTTCATGGCGGTCAACACCGACCTCCAGCAGCTTGCCACCAGCGACGCGCCCGTCAAGATTCACATCGGGCGTGAGCTCACAGCGGGCCTCGGCTCCGGTGCCGACCCCGACCTCGGTCGCAGGGCCGCCGAGGAGAGCTACGACGAGCTCAAGAACGCGCTGCGCGGCAGCGACATGGTGTTCGTCACGGC
>Ga0114970_10001996_pt1 | contig 15283 bp, 13 predicted proteins | sample M_140205_XF_Meta_FD_87030 | JGI IMG/M metagenome (GOLD analysis project Ga0114970, IMG submission 87030) | Freshwater microbial communities from Lake Montjoie, Canada to study carbon cycling - M_140205_XF_MetaG | ecosystem: Environmental > Aquatic > Freshwater > Lake | place: Lake Montjoie... | reverse complement strand
TGGGTTTGCCCGGACCTTGACGGCGCCGGAGGGGGCGACCGCCTACCTGTGCGCCGGCACTGTCTGCCGGCCTCCGACGCGTTCGGCGGCAGAGCTGAAAGCCATGCTGAGCGAGCCCTGAACCCTGCTGCCCCTCTAAATCCGGGATCGGGCGGCAAGAGGCCGCCCTTTACGGAAGGCAGGGATGCCCGCCATCCTATTTTCATGACAGGCTCTGAGCCGGATCAATGGAGTGGAGTTGCAACGCCGGCCGAACTCAACACAACACCGATCACTGTGCGAACTCCTTAGGAACTCAATCCTGCGGCATTGCAGCAGGATTTCCTCGCGGTGGGGTGATTCATTGGAGGGAGCATACTCGTAGCGTCGGGTTCGTTTTATGAGCGGATTACCTTCAATGACGCGATGACCTCGGCTTAGGTCTTGCCCCTGGTCGTCCTGGGCCCCTTGGCGGTTCATTCGGACTGCAGGGTTCCGGCTGAGCCGTCCCGCGCGGGCCTACGCACTGGAGGCGGATCGGGACCGGGGCCGCCGGTTGTTTTACATCGAGGGCCAAGACGAGCTTTGAGGCTGCGGTGAGGAAGGAGCGCCGGAGGGTAAACCATTTCGCCAATCGTTCCCGCCAAAAACCGTTCAAAAAACCGTTCAAATCCATTGACGAAATCGGCGGGGTTCCGCTACTCTTTACGGCTCTCTCAACGAGAACTATTGTGAATATCACTGTCGAAAATCTGGCGCCCTGCAGAAAATTGCTGCGGGTGGAATTGGACGCGAAGGTCGTGGACGAAACCTTTGACACCATCACGAGGGACTATCAAAAACAGGCGTCGCTGCCCGGGTTCCGTCCCGGCAAGGCGCCGCGCGATCTGGTGGCCAAGAAATACGAGGCCGAAATCCAGGGCGAAGCCAAGCGCAAGCTGATTGGGGATGCCTATCGCCAGGCGCTCGAGGAGAAGAAGATCAACGCCATCAGCTATCCCGACATCGAGGAGATCCAGTTCGGGCGCGGACAGAGCCTCCAGTTTGCCGCCACGATTGAGACCGCGCCCGAATTTCCGCTCCCGGAATACAAGGGGCTGGCGGTGAAACGCGAAATTAAGTCCGTGACCGGGGCGGACGTGGAGCGGGCGCTGACTCTGCTGGCCCAGCAGCACACCCAGTTTGAAACCGTGACGCGTCCGCTGCAGCTGGGCGATGTTGCGGTGGTGAGTTACACCGGCACGTCCGAGGGCAAGCCGCTCACCGAGATCGCGCCGTCGGCCAAGGGTTTGACGGAGCAGAAAAATTTCTGGGTGGACATCACCCCCAACGCCTTCATTACCGGCTTCGCCGAACAGCTGGTTGGCGCGGGCGCCAGCGAGCGGCGCACGGTTCATGTGGACTTTCCTGCCGACTTCGTGACCAAGGAGCTGGCCGGAAAAAAGGCCATCTACGCCGTGGAGATTCTCGAGGTGAAGGCGAAAGTGTTGCCGCCGGTGGACGACGCGCTGGCCCGGAATTTCGGGGCGGAAAACCTGGAGAAACTCCGGGCGGGCGTGCAGCTGGACCTTGAAAACGAGCTGAAATATGCGCAGACCAAGTCGGTGCGCGGCCAGATCCTGAGCGCCTTGCTGGCCCAGGCCAGCTTCGACCTGCCGGAATCCGCTGTCGCCCAGGAGACCAAAAACGTCGTCTATAACATCGTTCAGGAAAACACCAAGCGCGGCGTGGGTCGCGATCTGATCGAGAAGGAAAAGGACCAGATTTACAATGCCGCCGCCACCAGTGCCAAGGAACGCGTGAAGATTGCGTTTTTGATCCGGCGCATCGCGGAGAAAGAGAGCGTCCAAGTTTCCCAGGAGGAGGTGCTGCAGCGCGTCCAGGCCATGGCGGCAGCGTATCAAATCCCCGTGGACAAGTTCATCAAGGACTTGCAGAAGCGCAATGGCATCAACGAGCTGTACGACCAGATTGCGCATGAGAAGGTGCTGGTATTCCTCGAAAACAACGCGGTCATTACGGATGTGCCGGCGGCGGAAGCAAAGCCGGCCTGATCTCGCGGTTACCTAGGACCTGGCTGGAGCGTCTGGGTTGGGACGCGAAGTGCAGGAGCGGCGGCTTTCACCGCCGGCCACTGTGTTTTCACGGACTATCATGAAAAAATTAGGCGTTCTTTTATGTCTGTCGGCCGCTGCCCTGGGGGCGGGTGCTCAGACAAACGGAGTTCCGGCGGCGCGCGAGATGTCCTTGCAGGACTGCGTCCAGCAAGCGCTGACGCACAATCTCGACGTGCAGATTCAGCGGGTCAATCCCCAGATCTCGCTCTTCAATCTGGACAGCGCCTACGCCGGCTACGACCCGGTCTTCAACTTCTCCGGGCTGCACCGGTACAACAACACCGGCGCGGAATTCCAGAGCGGCCAGCGCATTGCCGGTTCGCAATACAATTCGGACACTTACAGCTCCGGCTTCAGCGGGGGGACGCCGTGGGGCATGACCTACGATTTAAGGGGCAGCGCCTCCAGCACTGCCGGCAACAATCCTTGGACCAACGGCACGTTCCTGCCCATCCAGAATTCCTCCGGCCAGGCGGGGCTGGGCCTCACCCAGCCGCTGCTGAAAAACTTCTGGATCGATGGGACGCGTCTCACCATCCGCCTCAATAAAAACCGCCTTCAGTATTCCGAGCAGGGCGTGCGCGGACAGATTATCAGCAGCATCACGGCCGTGGAAAATGCGTATTACGAGCTGATCTTCGCGCAGGACAATGTGAAGGTGCAGCAGGAGGCGCTGGACCTGGCGCAGACGCAGCTGGATCAGGACCGCCAGCGCGTTCAAATCGGCAGCCTTGCCCCTCTGGATGTGCAGCAGGATGAGGCGCAGGTTGCCAAAAACCAGGCGACGGTGATTTCCGCCCTGAGCGCCCAGGGCACGGCGGATCGGGTCTTGAAGAATCTGATCACCGACGAGTATTCAAAATGGTATGCGGCCGACATCCGGCCCTCGACAGCGCTGCAGGCGCCGCTCCAATTGTTCGACCTGCAGGACAGCTGGAACCAGGGGATGACCCAGCGCCCGGATCTGTTGCAGGCGCGGCTGAATGTGGAACTGCAGGGCATCCAGCTAAAATATTTAAAAAACCAAGTATTCCCGGCCTTGGATTTGATCGGGTCTTATGGGTTCAACGGCGCGGGCGGACAGTTCGGCGACACGTTCAACCAGATGAATGAGGCCAACCGCCCGTTCTATACCTATGGCGCGCAGCTTTCAATGCCCCTGAGCAACGTCGGTCCCCGCAATCAGCTCAAGGCGGGAAAGGGCTCCTTGAAGCAACTCCTGCTTCAGTTGAAGCAGCTTGAGCAAAGTGTCATGGTGGAGATCGACAACGCCGTTGGGGTGGCCCGCTCGGATTACGAGGGCGTAAAGGCCACTCGGCAGGCGCGCGTCTATGCCGAGGCGGCACTGGATGCCGAGCAGAAAAAATATACTGTCGGCAAAAGCACCACCTTCACCGTCCTCCAGCTCCAGAACAACCTCACCGCCGCACGCCTGCAGGAAATTCGCGCGCTGGTCGATTACAACAAGGCCCTCGCTGCCCTCGCCGCCGCGGAGGGAAGCACGCTCGAACGCAACAGCATCCAGCTCGAGACCCGCTAGCGCCGCCTCACCAGAATTGCCAGGCGCCGCGCCACACGACCCATCCGCCCAGCAGAAAATTCGTGAGGGCGTGCGCCGTCATCGCATCCCCCAGCCGGTTTTTACGCAGCACCAGCCATTGATACGCCATCCCGCATAAAATCCCCGCCAGCCATTCGTTATGCGAAAAACCGAAGGCCAGCACCGTCCCTAAAAACGGCCACGGTAAAAACTGGTTTAACGGCACGGAAATAAAATTCGGCCGGGCAATGGCGCGGTACAAAAACGAGCGGTAAAAGACCTCCTCCAGAGGCGGCACCACAAAGGTGGAACCCAGGATCCGGGTGAGGACGAACAGCCAGGCCAGCGGGGAATCCCCTCCGAATTGGTGGAAGGGGTTCCAGACGGCCGGGGCAGAGTCTGGGGCCGGGGCGGCGCCCAACTTGACCCAGAGCGACGCTTGCGTGGTCCATTCGCCGCTGATGCCGACCCACAGCGCGAAGACACCGATGCCCACCGCGACCGCTTCCCAGCTGAACGCCCAGCGCATTTCGGCCACAAAGGGGCGCATCCCCCACACCAGCCAGGCTCCAACGATTGTTTTGGCGAGATAAAACCAATAGGCCGAGGCCGCGCCGCATTTTCCTTGGCAGACGGTCAGCGCTAGAAAAACAACAAAGGGTGCAACCCGGGGCGCCGCCGGATGGTCCCGGCAGTAGGCAGCGAGGCGGGAGGAGCCAGCCAGTTTTTGCCCAGAAATAAGCATATGTTATTGGGGATGAAAATCACTCGTGCATCCCGAGCCGGAGCGAACCATTATTATTGCCAACCGTGACGGAGTCGCGCGTGATCGCCGTCACGCGCCAGCCTTTGATCAGGGAACCGATATAGACCGTCTTGCCGCTGACAATCGCCCACGGCTGCACTGAATCAAAGACGATCCCCTGCAGTCGCAAGGAATCAGCCAGAGCCAGCGGCTCCGGAGCGGGCGCGGCAATTTCCAACGGCGGGGTGGAGGCGGCGGGCGAGGCGGGCGGCGACGGGACATCCGCGACGGGCGGCGCGGCGACCAGCATTGCCGGCGGGGGAACGGGTGGGAGGATGGTCTTTTTATTGGCAAAAACTCCGGGCAGGGACAGCCCCGCCCACAAGAGCCCCCCGGCCATCAGGAGCAGGAGCAGCACCGCCCGAGCTCGGCTTGGGAAGGAGCCCTTCTGGGGCTGAGAGGGGGGGGCGGACAGGGAGGACAGGGAGGCGAGGCGGGGCGAGCTGTGGGGGCGCTGGGCTTCTTGGGCGCGTTTCAGCGCGTCGTTGATGAGGCTCATGCTTAAAATTTTCCCTCCAGCTCGCAAATGGCGCGACCCACCATGGAGAAGGTAATGCGTTCGCTGCGCCCGACGAAACTGGCGAGCAGCGCCTTGTCGCAGACCGCATTGACCAGGCGCGGGATGCCCTTGCTATAATGAAAAACCCGCCAGACGGCTGGGGCCGTGAAAAAAGGAATGCCCTTGGCCCCTGAGATATGCAGTCGGTGCTGGATATACTGGGAGACCTCGCCGCGCGTGAGGGGGGCCAGGTGGTACCGCACGGTGATGCGCTGGCGCAGCTGTTTCAGCCGGGGGCTGTTCAGCCGCTCGCGCAGCTCTGGCTGGCCCAGCAAAACAATCTGCAGCAGCTTGCGATTGTCCGTCTCGATATTCGACAGCAGGCGGACTTGCTCCAGCAGTTCCTCCGTCAAATTCTGCGCCTCGTCAATAATGAGAACCGTCTCCTTGCCCAGCTCGATCTGCCGGAGGAGGAATTCTCCGATGGCCGAAACCGTTTCCAGCCGGTCGCGCCCCCTCACCTCCAGCCCGAACTCGGTCGCGATGGCCTTCATCAATTCGTCCGGGTTCAAGACCGGATTCAAAATCAGGGCCGTCGAAAAACTCGCATCCAATTGTTCCAGCAGGGCGCGGCACAGCGTCGTCTTGCCCGCGCCCACCTCGCCGGTCAGCTGCACAAAGCCCTTCCTCTCCCGGATGCCATAGAGCAGGTGATTGAACGCCTCCTGATGCTTGGTGCTGTGGAACAGAAAGCGGGGGTTGGGAGTGATATCGAACGGCGCCTGGCTCAGCCTGTAGTATTCCAAATACACAGGGGTGTTGTTAGCACATGCCACCCCCGCTGCAAAGAAAAGGTTTGCCCTCCTATCGGATAAAGAGGATTTCGGCGGGATGCGCGGGCCGGTTCCTCAGGTGGATTCGCCGCCGCCGTCCAGCTGGACACCGAACCGGCGTTCAAACTCCGCAATGCGCTTCAACAAATCGGGCAGGCGCTGGATGGCCAGGACCTGGCGCTTGAACTGCCGGTCGGGCTGGGCGGGCGCCCCCAGCCAGGTGGCTTTGTCAGGAATATCCGTCATGACACCGGACTGCGCCCCCACCGTGACCTGATGGCCGATTTTTAAATGTCCGCCAATGCCGACCTGGCCGGCCAGCACCACGTAATTGCCCAGCTTGGAGCTGCCCGCAATGCCGACCTGCGCGATGACAAGGCAATGTTCGCCGATTTCCACGTTGTGGGCGATCTGCACGAGGTTGTCAATCTTCGTGCCCCGGCCAATCACCGTCGGCCCCAGCGCCCCGCGATCGATCGCCACGTTGGCGCCAATCTCCACGTCGTCGCCGATAATCACGTTGCCCACCTGCGGCACTTTGCGGTGGACGGCCCCGTCCAGCACATAGCCGTAACCGTCGGATCCGATGGTCGTGCCGGCGTGCACGCGGACCCGCCGTCCGATTTCCGTGCGCGGATACAGGGTGACGTTTGGAAATAAATGCGTGTCGTCGCCCAGCGCGGCATCGTCCCCCACAAAGTTCCCCGCCTGCAATACGCAGCGCGCGCCGATCTTCACGCGTTCGCCCACCGTGCAATGGGGCCCGATGTGCGCGGTCGGGTCTACCTGCGCGCTGCCAGCGACGACCGCCAGCGGGTGGATGCCGGCGGAATGAACGGGTTCCGGGAAGAACAGCGCGAGCGCCTTGGCAAAGGCGATGCGGGCGTTTGGCACGCGGATGAGAATTTTCTTCGTCGAGCTGAACCGGGAATCGGCAAGGATGGCGGAGGCCGCACTTTCCTCGGCGCGGGCAAAGAAGGCCTCATTCTCCGCAAAGGTCAGGTCGCCCGGGCGGGCCTGCTCGGCAGCGGCAAAGCCGGTCAACAGGGCGTGGCCATCGCCGAGCACTTCGCCCTGCAGATGTTTTGCGATTTCAGCGGTGGTAAAAGGCATATTTGACTTGGTGCGTGCGGCTCACTATAAAGGCGGGCGCCGCCATTTCCAATCCCTACTTTTGGCGGCAGGCGCCCACGGGGCGCCGGGGTGGCGTTCCAGCAACAAACCCGTCCAGACCTTTGATGTGATGAAAAAAAACTTCCGCGTCGGATTGATCGGTTACCGTTTCATGGGCCGGGCCCACTCCAATGCCTGGCGCCAGGCGCCCCGCTTTTTCAAGCTCAAGGCCGGGATTGAATTGCACACCCTCTGCGGGCGCGATGCAGCGGGCGTCGAGGCCGCCCGCGCCCCGCTCGGCTGGCAAAACGCCACCACCGACTGGCGCGATATCGTCGAGTCGCCGCTGATTGACATCGTGGACATTGCCACGCCCACGTTTGCGCACGCGGAAATGGCCATCGCCGCCGCACGCTGCGGCAAGCATGTCCTGTGCGAAAAACCGCTCGGCTTGGACCTGAAGCAGTGCGAGGCCATGGTTGCGGCCGTGAAAAAAGCCGGGGTGGTCCACATGGTCTGCCACAATTACCGGCGCATCCCGGCCATCGCCCTGGCGAAACGCATGCTGGAGGAGGGCGCCCTGGGCCGGATCTTTCATTTCCGCGCCCGCTACGCCCAGGACCGGCTGGCCGACCCGGAATTCCCCCTGGACTGGCGCCTCCAAAAGGAGACCAGCGGCAGCGGCGTCCACAGCGACATCCAGTCCCACCTGATCGACCTCGCGCGCTATCTCGTGGGCGAGTTCACGGAGGTGTGCGGCCTGGTGAACACGTTTGTCCCCCGCCGCCCGCTCGCCTCCGCCCTGGCCCAGGGCGTCCGCAAAATGGGAAAAGTCACCGCCCCGGATTCCGCCCTGTTCATCGGTCGGATGAAAAACGGCGCCCTGGCCAATCTGGAGGCGACGCGTTACGCCCCAGGCCGCAAGAATCAAATCACCCTTGAAATCAACGGCCGCAAGGGTTCGCTCTGTTTCGATTTTGAGGACATGAACCGGCTGCAATACTACAACGCCGAAGACCCGGCGGATCGGCGCGGCTTCCGGTCCATCCTGGTGACCGAACGCGATGGCATCCAGCCCTACGTGGGCAACTGGTGGCCGCCGGGACACGGCCTGGGCTATGAGCACACGTTCATCCACACCTTCGCCGATTTTGTGAATGCCTGCGCCGAGGGGCGGCCGGTGCATCCGACCTTTGAGGACGGCCTGAAAAACCAGCGCGTCCTGACGGCCGTGGAGGAATCCTCCCAAAAAGGCCAGTGGGTAAGCCTGACGTAGAGGGGCAGGCAGCCCTTGCCGCTGATTGCAACCGATCCCGCCTTTGACTTGTTAAGCCCGGTCCCAGAGGCGGGGGGCGGGTCACTGGGCGGCTACGGGCACCTTCTGCTTCCATCCGAACAGCTGCTTGGCCTTGATCCGCTCGAAGATGGGCGCGGGGATGAGCTGGCTCAGCGACTCGTCCCCGGAATGGATTTTGGCCAGGACTTCGCTGGAATAAATATTCAGCGCCCCGGCATTGTAGCTGGTGATATTCTCGATGAACCGGTTTTCCACGAGGTGCGCGAAAAGATGCCGGAGATGCGGCATGACCTCCAGATTTTCAATAGTGGTGATCTTGCCGGTCTTCTTATCGAGCGAGGGGTAAACGTAGAGTTTCGCCCCGTTCTTGAAAAGCTGGCCGAGGGATTCCATCAGCCCGCCGGGCAGGTCGGTGTAGAACTTTTCGTCGAGTACATCGCGCAGACGCACCAGGCCGATGGGCAGGCCGATGGGCCTTTGGGTCTGGCGCGAAAGGTAGCTCACCAGGCGGTGGGAGCGGAGGAAATTGGAGATCAGCACCGGCTTGCCCAGCGCCCCCAGCGTGTCCACCCGGTCCAGAAAATCCCGGTGATCGATGGCATTGCCCACCTGCAGCTGCCGCAGCGTCATCTCGAACATGACCACGGGCGGCTCACCCTGCAGGGAGGCTTCGCGGACGAACTGTTCCTGGGCGCGCTCGAGCATGTCCAGCATGGGGTTGGTGAGCGGCCGGAAGCTGCCGCGCTCGAGCAGGACGGGCTTTTTGTAAAGGAGTTCGCCGGGAATAATGGTTTCGCCGTCGGCGGTGAACAGGGCGGCTTCCGTGAGCCATTGCTCCACCAGTTGCAGCGCCATGAGCCGGTTGTCCACGCCGGCAAAGGCGGGGCCCGAAAATTTGATCATGTCCACTTCCACCCGCTGGCTGGTGAGGCCGTCCAGCAGTGAGCCGATCAGGCTGACGGGGTCGGTATGATGATAGAAGGCGGCGTGGACGAGATTGACGCCGAGGATTCCGACGGCTTCCTGCTGATCCGGGGTCTCCCAATCCAGCAACCGCACATGGATGATGATGGTGGAGGGATCGCCGAGGGGATGCGCCTGGAATTTGATGCCGAGCCAGCCCTGTCCCTCTTCCTGGCCAGGCCGGGCCCCCTGTTTGGTGGCCACGGTGTCGGCAAACGCAAAAAAAGTGCATTTGCTGCCCCGGGTCTTTTCGAGGCGCCTGAGGAGCAGGTCGAATTCCAGATCCAGCATCGCCTGCAGCCGTTTGCGGCTCACATACCGTTCGGCGGGGCCATAGATCGCATCGCTCACCGCCATGTCGTAGGCGGAAATGGTCTTGGCCACGGTGCCGGACGCCTTGCCCACGTGGAAAAACCAGCGGGCCACTTCCTGGCCCGCGCCGATCTCAGCGAACGTGCCGTATTTCTTGGCGTCGAGATTGATCTGCAGCGCCTTCTGTCCGGTGTTGGGCTTTTCGTTGTTCATAGGATTCGAACCAGAGCCACCCTACAAAAAACCCGCAGACGGCACAATGCCCTTGTGTTTCGGCTTTCCGCGCGGCGGCGGCGCGCTATACTGGCCGCATGTATCGGACGCAGGATTTACATGTTAAAGAAATTGTCCGGCTCTCGTCGCCCAACGCCCTGAAGGCGCTGACCCCCACGACCGAGGCCTCGAACGCCACCGTGGCCCGAAGCCGCGAGCGGATCATCCGCATCCTCAGCCAGGAGGACCCGCGCCTGCTGGTCGTCATCGGGCCCTGCTCGATCCACGACGAAAAAAGCGCGCTGGAATATGCCCGGAAGCTGAACGCGTTGCGTCAGGAATTTGCCGACCGCATGGAGATCGTGATGCGCGTCTATTTCGAAAAACCCCGCACCACCATCGGCTGGAAAGGGCTCATCAATGATCCGCACCTGGACGGATCACAGGACATCGAGACCGGCCTGAAAACCGCCCGGCGGCTGCTCCTCGAAATCACCGGCATGGGCCTCCCCGCCGCCACGGAATTTCTGGACCCCATCGTCCCGCAATACATCGCCGATCTCGTCACCTGGGCGGCCATCGGCGCGCGCACCACGGAGTCCCAGACGCACCGCGAGATGGCGAGCGGATTGTCCATGCCCGTCGGCTTGAAGAACGGCACGGACGGCAGCCTGCAGATCGCCATCGATGCGATGGGCGCGACGCGGCACTCGCACAGTTTTCTGGGCATCGACCAGGACGGCGCGACCGCCATCGTGCGCACTGCCGGAAACCCCCACGCGCACGTCGTGCTGCGGGGCGGACGGGCAAAGACCAATTACGACGCGGACAGCATCCGGGCGGCGGAAGAAATCCTGACTCAGGCCAAGCTGCCGCCGGTGCTGATGGTGGATTGCAGCCATGCGAACTCGGAAAAAAAATTCGCCCGGCAGGAGGACGTCTGGCGCAGCGTGATCCAGCAGCGCGTCGCGGGCACCCGGTCACTGATCGGCACGATGGTGGAAAGCAATCTTTACGAAGGCAGCCAGCCCATGCCGAAAAATCCGGCGGACCTGCAACACGGGATCTCGATCACCGACTCCTGCATCGGCTGGGAGACGACCGAGCGGATGCTGCGCTGGGGCTACGAAAATCTGGGGCAGGTGATTCCGGCCGCTGCCCCCGTCGCCTGAGCGCTGCGGTGCGGGCGGGAAACGCGGTTCACGGCCACGACCAGATGTAAGGATAATAAGGGATGCGCAGCCGGTAAAACCGCTGCGGACCGGAGGCGGGGACGAAGACGGAGGGGGTGGTGTTGCTGCTGGCGAAGGCGGCCAGATTGGTGGCCCAGTTTGCGGGCGCCAGATTGGTGGCCCCTTCCACAAAGCCATTCAGGCCGCCGGGCATATCCACCACATCCAACCGGTTGCTGCCGGTCAGCAGCGTGATTTTGCTGATGCGCGCCACCTGCGGAAGGAGTTTCTGGGCTTCATCGGCAATCACCGCATGGAACTTTGCGGTCGGGTTTTCCGGATCCCAAAAAACATAGTTGGTCCCAGGCCCATTGGTGGCGGCGTTGGGCAGATCGCTCAATGCATCGATGCTTTTGCCATTTAAAAGAGCATTGGATAATCCGTAGTAAGCCGCATTGGTAATCACGTTGTTGAGCAGCTTAAAAAAGTCCGGGGCGTATATTTTAAGCCCGGAATACGCTGGATTGGTCTTAAAGTAATAAAGCGTGTTGGTAAATTTTGTATTGTAGTCGATGCATCCAGCACTCATGACGCTGGTCAGACTGCCTTGGTTAAAAGCCGGAACCTTGGAAATATCTACGGCATTGGGCAGGATCAGAGTGCGGACGCCTTTGGCATAAAGATTGGTAATAATCTGCAAATGGTTGGTCTGGGATTGGCTGTTGTTAACAATCCATTGACCTGAATTCGCTGAGGATTGCGCCGAATCAAACGTGTCTGAATTACAGACCCAGAGGATGACCAGATCATTGGCCGTATAGGTCGCAGGGGAGCTTTTAATCTGCGTCAGCAAGCTGGAGCTATTGTGATCGTAGTAGGAAAAGTTTTTGTTGGGGTCGTAATTCAGACCCTGTCGCTGCGCCAGCACCTCAACCCAAACGCGCCCGTTGGAGCGGCGCATGCCGTAGTAAAGAGATCCGACCGAGGGATTGTTAGTAGTGGTCGAAAGGGCGTCGCCAAAAACAGAGAGCGACGAGAAGCCGGCGCGCACCGGAAAAAGGCTCACCCAAAAAAACAAGGCCACCCACGTGAACCGATACGAACTTTTCACCCCGCCAGTTTAGATTGTGTCGCCGCAAAGTAAAGTGGCCGTCCGCGGCATCCCCGCTTCCGGCGGCGCCCTGACCAAGCCGATATTTGCTGGCACGCCTCAGCGCGATCGGTAAGCTATGACCCCATGCAACGCCCACAATCAATCCATCGAATCCGTTCCGTTGTTTGAATTGATGAACCGGCTCAAACCATCAGGTCTGCTGGCGACATTGGTGCTGATCGCCTCCGCGCTAAGACTTTCCGCGAACGGTTTCGGGCTGCCCGATCAGGATGCCTTTGCCACCGCGCGGGGCGAGGCGGTGGTGGCCACTGCCGACAACCCCTCGGCCATCTACTACAACCCCGCAGGCATCACCCAGCTGGAGGGTAATCAGTTCCGGGCCGGCATTTACGGCATTAATTACAATCCGAGCTATCAGCCGCCGCACGGCGCGCCCAATCAGGGCAAGACCTACACCAGCTCGGATAACTACGCCGCCATCCCCCAGTTTTTCTACACCTGTTCACCCACAAATACCTCCATCAGTTTTGGGTTGGGGGTTTATTCCCCCTTTGGCGGGAATATTCGCTGGCCTCAGGACACGGGCTTCCGCACCGTCGCCGTCAGCGGCTCCTTAAAATATATTACGTTCAATCCGGTGGTGGCGGTGAAGCTGTCGCCTGAATTCTCTCTGGGCGCCGGGCTGATGGTGAACTACGCGCGGCTGGAAACGTCCCAAGGCTTGCGCCGTTTTTCAACACCGCTGACCAATCATTTCAGTTTCAGCGGCGATGGATGGAGCCTGGGCTACAATGTGGGGGCTCTCTGGCAGCCGATACAGCAACTTTCATTCGGGGCCACTTTTCGCAGCGCGGCCACCATGAATATTCAGGGCAATACGGATTTTCAACTGCAGCCCCAGCCGTATGACCAGCCCGCTCAACGAGGGGCGCAGGCCAGCTATACCTTTCCGCTGACCTCCGTCTGGGGCGTTTCCTATCGGCCCACGCCCCGTTGGAATATCGAGCTGGATGCGAACTACACTGGTTGGAACAGTTTTGATAAAGTCACCATCGAGCAATCTCAGCCGCCCGTGGACCGGCCCATCCAACAAGACATCCCCGTCAATCTGGGCTGGCAGTCGAGCTGGATGTATGAGCTCGGTGTGACGCGGTATTTCGACAACGGCTGGCGTGTGAGCGCCGGATACGTCTTCAACCAGAATTCGGTTCCCGACACCTACTACACCCCGCTGGCCGCGGACATGGACCGGCATTTCTTCAGCGTCGGCGCCGGGCGCAAGGGGAAAACCTTCGACTTTGATGTCGCCTACCAGCTGGGTTATGGCCCCACCCGCACGGTCACCGGCAGCACGCACTCCTCCACGCCCGGACAATTTGCCGGCCAGTCCGCCGATGGCAATTACAGCTTCAATAGCCAGGCCATCATCGCTTCCGTGGGATTCCATTTTTGATTTGCCGAGCCCAGCCTAACCACCCGCGTCCTGTCATGACTCAAACCCCCTGCGCACCCATGGCCGGCACCCAGTCGCATTTTGTTTCCGTCGACGGGAACCGCCTCCATTACGTCACCGCCGGCGAGGGGGAATCCACCCTCGTCTTCGTCCACGGCTGGGGATGTCACATCGGATTCTGGCGCGAACAGGTGGCCGCCTTGTCCAGCCGGGCGCGGCTCATTCTGCTCGATCTTCCCGGGCACGGCCGGAGCGACCCGCCGCGGACGCCCTCCACGATGGATGCTTTCGCCGAAGCCGTGCGGGCTGTTCTGCGGGATGCCGGGGTTGAAAAAGCCGTGTTCATCGGTCACAGCATGGGCGGCGCAGTCCTTTGCCGCGTTTATCATCAGGCTCCCGAAAGCGTCCTCGCGCTGGTCTCAGTGGATGGGCTATTATGCCGGCTGCCGGGCACTGCGGCCGAGGGGCGGGCGTTGGCAGGGCCGTTCGCCGCCCCGCACTATCGCGAACACGCCACCGGATTCATCCGGAGCCTCTTCCCCTTTCCCGGAGCTGAAACTCTTTGCGAACAGGTCACCGCCGAAATGCTCAAAACCCCGCAATCTGTCCTGCTCGCCGGAATGCTGGCCATGCTGGACCTGACGCAGCCCGACTGGAGGCTGCAGCATGTGAACGGTCCCGTGCTCGTCATCAACGCCCGAAGTTCTTGGTGGACCGGTGACTATGAAAACTACGTCCGCTCCCTCTCGTCCCATGCCGATTATCAGACGATGGAGGGTGCCAGCCATTTCCTCATGCTAGAACAGCCCGCCGCCTTCAACGCGCTCCTTTCGGCGATGCTCGTGAAATCCGGTCTAATCCGACCCTGACCCGCCTTTTACGATTTTCCATCCCAGCGGCCCGCGCCAAAAGGAAACAGCAATCGTGCTTGACGCGCGCGCCTTTTTTGTTTGGAGTATGCGCCTATGAAGATATTCATTTTTGCGGCATTTGCAGGCCTCATCCTCGTCGCCACCGGTTGCGTTAAAACAGCCACCGGCAGCCATTCCCCAGCCCTGACCTGGTCCAAGGACCGAGTCGAAGGGCGCTACCAGCGTTCCGTGGAGCAGGTTTATCAGGCCTCCGTTAAAGTCATTTCCGACAACGGCGTGATTGTTACCGAATACATTCCCCATGACACCACCAACAGCCTGCGCTCGTTGCAGGGTAAGGTGAACAATAAAAACGTCTGGGTCAGCGTCCAATCCCTGGATCCCGGCGTCACTCAGGTGGTCGTGCAGTCCCGCTCCTCCATGGGCGTCAGCGACATCGCCCTGTCGCATGAACTGGAGAAGGAGATCGCCCTACAGCTGGCGCGGTGATCCGTATTTCAACCCGATATTTTGCTCATAAACGCCGAGCTTCACGCTCGGCGTTTCTTTTTGCCCCTGGAACTCCAGCCGGAGACGCGACAGTCGGGACCGGGCAATTTCTCCTGCCGGCAGATCTGGAAAGCGCTCCACAATTCTCTCCAGCGTCGCGCGCACCGTGTCGTAATCCGCGCCGCCCCGGAGCTGCAGGTTGGCCAGCAAATTCAAGGCGTCCGCCACGCGTTTCGCCGGCGCCCCGGGCGCGCTGACCAGCGATTCCAACTCGAGTGCCGCCAGATCCAGCCGCTGATAATGCTGCGCATAGAGAATCGCCAGAGCCTCCCGCGCTTCCAAATCGTGTGGATGCTGTTCCAGCTGGCGCACGTAAGCCGCCGCCTGCAATTCGGGATCCATTTCGGCGGGGCGCAGAAACGTGCTCGAATCCAACAGGCCGATGTTGCGGACGCCCTCAGGGACGGCCACCGGCTGACTCTCCTGCGCCGCCATCAATCTTTTTTCCGTGC
>Ga0114970_10001995_pt1 | contig 15284 bp, 11 predicted proteins | sample M_140205_XF_Meta_FD_87030 | JGI IMG/M metagenome (GOLD analysis project Ga0114970, IMG submission 87030) | Freshwater microbial communities from Lake Montjoie, Canada to study carbon cycling - M_140205_XF_MetaG | ecosystem: Environmental > Aquatic > Freshwater > Lake | place: Lake Montjoie... | reverse complement strand
TTCAGCTGCATTTTCTTCACCAAATTCGAGAATATCTTGGGTATTTGTATTATTATCATTTAACAATGCTTTTGACACGGAGTTGGTTGTAGTAGGGAAAAGGATTGCGGTGGATTTGTATTTAGGCTTTATAAATACCGGAGAAGAAATGATTGAGGAAACAATAATTGCCAATATGGCAATGGTAAATAGGGGCTTTCTCCAGCGAATACTGAAATAAACTAGGCCTGTTGTATTCAGGTAAGATGGAATTTCGGGGGTTTTATTCATCAGGGCGAAACGTAAAATGCGGTAATTTATTGCAAAGATAATAAATTAACGAAAATCCACAAAGTGTCTATGGGTAGCTTATTTATAATTTTATAATTTAAAAATACTTGAATTTCAGCGCTTTATATGTTTATTGGGCTCTGAACATCTTATAAATATTTTTCAAATGGATTAACCGGATTATAAAAGCCGATAAAACGCTAATGGCTACTGCTATAGAAAAGCTAAACATCCAGGATTGATGGAATTGCTTTGAGGCATAAAAGCATATAATGGTAACGAAAACAAAAATAGAAAGCCTTAAAATCAGCCTATAATTGATACGGAATTTGAAAATATATTGCGTAATGGCAATTTGGGCAAATGCCGTGAGAAATTGAGTAAAAAGACTAGAATAGGCCGATCCTATAGCTTTAAAATGAGGAATGAGGAGATAATTGATTAATATATTCAGTGCCATTCCTGAGGCAGCCATGATGTTGAGTTGCTTTAGGTTCCCATTTGCCGTTAGCAAGGTTCCAAAGATATAGGTCATGCTAATAGCGGTAAAGCATGACATTAAAACCCCAAAAATGGTGGCTGATTCTTCAATGTGCTGTTGATAAAGCATTTGCATGAGTTCATGGCGATAAAAAAACGAACCAACTGAAACAATAACGGCCGGGGTGATGAGAAGGGTGAAGGAAAGCATCACAAGGTCTTCTACGGATTCTTTAAATTTGAGCATTCGGGCAAACATAGGCAATAGAAGGCCGGAGAATAAAAAAGCAATCATATTTGATGCATCTAAAAGCCTATAAGCAGCGGCATAAATACCTGATTGTATTGCGCCATCGGGAAGCATGCGCTCAAGCATTACGGTGTCAATACGGTTGTAAAAAGACATCAAAAGAACCAATATGGCGTAGGGGTAGCTTTTTTTTAAAATCATTCTGAAAAATATCCAATTCCATTTGATCTTTTTTAGTTTGGCTTTTTTTACCACAATAGCCAATACAATCATGGCTGTAATAAAATATGAAATACTCTGGGCAAGTACATACCATTTGATATTCAGTGGTTCATTTAAAACATGTCCCCAAAGAATAAGCGACATAATGATGATCATGATAAGCCTGTCTAAGATTGATAAAAAGCTATCGGTTTTAAACAGGTGAAGTCCTGCGATATTCGAGCGCAAGTAGAGAATAAAAGAAATCAGTAATTGGTTAAAGATTAAGGCCATGAGTAGTTTCAGCATCGAGCTGTCATAACCGATAAAAAATCCAAAGCTGAGCGTAATGATGCCATAAACAATTGCCAAAAGTCCCCTAAGCATAATGATGCTTGAAAGATGTTTATTAAGAAGATGATTATTTTGGGCAATATTCTTATTGTTGAAATTGGTAATGCCTAAGTCTAGAATGATATTGAAGAGAAAAGTGAAATTAAAGAGCGCATAGTAAACACCATAGCTTCCCGATCCAATTGCATTTTGAACGGATCTGTCAATTCCTAAAATCCAAAAGGGTTTAATTAAAAGATTCAGAAAAAGTAAGAGTCCTAGATTGGTAATAAACTTCTTATGCATGCTTAATGTATAGTTTCAGTAGGCATTACAAAGAAGAAATTCTGTGTATCATTTTTTTTCTTGTCATAGGCGCATAGCGAATTTCCAATGCGAACTTTGGTTTGGTACCCTATATTTTCAAGTAGTTCAAAACACTGCTCTCTATTTTGATTTTCCCATAGTTCACAATAGATGATGGGTTTCCATTTTTTTAATAATTCTTGCCCACCTTTTAGTACAAAATATTCAAAATTCTCCACATCAATTTTGATGGCAGTTACCGGTAAGCCGGAATTTTTTATTTCGGTAATTTCATCCAGTTGGCGAATATCGGTAGTGAATTTTTCGCCTTCGTTAAATTCTGAAATACTCTCATGAATGACGTGGCTTAATCCTTGCTTTTTTACGGAGCCGATCATGGGCATTACCATTTCAATTTTTCCGGTATGGTCTCCCAAAGCAAATTCAAAAAGCGAAACATTTTTCAAACGGAAAAAACGAATCACCTTTTGCAAAGTTTCCATATTGGTGGGAATGGGCTCAAAAGCAAAAATCTGAGATTTTGTTTTCCTTTTTGCTAACTTTACAGCCATAATTCCTAAATTAGCACCTATATCCAAAATAATACCTTCCTTTTCAATCAAATGTAAAAAGAAAAGAAAGTCATTTTCTTTACGGTCGTAACGAAGTGTACCTATTTTGAAAATGGCGAAGGTGAACAGGTAGCGCTTAAAGCCAAGCAAGGATTGCAGAAAATGCTGAATGGAATTTTTAATCATCATACCATGCAAAATTAGAATAAACTACTAAATTTCCACTATTTTATTTCAAAATCATTTTCCATTTGAAAATTGTTGTAAATACCCGTTTATTGCTGAAGGACCGTCTGGAGGGCATCGGGTGGTTTAGTTTTGAAACTTTGAAGCGAATTACTTCGGCTCATCCCGAAGTGGATTTCGTTTTTTTGTTTGATAGGCCCTATGCTCAGGAGTTTATCTTTGGAGAAAACATTGTTCCTGTCGTTATGCCTCCCCAGGCAAGGCATCCCATATTGTTTTATATCTGGTTTGAATTTGCGGTGAAATATCAGCTGAAAAAACAGAAAGCAGATTTGTTTTTATCTCCTGATGGCTACTTGCCCTTATCTACTGACGTTAAATCAGTAGCTGTTATTCATGATTTAAATTTCGAGCATTATCCCAAAGATGTTCCTTTTCGGGATCGAATGTATTATCATCGATTTTTTCCAAAATTTGCTGAAAAGGCCAGCCGCATTGCTACAGTTTCTGAATATTCAAAAAGAGATATTATTCAGTCTTATGGCATTCAGGAATCAAAAATCGATGTGGTATACAATGGTGCCAATCTGGGATTTATTCCTTTGGGTGAGGAGGAAAAGAGGTCTGTCAGGCAAAAATATACCGGTGGTTCTCCCTTTTTCATATTCATTGGTTCCTTGCATCCCCGAAAGAATATGGCTCGTCTTTTTAAAGCTTTTGACGCCTTTATCGAAAAAAATGGTGCAGAAATGAGGCTTTTAATCGTAGGTCAGAAAAAAAATTGGACTTCGGAAATTGAAAATGCTTTTTTTGCAATGAAAAATAAAGAATACGTCGTATTTACAGGTAGAATGCCTAGTGAAGAGTTACATAAGGTTCTTGCTTCTGCTTTTGCCTTGGCATATGTGCCTTATTTTGAAGGTTTTGGCATACCCATCATGGAGGCATTTTATTGTGGAACCCCTGTAATTACTTCAAATATTACTTCAATGCCCGAAATTAGCGGAGATGCAGCTTGTCTTGTGGATCCTTTTTCGGTGGAGTCCATCACGTATGGATTGGAAAAGGTGTATAAAGATCCTGTGTATCGCATGGATTTGATTCAGAAAGGTAATGAAAGAAAAAACATCTTTACTTGGGATCGAAGCGCTAGTTTACTGTGGGATTGCATGTTGAGGGCCTTGGAAGAAAAATATTGATGAATGAAAGAAGAAGAAGGGAAGTTGATAACCCAATTCAACGAATTTTTAAAGGAGGCCGGTTGCGATGAGGCCGGTAGAGGTTGTTTGGCAGGTCCTGTTTTTGCTGCAGCCGTTATTTTGCCGGCGGATTTTCATCATCCGGATATCAATGATTCTAAAAAACTGAATGCAAAGAATCGAAAATCTTTGAGGGAAATTATTGAGAGCAATGCAATCGGATTTTCTGTGGCTGCTGTAGATCATCAAGAAATTGACAAAATAAATATTTTAAATGCCTCCATTTTAGCCATGCACAGGGCATTAGATGGCTTGACGGTTCGTCCTGAATTTATTTTGGTGGATGGGAATAAGTTTAAGAAATATCAGGATATCTCTCACAAATGCATCATTCAGGGGGATGGTAAGTTTTTAAACATTGCTGCTGCCTCTATTCTTGCGAAGACGTATCGAGATGAATGTATGGAGGATTTGCATGAACAATTTCCTGTATATGGCTGGAATCGGAATAAAGCATATGCCACAAAAGACCATCGAAAAGCCATAGAGCAATTTGGTCCCTGTGCATTTCACCGTCGTACCTTTTTGAAAAATTTTAATCAGTATACTTTCGATTTTTAACCATAGCACTTATTAACAATACATTGTAGAAAAATAAAATGAAGGGATGCTTGTTTCTTGAATATAAATAATAAGTTTGCTATCTTCAAATAAAGTGTAACCGTTTAGAGTTACTTACCCAGATTAATGAAAAGAGTTGTTTTAGCTTCCTTGATTTCACTATTGATTATTGGTGCAATTGCTTTGGGGTATTTTTATTATCAGCAATTGAAAACACCAAGTTTAGAAGCAGTGAATGCCATACCAACAGATGCCGCATTTATTGTTGAAACTAAAGATGCCAGTGCCACATGGAAAAGTATTCGGGAGTCATCTATTTGGAATGAATTAAAAAATAGTTCCTATTTCTCGGCATTAAATAGAAAAGGGGTATTCATAGATTCATTATTTTCCAAAGGGGGAAGCGTTTCCAAATTGTATGAGGCTCAAACGGTATTTATTTCCGCTCATATCATCAAGGCCAATGATTTTGATTTCTTATACTTGGTAAATTTGCCCAAAATAGGTCAGGAGTCTTTTGTTAATGATGTGATTAAGGATGTAACCGGCGGAAAAGCTGATATTTCAAAACGTGTCTACGATGGGGTGACCATCAAAGATTTTCCTGCAGCTGGAAATAACGAGTCATTTTCCTATGCTGTGGTTAAAGGGGTTTTTATCGGCAGTTTTACAGCTTTTCTGGTGGAAGATGCCATCAGACAACTGCATATGGGAAAGCCCTTTACACTTGATAAAAGCTTTACTAAGGTTTTTGATGCCGCAGGCAGTAAAGTGGATGCAAATATTTTTGTAAACTTTAATGCTTTTCCCAATTTGCTCTCTGCCTACCTCAATATAGGGGGGGCTGATCAAATGAAAAATTTCAGACCTTTTGCCTCTTGGGCAGGCCTAGATTTGAAATTTAAAAACAATACCATTTCTCTAAATGGTTTCACCTCAGCAGAAAATAAAACTGATTTTTTAAATATCATGAAAGGTCAGAAACCGGGGGAGACCAAAATGCTTCGCATTTTACCTGCCAAAACAGTTGTTTTTGTTCATCAATATGTGAGTGATTTTAATTTGTACAGACAGAATTATAAAAACTTTCTCTCTGAAAATAATGATTTAGATGCATATAAAGATTCCCTAAAAAGATATACGGATCTCTATCGCCTGAATGTAGAGGAACGCATGTTAAATTGGGTCGGCAATGAAATGGCTTTGGTAATCTCGCAAGGAGGAGGGAATACCCTGTCGGCAAATACATTTATGGTTTTACATACCAAGGATTTAACACAAGCGAAAAGCTCATTGGATCAACTATCACGCTTTGCATCTACTAAGGATGGTATTGCAACGGAAAACTATAAAGATAATTTTCCTATTAAATATCTGGGATTATCGGGTATTTTTGGAATATGTTTTGGAAATGTATTTTCTGGAATTGAAAATTCATATTATACCTTTTTAGGAGATTATGTTGTATTTGCCAATCAGCCTTCCTCTTTGAAAAACTTTATTGATGATTATCAGCTGAAAAAAGTACTATCCAACCACCCGGAATATAAATCGCTTTCTGAAAACCTTTCTCAGCGATCAAATTGTTATGTTTATGCCAATATGTCCTCTGTTGCCAATGTGTTGAAGGTTTTTGCAAGTTCCAATCTTGAAAAATCAATCAATCTCAACGTAGAGAATTTTAATAAATTTGAATCCTTTGCCTTTCAGTTATCCGCCGGACAAAACAACAATGATCTTTTTTATAATAACATTGTTATCAATCAACATACCACCAAAAAGGAGGAAATTAATCAGCTATGGGCCTCAAAATTAGATACAAGTATAAGTATGCAGCCAATATTAGTGGTTAATCACAATACGGATATCAAAGAAATTATGGTTCAGGATGATGCCAACAACCTATATTTAATCGATAACAGTGGTGAGATTTTATGGAAGAAAAAAATTCCAGGCCCTATTTTGGGAAGTATTCAACAAATTGATTATTACCGGAATGGAAAATTACAGTATCTTTTCAATACATCAAAGATGTTATATCTTTTAGACCGTAATAGTGATAATGTTGCTAATTTTCCTATTAAATTGGCTACCAATGCTAGTGCAGGCCTGAGTGTATTTGATTATGATAAGAAGTTAGATTATCGCATATTTATCCCTTGCGGCAAGAAAATTTATACCTATCAAACCAGTGGAAAACCGTTAGAGGGTTGGGTCTTTAATAAGTCATTGGAAAATGTGTTTAATCAGGTTCAGCATTTTAGAATTGAATCTAAGGATTATCTCATTATCAGCGATGGGAATGGTCAGGTGTTTTTTCTGGATCGTAAAGGAGAAAATAGATTTCCTGTCAAAGACAAAATCTTTATTGCCAAGAATTCTCCTTGGCAATTGGTGAATGAAGAGAAGCCTTATTTTGCAAATGTAGATTCATCAGGCTCCATATATCATGTTTTTACTGATGGTTCAATAGATAAAATCCAGGTTGACAAGATGGATAATTTGGCTGCATCCTTCAGTTATCTCTGTATGGATGTAGATGCCGATAAACTGTATGATCATATATTTTTGGATAGAGATAAATTATATGCTTTTAAAGCCGATAAAACCTTACTATTCGTGAAGAATTTTGAACAGGAAATTTTAAATCGTTTGCAATTTGTGGAGATGTCTAAAAAAGATTTCAGAATCGGGATTACTTCTGAAAAAACCAATGAAATATTTATGATAGGCGCTGATGGTTCCCTCAGTTCAGGGTTCCCATTAAAAGGCAGTACTTCATTTTCTACAGGTGATCTAAATAATGATGGGCATATCAATTTGGTTTCCGGAAGTAGCGATGGAAATATTTATGTATATACCTTGAAATAAAAAAATCAAATCAAGCTGTATAGTTTCTCCATTTTTCTAACAGTTCACTAAAATCTGTAGGAAGCTCCGCTTCAAAATAGATTTCTTCTCCTGTTAAGGGATGCTTAAATCCTAGTGATTGGGCATGCAAGGCCTGTCTTGGTAAAATAGAAAAACAGTTTTCAATAAATTTCTTGTAATTGGTAAAGGTAGTACCTTTCAAAATTTTATTCCCTCCATAGGTTTCATCATTAAATAGGGGATGACCTATGTGTTGCATATGTGCTCTTATCTGATGCGTGCGACCGGTTTCAAGCCTACATTCCACTAAGCTGGTATATCCAAATGTCGCTATGGTTTTATAGTGTGTAACGGCATGTTTTCCCTGATCTCCTTCTGGGTATACATCCATTACTCTTCGGTCTTTGATGCTTCTGCCAATATGCCCCTCAATTCTGCCTTCACTTTCCTTGAGTTCACCCCATACTAGTGCTATATACCTGCGTTTAATAGTGTGGTCAAAGAACTCCTTTGCAAGTTTGCTCATGGCGTTTTCTGTTTTTGCAATCACCAAAAGACCTGAAGTGTTCTTGTCTATTCTATGCACCAGACCAGGCCTTAGAGGCCCATTGGCTGTTTGCGGCAAATCTTTAAAATGATAGGTTAATGCATTTACCAAGGTTCCTGTAAAATTTCCATGTCCCGGATGCACAACCATCCCGGCTTCTTTATTTACAATTAATAAGGATTCATCTTCGTAAATAATTTGTAGCGGAATATTCTCTGGATAAATTTCTGTATCCCTTGGTGGCTTTGACATCACCACGGAAATAATTTCGCCGGGCTTTACTTTATAGTTTGATTTAACGGCCTTGCCATTTATCAAAATACATCCGGCATCTGCAGCATTTTGAATGCGATTGCGGGAAACATTCATCACCCGGTTCATCAAAAACTTATCAATGCGAAGTGCTTGTTGCCCCTTGTCAACCTCTATTCGAAAATGTTCGTAAAGTTCCTCCTGCTCGCTTAATTCTTCCTCTTCATGCATACCTTGAGTTATCTGTTGATGATGAGTTTATTGACATAATTGAAGCCATTTGAAAGGTCTGTTGTGTGTATAATATACATGCCATTCTGCAATTCCGAAATTTGAATTGTTGGATCTAAATCATGATGGGTTATGACCACTTTGCCAGTGATGTCCATGATTTGAATTTTACACCCTGCTTTGAAGGGTACATTTGGATTTGTTTCAAGGAAAATTTTTTCTTTTGCAGGATTGGGATAATACCTTATATTTTCGAATGTATTTGTTGGGTTTATTGAATGAAATCCCATGGGTGCGGGAGGTAGTTTTTTTCCGAATAAGGGCCTAATCATCCAACTGCCTGTGTATAATGAATTATACCAATTGCCATTGGAATTGTAAAACATTTGTGAGGTATTGTCTTTATTTCTGTCTAGCCCTATATTTAATAGGTCTGTTGTCAATTGCCACCATCCGATATATATTTGACCTGAAACAATCATCGTACTATCAAAGTAGTAAGTATGAAATGCATTGATGCTATCGCCATATATGGGGCTTACTTCAGGTCCTTGATAGATAATGTTCTCTGTAGGTGATATTTGATTCCATATCATGATTTTGAACCTTCGTGTACTTACATTTTGGATGATGGGATTGAAGTACATTTGTACGCCCCTAATCGTATCTGCTTTAGAGAGGGTAAAACGCATGGCAATTTTTCCACCACTGGCATTTAGGCCATATCCATATTCTGCAGTTCCATCATCATAAGCATAAAAGTTATAAAACTTTTGATGGTAAAAAACTGTATCATTATCTCCTTTTTGGGCTATAAAATGTTTGATAAGAAATTCAGCACTATCGTTGGTATTTGAAGGAAATGAAAATGAAGGTTGTCCCAAACCTACACTGATGTTGTTTTGAATAATGGAGAGTATGGAGGTTGTATTTCCGGCATCTAGCTGATGATCAAAAATGATATTTTTATTTTTATCATACACCATATATTTATAAGGAGTATTTGCCGGTGTAATATCATTGTTTCTTAGTCTGTATGATACACTATCCTTCATGTTTTGCGTTGTATCTACTTTGTAATGAGACCAAGGCATTGCTTCATATGTTTTGATGAAAGATTTTCCTTCATCTAAAAAGGCAACTTCATTATACAATAATGTGTCAGCTTTGCTTCTATTTTTATTTAATCGCACATAATCAATATGCCAATGATCTAAATTTCCCGAAAGTGTTGCATAATTCTTGAACCTGAATTGAAATCCTTTTTTTAGATATGCGGTATCTTTAATGGAAATCATGATTTGTTTAAAGGGATGATTTGCCTTTCCTGGTGTTGACCATATATGATACCAACTTCCATTATTGATATATTTAAATTCCAGGATCAATGAATCTGATGGGTCGGGCCTTTCTCCTAAACCTTCAGGCTGATAAAAAAAACTTAAATACACAGAATCTTGTGTATTTAAATTTAGATTGATATTTCTTGATGTCAAATAGTCAGCAACGCCATAGGAATTTGGATACACATTGTTATAGGGTTTTCCTTTGGAGTTGATTCCTTCTAATGTAGCAACCCCAATTGTTGGCGGATTTATTGGGTAAGTGGTATTGATGAACGAATTGCTGTCAACCCATAAATTCGGGTCAGGAAAAACCATTGATTTTGCAAAATCATCAATGAAAGGTAACTCTATTGTGTCTAATAAATTGTTTATTTTTTGTAATGGCTTTTTTGTAATATTTTTTTGTGTGTAAATTATTTTGTTGTTTTCTTGCAATGGAATTAAAACTTCCTGAGAAAATCCTATACTGTGTATTATTGACACAATTAAAAGTAAGAAAATGATTTTCTTGTTCATCTTTTTAATCCTTTTATTTTTTCGGGAGATTGAGAAATGTATAAATTTATGGGTTCTCCCTGATTGATGGAATTACCCTCAGAAGCAGGTGGATCTTGCTTGTAAACGATCGCAGCATTTTTGTTTTTTACGCTAGCATCTGTAAATACTTCTCCTAAATTTAAGGAGGACGCCTTAATAACGAATGATGCTTCCTCTAAATCTTGCCCAATGAGATTTGGAATGGTAACATTTGTGTTGCCATATCCATCTCCTAAAACCAAATCAATTTCTGATCCTTTAGGAATGGCTGTGCCTGGAGCGATTGGTCGGCCTTTATATTGTTGTGCAAGTACTGCATTTTTTGCAAGGTCCGGTTTGTATATCTGCTCACCCAATTGTAAACCATAGGTCTCCAAAATTGCCTCTGCTTGCCGAAAAGATACATCAATTAAATTCGGCATTTTTACTTCTGCCGGAATTCTGGAATTGATTGCTAAATAAATGGTTCTGTTTTCCTTTACTTTTGAATTTGGTCCAGGGTCTTGGTCAAGGATATTGCCTTTAGGTTTTTTGGGATCATACATCGAGGAATCGATCACCACAAATCTAAGTTTTTTATCAGCTAGAAATTGATTCAATTGGTTTGGATTCATACCCCGTAAATCTGGAACGCTAATGGTTTCTCCATGTTTGGTATAGCTATCAAGCCAAAAATAAATGCCTGTTAATAAAATAAAAATAAATGCGAATGCCATGGCTAGATTAATCAGAAATAGCCTGGTTTTCATGAATTCAATTATTTTTTGAAATTTCGACACGGATGTTTTTTTAAATTTAATAAAGTTATTTTATGCTTCATACGTTAATTTTAGCTTTTGCTTTTGCATGGCATATTCCAAAATGGCATTGATAAATTCATAGGGTTTATATCCATTTATGGCGCATTGATGAAAAATACATGTTGCAGGCGTCATCCCCGGTAGAGAATTTACTTCTATGAAGGTAAGCTTAGGAAATTTATTTTCATCGATACTCACAAAGGCATCAATTCTTGCATAACCTTCAATGTTTAAAGCAATTGCCGCCCTTTTTAATTCCTGCTTAATTGCTTCTGAAATCCTTTGACGCATTTCTGTATTGGAGTCATATCTTGCCGGGGTTATGTTTTGTCCTTGTCCGGCTAAAAACTTTTCTTCTAAAGATAAAACATCTCCTTCAGATAAGGTTTCTGAAGCCTCAAACATTTCATATTCTATTTCCTTTTTTTCATTCAAATGCGTAAGAAGTCCTGCCGTAATTTCAAGAAAATGAATGGCATTTTTTGCGGATACCAATTCTTCAATGAGAATATGTCGCAGCGGTGGAAATTCTTCTTTCGGTTTTAAACGAAGAACAATTGCATATTCCTTATCGAATTCTGCTTCCTGTCGAAATGCAGTTTTTAAATATGCATTCAGTTCAATTTCATTTTTTATTTTCTTTACTGCTGAACTACAACCATCATCTACCGGTTTTGCGATAACAGGAAAAGGTATATTGGTAGTTATTTTTGAAAGTACGGCTTCATTCTCTGCTTCCCATTCTTGCCTGCTAACAATTAAATGTGCCGGTATATGAAAGCCATTGTTTTTTAAAATTTCATTGGTTTCATATTTGTTGATGGTAATAGCCGAAGAACGCGGTCCGGAACCATTATATGGAATATGATATAATTCCAAATCTTTTTGCAGTTGTCCATCCTCTCCAGGCCTGCCATGAAGGGCTATAAATACGGCATCGCAAATTTCTCCCAATTCAGAAGTTTCAATCTTCTGTGGAGAGGATATGCTTGCCCTATTTGAATATTTCGAGGTAATATGTATGCACTCTGTATGAATCTCTGAAATGATAGGATGCAGGTGATAATGTTTTATCTTATCATAAATATCATCAGCATTGTCCTTAAGCAAAATGTTGATAGGAATCTGAAATAGTGAATAGCTTTTTTTATCCTCTGAGGATCCAAGAAAAATGGGTATGGGTAAATATTTTTCTGAGGATGATAATTTTTCATAGATATTTCTTCCACTTTCTACAGAGATATGTCGTTCTGTTGAATATCCCCCTAAAATTATAGCTACTTTGATCTTTACTTGATTTTCTTCCTTGTTTTTTAAAATAGATTCATCAAGGAATGAAAGAAGTTCAGAAATACTTGCAGATTCCTTCAGGTCTTTTACTCTTGCCGATATGGAGGTTCTGATTATATAGGTTAAAAATTGCGAAGGATTTAATCCAATTTCTGCTGCTTGATGAAAGAAGAAGGAGGAGGGCATCATCCCCGATGTCGTATTGGGATCATTCAAAAATACTTCTCCGGTTTTGGATAGAAATCCATCAATTCTTGCATATACATTGAAAAAAAGTTCAGAAAATAATTTTTCACATTCCTTTCTGATTTTATTAATATCCTCATCCGAGGCATTCATCGGAGTAATTTTTCTCGATAAGCCCGGAAGATATTTGGAGCGGTAATCAAATAATTCGCCTCCTTTTTTTATTTCTGTTGGTGGCAAGGCAATTGGAATTCCATCTTCATCTTCAATAACAATGCAAGAGAATTCTTGACCTTCAATAAACGATTCAATGATAACCTCATTTTCTCCATCAATGGCTTTTAAGCTTACCTCCTTGCAGTCTGTTCTGAATATTTGGTTTAGTTCTTCAAGTAACTCTTCGGGATGGTAAATTTTCTTGGGAGATTCATTTTTTGAATGGAACATCAAAGGAACACCAATACCTTCTCTGATATCGCAAAGATTTCGTATCATCAACATCCTTTCTGTTGCCGTACTTTCTTGCCATTCTTCTGCTTTGATTTCTGAGATAAAAAAAGCCTTATTCATGGCTTTTAAAAATGCGGAATAGTCATCCTGTAAGAGTATAGATGCTCCAATCGAAGAACCTTGATTTACCGGTTTAATTACCAAAGGAAATCCAGGCCTATTCTTAGCTTCTAGATATACTTCTTCTGGGCTTTTTGTAATCCATTTCTGCCTGCTTACTACTTCGTATTTACCTATGTTGAAGCCTGCTCTTTGCATGAGTTTTTTCTGAACAGCTTTGTTGATTCCAATGGCAGAGGAGAGAATTCCTGAACCGGAATATGGAATGCCCTCAAACTCTAGCATCCCTTGTAAGCGCCCATCTTCTCCATTGCTTCCATGCAAGCATAAAAAAGCAAAATCTATTTTTGTTTTTAGTGTTTTCCAATCTAATTTACTCCCCACTGAGGCAATAATTTGTTCTTCGTTTTCATACTGTCCTCCATGGATACTTTCAATATAAACCTGAAATTCATTGGGTGATGCTGGTAAAAACTTTACCGGAGGATAAAAATCACGGATGCTTCCTTTATAAATATATTCCCAATTTAGTAAAATAAGGTTTCCTAAGCTATCCATAAAAAGCGGAATGGCCTCAAATAAAGACTTGTTCAGATTATCATATACGGTTCTTCCTCCTGCAAAGGAAATCTCCCTTTCTCTTGATGAACCTCCGAAAATTATTCCAATTTTGATTTTCATTATCAACGATTCCTTTTTACTGAATTTACCTAAGGTAAAGATTTAAAATACCTTGGACAAAGATAATGCTTCGGTATGGAATGGCAAAACGGAAAAAGAGGGCGGTATATTATTCCTTGATGAGCTATTTTAGGGCCTTTCTTCTCCCTTTTTAATCTCATTTTCAAGAAATTTTTCCATGGCATTTGCTGCCAATCTATGCGCAAACTCATTCGGATGTGCATCATATGGGTTTACCATCAGTTCGGATGACTTATATCCAGTATAGGCTGAGGTCAAATTCAAATGGGGTACATGAAGGGATTTCCAAAGGCTATCCAAGCGATTGAAAATAGCATCATCTTCTCGGTTTTTTTCTAGGGTGTTAAACAATGGAAAGGTAAAAACCAGTAGATGGCCTCCACGGCTTTCTACTAAATCTTTAAAATAGTGAAGACTTTCTGCTTGTTCATCCCATTTTTTATTGAAATATGCCTTTTTAACAAAATTATAATAGTTGTAAATGGCCGGATCTTTACTTCCCTTGATACGGTAATACATGGTATTCATAAAATAACTACTCGAATCTAAAAATCCCATTTCTTTTTTATATGCCCCGTCAATTCGGTCATACACAACTTTTGTTTCAGGAAGTAAATAGGAAATATCGTTCAAAACATAACACAATACTACATATTCCATATCAAAGTGGTTTTCTATGGTCGCTTTTAGATTTTTGATTTCATTATTGGTCTCATTGCCTATCCTTGCCATACATTGTAATTCCCATTCTGGCTTGTCCTTTCTTATTATATTGATAAATCTATCCTCAACATCTGACACGCCATGACCTTCGGTAAAGGAATCTCCAAAAAAGGTTATTCTATGTTTTTTGGATGGCTCTTTCTTAGGAAAATAGATAACATTATCACGAGCACCAATATTATTATATGAAAAGTGCCTTTTAAACCATCTGGCAGAAATCATGTTTAAACTATATGAATCTGTGGTGTCTACAAAAAAACGATAATAGGTCTCCATCCCCGCAAATAGAGTACTCACCAACATCAGCGTAAGAACAATATTCCATAATATCACAAAGCCCGGAATGGTTTTATACCCGTATATTTTCCCATAATACAATGCCATTCCGAGTGCTATCGGCAGCAGGATAACACAGATATAAAAACCATTGAAATCATCTAACATATCTTTGGTAGTTTTTGTATGAGTTCATAAAGGTACAATTTTTAATGACTAGAAGCGGCGAAGGCCAAAATAATCAATAAGAAAATTAGGAGGATAAATAGGCCTATTGCCAATCCGGCGATGGCCAGCCCTTTTAATTTACCATGAATAATGCCCATAATTCCTAGTACTATGGATGCAAGAAGAGCGAATGGGGTAACGATTATAAAAGAGGGAATGGTGATACAAATGAACGCAAGGATTCCGAATAATACCATTACTTACTACATATTAGTCCAAAGTACGCAAGAAGAAAGATACTCATAAAGGCAGATATTTTTAACATCCTCCTTAGTTAATATTTCCACTTGGTCTTGTATGAATTGAC
>Ga0114970_10001992_pt1 | contig 15294 bp, 12 predicted proteins | sample M_140205_XF_Meta_FD_87030 | JGI IMG/M metagenome (GOLD analysis project Ga0114970, IMG submission 87030) | Freshwater microbial communities from Lake Montjoie, Canada to study carbon cycling - M_140205_XF_MetaG | ecosystem: Environmental > Aquatic > Freshwater > Lake | place: Lake Montjoie... | reverse complement strand
TGCTAGTTCACTTTATAATAAAAAAGAAGAAATTGATACAGCAAATGAACGTGTATTTCAAAGTTCTGCAAACAATGATATTTTTTCAGAGGTAAAACAATTTGCTAAAAAAGGTTTTGAACACAGCTACCGTGGCGAGGAACTTCGCAAGGTTCAAACAAGTTTTAAAGTATCTAAACTAAAAAATAAAAATTAATTAAACCAAAATGATATAATAACTTTGTCAAGTTTTCGTATCATAATATATGCTAAAAATAAAATATAAAAATTATCTAAATCCATTTTTTTTATACCAATTAATAATTGTTGTATTTTAATTTCTATTATATTATCTAATATAATATTCCAACCTTCCTTCATTTGTACCTTTCCATAAAATTTATTAATATAAGATTTTAATAAATATATATAAATCATATCTGTAAGTATTCGACTTATACCATCATTCAAATTATATAAAAATAATTTTAAAATATTTTTTATTTTTTCTTCAAAAATAAAAAATTTATCTTTGAATATTAATTCCATAATAGCTGGAAGATTGTTTACAAATTCTAGATTTTTAGTTTGATTATTATATGTTAAATATAATAATGTTAATTTATCATCAGATAAGTTATGAACTAAAGGTAAATCTTTTAATTCATCGGCAGGTACGTGTGTTTCCATTATATATTTAAAAGTTTCTACAAAACTTGCAATTATTCTAAAATAATGGTTTGGACTTTTTATTGCTTCTTTTTCGCGTCCATAAAATGCATTGTCAGGACTAAAATTAGCATCAAGTAGTATTTCATTATTAATAAAAAATGGTTCTTTAAATTTATAATAAAAATCTGTCATAAATTGTATTTTTGATAAATAAATAATATTATTTATAAATATTTCACGACCTTCTATTATTTTTTCTAATATAGAACAGTATTTATAATAAATATAATTAAATAAAAAGGGTATATTTAAATTTAAATTTGTTGATTCATTTTTAAAAATAAAAGATATTATTAAAAGATTAAAAATATATCTTATAACTGGAATATTACATAATTCATCTAAAAATAAACAATAAATTTTAGAACATTCTTTATCTATTAATTTAATTAATTCTGGTAATAATGAATTAATTAAATCAGTAACTTGTTTTGTATCTGAAACAATATTTATTCTTAAAATATTTCTAGTTTTTTCTAAAATTGTTGTATTTACTTTTGCACAATATACTGTAAATGTTATTATAAACCATAATCTAGTATTATTTAAAAATAATATTAATCTTTTATCTATATCTGCATCTATTTTAATTGTTAAACCCTGTGCAGCTATTAAACCTTTACCAATTGGTTTACCAGTTTTAGTTTTTAATTGGTCACCGCATTCTATAACACTATTACATTTTAGTATGAAATCAAATTTTAAGGCATTTGCTTTAATAATATCTAAACTATCAGTTGATACTTTTAATTCTTTTAAATCATTTGATGCTTTTAATGCTTTTGCAATTTCAATACTTTCTTCTAATACTTTTACATCAGTATCTACTATTTTTAAAGGTTTTGGTGGTAAAAGTTTAGGAGGTGGTGCTTCAGCTACCATTGCAATTGATTCTATATCTAAATTTAATGGGATTTTAGATATATAAGTAAATGTACGATTATAATTACCTGGTATAAATGTTTTTTTAATATTTGACCGTTCTGATTTAGTTAATCTGTTTACATTTACTGGATTTCTTCCACTCAATATTGTTTGTACTATTGAATTAGGTTCCCATTCAACTGTTTCCATATAATCCATAAATCTTACAAATGTTGTAAGACTATACATTGTATCATTAAATACTATAATAAAATTGTGATTTGGATTATTCATTAATTTATTTAAACGATAAATATCAACTACTCTTTTATTTTCTGAACGAGCACTAAGATTCATATGAGTAAGTTTATAGTAATCTCCGTAAACTGATTGTATTTTTAATTCGGTACTATGTTCATTTCTAAATTGAACATTTAAAGGTATAGACATAATACCTGGTACATCTATATTTGCTTGATATATAGTAAGTTCCATTAAAGTATAAATAGTTAAACCATTAAAATCTTTAATATTTTCATTTAATTCTAAATCTATTGCAATTTGATTATAAACATTACCATATCTATTAATAGTTGTTTTTCTTATTTTTATGTTTCTTATTTTAAAATTTAACCAATTTAAAAAATAAACAAAATCAATTGTTTTTTGAGATGCAGTTTCAGTTATATCTTCATAATCATATGCTTCATTAGAAATATAAATAAAATCTAAATCATTTTCTAAAGGAGAACTTGTTTTAATATTTATACTATTTCCTCCTGTTAAAACAAATTTTCCTGGTAAAATACGATTAATATATTCTATAAAATATAATATGTAAACCGATAATAAATCTAATAAATTTTCATTTAATTTAAAAAATTTAAAAGCAATAGGTTCCCATTTTGTATAAGATTTTTTTAATTTATCTAACATTATATCTTTATCTATACTTTCAGATAAAAATGAAATTATTTTATTTTCTTCATTATAAGAAGCATAAGGTGCTTCTATTTGTTGTTCTAATAATGATAAAAGATACCCATACTCATTTAAAATATATTTTTTAAATAATTTTGAACCTTCATCATTTATAGTTAAATTTGCAATAAATAATGGTCTATTTATTTTTGTAACTGGGTAAATAAAAATTTTAAATAAAACCCAATTATGTAATTTTATAATAAGTTCTGATTGTAAATTATCACCTTCTTTTGTAAAAGTCATAACTGAAATTTCTTGTAAAGGTTTAAGTGTTTCTATAATTTGTTTTATCTCTTTTACACGGTTAGTTATAAGTTCAGGTGTATCTATACCATTTTTATATATAAAAGCACAAAGTTCTGGATAAAGATACATTTCTTTCATACCATCAAAATAATGTAATAAATCTTTATTTTTTATAGATTCCTTTAAACTTAAAGGTGTTCTAAAAACACATAAATCTTTTTTATTTACAATTTCTAAAAATAATCCTGAAAATATATTTAAATCTAATTTAGAAATTAATTGTTTTGCTACTAAATCAAATGCAAATAATGTTTGTGGAGTATATCCCATAATGTCAGGTTTAGTTCCTTGTAGCATTTGTTCAACACTAACTGAATCTACATTCAATTTAGAAAAATATTCTTTTTTTAATTCTTGAAGTTTTAATAAATGTTCTGATAATGAAGGTAAATTTAAATCCATTAAAGATTTAAATGGAACTAATTGTTCAAGGTATGTATTTATTTCTTGTGATGTCGCTCCAAAACTTGATGTTCTGGAAATTAAATAAGATATATCTGAATTAATTTCATTAAAGGTAATTTCATTAATTTCATTTTTTAATTTACCTTTAAGATAATTTATATCTGAATTAATTGAATTCATTTAATTAAAACAAATAAATTAATTAATTTAAATTTAAAATATAATTTATATCTAAATTAATAATAGCTAAAAGTTTACTTTTTCCAAATTTTAAACCTTTAGTTAAACCTGAACTACAAGGTAAAATACCTTTTTTTATATTTTCAAGTTCCCATCTAAAATATTTTATTACTTCTGATTTTATTAAATCATAAGATACATCTCCTTTTAAAAAATAACTAAGAACTGATATAAATAAACATAAATTTCCGTGATTAGAAACATTACATTGTTCTAAATAACCTTGATATTCAAATCCAATTTTGGTTCCCAAAGAATTATATAAAATATTATTATCTATATTTAAATTTCCATAATTAGAGTCTATTGCATAAAATTCTTTTATAAATTTATTAATTACAAAAATATTATTATGTCTGGTTGGACCTGTTTCTGGTGTAAAATTATTAAAATCATTGATAGTTATTGATATAAAAACGATATCATTTTTATATTTTTCTATAATACTTTTAAGTTCGTCAATAGATAAATTTATAGAAATTTTATTTTCAGGAAAAATATTTATTATTAATTCTTCATTGGCAACACATATACTATTATCTCTGTTAAAATATTCTAACATACGATGTTGCATAAATAAATAAATATTTTCATTTTGTGGAAAACCAAGTTTTATAAAATAAGAATGTATATATTCAAGCAATTCGTGATAAGCATCTCCAAAAATTTCTCTATTTTCTGGAAGTGTATAATCAAGTAATTCAAGATTATCAATTTTTTCTTCATTAAATAAACTTTTAAAATTTAATATAAAATTTCTAGTTGTCATTATAATCATAACTTTTATTTTTTAACGTTAAAAAAATATAAATAAAAAAATTAAACATTTAAATGTTAATCAATAAAAAAGTATATGGCACTTCATTTATATCAAAATATCACGAAACTTATTTTAATCTTGAAATTTATCCAGTTTTAAATGAATTAGAAACAATTGCAGGATTAATGTCAGAATTAGCTGAAATGTATACAGATGTTAATTATATTATAGTAGGAAACCCAACAAGTGATTTTAATTTATTTATAACTGATAATTTACAAAATTTTAATAACGATAAAATAAGTGCTAAAAGAATAGCTTATTATGATTCTGTTGCAAATGAATCTAATTTTATTCAGGCAACTTTTGCAATTTCAGATGAAAATAATTATCTTGATAATATTTATCCAAAAAAAGTAAAATTTTTAAATAAATTTCTTTACATCGGTGAAGACTATAATTTTTTCTTAAAACATTTTTATTATTATTTTGAAAATAATGAATTTAAATACAGTAATCTTATTTGTTATACAATGATTATTAAAAATGGTGGACCACTTTTAGAAGAAGTTCTTAAAGCTAATTTACCTTTTTTTGACCGTTGGTGTATTTTAGATACAGGTTCTACAGATGGAACTCAAGAAGTCATCAAACATATTCTTAAAGATAAAAAAGGAACACTTTTTGAAGAACCTTTTGTTGATTTTAAAGTTTCAAGAAATAGATGTCTAGATCTTGCTGGTAAAAAGTGTAAATTTATATGTATGCTTGATGATACCTATGCAATAAGAGGTAATCTTAGAAATTTTTTAAATGAAGTCAGAGGAGACCAATTTTCTGATAGTTTTAGTCTTATGATTCAATCAGATGATACTGAATATTATTCAAATCGTATTATTAAAAGTTTAACTGATTTAAGATATATTCATACTATTCACGAAGTTATTACAGACCAAAATAATATCAACGTTACAATTCCAGTAGAACAAGCATTTATTTTTGATTATCGAGCTGATTATATGGAAGACCGAACTAATAATCGTAAACAATTTGATTTACAACTCTTATTTAAAGAAAATGAAGACTACCCAGATGATCCTAGAGCACTTTATTATATTGCTCAAACTTATGGTTGTATTGGTGATGAAGTTAATAAAGCGTTTTATTTTGAATTAAGAATAAACCATTCAGTCCAAGGTTATTTTCAAGAAAAGATTGATGCTTGTTTTGAACTTGCAAGGTGTTATAATTTTAAAATTAGCTGTATTAACAAACAACCTTTAACACAACCACTTACTGAACAAGAATGGAATCGTTGTGAAGAACTTTATCTTCAAGCATACAACCTTGATAAAAATAGACCTGATTCCATTTATTTTTTAGGTATACATTATTATCTTGAAAAAGATTATCTCAAAGCATATAATTATTTTAAACTGGGATTTAAAATCGGATACCCAATAAATAGTCAATATTCACTTAAACCTACATTAAGTTATCATTTTCTACCAAAATTTCTTACAGAAGTATGTAATTATTTTGCAGACCATCAAACAGGTTTGGAAGCAGCTCAATATTTTTTATCAAAAAATAAAGCTAATTGTGATTCTTGGAATCTTATGATTAATTGGTACAACATTCATAATAAAATGCTACAAATGGGACCCATTTCACAAACACCAAGTAAAAGTGGTAATAAAATTTGGGCTATTGTTGCAGATGGTGGATGGTCAGAATGGTCTGGTAAAGATATTCTGACCAAAGGTGTAGGTGGTTCTGAAACTTGGGTTATTGAAATGGCAAGAAATTTAAATGTTAATGTTATAGTTTTTTGTAAATGCAAAGAACCAGAAATGTTTGAAAATGTTGGTTATAATCCAATTGATTTATTTCCACATTTTATTGCAAATAATGTTGTAGATACAGTTATTATTAGTAGATTTATGGAATATGTACCAGTTGCTTTAAAAGGACACGCCAAATCAGTTGGGATTATATTTCACGATATTTTATCACCTGAAATGGTTATTCCAATTCACGATAAAATTAAATGGGTATTTGGATTGACAGATTGGCATTCAAATTTAATTAAACAAACTTTTCCACAATTTAATGTTAAAACACTTAATTATGGAATTAATCCAAAATTTAATTTAAATGTTAAAATTCCAAATTCATTTATTTATAGCTCATTTCCAAATAGGGGATTATCGGTTCTTCTTAAAATGTGGCCAAGAATAATTAAACAATTTCCGGATAGCACATTAAATATCTATTGCGATCTTAATGGTAAATGGGTAAATGAAGTTGCACCTGAAGAAATAAACCAAATTAAAAAATTATTACTTTTAAATAAAAAAGGTATAATCGTTCACGGATGGGTTTCAAAAGAAACTTTGGCAAAAGCTTGGGAAACTGCAGAATATTGGCTATATCCTTGTATTTTTCAAGAAACTTATTGTTTAACTGCTATGGAAGCGGCACTTACTAAAACATTTGTAGTTTCCAATAAACTTGCAGGTTTAGCTGAAACTATTAAAGCAGGTTTAGTTATTGATGGTGACCCACAAACAGTTGAATGGCAAGAAAATATACTCACACATTTATTTGAGTTTATGAATGGTAAAAGCGTAAGCGTTAAAGAAGAATTTATTGAAACAAATTATAATTGGGCAAGTAATCAAAGTTGGAAAAAACAAGCAGATTTATTATTAAATTCATTTAATTTAAACGTTATGTTAAATTGGAAAGACGATGTTCCACCAGGTAATAAACAACCTTTTATAGAAATACTTAATTTATTACCAGAAAAAAGTAAAATATTAGAAGTTGGTTGCTACACAGGAACAAGTATTGTTGAAATGTTAAAAACCGTTAAAGATTCTACTGCAACAGTTATAGACCAATGGGTAAGTTATCACGAATACGATAATATCGGAAATTTTAATACACCAGTTAATTTTATGAATGAAGATACAGAAAAAATTTTTTATAAAAACATCATTGGTTTACCTATTAAAGTGCTCAAAGGAAAATCATCGGATAAACTTATTGAGTTAATTAAACTCAATGAAACATTTAATTTTATTTATATCGATGCATCACATAAAGTTATGGATGTTTATTTAGATGCGACGCTTGCTTGGAAATTATTAAAAATAAATGGTATTTTAGCATTTGATGATTATTGTTTTAATAAAGGTGATATACTTAATAGTCCTTTTGAAGCAATTGAATACTTCAAAGAACAACAAAAAGATAATTTTATAATTCTTCACACCGGTTATCGCGTATTTTTAAAAAAAATTAATTAAATTTAATTTTAAATAAATGTAACTTTAAAGATGGAAAATCCACTTAATCAAGTTAAACTAATTATTTTTTATTCTCTTATAAACGGAGAAAATTATAATGGTTTATTAGATACTTTAAATGCTATGGGGTATGAACTTAGTGACCACGAATCAGCTGTACTTATAAAAACAATAAAATTTTATTTACAATTTAGAATTCATCATCGTGAACCTGCATCTTTTAATTTACATTTAAAAATTTTATTAGATATGTTTAATATGATTAATCAATCAATTTCTATAAGTTATATAGCAGTTAATCATACAATATACAATAATTCATTTAGACCTTATTTAAATTATAATTATAATCAATTATCTCAGTTATTAAATGCAGACTCTTTTATTTTGACTAATAGGCCTGACTGGCAAGTACGTGCCCCATTTCCTTTAAATCAAATTTATTTAACAGCTTTAGATAACTATTTAGTTAATTTTGAAGACAATGAAAGTGATAGCGATGAAGAAATGGTTCCAGTTCAACCAATTCAAGTTAATCCAAATCAAATTATAATATTAAATAATCCTGATCTTATACCACCAACTGAAGCTAGTTTAACAGGACCTTGTGTGGTATGTCAACTCCACGATACAGGTCAAGGTTGGTGTCGTGTAGATTGTGGAGGTGGACACGTTGGTCATTGTAGTTGTTTTACAAGATGGAGAAATACCCATACAACAACTATCGATTTTGAAACTAACGATGAATTGGAAAATGTAGCTTTTCATAATGAGTGTCCAATATGTCGTGGTATAATTACTAATATGGTACATATACCACAACCACCAAACGTCGTAGCATTTGGTAAAAGAAAAAAAGAAAATAAAACTTTAAATTTAATTTCATTGGAAAAAGATATAAAGTATCTTAACAAATTAAAATAAAATGGAAACTTCTGCATTTATAGACACAACGGTTTATAATGAGTACGTTAAATTTAAACACGTTATTATGTTTCCAATTGCGGTATTACGTTTTATTTTAATTTTAGCATTTGTTGGTATTCCTTGTTTTTTGGCAAGTATACTTCCAAAATGGTGTTATGATTACGTTATTCCATTATTTTGTAATTTTATTACATTTGTTTCAGGTTTTTATTATACCCCAGTTATAAATAAACATCTTTTAAATATAAATTCTATAATTGTTTATAACCACTCTTCTATTTTTGATGGACTATTTTTAATTGGAAAAGTTTATCCATTTACGATAACTGTAAAAGAAAAACGAGCAAAACTTATTCCAGGTGTAGCAGAATTTAGTGATGGTTTAATTTTTAAAGAAAGTGGTAACTTTGGTGGTTCAAAATTAATAATTAATCATATTAATTTAAAAAAAAGACCACTTATAATAGCACCCGAGGGAACTATTACAAATGGAACAAAACTAATTGATTTTAAATTAGGTGCATTTAATCCAATGGTTCCAGTTCAACCTATAATTTTAAGGTATCCAAATAAAGTTAGTGTATCTTGGTGTGATATAAGCTTAAGTTTAAGTATGTATAATATTTTAACTCAATTTATAAATTATGCTTCAATTGAAGTATTACCAGTTATTTATCCAGATTTTTGTGAAACTCCTAAAGAATTTAGTTTAAGAACAAAAAAAATTATGGAAAATAAACTTTAATTTATTTTTTTTTTAAAAAATAAAATGCTAAAATTGCTAATAAAATTATAAGTAACAATACACTTATAATATACAAAGTATAATTTGGTGGATCTATTTCATTTTTTATTTTTTTTATTTCACTTATAAGTTCTTTTTTTACATCTGGTGAAAGATCTGATTCAGAAGTATATTTTAGTAAATAATCTAAAGCTTCAATCATATATTTTTTACTTAATCTTATTTGTGTACTTTTAAAATTTTTCATATATGCTTCATACTGCTTTAACTGGTCAGGTTTTAATTTTTTACGAAGAAAATCATCAAGATCCTGTACTTTTTTTATAATATCTAAATCTATTTCTTTACCAAAATAAGATAAATTATTTTCCATTTATATTAACAAATATTTTAATTTAAATATTTTAATTTAAATATTTGTTAATTTAAATGGATTTAAAACAATTAAAAAAAAATTTAAAATATGATACTTACACAAGATTATTTCCAGATGCACACGGAGGAGTTGGTGTATTTGCAATAAAAGACATACCAAAAGGGGCAAACCCCTTTAAAATAAATAATGCACCGTGTATGCCACATAAAATTGTTGATGTACCTGACTCTTTTGTTCAAACATTAGATTCAAATGTTAAAAAAATAATATCAGATTTTTATGTGCTTGAAAATGGTAAATGGGGTATTCCAAAACCAGGAATAAACGCAAATGACATCACATTTTATTTAAATTATTCCCAAACACCTAATTTAAAAATTATAAATTCAAAAAAATGCAATATGGTAATATTCAAAACTCTCAAAGATATTCCTAAAGGAGAAGAACTGTTAATAAATTATGATGTATATTATAAAAATTAATATAAGATTTTTACTTCTTGATAGCAATTAATTGTACAACTTGTCCATCAACAAATGGACCAGTTATATTTGCACCAGAAATCCATCCGTATTCATAATACCAACTTTGTAAAAAAGGAACGTTAGTTATAAAATTAAATTAGTATCGGTTTTATCAACCTTAATTCCAAGTGGGTCACCGTGTGCATTACCACCACCCATTGACTGAAACCTGGAGGATTATTATCTGCACTATTAAGAGAATTAATTTAAATAGTAATTTGAGACATTTAAATTACTATTTATTTTTTTTAAATTAAAATTAATGATTTAATTTTGCCAATCAAATTGTCCAAGAACATTTTCTAATTTTTTAAATACACCCGAACCGATAAATCCCTGGGTTGATGGGCTTGGGTGTATTGCTGTAACAAATTTTTTAACTAATTTTGATTTACTTTTTGCGTGATTACCAAGTAATAAAAAAACAGAATTTGTATTTTCAGATATATATTTAATAACATAATCAATAAATGGAGCCCATTTTTTCATTTCACCAATAGTTAAACTACAATTTAATAAAAAAATACCATTATTAAACCAACGTTCAAGATCTCCGTGATTAAATTGATATTCCCGTTCTGGAAAAGTAAGTTTAAGTTCTTTAAAAATATTTTTTAACGATCCTGGTATTTTTACATCTTTAGGAACTGAAAAAGAAAGTCCATCGGATTTTCCAGGATATGGATCTTGTCCAAGTAAAACTAATTTTATATCTTTTATATCTTTTGAAAAAACACGAAAAATAACATCGTTTGAATTTTCAATTTTAAACTTTTCAAAAACTGGATTCCATGAAGAATGAATAAACATCTTTTATAACCACTGAAGGGAACGCCGAAGCGTTTTTTTATTTTATTCTTATCAAAGAAGATTACCGTGTTTATTTTTATAAAGAACCCAAGATTTTTTAATAAAGAGTTATTTTTTAAAATTTTCAAAAAGATTAAGAGAACCAACTGGATTTAAATTTTTTAATTTATACAATTCATATTTTCTAAGATTTGTAAAATATGAATTGTAATTTTCCTGTGAAGTCCACGGATATTTTCCATTATCACATAAATATTCACATTTAAAATTATATTCAATTCCATTTAAAAGTTTAGGTCTACCTGGAAATCCGATATAATCATATTCTCTACCTCCAAAAATATAAGCTCCTTTATCACCATCTATACAAATTTCTCTTGGAATAAACATTGGAAAAATATCTTTACAAAAAAGTTTATCATTAATACAAATAATACTAATACAAGAATTATTATTATATAAATTTATCCATCCACCATAGTTTGGGTAGTTTTTTTTTAATAATTCATCAGAATTACATGATATATAAAAAGAACGAGCTTCAAAATTTTTCCATTTATTTTTTTTAAATTTTTCCATTGATAAAGCATAAAATTTCCCATTTATTTTAGTATCATCAAAGAATTCTTCAATCATACCATGCGTATTTATAGATTTTTCACCATAAATACTACAAAAATCTGGAAAATTTTCAATATTTAAAATATTTTTTTGTTTTTCTATTTTTTTTAATATTTTTTCATCATAAATATTAAATTCTTTTCCAACTTCTAAAATATGTTTATCAAGTAATATTTGTATAAATCCATTACTTGTTTCACATAAAAATTCACTTTCCGAAAATAATGAAAATAAATTAGTACATTTAGCGTAATGAGTTCTGCAATTTGAGTCTTCCCCAACAGCACAACATAAAGTCCATAAATTATCTTCATTACTTTCATCTTCATTAATTTCATCTTCATTAATTTCATCTTCATTACTTTCATCTTCATTAATTTCATCTTCATTAATTTCATCTTCATTACTTTCATCTTCATTAATTTCATCTTCATTAATTTCATCTTTATTAATTTCAGAATCATTACTTTCAGATACTGTATTATAAAAAGTTGATATCATTTCTTTTTTATTTCCTTCAAAATATTCTCTACCAGCTATCAACTTATATTTATTAATAAATAAATTTATAAGTTGTTTTTCCATTTTAAAAGGTTTTTTACATTCCATAATAATATTATAACTAGTTCCAATTTTATAACCATTTGTTAATCTTTTTAATCTTGTATCATTAGAACATCCTATTTTATATCGGTTAGTTCCGATTAATTCTGCTGGTTGTATTAAATAAACAATCCCCATTATGTTTTTCAGTTCTTCTTAGTCTTATAACGCGCACTTCTTTAAATTAATTTCTAAAATTAATCAAATTTTATGTGCTAATATGACATAAAATTTGATTAATTTAAATATATTTTACATATAAAACCAAAGTTTTTTAAAAATAAATATTTATTTAAAAATAGCATAAATAGGTGCATGATCACTACCCATGTGTTCTGTTAAAATATCTGAAGTTTCTACAAATGGAAGTAGTTCAGGTGAAACAAGGATATAGTCAATACGCCAACCTATACCACGTTTTCTACAATTATTAAAATTTGACCACCAGCTAAATTTTTGTGTTTCCGGAAATTTTTCACGAAATGTATCTTTAAAAGATTTTAATAAATTTTTTAAATTTTCTATTTCAAAATCATATATACCTGGAACATTTTTTGTTTTTGAATTAATGTCTAATTTTTTATTATGTATAACATTGTAATCACCTACTGAAATAACTGGTTTTGGTTTTGATTCAAGATATTCTTTAAAAGAATTATCCCAATCGGTTCTTGTAGATATATTTGTTCCACTATTGGGTGTATAAACACTAACGATGTAGTATTTTTCAAATTCACAACAAACAATTCTTCCTTGATTTTCTAAATGGGGAAATTTTTCAGCGTAACTTATATTTAATGGTTCAATCTTTGAAAAAATTGCTGTTCCAGAATATCCTTTTTTTGTTTTATGATTTGACCAATAACGAAATGGGTAATCTTTTTTAAATTTTTCTTCAAATTTTACTTGTTCTGGTGTTGCACGAGTTTCTTGTAAACAAATAATATCATAATTTTCAATCAAGTTATAAAAAAGGTCTTTTTTTAATACACTTCGAATTCCATTTAAATTCCAAGAAACTATTTTTAAATCCATTTTAATTAAATTAATTTTAATTTATTTAAGTTATTTATTTTTGTAAAATTTAAATTTATAACTTTATTTTAATTTAAAATGTTATTAATTTTTTTCCATTAATTTTTAATACACGGTCTAACTCAGTTTGATTAAATAAATCTTTAAGATTAATTATTAAATCAAATGTATAGTCTTCAAATGGTAAATATTTATCAGCAACTATATCTATACCATAATTGAAGTTATTATTTACAAAAAAAGTTTCACAATTTAAAAATGAAAACATTTCTTTGATTTCATTTATAAATTTGTCACAAATTATTAAAACATTATTACCTGGAACTGCGTGTTCATTTGCAAATATTTGAATAAAACAAATATTCATCTAAAAGTGGTGATATTATACCATTAATAAACAAACATTTGTTTATATTTTTTCTAATTGAATTAACTTTTAATACGTATCCTTCTGAAAATGATGAACCTTGAAATCCTACTAAATTTGTTGAATTACGTAATACCAGTAAATCAACTAATGCATTTAATTCACGTTGGGGGTAATATTGTTCACTTGTAAAAACAGTTCCACCATTAGATTTTATAAAATTAATTAATTTTTCTAAAATAAAATTCATTGAATCATTTATATTTGCGCTTTTACCAATTGAAGTGCAAATATAAAATAAATCATCAAATCCAATTTGTGAAATAAAAGCAGTGTATTGGTTAAAAAGATAATCTATATAATTTTTAACGTGTTCATTTAAAAGTAATTTTGTTAAATTAATTGATTCAGAGTTTTTCATAAAATAATCATAAACATCTTTACCAAAAAGATAATGAATAATAACATCTATATCAAGTCTAAAATGTATTCCAGTGTATTTTTTTGGAAGTTTTGGAATTTTTTTATAAATTTTTTCATTAAATTCCAAACAATTAAGAATTTCAATTGATGCAACAGGATAAATACAAAGTCTTGGTATAACGAAGTCTTTTTCAGGTTTAGAATAAATTATGGGTTCTAAGTTTATAAATTTTTTAATATTTTCATTTGTTTTTACAAAATCAAAAATTTCAGTTGCATCAACACGTTCTTTTTTAAAAATATCTATATTAAATTTATTAATATAAATTTGTGTATTTTTAGTTATAGTTTCAGTTATATGATTAGTAATAAGATAAAGTTGGTTACAAAGTCCAGCATATGGATGATAATAGTCTAAAAAAATAACCGGATTCATTAAATTTAATTTACTTTTATTTTTAAATTAATTTATCAATTTTTTCTTCAAGTACCCTTATTTTATCCCACATTGTTTTTATTATTTGTTGATGTGCTACACAAAAACGTTCATATGCAACATAATCTGGTAATCCTTCTGAATCAAAACCACACATTTCTGGAAGTCCTGCATCAACAATATCTTCCGCCATAAAACCATATTTCCATTCAGTGTCGTCACTCACACTTTGTTTGTATTTAAATCTATACCCTTTTACTGAAAGTATTGCTTCTTCATTAAATGTGTATTCCGTTATTTGTTCTTTGACTCGTCTTGTTGATGTGATTGTTCCTAAAACATTAATACTATTGACATAAACAGCACGAGTAGAAATTGATGTTGGATAAATACCCGCTGCTTTAACTTCAAATATAATATTTCCAGCAGAGTTAAAACCCTGCCAATTTGTTGCTAATGCTCTAAAATATCCACCATAAACGACATTAGTTCCATAAACGTAATCAGTTGCTAACATTGCTGTTGATTGAAAATAACCGCCGTTCGGATTAACTAATATAGTTGCTGTAGCAACACGAGGAGTAGTAGCAGCAGCAGTGCTTACAAATACTGGATAAAAATTAGCATTAGTAGTTGTATTAGTGCAATCTAAAACATTGTCCGGACCCGCTGCTCCTTGTGCTCCACCTGAACCAGCTGTTCCTTGTGCTCCACCTGAACCAGCTGTTCCTTGTGCTCCATTTGAACCTTGTGCACCTTGTGCTCCTGCTGTTCCTTGTGCTCCTGCTGTTCCTTGTGCTCCTGCTGTTCCTTGTGATCCTGCTGTTCCTTGTGCACCTGCTG
>Ga0114970_10001990_pt1 | contig 15304 bp, 10 predicted proteins | sample M_140205_XF_Meta_FD_87030 | JGI IMG/M metagenome (GOLD analysis project Ga0114970, IMG submission 87030) | Freshwater microbial communities from Lake Montjoie, Canada to study carbon cycling - M_140205_XF_MetaG | ecosystem: Environmental > Aquatic > Freshwater > Lake | place: Lake Montjoie... | reverse complement strand
CTGTATATTCTTTTAAAGAGATGAGTGCATTATTGACTTCTTTAAAAGCATTTTGTATCGAAGACTCATAATAACTAAGCGCTTGTTTTTGTTTTGCGGTGGCTTGATCTATTTTTGCGCGCACACGTCCAGAATCAAAAATAGGTAGAGATAATCCTAGTCCACCCCCCCAAATATCAGAGCCTGATTTATTTAAATTATTTAATGCAGCACTTTGAGCCCCGAAATTAGCAGTGAGAGAAATGGTAGGGAAGAGCGCTGCTTTAGCTACACCAATATTTGCATTCGCTGCAATCATCATTTGCTCAGCTTCTCTTACATCTGGGCGCGCTTCTAGAAGTGATGAAGGAAGACCTGAGGGCGGTGTTGGCGGAGTGATTAATTTATCTATAGTCAATTCAGATATTACTAAATTTATATCCCCTGAAAGCACAGTAAGTTGATTAAAAATAATTTCACGTTGACGCACAACGTCACTTAGTTGTGCTGACAAATTATTAAAAGCCGCTTCTGCTTGATGAACATCAAGTGCTGATACCAAGCCACCCTCTAAACGTTTTTTAGTAAGGGCTAAGTTTTCTTCACGATATTTGACATTAGCTTTTAAAGCTAAGATTTGTGAATCGGTGCTGCGCAGTAACAAGTAATTACTTGCCAGAAGACTCTGCAAAGTTAGCTCTACGGTGTCTTTCGAAAATTGAGAAGCAAGATACTCAGCACGCGCTGATTCTTTAGCTCTTCTTAACTTGCCCCAGAAATCTAGCTCGAAAGAAGTGCCTAAGCGAACGAGATAATCTTTTTTTATAGGTTTACCATAAGTGGTAGCCCCAGTGGTTGTAGATTTAGTTCGAGTTGCTTGAGAAGTGAGATTAACTTCTGGCAAAAGTGCAGCATCTATTTCTTTCAAATAAGCATCCGATTCTTCTACACGAGCAATAGCAGCATTAATATCTGCATTTTTAACCAGTGCTTTATCCATAAGTTCGTTAAGAGCCGGATCTTGATAAAGCTTCCACCACATATTTAAATCTGTCAGTACATTGTCTTTGTTTATTTCTTGGTGATAAGTTTTTGGCAAATTAATTTCCGGACGTTTGTAATCAGGGCCTATAAGCGTGCAGCTTGAAATCAAAATTAGAAATATTAAAAATATTATCTTCATGATTTATTTTTAAATTCTTCGGCAATTTTGATATAAGTACCAATGCGATCTTTTTGATGCCTACTTAACCATACAAAAAATAGTGGGATAAAAATAGTTGCAATAAATGTGGCCAGGATCATGCCGCCAAATACCCCAGTGCCCATGGATTGCCGTGCCGCCGCCCCTGCGCCTGTGGCAACCACAAGAGGCACAATACCAAAAACGAATGCCATGGATGTCATCACAATAGGTCTAAATCTCAATCGAGCTGCTTCAACAGCGGCTTCCATGATCGGCATACCCTCTTCCATTTTTTGACTTGCGAATTCCACAATTAAAATTGCATTTTTGGCAGCCAGACCAATTAAGGTGATTAAGCCAATCTGAAAATAAACATCATTTGGCATACCACGAATCATGATTGCAAGAAGTGCGCCAGTGAGAGCGAATGGCACAGCCATGATTACCGCAAGAGGGAGAATCCAGGTCTCAAATTGTGCAGCTAATATCAGGAATACCATAATAATGGCGAAACCAAATGCAAAGAACGCTGCAGAACCTGTTCGTTTCTCTTGATAAGCTTGTCCCGTCCAAGCCATTTGATAACCATCAGGCAAACTTTCTTTGGCAATTTTTTCAACGAGCTTAATGGTGTCGCCTGAACTTACTCCCGGTGCACCACCCGCTAATACTTTAGCTGAGAGAAGTCCGTTAAAACGTTCGAGCTGTTCCGCACCCACAATACTATTCACTGTGCTTACCGCTGAAAGGGGAACCATAGCACCTGTTTTTGTGCGCACATAAACCTTACCTAGATCATCAGGCTTCATTCGATAAGGAGCCTCTGCTTGAAGTTGTACGCGATAAGTTCTACCTGATTTATTAAAGTCATTTACATAAAGTGAGCCCATTGTGCTTTGTAAAGTGTCATAAATACTTGAGATAGGAATACCTAAGCTTACAGCTTTAGCTTCATCTACCTCAATGAAGAGTTGCGGTACTGTGGGTCTAAAAAAAGTATTAATACCCGCAAGGCGAGGTTCTTTTTTAAGTGCTTCTATAAATAAATTAACTGCTGCAAATAAATGTAACGGATTTGTGTCGCTACGGCTTTGAATATAAATTTCCATACTGCCAGAGCTACCTAATCCCCGAATAGATGGAGGATTAAATGCAATAGCAAGGCCATCAGGCTGGATCATGCCTATACCAAAAAGTTTTTTGACAATATCACCCGCGGAACTTTTTCGCTCTGCCCAATCTTTTAATCTCACAAACATGGTAGCTGAATTTGATTTATTACCACCACCAATAAGGTCATAACCATTCACTGCAAACTGGAAAGTACTTGCAGGATCTTTGGCAATAGCAAATCGAACAGCTTCCGTTGTTTTAGAAGTGCGACTAATGGTAGCGCCATCAGGAAGCATGACCGCAGTAATTACATAACCTTGATCCTCCGAGGGTATAAAGCTTGTAGGTGTAAACTTAAAAAGAAAAACTGAGGCGATGACAATACCAACAAAAACAATACCACCAATAAGACGATGGTGAAGTGTACTATTCACAACCTTAATATAAAAATGAGTCAAACGATTAAATCCATTATTAAAACGATCAAAAAATTTAGAATGAATATTATTTGGATTTAAAATAATGGCACATAATGCTGGCGTGAGTGTAAGAGCTACAATGCCGGATATAACCACAGCAATAGCAACAGTTACTGCAAATTGGCGATAGAGTTCTCCTGCAATACCACCCATAAATGCAACTGGTACAAATACAGCACATAACACTAATACAATTGCAACCACTGCAGCAGCGACTTGCTCCATAGATTTAATGGCAGCTTTAATCGGAGAAAGTTTTTCTTCCGACATCAAACGTTCAATATTTTCTAAAACGACAATCGCATCATCGACGACAATACCAATAGATAAGACCATAGCAAAAAGTGTCAGTGTATTTATGGAGAAACCAAAAAGATATAAACCTGCAAAGGTACCTATAAGCGATATGGGTACAGCGATAATAGGAATTAAAGTAGCGCGCCAATTTTGTAAAAATAGAAATACAACAATGACCACAAGAAGCATTGCTTCGCCAAGCGTCTTGAATACTTCCTTCATGGATGCTTTTACAAAATTACTTGTGTCATAAGGAATTTCAAAATCCATACCTTTAGGAAAGCGTTCTTTAAGTTCCGCCATTTTTTCTTTAATACCTTTAGCTGTATCAAGAGCATTAGCGCCCGTTTGAAGAAAAATAGGAATACCTACACCAGGTTTGCCGTTCAGTGTTGTATTAATGTCGTAGCTTTGTGCACCCAACTCAATTCGTGCGATGTCTTTAAGATAGAGAATGCCATTGGGCCCTTCTGCTCTTATGATAATGTTTCCAAATTCATTAGGATCGAGTAAGCGACCTTTTGCATTAACTGTGTATACAAGCTGTTGATCAGTGACCGAAGGTTCTTGACCAATTTTGCCTGCAGCATATTGTGCATTTTGACTTTGGATAGCTGCTGCAATGTCTGAAGTAGTGACCCCGAGTTGAGCCATGCGATCTGGCTTTAGCCAAATACGCATTGAGTAATCGCGAGCACCAAATATATTGGCATCTCCGACACCTTTTACTCGTTTGATTTCATCTAAAACATTGAGTGTTGCGTAATTGCTTAAATAAAGCGGATCAAATTGTTTGTCTTTTGATGTGAGCATGACAACTAAAAGAATGTCATTTGATTTTTTTTGTACGATGACACCTGTGCGTCTAACCATTTCAGGTAAGCGAGGTGATGCAATATTGACACGATTACTTACGTTGAAAGTTGCCTGATCAATGTTTGTGCCAATTTCGAAAGTCGCAGTAATGTTAAGCGTGCCGCTAGAATCTGTACTTGAATTAAAATAAAGAAGCCCTTCAAGACCACTTAATTGTTCTTCGATAGGGCCTGCTACTGTTTTAGACAGTGTTTCGGCACTTGCACCTGGATAGCTTGCAGTGATAATGACTGTAGGAGGTGCAATTTGAGGATATTGTGCAATAGATAATTTAAGAGCAGCAGCAATACCAGCTAGGACAATAATGATTGAGATTACCGCAGCAAAAATGGGCCGCGTAATAAAAAATTTACTCATTATTTTTTGAAGCTAGGCATGTTAGTGACAGGCATGCCAGGACGTACTTTAATAAGATTGTCGATAATGACTTTTTCACCCGCTTGAAGTCCTCCAAGAATAACCCAGTCTTTACCTTTCCATTGGCCAGTTACAACAGGGCGAGGCGTAGCTTGATTTTTTTCATTGACGACAAATACAAATTTACCTTGATCTGAATTAAGAATAGCTAATTGAGGTAATAAAAAAACACCATCTTTTTTGCCTGTAGTCACGCGCACACGAACAAATTGACCCGGTAAAATTTGACGCTCATTATTTTCAAATGTTGCACGGAGTTCTTGAGTGCCTAGCGAAGGATTAATTTCGCTTGCGGCAAAGTTTATTTTGCCCTTTTTAGGGTATTCATTTCCATCAGAAAGAATGATTGAAACTTCTTGAATATTTTTTTCATTTAATGCGCCACCTAATTGTTTGAGTTCGTTATCTGAAAAACTAAAACGTACCCAAATAGGATTTACTTGAGCTAACGTGGTGAGTAAGCTTGTGTTTGCAGCAACGAGCGCGCCTTCAGAAAATTGAAAGCGACCAGAAATACCATCAACAGGTGCGGTTACATTTGTATAAGAAAGATTGAGTTCTGCCTGTCTTAAGTTTGCTCGGCTTTGGGCTAGAACCGCAACACTAATCGATTCATCTGATGTTGCATTATCAAATTCACGCTGACTAATTGACTGAGATTCAATCAAAGTTTCTAAACGTTTTTTCTCTCGCTTTGCTTGTTCGGCTCGAGCAAGACTCTGATTGTATTGAGCACGCGCTTGATTTAAGGCTATTTTGTATGGCTCGGGATCAATCTCAAATAAGGTTTGACCAGCTTTAACTGGGGAACCTTCATTATATTTTCGTTTTAATAAAATACCGCCAACACGAGGCCTAATTTCGACTTCTTTAGCACCTTCTGTTTGGCCTACTGCTTCAGCTGTAATAGGGACACTCGAAGGCGTCACTTCAAACATAGTTACAGGCATTACAAAATTAGGTGGCATGCCACTTTGCTCAGGAGGTTTATGGCAGCCAAGCATGAGAAGCATTAGAAAAGCGAGGAGCAAAATAGATCTTAATGACAGGAAATGGCTTAACAACTGAACCCCAGCTTTAAAAATATGGATGTAGAAAATGTATCTTAAATGTGACTATATTTTACTCTGAAACTATGGATGCAAGCGATTAAGCCACAGTTTTTTTAAAGCTTTAGATACTAAATCTAGCTCTTAAATTTTGTAGATAAATAAATGAGGTAAGTGCCAATGATGATATCAAGAAAAATCCATACCATTATTGGAAAGTAAAATGGAATGAAAGGATTGTCTATAATTAAGACACCAATTAAAAAAGCTATATGAGGCGTATTAAGCTTTACCCATTTATTAAGCAAAATAAATCCGACACCAATAAAAACAATAACTCTAAAATAATCATAAAAACTTTCAGGCAATGGAAAGGCCGCAACAAAATAGAGTAAGGCAATAGCCCTTTCCATAAATACTATTTTTTTTACATTACTTAACATAATTAATAGCAGCTTCTAATGTATCGAAACTTGGAATAATTTTATCTAATCCAGAAATAGTAATAACCATATTTACATCAGGCTGAGTTCCAAATAATGCAAACTTACCTTTGCGGGCATTAATTGCTTTAACGTTAGATATTAAAAGCCTTATGCCAATTGAAGATATATAAGGTACGTTTGACATGTCTGCAACAACAGACATTCTTGGAGATGCTGTCATGCCAGCAAATTTGGTTTCTATTTGTCCAACACCTTCAATATCAAGTCGTCCTGATAATGTTATTTTTGTAATCGAGCCATTGATTTGTTCTTCACTAATTTCCATATAATCACCTTTTAAGTTATAAAGTTTTGTTATGTATTCATTTTAAAGTCATAATTTTTAGCACTTCTAAGCACTGAAATAACTTATAAATAAAGATAGCTGCAACAAGAAAATAACACAATTTATTAATAAATTCGATGTTATATTTGTATCATTAATTAAATAATAATAATAAGTCTTATTGTCATAAATTTATAATACTTTTTAAGTTAGTATGAGCTTGAATAATATGAAAGTACTTAAGATTAATTTAACTAATAATATTTCCGACCTCAATATGTTAGTTACTAAGCTCGAGCAATTTTTTGAAGAAAATAATACTTCTAGTATTTCAATGCCCATGATTTTGATTTTGGAAGAGCTTTATACAAATACTATTACCCACGGATCAACTGACGGAAGAGAAGTGTTCATAGAAGTCAATTTAAGTATTGATAAGAATGAATTAGTTATGACTTATAAAGATAACGGCATTCCATTTAATGTGCTTGAACTTCCAGATCCAGATTTGACTTCATCAATAGAAAATAGAGAAGTTGGGGGTCTTGGTGTCCATTATGTAAAAGTCCTTACTGATTCAGTTGAATATGAGTACGTAGAAAAGCAAAATGTACTAAAAATGAAGAAAAAATTAAGTAGCTAGTCTGGTGGCATGAATTCTTCGAATTAGCCAAATAACTCTTTCAAATATACTCGTAGAAACGAAGAGCATTTGTCTTTCTTCTAAATTTATTGACTGATCATTTAGCAAAGAATCCCGAATTTTTTCCATAAGATCGCTTCGGTCCGAAGTTAAGCTTACTAATAATTCGTCGTCATTATCTTTCGAAATTAGAGAGTCATTAAGCAAAGTTAGGATGAGATGGAGGCTCTCTACCATTGAGCTAGCAAGCCCCTTTTGAAAATTATGAGTGGCCTCAATATTTTGTTCAAAACTATAGAGCCCATTAACAAGAGAAATCATATCCTCGTTTCTACTTTGAATTGAAAATAAGCTCTCAGTATTATTATCATTCTTATTTAAAGAGGCAGTCTCAGAGATAAATAATTTTGTTTTGTTTAATAAGTCTAAAGTTAACTCATGCCTTGTATTTAATTTAATAGTTACATCTCTCTCATGTTCAATTTTGACTGGCTCAAGATAATCTACTAGGCTCTCAATGAGTCTATTTTGTTCTTTTGAGGCCAATATTAATGCTGTTTCAGTGTTATCAGACGATTCGGGGTATATAAAATGTAGCTTAAATAAATTCTCTTCTTCAGATTCAGGGCTAATATAATGAAGAAACAAAATAATCTTTTTTTGAAATAAAGCAACTACAAGTCCGCCGGATAATTGCAAAGCTAAATAGACTAAAGACAACATCAAAGACGAATCAATTGTTAAATGCCAAGCATTAAAAAGTCCAAAGAGTTTCGAGGAATCTAAAAAAGTCAGCGGATATAGGGCTAAGCTACCCAAAAGTTTTGAAAGAAAGCAATAAATGGCGATCTGTTTTTTTTTGCCCTCCAGGTGAGACGCAAAAAATAAGACACTTAATCCAGAACCAATATTAGCCCCAAAAACTAAAATCATAGCTTCATTAAAATGTATGATGCCGGCCATATTTAATGCAACAGCAAGAATGGCAACACTTGAAGATGATTGCACAATCAATGCAGAAAATATCCCAATCAATAAACCTATCAGGCTTGATTCAGCAGAAAATATAAAAAAATCTCTGGCCCAAGTCGATGTATTTAAAACTTGCCCTGCTTCTTTAATGAGGCTTAGCCCAAACAAAAGCAAGCCAAATGCAAGGAATACAGCCGCAATTTGTTTAGCTTTAATATCTTTAGTAAGATTAAAAAGATGCATCAATCCGACCATCCCAAGCGAAAAGAAACTAGCAGTTTTTATGTCAATGGATATTAAAAAAACTAGTAATGCTGTTCCTGACCCTGACCAAGCAACCATTGCTAAAGCCCGATTCATAGTTAAGGCCCCAGAATTCAAAAGCCCTAAGCATAAAAAAGTTGCTGCGCTAGTGCTTTGAGTGATGACCCCTAAAAATGATCCAGTCAGTGCACTTGAGAATGGCCCGCGGGTAATATTGATTAATATGGAACGCAACTTACCAGAAAAAATAGGCTGCATACTGGCAGAAAGATAATGTAGTCCAGTAAAAAAAAATCCAAGCCCAGCCATAAATGAAATGATTTGCATAATACTAAATACTATTCAGAAGAAACTCTAAGCGCTTTAAATAAGTTGATAAAAGATAAAAATAAGGCAAATAAGATAACTAAGATTAGAAACTGTCGTAACTGATGATAGCGAATTTCAAAATCATTTTTGACTTTTAGTTGCAATGCGAAATATGCCTCATTAATCTCTTGATTGATAATAAATAATTTATTTTCAATATTTTTAGTTAGACCCATCGTTTTTTTGTCTAATAAAATTCCTTCCGTTAATGAAAGAGTGGCATATGCACCCATAAGATCTCTGTATTGATTTATTATGATTAAGGAGTCTTTTTTTAGATTAGTGATATCTTTTAAAGCCAAGATATCGGTTTTATTGCCGTTCTCTATATTCTCTATGTTTTCTTGAAATGCTGATATTTTTTTCTCAAACAAACTTTTATACTTAATCTTCGTTTCTTTGTCACGGGCGCGAATAATAAGATTTTTCCATTCTTGATCAGCAGATTTTAAATTAAGTTGTGCTAGCGATAGTTCTTCAGAAATATTTTTTAGCCCATTTACTTTTAATAAATTTTGATTGTATTCTCGCTCCATGTTCCATATAGCAAAAAGCGCAGCGACGCCCATCACAGTTATTAAAAACACAATAGTGATGGTAGATGAAATTAGTTTTTGTCGAAATAGCGTTTTATTGTTTAATTGATCCAATTCAAGCACCTTAGTGTGTGTTTAGTTTATTGATTAAAAAGCCAAGCTTTTAAAGACTTATAGTAATATTAAATTAATGTAACAATATTAATTGTTACATTTATATGACATAAATCTAGAGAAAATTATGGCAAGTATTGAACAAGCACAAAAACTGATCCTAGAGCTTCTAAAAGATTTTGAAGAAGATACTTTAGAAATTTTAAGACATAGCCCCGTAGCAGTTCGGATCATGCGGGTATCTGATCGCCATATCACTTTTGCGAACCCTCGCTATATGGAAATGTTTAAGGTCGAGGAAAAGGATCTCCAAACTTTAACACCTCTTCAGGTATATCAGCACAAAGATGATTTTGAGGCGCTTAGTGTCCGTATTAATGCCCAAGAGAATATTGTAGATGAAGTGTTAGCAATGAAAACCCTGGCTGGAGATCTATTACAGGTTATGGGGTCATTTCATCATATGAAATACCTTGATCAAGAGGTTGTTGTTGCATGGTTTTACGACGTAACAGCGGCCCATCACGCAAAACAACTTGCCGAAGATGCCGCAAAAATGAAAAGTGAATTTTTAGCAAACATGAGCCATGAAATTAGGACCCCTATGAACGGAATTATAGGTATGGCTCACTTGGCGCTTAAAACGGATTTAAATCCAAGGCAGCGGGACTACGTCCTTAAGATTCAACAAGCAGGCAAACATCTCTTAGGCATTATCAATGATATTTTAGATTTTTCTAAAATTGAAGCAGGTAAATTAACTATAGAAGAAGTAAGTTTTGATATTGATGAAATGATGTCAAATATATCGAGCATGATTAGCCAAAAATGCTCAGAAAAAAATTTAGAACTTATTTTTAAATTGCCTAGTGATCTCCCTCACAAGCTCATTGGAGACCCATTAAGACTCTCACAGATTCTGATTAACTATGGAAATAATGCAATTAAATTTACAGAAAAGGGCGAGGTAATAATTTCGGCAGACATTCTTGAACAAGATGAAGAAGCCATTTTTCTAAAATTTAATGTATCTGATACTGGTATTGGATTAACGCCAGAACAAAAAGGGAAATTATTTCAATCCTTCCAACAAGCCGACTCATCCACTTCGAGAAAATTTGGCGGCACTGGGTTAGGACTCGCTATATCAAAGCAGCTGGCTAATCTTATGGGTGGCGACGTAGGTGTTGATAGTGAATTTGGCAAAGGTAGTACATTTTGGTTTACGGCTAAATTTAAACTCGATAAAACCATAACAAAGCGAGTTTTATTTAAAGAGGATTTAAGCAGTAAATCTGTTTTGGTGATTGATGACAATGAGCCTGCAAGATTAATTATTGAAGATATGTTAATTGCAATGTCACTTAAGGTAACAGCAGTAGAATCGGCAGAAAAAGGCCTGCAAGCAGTTATTGACGCGGACAAAAAAGGCGCTCCTTTTGATATGATTTTTGTTGACTGGCACATGCCGCCGGGAATGAATGGCATCGAGTTTGTGAAGGCATTAAAAAAATTAATTATTAGCAAAAAGCCACCATGTGTTCTTGTAACAGGCTATGCAAAAGACGATGTGATCAATGATGCAACGATAGAGGGCATAGAACACGTCATTGCAAAACCCATTAACGCTTCTTTATTATTTGAAACTATTTTAAGCATCTTCAATTTACAAGCTACAGAGCACCATATACAAAAAACTAATAGCAACCCTGCGAAGATCGATCTTAATAGCCTTAAGGGCGCAAGAATACTTCTTGCAGAAGATAATTTACTCAATCAACAGATTGCAACTGAGATATTAGAAGACGAAGGGTTTATTGTGGAAATAGCTAATAACGGCGAAGAAGCCGTCAATATGGCGAATCAATCACAATACGATGTTGTGTTAATGGACATGCAAATGCCTGTTATGGATGGACTTGAAGCCACTAAAATAATCCGACAAAAATTTTCTAATAATGATTTACCTATATTGGCTATGACAGCTAACGCATCTGACGCAGACAGAGATAAGTGTCTGGAGGTTGGTATGAATGCTCACATCACAAAGCCTATTGATCCTAATCTATTGTTTGCAGGACTCGCCAAATGGATTAAGGGTAAAAATTCGAAATCAACAAATAATGAAAAAGTTGTTACCCATTCAAAAGACGAAATCAAGATTCCAGAAATTGATGGAGTAGATGCTCGCCTGGGTGTGCAGGTTGCAGCAGGAAAAGTTTCTTTATATATAAAAATGCTAAAAACATTTTCAACTGATCAAATAAATGCAGTGAGCGATATTAAAAGCGCATTAGATTTAAGTGACTATTTGACTGCTCAAAGGGTGGCACACACCTTAAAAGGAACATGCGGTAGCATTGGCGCAACTCAATTGCAAAAAATAGCTGGCAACATTGAAGATCAATGTAAAGACAAAATCAAAATAGAAGAGATTATTAAAAATCTCGAAATTATTCAGCCTCAATTAACGCTTATTATTGATAGCATCAAGAAAGCCCTTCCTGAAGATAAGAAATTAGCCTCAACATCCACTTTTGATGCTTCACAGGTTAAACCTCTCGTTGATAAATTAAGAGAGCTATTAGAAAACAACGACACCGAAGCAAATGATTTACTTGAAAAATCAGAAGAACTCTTTATGCAATTTTTTGGCAAAGAAATGTTTAGTAAAATTTCTGAATCACTACAAAATTTTGATTTCGAATCAGCATTAAGTCTAGTGAATGAAAAGAACATTTAATGATGATTAATAAGCCAACGATATTGGTGGTAGATGATACCCCTGCAAACCTTCAATTAATGAGCGGACTCCTTCAGGACGACTACAAAGTAAAGGCAGCAACAAGCGGAGAAAAAGCTTTAAAAATTGCCTTTTCCGACCCTCAGCCCGACCTTATTTTGTTAGATATCATGATGCCTGAAATGGATGGTTACGAAGTTTGTAAGCGGCTTAAGGCAGACGAAAAAACTAACCAAATACCCATTATATTTTTAACAGCTAAAGCAGAAACGCAAGACGAAGCTTTGGGGCTTTCTCTAGGCGCAGTAGATTACATTACAAAACCTGTAAGCCCCCCAATTGCGATGGCGAGAATAAAAACGCATATTGAGCTGTATCGTCAAAAAAGAGAATTAATTGAGAGCCAGCGATTACTTGCTGAAGAAATTAATGAGGCAGCTATCTATATCAGAAGTTTATTGCCGTCGCCATTAGAAGGAAAAGTGAACACTTCCTGGCAACATATTCCCTGCTCTTCCCTGGGAGGTGATGCTTTCGGATATCATTGGATCGATGAAAATCATCTAGGCATTTATTTAGTGGACGTTTGTGGGCACGGTGTAGGCGCTGCAATTTTATGTATATCTGCTATTAATGCGATCCGCTCTCAATCATTAACGGACACTGACTTTAGAAGCCCAGCATCTGTTTTAAAGGGATTAAATGATGCTTTTCCCATGGAAGAGCAGAATAATAAATATTTCACAATTTGGTATGGCGTGTACCACAAACAAAATCATGAATTAATTTTTTCAAGCGCAGGTCACCCGCATGCAATTTTATTTACCGGCAATGATTTAAATAATAAGACGCTTCAAACCTTAACTTCAGGTGGATTAGCAATAGGTATGATGCCAGGTATTGAATTTAATGAATCGACAGTACCTTTAAAAAGTCTTAATAAGCTTTATGTATTTAGTGATGGTGTTTATGAAATTACGCAAAAAGATGGTAAAGAGATGAACTTGGATGACTATACCCAGCTTATGAAAGATCATTTCAGCCATTTTGAATTGCTTCAATCAGAAAAGGTGCTTGAAAAAATTACAAGCCTAAAGAATGAAACAGGCCCATTTGATGATGATTTTTCCATTGTTGAATTAATTATTAATTCTTAAAGTAATATAGTCACACTATGCGAAACGTTTCTTACATAAAAATATTTTTTTTAATGCTCTTTTTTATTTTTCCATTGCAATCGAATGCAAATGGAGAGGCTCAATCTACTTCAAACACTAAACTTTATTTAGTTGACGACCTTAAAGATAAACGGATTGGGGTTTTAATGGGGTCGGCGCATGAGAGTTATGCGACAAAGACTTATCCAAACGCGAAAGTTATGCAATATAAATCCTCTGCAGATGTTCTTCTTGCAGTTAAGACAGATAAGGTTGATGCAGCACTCTATGATGCGGAGCCACTCCGAGAAATTTTTAGGCAAGATAATTCGTTAGGGTTATTAGGAGACTCACTCTTCTCTTTTGATGTGGGTGTAGGGTTCAATAAAAAAAACAATCCACTTAAAGATCGATTTAATAAATTCCTAGGGAAAATTAAAGAAGACGGCACCTATAAAGATATGGTCGATAGGTGGATGATTAAAGGCGAGACAAATATGCCTGAGATTAAACCCCAAAAAAATAAAGGCATTTTAGTGGTAGGGATTAGTGATAGCGGACTTCCCTTTTCAGTTGTGAAAGATAATCAATTGGTAGGATTCGATATTGAGCTTGTTAGACGTTTTGCAGCCTCCGAAGATAAAGAAATTAAATTTTCTAATATGGATTTTGGTAGTTTAATTTCCGCTGTGGCTAGCGGCAAAGCCGACATGATAGCGAGCTCAATTTATGTCACGGAAGAACGAAAAAAACAAATCGATTTTTCTGATGCTTATTATGAGATGGGCACTCGAGTCTTTGCCCTTAAGGATCGATTACTAGATTCACCATCAAGCACTTCGAATGCTAATCAAAAAACAACACTTATTACTAGCCTGGACGATCTTAAAAATAAAAGAATTGGGGTGATGTTAGGGTCAACTCACGATGCATTTGCTCATAAACAATACCCACAGGCAGAAATTTTCCAATACAAAGGTCCGGCTGATGTTCTCCTTGGAGTTAAGTCAGGAAAGGTTGATGTCGGAATCTATAATAGTGTTTCATTAACAGAAATATTAAAAATAGATCCTGAATTAGGTTTAATAGATAAGCCTTTTGAATTTAGTCCTGTGGGCTTTGGTTTTAATAAAAAAAATATCGAGTTACATTCGCAATTTAATGCCTTCTTTAAAACCATTAAAGATAACGGCGTATACCAAGATATGATCGATAGGTGGACTAAAAAAGGCATAACTGATATGCCAAAAATAGACACCCCGAATAAAAATGGCATATTAGTGGCAGGACATGTAAGCGATGGAGGACTTCCTTTTGTTACTTTGCGCAATAATGAAAATGTTGGCTTAAATATTGAGCTTGCGAAAAGATTCGCTGCGTATCTAGGTAAAGATATTAGATTTGATGATATGGAGTTTGGAGGCCTTATCCCTGCACTTAATACAGGTAAGATTGATTTTATTGCAGTTACTTTAATGTTTACTGAAGAGAGGAAGCAAAAAATCAATTTCGGCGAGCCATATTATGAAATTGGTATGAGCGGTTTTGCCCTCAAAAAAAATATTGCCTCTTATAGCCAAGAAAATCACACTGCAAATGGCCCAACATTTTTTACAAGTATTTTAAATAGTTTTAAGAGTAATCTTATTCAAGAAAAGCGCTATTTACTTATCTTGGACGGATTAAAAACAACAATAATAATTTCAATCCTAGCAACAATTTTTGGCACTTTATTAGGCGGCATCATTTGTTTCTTAAGAATGTCTAAAAATAAATTATTAAATATCCCAGCAAAAATTTATATAAGCATATTAAGGGGGACGCCTGTGCTTGTGATATTAATGATTATTTTTTATGTAGTATTTGCGTCAGTAAATATTAATCCTATTATTGTTGCAACTATTGCGTTTGGTATGAACTGTGGCGCCTATGCAGCCGAAATTTTTAGAAGTGGTATTGAAGGAATAGAGAAAGGCCAAATGGAAGCAGGTATTGCTATGGGTTTTAATAAAATAAAAACTTTTATTTATATTATTCTTCCTCAAACGATCAGAAGAATTCTCCCAATTTATAAAGGTGAAATTATTACATTAGTGAAAATGACTTCCATTGTTGGCTATATTGCAGTCCAGGATTTAACTAAAGCAAGCGATATTATAAGAAGTCGAACATTTGATGCATTTTTCCCACTCATTATGATTGCGATTTTATATTTCTTAATTTCATTAATACTTATTCATATTTTGGATTACCTAGAAAAAATTACAGACCCAAAATACAAGCGCAAGGCTAGACTTAAATCATGATTAAAGTTGAAAATCTTTCTAAAAGGTATGGCG
>Ga0114970_10001987_pt1 | contig 15317 bp, 14 predicted proteins | sample M_140205_XF_Meta_FD_87030 | JGI IMG/M metagenome (GOLD analysis project Ga0114970, IMG submission 87030) | Freshwater microbial communities from Lake Montjoie, Canada to study carbon cycling - M_140205_XF_MetaG | ecosystem: Environmental > Aquatic > Freshwater > Lake | place: Lake Montjoie... | reverse complement strand
TTTCTTTCGCTTGAACGTGAAACGGCCTCCCTTAGGAGACTTCCGTGTAAGAAAAGCCTTGGCCCTTACTATCGATCGTAAGCTCATCGTAGAACATATTACCCAAGGGGGCCAACTCCCCGCTCTCGCCTTTACCCCTCCTAACACAGCTGGGTATACCCATCCTCCCGTATTATCTGAAACTGTGACGCCTGCCTATATTGCAGAAGCAAAAAAGCTCCTTGCCGAGGCCGGATTTCCGGATGGAAAGAATTTCCCTAAGCTGAATATCCTCTATAACACCGATGAATCGCATAAAAAGGTGTCCATCGCCATCCAACAAATGTGGAAAAAATATTTAAACATCGACGTGGGCCTTCTCAATGAGGAGTGGAAAGTCTTTTTAGGCTCCACCCAAAGTGGAGATTATGATATCGCTCGGGCGGGATGGATCGGAGATTATCCAGATCCCAATACGTTTTTGGACATGTGGGTTCATAACGGAGGCAATAACCAAACCAACTGGACCGATCCAGAGTACGATCGGTTGATCGACCTTGCTGCCGCCAGCTCTGATCAAAAAACCCGCTACGATTATTTTCATAAAGCAGAAGACTTGCTTCTTAAGCAAGGACTTCCCATTCTGCCCATCTATACTTATACCCAAACTAACCTGATTTCCCCTCGATTGAAGATGTATAACCGAGAAGGACAGCTCATGGATTGGACGCCCAATATCACCAACCAGCTGTTCCTCAAATACTACACCTTAGTTCCCTAACCCTTCTCCTGGGAGCGTTGTATTGTTGCCGTATATCCTAAAACGACTTCTTACCCTGATTCCCGTGCTATTGATCATCGCTACCCTCACATTCTTCCTCATTCGCTTGGCCCCCGGTGGCCCCTTTGACCAAGAGAAAACCATCACGCCCGAGATCTTGCATAATCTAGAAGCCAAGTATCGCATGGATCAGCCTCTTTACATGCAGTACTTCCACTACATGAATATGCTGGCCCACGGAGATCTGGGGCCCTCCTTTCGATATGAGAACCGCACCGTAAACGAAATCATCTGGGAAACCTTCCCTGTCTCGGCCACCGTGGGTCTATGCGGGTTGCTTTATGCCCTTCTCTTGGGCGTTACCGCAGGCCTGCTTGCTGCCAGTCGACCCAACTCTCCCCGAGACTACATCCCCATGTCGTTATCCCTGATCGGAATCTGCCTCCCCTCCTTCGTCACCGGCCCCCTTCTCATGCTCCTCTTTGCAGTGAAACTGCGTTGGGTCAGTGTCAGCGGATGGGAAAAACCCACAGACCTGATTTTGCCTGCAATCACCATCGGCACCATGTACGCTGCCTTTTTTGCTCGCCTCACCCGAGGGGGCATTCTTGAAATAGTACGTCAAGATTTTATCCGCACCGCCCATGCCAAAGGGGTTCGAGGATGGGTCATCATGCTGCGCCACACCTTAAAAGGAGGTCTTCTCCCCACAGTGAGTTTCCTAGGGCCTGCTGCGGCAGCCATGCTCACGGGCTCCTTGGTCGTGGAAACGATTTTCAATATTCCTGGGCTGGGTCGATTCTTTGTGCAATCGGCCCTCAATCGGGATTACACCCTGGTCATGGGATGCGTCCTATTTCTCGCTGTGATCATCGTGGTGATGAACCTGCTGGTAGATATTGCATATGCCTACCTCGACCCGAGAGTCTCCTATGACTAAGACCAAAATGGACTCCCCTCCCTTCGAATCTGGTACTAGCCTATGGCAAGATGCCTTTCATCGATTGAAGCGCAATCGAATGGCTATGATAAGTGCCATTTACTTGCTATTGCAATCCCTCGTAGCCATCTTTGCCCCCTACTTGGCAAACTTTAGCTACGAGACCACAGACCTCCTATTGGGTGCTGTGCCCCCAAATGGCATCCACTACTTTGGTACCGATGATTTGGGACGCGATATGTTCACCCGAGTCCTCTATGGCGCCCGGGTGTCCCTCATGGTTGGGATCTTAGCCACCTTGGTGAGCGTATGCATCGGTGTCACCTATGGAGCCATCTCCGGCTATGTGGGAGGCCGCCTGGATGAAGTACTCATGCGAGGCGTGGAAATTCTTTATGCCATGCCCTTTACCTTTTTTGTGATCATTCTCATGGTCTTGTTGGGACGCAATATCTACCTTCTCTTCATTGGCTTGGGCGCTGTGCAATGGCTTACCATGGCTCGCATCGTACGAGGTCAGGTAGTCAGCATCAAAAATATGGAGTACATTGCAGCCGCTCGTGCCATGGGTGTTAAAAACCATATGATCCTCTGGCGACATGTGTTGCCCAATATCTTAAGCCCTGTGATTATTTATACCACCCTCACCATCCCCGGGGTGATCTTGGAGGAAGCCTTCTTAAGCTTCCTCGGATTGGGCGTGCAAGAACCCATGTCCAGCTGGGGGACTCTGATTGCCGATGGAGTCACCGCATTGGAAACCTACCCTTGGATAATTATTTTTCCCTGCATCACGTTGATGGGCGCCTTGGTTGCTCTCAATTTTTTGGGTGATGGCCTGCGGGAAGCCTTGGATCCAAAGGGGACCCCATGACAATCCCCCTCTTAGAGGTTCAAGATATCCGAACCTACTTTTATCACCAGTCCGGAGTTTCCAAAGCCGTAGACGGCATTTCCTTCTCCCTGCAAAAGGGGAAAACCTTGGGCATCGTGGGAGAATCAGGATCTGGAAAAAGCGTATCCATGCTATCCCTCTTGGGTTTACTCCCTTCGTCCTCCGCCCGAATTCTCTCAGGCCAAGCTTGGTTTCAAGGGGTGGATCTTCTTCAACTCCCGAAGGAAAAGCTTCGTCAGATTCGGGGCAAAAAAATTGGGATGATTTTCCAAGATCCCATGACCTCCCTCAATCCCTATTTACAAATTTCCACCCAACTAATGGAAGCGATCACCGAGCACCATCTGGGCATGTCCCGAACAGAAGCTCATGCAAAAGCGCTTTGGGCCTTGGAGCAAGTAGGCATTCCCGAAGCAGCTGCTCGTATCCACGAATACCCCCATCAGTTCTCTGGCGGGATGCGACAACGGGTGATGATTGCCATGGCCCTGATGACAGACCCCGATCTCCTCATTGCCGATGAACCAACCACCGCTCTGGATGTCACCATCCAAGCCCAAATTTTGGCTATCTTACGACGCCTACAGGAAAAAAATGGGCTCTCCATTATTTTGATCACCCATGATTTGGGTGTGGTAGCGGGGATGAGCGACGATGTACTGGTGATGTACGCAGGTCGACCGATTGAACAGGGCACAGTAGAGGAGATTTTCTATCAACCCCATCACCCCTATACCACAGGCCTTCTGCGCTCCATTCCATCCGCCATCGGAGAAAAAAAGAGCCTCTATGCCATTCCTGGTCTCCCTCCAGATCCAGCCAAACTGCCACCTGGATGCCCATTTGCGCCACGTTGTGAACATGCCATGCCCATTTGCACCCAAAAAGCACCGCCTCGTCGCGAGCTGTCCCCTTCTCACTTTTCTTTGTGCCACCTGGAGGTGAACCATGGAAAAGGATAATCCGATATTGGAAGTAACGGACCTTCGTATGCATTTCCCCTTGAGGAGAAAGTGCTTCTGGAAAAAGCCCACCTGGGTTCGGGCGGTAGATGGCATCTCTTTCTCCCTTGCAAAAGGAGAAACCTTGGGACTTGTGGGAGAATCAGGTTGTGGAAAATCCTCCCTGGGGCGCACCCTCATTCGACTTTTTCAACCCACCTCCGGCACCATTCGCATGGGGGGAGAAGAGTTATCCACGCTATCCGGAGAAGCCTTACGCAAATCTCGCGTACATTTTCAGATGATTTTCCAGGATCCCTTCGCATCTCTCAACCCACGCATCACCGTATTCGATAGTATTGCAGAACCCATTCGCACCCACATGCCCCATACGCCCAAAAAAGACTTGGCAAAGCGAGTGGAAGATTTGATGGAACAAGTGGGCCTATCGCCTCGGTTTCTTCGGAAATATCCCCACGAGTTTTCTGGGGGCCAACGACAGCGGGTGGCCATCGCTCGTGCCTTGGCACTCAACCCCCAACTCATCATCTGCGATGAACCTATCTCAGCCCTCGATGTATCCATTCAAGCCCAGATCCTCAATCTGCTTGCTAGCTTACAGAAAGAGAGAGGACTCTCTTACCTATTTATTGCCCACGATTTGGCGGCCGTGCGGTATATCTCCCACCGAATTGCCGTCATGTATCTGGGAAAAATTGTGGAACTAGCGACGGAGACGGAATTGTTCCAGTCCCCACAACATCCTTATACCCAAGCACTTCTCAGCGCCATTCCCGTTGCCGATCCTCGAAAAGAGCGCACACGCAAGCGCATACTCCTCAGGGGAGAGCTACCTAGCCCCATTCACCCTCCTACTGGATGCTCCTTTCATACAAGATGTCCTATGGCCCAAAGCATCTGTTCGAAGGAAGTCCCCCCTGTACGGCAGGTATCCCTTACGCACACAGCGGTTTGTCACTTTGTGTGAGAGGGGATTTCCTTACTTTTATCTCCCATACTCTTTGAAAATTTCTTGCGAATACGGCAGTACCCGGATGTGGCCCAAGTGATGTTGGCTCAATATATCCCGAATGTCATCGATGGCAAACCAGGGAACGAAAAGATGGTCGATGCATGTCAGGGGCCAGGGATACCGTGATATAACCTCGCCTGCAATTCCCCCACGCCATTGGATCTGTGCAAAAATAGAAGCACAATCCGAGGTTTTTGCCTTCTCTTCACTCACAGCAAATGAAATGGGAAATTCCAACCCCTCTCTATTTCCATAGCCCAACTGTAACAACGGGCCTCCATTTGCACCCCCACCTCCCCAGAAAGAAATCCGATCAAAATCCTGGGCCGTTTCCCCCCCTCTTTCTCCTCCCCAACTTTTTACGATTCCTTTCGCTATGGCTCCATCGAGGCTTGTGATCGCACCCACTTGAATGAGATTGGGTAATTTTCGACTCGAAGTACCGTGGGTGAGCACCAGTTTTCCCGTAGGCATTTGTGCCGTATCACTCTTGGCTTCTGGAGTGATAAAGACTCGCTTTGCTACCACACTACCCACAGGGCTACCAACGATTTGAGATACTTTTGGATAGAGATCGTACCCCAATTTCGTTGTGGTTACAAATTCTTCTACCTCTGCATCTGATAACTTTGACAATGATATCAATAGGGGAAGTAAATTTTTTTTCGTTATACTCTGATACGAAGAGAAGGATTTTTTATGACTAAAGAAGTCTTCTTCTCCTTTCTTTAGGATCCCTGAAAAAGGCTCCCCTCCTGGGGTACATTCATTGACAATATTCGATTCTTTTATGAGCGCCTGCTCGTTTTTCCCCCTCAAACATTCTACAAATAACGCGTAAGATTGGCTCAATTCGGAATCATGAGGAAGAGACTTGACCTTCCCCTGAAGCTTAGGAATCAAAAGTACCTTTGCCGAATGGTTCATGATGAAAGTCTCTACACTGATCTTTTGAAGTTGCAGATACAACTGCATCATTTCCATCTGCTCATGCGGGAAGGAAAAATATTGCGCGTCCCAAAAATGAAAATCCCCATGTTTTTCCACGTCAAATAATCGATAGAAATACACAGAGAGGTCGACTGCCACACGCATCTTCTCACTTACTTTCCATCCTTCCCATATTTCTCCAGAACTCATGTTCGATGCCTTGGAGTACCGGTTGATCTCAGTATCCAATTTTTGAAAGAACTCCTGAGGAGAAGGAGGGGTAAATCGAGCGGCCTCTTTCTTCTGCAATATCCGATACACATGCCCCCTTTTCGGGCCCTGTGTCCAGACCACAAAGGAAGCTCTTTCATGGATGTAGACGCTTTCATCCTCCGTACTCTCTCGATGCTCGATCAGCTTTCCCGACATGACTTGGGCTTGAGCCTGATCATAAGGAGCTCCGACCTCGATCTGAGCCGAGACTTCAAAGGGAGCGGCACTCAAAAAAGCCAGTACGATCCACGTGATTGTTTTCCCAGAGAACATGCCCTCTCCCCCTCGTGCTTAGATACCGATAAGAAATAGCATAGCCTGGAGGGGGAGTTTAGCAAAGGAGGAGGGAGGAATCCCTCCAGTATGAAAGGAATATCTTGGATCGAAACTTATTTTAATCCAAGTGGTTACAGATATTTATTGAAATAGTGGCTTTTTCGTCTATTCTTGCCTCAGATCATCCAGAGAACTCAGGAGAGTTGACATGCCAAATTATATCGTAATTACAAAGACCCTTTATTGCCTGTTTCTATTATTACCATCGACCTCTCTCAGAGGCGCTGAATCTGGCGATGCCCTTCCCAAGGTCGATGATATCGTGGCTCAAATCATTGAGAATCAAGAAAGAGAAGCAGAAAGAGAATTCGAAAAACTTAAGCAGCTTCATTCCACAGAGGATCCCATATGGTTTGAAGAACCCAGTGAAATGACGAGTGAACAAGTAGAGGCAGATCAACCGAAAGCAAAAGAAAGAATGAAAGACTATCTAAAATGGGAGAAAAGGATACGAGCGAGACCGATCAACATTCCTGCCTGCAGATGGGCCGGTGATTTGCATTACGGAATGAGCCCTACAGAGATGAAAAATGCCATCATCCTAAAATTTAGATCTCTCTATAAATCTGGTTTTCTGATAACAGAGCCTTTTAAAGAAAAACCAGAATTTTATTTTCAAAAATCGTTTAAACAGACAGATTTGACAAGGGTATGGGGATCTGTATATTTGAATTCCGTCTTACCCAAAGGGGCAAAAGCAGCGGACCACTATGTCATTCTACCAGATGAAACAAAAGAAATTGAAATTGAAGTGCACTATGATTACAACACATTTGAGCCTATTCTAAGAACAATTAGAAATGGGTATATTCTTGCAAAGGAAATTACAGGCGATGATGCAATTAAATGTTGTTGGACTCGTGGTACATTCCACGCGCATGGATATGTCGATTTCGCAGGGAAGAATATTATCCGAGATGAAAATGGGATTTGTGTGGCTGTGGATACAGAATACAAAAGTTTTCAGACTGAGCGTAAATATCGCAGTTTAAATAAATATCTAAGATCCCGTTTCACCCTCCTCCATGGGAACCAGTTGTCTCAAACGTATAAAATTTCTCTTTCTGAAATCCAAGAATCTCTCTAGGGAGCTGTGTAATACTGCCATCCGTTCTACGGCTGCACACACAATAGGGAAGCGGCTGTGGCACAAGCATCCGTTTGCTTCGACCAAAAAGTCCATTCTTTGGAAACGGGCAATCCCAACATTCCCATAGCCGTCGATACATCCTGGGTCCAGGCTCCACACGTATCGGAAGCCGTACCCCACTCTGGAGTAAGCCCTGTATAGATCGCAGTCCACCACACGGTGCTCGAGCCATTCACAATCTTTGTCAACTTCCCACTTGGATCCGTCTCTCCCATTTCCAAACCATTGGGATAGAAATAATGAGTATTGGGAGTTAACACCCAGCTCGTCCCTTTTTGGGTTCCCGCAGGTGCCACACGCACCGAACCATCGACGAGCATGACTTTCGGAGTAAACCCTGTCATCTGGGTTTTGATAACTGGATCCACATTTTGCTGACAAAGGGTATCTGCGCCCGCAATGCCTCCCAAGTTCCCGTTGGGTGCTGTGACAAAGTAGACATATTTATTGAGAAAAGCGGCTTGTGCTTCATAAGCCGTCACTGCGACTCCCCCAGCAGGACGAGAGAGCACGACAAAAGTGTAGGCGCCTGCGAGAGGAGGAAGTGTTGTCACATCATAGGTAAGCGCCGGCCCCCAGTCCATGAGTACCGTCCCGCTTTTTTGTGCCCCCTCCACCGTATCCAACGGGGCGGTAGCACTATAGAGCACCTGATATTCGGGAGACTCCCCTTCCGCTGCGGGCCAGGTGAGCCTCCAACCATAAATGAAGGATTGAATGGGCGACGTACCCTCTTCGCCCTGCACCTGGCCTGGTAAGGGCGCAATGGTAAAGGGAGCCCCCATAGCAGACGACAGAGCCAGCAAAACCCATAAGATCCCCACGCTCCACGCAACTCTCCCTTGTGCTCCAGCCATGAAAAGCCCCCATTTAGGAAAAAAATGTACATAGAAATATGGGGGTATTGTACTCGAAAGACGGGGAAGGACCTACGCTTCGACGATTGGAAGCTCCAAAGGCGGTGGCACATGTTCCTGGCTAGAAGCCACTTTAGCGGCAAGCTTTTCCTGCCAAGCGGGGCGTTTGAAAAACTTCCCGCGGTATTTACGCTGATCAGGGTTGTACACAAAAAACCCCGTGCCCCGGGTGTCATCCACCCAATCGATGAGTACATTTTCCACGAAGGGGTGGGTATCTGGATCCACCAATAAGGGGAGGGTATACCCCTCTTTTTCCACAGGTACCTGCAAATCCCCCTCTATGGCATCATCGAAGGTAACCCCATAAAAAAAGCCATCACATCCTTTTCCATCTAGGTAAAGCCGCAGGATTTTGTCTTGCCATTCTGGGGTTTCTTTCTGTAACTCTAGAGCCTTACAGATGGCTCGTTCTGTCATCTGAATCACAGGTCGATCCTCTTCCCTCTTTACATGCAAAGGGTGCAAATTCAACTGGTACATTGTTGAGTTAATTGGTAAACATTACGCGAGTTCTATGGGTATATACCATCAGCCTGCCAGAGAAGAAAATGACTTCTACCAAAGACCCGAAAAAAAAGCCGGAAGAGGCCGCCTCCCCCTTTGCCCGTGGGGAATATACCGCTGGGTTTGAAAGCTCCGTGGAAAGCGATGTATTTCTCAAAGGCCTCAATGAGGACATCATTCGCGCCATCTCGGAAAAGAAAAAGGAGCCTGATTTCCTCCTTCAGTTCCGTCTGCGGGCCTACCGCCATTGGCTCAAATGCACTCCGCCCCAATGGGCCCATGTGCATTTTCCCCCCATCGACTTCCAAAATATCCGCTATTTCTCGGCCCCCAAAAGCCGCGCCGACGGTCCCGCTCGTTTGGAAGATGTGGAACCCGAAATCCTCAAAACCTTCGAACGGTTGGGCATCCCTCTCTCGGAGCAAAAACGTCTGACTGGGGTAGCCGTGGACGCGGTCTTTGACAGCGTCTCCGTGGGTACAACCCACCAGAAAGAGCTTGCGGAAGTGGGCGTAGTCTTCTGCTCCTTTTCCGAAGCGGTGCACAACCACCCAGAAAAGATGGAGCGGTACCTCGGCACCGTGGTCCCCTACCGAGATAACTTTTACGCAGCCCTCAATTCCGCTGTATTCAGCGATGGTTCCTTCGTATTTGTTCCCAAAGGCGTGCACTGTCCCCTCGATTTGTCTACCTACTTCCGCATCAATGCCCGGGAAACCGGCCAGTTTGAGCGCACCCTGATCATTGCCGAAGAGGGCAGCCGGGTCAGTTACCTCGAGGGCTGCACAGCCCCCATGCGAGATGAGAACCAGCTCCACGCAGCCGTAGTGGAGCTTATTGCCCACAAACAAGCGGATATCAAGTACTCCACCGTACAAAACTGGTATGCAGGCGATGCCAATGGCAAGGGGGGCATCTACAACTTTGTCACCAAGCGAGGCTTGTGCCAGGGAGAAGACTCGAAGATTTCCTGGACCCAAGTGGAAGCGGGAGCCGCCATCACGTGGAAATACCCAAGCGTCATCCTCAAAGGGGATCGTTCCAAGGGTGAGTTTTACTCCGTGGCCTTGACGAACCACAAGATGCAAGCCGATACCGGCACGAAGATGATCCACTTGGGCAAGAACACCACAAGCCGCATCGTGTCCAAGGGCATCAGCGCCGACGGTTCCTCCAACACCTACCGAGGGCTGGTGAAAGTAGGGCCCAAGGCAGACCATGCTCGTAACTACACGGTCTGCGACTCCATGCTGGTGGGGTCTGCCTGTTCTGCCAACACCTTCCCCATCATGGAGGTGGAGAACCAGACAGCCACCATTGAACACGAGGCCACCACGTCGAAGGTGAGTGAAGAGGAACTCTTTTACTTCACCTCCCGTGGCATTGCCCAAGAGCAAGCGGTGAGCCTCCTCCTCAACGGGTTCTGCAAGGAGGTCTTCAACCAACTTCCCTTGGAGTTCTCCGTAGAGGCAGTGAAATTGCTGGAAATGAAACTAGAAGAAAGCGTCGGATAATCAGTAAGCGTACCTTAATGCAAGGAGGGGTGTGGGGAAACTGCGCAGCTGGTTCCCCACCATAAGAAAAAATGTTAAAAATAAAAGATCTACACGCCGCTATCAATGGAGAAACTGTTCTTCATGGAATCAACCTCGAAATCAATGAAGGCGAAATCCACGCCATCATGGGCCCCAACGGGTCAGGGAAGAGCACCCTTTCCAAAATCATTGCCGGTCACCCTGCCTACAAAATCACCCAAGGGGAGATCCTCTACGACATCAACCTCCACCCCGTAAGTTTGGCCACCCTCCCTGCCGATGAACGGGCCCGAGAAGGCATTTTTTTAGCATTTCAATACCCCATTGAAGTCCCCGGTGTGAGCAACTTCGAGTTCCTTCGCGCAGCCTTCAATGCGGTGGCCACCCACCAAGGGGCCGAAGAACTCGACTCCTTCGATTTCCAACAACTCGTGGAAAAGAAGCTCAAGGAGCTCCAAATGGACCCCCGTTTCTTGGCTCGCCAAGTGAATGTGGACTTCTCCGGCGGCGAAAAGAAACGAAATGAGATCCTCCAAATGGCGGTACTTCAACCCCGCTTGGCCCTCCTTGACGAAATCGACTCCGGCCTCGATGTGGACGCCCTCCAGCAGGTGGCTGCCGCCCTAAACCATGTAAAAACGCCCGAGAATGCATACCTCCTTATCACCCACTACCATCGCATTCTCGAATATGTAAAACCCCATCATGTGCACATCCTCGCAGGGGGCCGCATCGTCCACTCTGGGGACCATACATTGGCCCTCGAAGTGGAAAAACACGGCTACGAGCCTTTCCTACGGGAGCGCGCATGAACCAGCTCGCCGTACCCTCCCGCAAACAAGAGGGGTGGAAATACCAGCGCTTTGCCTCCCTGCAGGACCGCACATGGCAGACTCCAGACGCTTCTGGGGCGAGCGCCTGGCAATGCCCTGAAACCTGGGCGAAGGTACATCGCATCGTGTTGGTAGATGGGATTTTTTCCCCCGCTCACTCCCATCTACCTACCGCAGGATGCACCTTCGAATCCCAGACTGGGCAACCGACCTTCGAGACAAAAACCGGGTTCCATGGGTTTTTCCCCGAAACTCCGTTTCTCTCCTACCGGTTGCACATTACCCAGACCTTGACAGAGCCCCTCTATGTCATCCACGGATTTTCGGGACGATCAGGACTCTGTATTCAGCCCCATATCGAAGTTCAAACGGACGCCAAGACCGAGAGCACCCTATGTGAGCTTCTCTTGGAATCCCAGGATCCCGGCACCTTCTGGAATAGCTCCCTCCAATTCCAATTGGCAGAAAAGAGCCATTGCCAGTATTTCCATATCCAAGCCCCTGCAGCGGGCGCCTTGGTACACCAGATTCAAATCCAACAAGCCAGCCAAAGCCAATGGCAAGGCCATAGCCTCGTGACGGGAGCCGCCCAACACCGCACCCAGCTCGAAGTCAAATTGCTCGGTTCCCATGCCACCGCAAGCACGGTGGGGATATTCCTCGGGGAATGGAAACGACAAGTGGACTGGGGCAGTTCTATGGTTCATGCCACCAAAGATACGGGCAGTCGCCAGCTGGTGAAGGGCATTGCCGCAGATCACGCCCACTGCGCCTATCGAGGGATGGTCCATGTACATCCCCACGCGAGCCGCGCCGATGGCAAGATGCACAACCACAATTTGGTACTCGACCCCACGGCCCAGGTCCAAACCCTCCCCAGTTTTCAGATCGAGCATGACCAAGTCGTGTGCAACCATGGTGCCACCGTGGGTCAGCTGCGAGAGGATGAATTGTTTTACCTCGAGACCCGTGCTATTCCTCGGGTACAAGCGGAGCATCTTCTTAGTCGAGCGTTTTTGGAGGCCGGACTCGCTGGATTCCAAGCCATGCCTCCCTTAGCCTCTCTGGCAACGGCTTGTTTAGAGGCCTTCTTTGCCCATCGTTGGAAAAAAGGAAACTAGCGCCCCCATGGATACCCAACTCGAGCTCTACCAACAAGTTATCCTCGAACATAACCGCAAGCCCCGAAATTTTGGGAAACTGGAGAGGGCCTCCCACCAGTCCGAGGGGTACAACCCCATTTGTGGCGATCATTTTTGGGTCTATCTGCAGCTCTCTGCAGAAGGTCGAGTGGAAAAGCTCACCTTTGAAGGCTCGGGATGTGCCATTTCCAAAGCGTCTGCTTCTATGATGACGGAGGCCCTTCAAGGCAAAACTGACGCCGAGGCCCTCGCCTTGTGTGATCAGTTCCATCATCTGGTGAAAGGAGAAGCTGTGACCGTCCCCATGGGTAAGCTCGTGGTGTTTGCCAATATTTGGAAATACCCAGCTCGGGTTAAATGTGCCGCCCTCGCTTGGCATGCTGTTCAGGGCGCCTTATACAAGGAAACCTGCATTACCACAGAAACAGAGGATACTGTGCCGCTAAAGGAAGGAAGGGAGTCATGATTCAATTTCGCATCCAGAGTACGCCAAACCCCCAAGCTCGCAAATATATTGTGAATCAGGAGCTGAAGAAAACCGGAAAGGTTTCCTACAAATCAGCGGAAGAGTGCCAACATGTGCCTATGGCCCAGGCCCTATTGTCCCTCGCCGGTGTGACCCAAGTGCATTTTTATCAAAATACCGTATCCGTCACCCAAGATGGTACCGTAGACTGGGCCCAATTGGACCAACAAGTGCAACAAGCCATTCGACAACTGATGGATTTCCACAACCCGGATTTTATCGACTACCTATCGAATCCGGTGGAGAAGAAATACCTGACGCCCGAGTTGCAAAAGATCGACGCCATCCTAGAACGCACCATCCGCCCCGGATTACAGATGGATGGAGGAGACTTGGAGCTTTTAGAGCTCGAAAATCACTTGTTGACTGTGCGATACCTGGGCGCTTGTGGCGGTTGTCCAAGCTCCATGACAGGAACCCTCGAAGCCATTCGCGGGATTCTCAAAAGCGAGTACGATGAACAGATTGAAGTGGTAGCCCTGTGAACCTTACTGCCAAAAGCCGATACGCCCTCAAAATCATGATGGACCTTGCAGCCCATGAAACGGAGGGCCCCCAACAACGAGCAAAAATTGCGGCCCGGCAGGGGGTTCCCTTGGAATTCATGGACCAAATCCTCTCCCGATTGCGAGAGAAGTCCTTGCTCGTCAGCACCCGAGGTCGACACGGGGGAGTTGCATTGAAGCGCCCCCCCGATACCATCAACCTATGGGATATTTTCACCGCGGTGGAAGAGGATCGGTTTTTCCCCGTACGTTGCGTTACCGAGACTTCCCCCATGCGCTGTGCCAACGAAAGCCACTGCATCGCCTCTGATGCATGGACGGAGGTCTATTCCGAGCTGCACCATGTGCTCGAAACCAAGACCCTCGCCTACTTGTTGACCCGATGGGAAGCCCATAGCCCTCCACCGGTCGACGCCCCCTCCCCCATGACCTGTCGGGGAAGTACCCCAGATAGAAGAGAAGAGATCCAGTTATGATCCTAAATTGTCACAAAGTTGGTAAAACATTCGGCGCTGCGCCCCTATTCCGCGATCTCAGTTTTGGGGTAGATGTACGCGAGCGCGTCGGTCTCATCGGTGCCAATGGCGCTGGAAAAAGTACCCTGCTCAAGATCCTTGCTGGTGAAATGGAGCCCGATGAAGGCCGCGTGACGGTGCGCAACTCGGCCAAACTGAGTTATGTCCCCCAAAGTCCCGCCTTTGATCTCGAGCAAACCGTACTGGCTGCCGCCATGGCAGCCGCCCAAAAAGCCGGCGTCTCCGAGATGGAATCCCAGACAGAGGCCATGATCGCCTTGGGCCAAATCGGATTTGAAGAATGGGACCAACCCATCGGATCTCTCTCTGGTGGCTGGAAAAAACGGCTTTTGATTTGCTGTGGAACCTTAGGAGATCCTGATTTGGTGTTCTTCGATGAGCCCACCAACCATTTAGACTGGGAAGGCCTTCTGTGGCTCGAGAATTTTCTCCAAAAAGCGCCCTTTTCTTGGGTGGCCATCAGCCACGATCGATACTTGCTCACGAAAGTGGTGAAACGGGTATTGGAACTCGATGCACGCTTGGATGGGAATTTATTGGAAACCTTGGGTTCCTACGAGGACCATTTGGTAAAAAAAGCAGATCAAGTGGCAGGGATGCTGCAGCGCCAAGACCGCTTACAAAATACCTACAAGATCGAAGCAGAATGGGCGAGTCGAGGCCCCAAAGCCCGAGGTACCAAGGCGAAGTATCGCATGGACGGGGTGGATGACAAAAAAGCGGAGCTCGAAGATCTCAAGCGACGCAACCAAACCCAAAGCCTCGATATGGAATTTCGTTCGAGCGGGCGAAAAACCAAGACCTGGATGGAGATGAAAGACATTGCCTTGACCCTGGGCACCACTGCCATCGTACGGGATTTTTCTTTTACCTTGGCCTCCAATATGGTGGTAGGAATCCTCGGCGCCAATGGAGCCGGCAAATCCAGTTTCCTTAAGTTGGTGACTGGGGAATATACGCCCACAACGGGGCTCATCAAACGAGCCGATGCCGTTCGTATCTTGTATATGGAACAAGAGCGAGAGAGCCTTCCTTTGACCCTGACCTTGCGACGAGCACTGGCCGAACATGGGGATCATGTGGTGGTCCAAGGGGAATCCCAGCATGTGGTTACTTGGGCCAAGCGTTTTGGATTCGGGGCCCATCAGTTGGAAACCTTGGTTCACAAACTCTCCGGGGGAGAAAAAGCCCGACTTCTCTTGGCCCGCCTTTTAACCCAAGAAGCCGACATCCTGATTTTGGATGAGCCCACCAACGACCTTGATATTCCCACCCTGGAAGCCCTTGAATCCTGTTTACAGGATTTTCCCGGCACCGTGGTCCTTGTCACCCACGATCGCTACCTTATGACACAAACCTGTACCCACTTTCTGGGATTTACTGGACGGGGGACCCTGCAACCCTACGCAAGTCTCGAGCAGTGGCTTCGAGATTTTGAGGCTGCGCCTACCAGCCAGGAAACAAACGCGCGAGAGGAAGCGGGAAGAACGGAAAATACCCGCATTGAAACGCCCGCTTTTTCAGAGCCGGATAAAAAGAAACGCTCGTACAAGGAGC
>Ga0114970_10001986_pt1 | contig 15326 bp, 15 predicted proteins | sample M_140205_XF_Meta_FD_87030 | JGI IMG/M metagenome (GOLD analysis project Ga0114970, IMG submission 87030) | Freshwater microbial communities from Lake Montjoie, Canada to study carbon cycling - M_140205_XF_MetaG | ecosystem: Environmental > Aquatic > Freshwater > Lake | place: Lake Montjoie... | reverse complement strand
GCGTCGGGTGCGGGCCGAAGCGGTGAAAGATGCGGAGGAGAAGGTGAAGTGGGCGAAGTCTCTGGAGGCGGAACTTGGGAAGTTGCGTGCGGCATTCGCGCAGGAGCAAAAGACGGTGGCCGAACGCACGGAGTGGGCGAAGCAGTTGGAGCAGGAGTTGGCCGCCGCTGCCGAGACAAATGCGCGCGAAACGCTCAAAGCCGAGATCTTGGGCCAAGAAGTCAGTGCGCTGAGCCAGTTTTTGATGGACGAAAGGCAGCTCGTATCCGAACGCACGGCGTCGGCGCAAAGCCTGGAAAAAGACGTCGAGTCAGCGCGAGATGCTCACAACAGAGCTGCTCAGCAAGCAGAAGACCTTCGCGCTGAGTTGCGAGCGGTGCTCGACAGCTCATGTTGGAAAATTACAACGCCTCTTCGTTGGGCAGTCCTGTCTGCGAGGAGATTGCTGGAGCGGATTCATCGCACCCCAAAAACGATCAAGCTGCTCTTCATCGATCGTCAAAAAGGGTTCTTCGATGCAAATTGGTATTTGGAGCAATACCCTGATGTCCGCGACACGACAACACAACCCTTTGTTCACTATGCGCTGCATGGATTTTTCGAGGGGCGGATGCCGAATGCCTCCCAGCAAAGCAGGTCGTTGGGTGCGTCAGCTGGATATATCAGGCCGTGGCTGCTGTCGGAATACATCCACGTGATCCGGACAAGACTTATCAGCCCCCGGCGCGCCACGAAAGCGGCCAAGACAACGCTGCGTCTTTTCAGAACGCAGGGACTTACAGGCCTAAAAAGAGGCCTTGAAACCGCGCGACTGCTGCAACCACCGCAGATTGTTCAATCTGCGGCGTTACAGATAAGTCCGCCGCGTCCGACTTCCGAACTGCCTCATCCGACACTTCCATATTTCGCAGAACCTCTGGTGAGTGTTATTATCGCTGTGTATAATAACATCGAATTCACTGCAAACTGCATTGACTCGATTTCGAAAAGTGGAATTGAAGCTGCCTACGAGGTAATCGTGGCGGACGATGGTTCTACTGATCAGACAAAGGATTGGTGCCGCTCGGTCCCTAATCTTCGTCACGTTATCACGGGATCGCAGCGAGGATTTGTGCTGAACAACAACGCTGGTGCCGCCGTTGCGAAAGGCAAGTATCTGCTCTTTCTGAACAATGACACCTTGGTCCGTCCAGGTTGGCTTGATGAGCTTTTGGGAACTTTCCAAAACTTTCCAAAAACAGGCTTAGTTGGCTCAAAACTTGTCTATCCGGATGGCAGACTACAGGAGGCAGGAGCAATTATTTGGCAGGACGGGTCAGCGTGGAATTTTGGACGTAATCAAGATCCGTCAGCTCCCGAATACAACTACGCGCGCGAAGTAGACTACTGCTCGGCTGCTTCCGTTATGATACCAAGGCATATCTTTGAGCAACTTGGTGGATTTGATGAGATGTATGTTCCGGCTTATTGCGAGGACTACGATTTAGCGCTTAAACTAAAGTCAAAGGGGTGGCGTGTTGTATACCAACCGCGTTCCGAGGTTGTTCACTTCGAAGGCGCCAGCAACGGAAAAACCGAAGAACAAGGGCTGAAAGCTTTTCAGGCGAAGAATATGTCAAAAGCGTTTGATCGCTGGAAAGACTATCTAAACAATTATCAGCAAAACGGAATGGATCTGGACATGACCAAAGATCGGGCAGCTGTGGGGCGCGTCCTTTTTCTCGATCAGTGTACTCCGACCCCCGATCAGGATTCGGGGTCTATTGACGCAATCAACAGCATGATTCTTTTGCGCGAATTTGGGTTACAAACCACATTCATACCGACAAGTAATTTCTGCAACTGCCAAAAATATACACCTCTGATTCAGTCGCTCGGCATCGAAGCGCTTTACGCACCCTACGTGACAAGCGTTGAACAGCATATAGAGAGGTGCGGTCATCGCTACGACCTGATCATTGCCTCAAGATACAACACCTTGCTTCCGGTTTTGTCATCGCTCAAAAAGTTCTGTCCTAGCGCCAAAATACTCTTCAATACAGTCGATTTACACTTTTTGCGCATGCAGCGTCAGGCTAAATTAATGGATGACGCAATGGTGATGCGAGAAGCGGAGGAGACAAAACGCTGGGAACTTAACCTGATTGATGCAGCCGACATGACGACCGTTGTGAGTCCTGTTGAACTAGAAGTCCTTAAGAGCGAAAAAAAAGCCGATAAAGTAAGAGTCGTCCCTTATTCGCGTCGCATAGAGACAAACGTGCCGCCCTATCAGCAAAGACGGGATTTGGTATTCATCGGAGGATACCAACACCCACCGAATGAAGATGCTGCGATTTATTTTGTCAGCGAAATAATGCCGCAAATCCATGAGCAACTTCCTGATGTCGTTTTCCACCTTGTTGGTAGTAATGTCACGAACCGCATCAATGCTCTAAAGGGCAAAAATGTCGTTGTTCACGGTTACGTCGAAGACTTGGACAGTTTGCTTGACCGAATGAGAGTTGCTATTGCTCCTCTTCGCTTTGGTGCGGGGATTAAAGGGAAAATCGGTTCAGCCATGTCGCGTGGTTTGCCTTCGGTAGTAACTGAAATCGCGGCGGAGGGGATGGGTCTTAGCCATGAAGAGGAAGTCTTAATAGCTAGCAACAGCAGCGCCTTTGCCAGGCAAGTTGTGCGTTTGTATCGTGATCCGGATCTTTGGAGAAAACTTAGTCAGAATGGGTTGCTGTTTGCGGAGAATCACTTCGGGACGGCTGCTGCTCTGGCTAATATAAAAACATTACTTGATAGCCTACAAATTAGTCATTTACAAACTCCTCAGATACCAGAGCTATGGCGTTAAACTTCGTGCGCTGCGTTGGCGGCAGCAATTTCAATATCAAGGTTTGTGACCTCTTGTAAGAAGCCAATGACTAGAAAAGCCAATCCGTATTCAGAAGGAGAATTCGTTCCTTCCGGTCATTTTTACTCTGTTGTTCCCTCCGCGGCCGACCGGCGCGAATTTGTAGAGTCTACGCAGACAACAATCGAGTCTGTGCCCGGCCTAAACCTCAACCGTCAAGGCCAGCTTGCGTTGCTTGAAGAACTCAGACCCCACTTTGCGACGTGCCCCTTTCCCCACGAGAAGAAAGGCGGGAGCCGCTATTTTTATTTGAATCCCGCCTACTCGTATGGTGACGCTCTCACCTTGCATGCGATGATCCGGCACTTTGCCCCGCGCCGGATTATCGAGATCGGCTCCGGCTACTCCTCGGCCGCCATGCTCGATACCAATGAGCAATTTTTCGGCTCAAAGATCGAGTTAACTTTTATCGAGCCCTATCCGGAGCTTCTCCTGTCGTTGATGTCGCCTGCTGACCGTAGCTCTTGCCGGGTCATTCCCCACGGGGTGCAGAATGTCGAACTGGATCTTTTCGACCAGCTTAGGGCCGACGACATCCTTTTTGTCGATTCAACCCATGTTTCCAAACTTGGAAGCGACGTAAACCGGATATTTTTCGACATTTTTCCCCGTCTGAAGCCTGGCGTGCTTATACATATCCACGATGTCTTTTGGCCCTTTGAATATCCTGCCGCTTGGATTGAAGAGGGCAGGGCGTGGAACGAGCTCTATCTGCTACGCGCTATGTTACAGTTTAATGGCGAGTTTGAAATTCTTTTCTTTGCCGACTATCTACGCCAGATACATCAGATTTGGTTCTCCAAACACGCCGAGTTGTTCACCCGCAATTCTGGCGGAAATTTCTGGATGAAAAGGCTCAAGCAGTGAGATACGTATGAAGCGCGTTCGAAAAGGCACGCCTAACGCCGCAAAATCGCTGGTGAACCTCATAAAGTTCCTTTGATTACGCACGTCTCTGCAATTGTCTCGACCACAGTTGTGGTGGTTTAGAGCTGTGAGCGCTCATAAATGTCCCAAGTGTTTCTAGTGATGTTAGTTCTTCGCTGTGGGTTTCCAACAACTAGAACCACGGCTCTGCAGTCTTGGTGCGCTTCCGCATAAGCGACAGAAAAGTCGACCTCTTTGAGCTCATACAGCAACGTGAATCATTTGAATAGCCGGATACTTTGGGCCCTCGCGCACGCAGGTTTGCTCTGCTTGCTTCTCATGCCAGTGTTTACTGGGTCTCATACGTTCGTAAAGCCCGGCGATTCGGCCGACCAGAGTTTGTGCTGGTTAGGGAAAGTATTTGCGGCAATCCGCGAAGGAGAAGTGCCGCTTTGGGATTTTAGCACGCAAGCGGGCGTATCATTTGTCGGTGAACTACAAACATCCGCTCTCTATCCCGTGGCCTGGCTCTTCGGGGTGTTGGTAACACCGGACCTGCCTCGTGCGATGGACCTCTTTCTTGCGGCACACTTTTTGATCGCTGCTCTCGGCATGCATGTTTGCGCGCGGACATTGGGTCTATCCCATGCAGCTTCTTTCATTTCCGCGGCGATTTTTGCTTATGGAAGCACTTTCGCACTGCGTGTTAACGGACAGCCGAACCTCTTTAGCAGCTTGGCGTGGCTGCCGTGGGTCGTATGGGCGGCACGCCGTTCCGTTTGTTCTATTACATTAAGAGAAACAGCGCTTTACGCTATGGCCTGCGGCGTGTTTCTGGCTCTATGTTTACTTGCCGGCCACGTGCATGCCGTTGTTCTGTCAGTAGTTGTTGCTGGAATATTCGCCACGGACGCAGCAGTGCGTGCTCCGAGCATTGTAGAGGGTATTCGTCGTGGCGGAGTGTGGGGTGTCGTCTCGGCTGTGGTCGCGGGAGGTATTGCCTTGCCGCAACTCATCGCCACTCGCGAATACATGAAGTTGGCCTACAAGTGGTATGGTCCCGCGCACACCGAATACCCGCATGTGGTGCCATTCAGAGTGTTCGAAGAAGGCTCCTTAGCTTTTTCGGATTTAGCCACCATCTTCTCGTCCAGAGCGGTTGGCGCCATAGACGGCGGCACCCTCTTCTTCACCCTTACCGGCTTGGGGCTAGCGCTATTCGGAGTCGCTTTGCAGCGCCGCGCTTCGGCTGCCGCGCATCCAGGAACCATGCCTTGCCTCTTAACCATCGCGTTCGCACTTGCCTTTTCATTTTCGGCAGTTTGGCCACTTGGGCATATCTTTCATAACATGCCGCTGGTCAATTTAATCCGAACCCCGGCCCGATCTTTGTTCGCGTTTGGCTTTGCAGCTTCCCTACTGGCAGGAATTGGAATGGATAATGTGGTGCGAGTGGCTCCGAGACTACGTTGGCCCTGCTGGAGAAAACCGGGGTTTCCCCTGCGCCCGGAAACGCTGGTCAGTCCGTTTCTCATCTCGTTGTCGGTATACGAGCTATTCATGTGGCTGCCCGCAAGGATCTCCAGTCCTACTGGATCTGCTGGCACAGGCGTTGCCACGGTCCTGAATGACCCGATCGTCCACAAGCTCTTGGAACTGCAAGGAAACGGAGGTCCTATTCACCGCTACTATGGCAGCCGAGAGGATATCCCTCCAAACGCACCCAACTTGTTCCCTCTTCTTTCGGTGCATGGCTACCGCTCTTCGAGAACAAAAGCCTTTCACGACTATTTCGACTTTGACCCGATGTCAGAAAAGGCTGATGCGCTGGGCATTCGTTGGTGGATTTCGCGTGAGCCTATTCAAGGTTTGCCACTGATTTTTGAGTCTGGCGGAAGGTATCTCTACGAGCGGCCCGACTCGCCTCCGGTGTTTTGGCAAGCTATGCATGACGGTACCAAAGTATCCCCAGAGATCGCCAGAATAGAATGGAAGTCCAATACTGTACGCGCGCAGTTTCGGGAACCTATTCAAGGCCGTCTGGTTTTCGGCCAGATTATGTATCCTGGATTCAAAGCATACGCAGACGGCTTCGCGGCCGAAATCGAGCCTTATGGCGAGCTAGTGAGTATCAATGTAAAGACACCGACAAGAGAGATATTTATACGATATCATCCACGCTGGTTTAATTCGTCTGTTATTGTTGCTCTTGCGACATCTGTGATGGTGACAGCTCTCTGGTCACTCCGGGCGGCCATCACGGTTGCTAAACTCGCTGCTCGAAATAGCACAATAGAGCACACTAAGCATTGGTCCAATGCTCGAAGAACACCATCACTCTCACAGTCCCAAAACAACCGCTTATGAATAGTCCGGCAGATCAACCCCTGCTTTCAGTAATCATACCCTGCTACAACGAGCGTGATACGATTTCGCGCATTTTGAAGCGGGTTAGAGCTCAACCCGTAGACAATATTGAGGTCATTGTAGTAGATGATTGCTCGACCGATGGCACACGAGATATTTTACCTGACGTGTGCGAAGAGCATCGGGCACGTCCCATTTTTCATGATCACAACCAGGGCAAGGGTGCCGCCCTTCGCACTGGTTTCAAGGTGGCACGGGGAAGCATTGTTATCGTTCAAGATGCGGATTTGGAATACGATCCTCGAGAGTATCACGAAGTAATCGGGCCCATAGTCAATGGTGAAGCGGATGCTGTTTTTGGTTCGCGGTTCATGGGTGGGAGACCGCACCGGGTAGTCTATTTCTGGCACATGATGGGGAATAAACTCCTTACCTTGCTTTCTAATATGTTCACGAACTTGAACCTCACTGACATGGAGACCTGCTATAAAGCATTTAAGCTCGATCTTATTAAGGGTATCATTATCGAGGAAAACCGGTTTGGCGTCGAACCGGAAATTACAGCAAAGATTGCCCACAGTGGAGCACGTATATACGAGGTAGGTATTTCCTACTACGGAAGAACATACAAAGAAGGAAAAAAAATTGGATGGCGCGACGGTTTCCGCGCACTGTTTGCAATCGTCAAGTATAATACGTGGCGGAGAAGATAGCTTTTCATTTGTGGATCAGCAATGGAACGCAAGTGCCTGAGCACTTTGAATACAACACAGTGTTAGTGCTTCTTGCAAAATCAAAGAAAAAATCTACTGAACGGAATTAGCGGCCTATCGTGGCACTACTATGTGGTAGTGTGTATCTGCTTCATTGCCGTGTTGCTAGCTGTATGCTGCATCGCGCAACCTGGTTTATACTACGACGAAACACTTTTCGCTAACTCGGCTCTACTTGGAACATCTGACAGCTTTTCCTACTGGCGCCCGTTTGGCTTTCCCGTGCTAGTGATGCCATATATCGGAGCTCTGAAAGCTTGGATTTACATGCCAATTTTCCAGATCTTTGGCGTTGATCCTCTAACTATACGCTTGCCGGTCATCCTTTTCGGGGTGGCTGGAGGCGTTTTCCTAGTGGGCGCGGTTGGAATCTGGTTCGGGAGGCTGGCTGCAGTGTGCTGTGCCTTTCTCACGCTCTTGGACCCCAGCCTATTAATGCATAGTAGGTTGGATTGGGGGCCAAACGCATTGATGTTCTTTTTCCGTGGCCTTGCCATTGTTGGCATTGCTTGGTGGTGGAAGGTTCAGACTCCTGCTGGGATTTGGCTGGCGCTCGTGGCCTGTGTGTTAGGCGGATTTGACAAACTGAATTTCATCTGGGTTTCTTGTGCACTATGGTTTGCCTTGATCGCGGTATTCCGGCCAGAAATTCGTCACTATTTTGCTACGTATCCGCGGAGCGGGATATGGCAGATCGCCCTCATCCTTATAACTACAGGTTTTTTTCTTTTCAGGGCAGTAGTGATTGGCCTGAGTCTTGATGCTGATGCAATACTGTTATTCGACCGACTGGGCAGTGCCTTGCAACTCGTTCAGTTTACCCTTGTAGGGGGAGGGCCGCTGAATTTCGTCTCCGGTGATGGGATGCGACCTGCGCAATGGATGGTGCCGGCCTACTTTTTCGCCCTTGGCGTTGCTATTCTTGGAGTTGCGACCAGTGCGGAATGCTGGCCTTCACGGGTTCGGGCGCGCGATCACCTGCGGGCTCGATGCGATGAAAGGTGACGCGGTGGTCATCATGATGGCTGACGAGTCGGACGACTGTCGGGATGTGGTCCGCTACTGGGAGGAGCTAAATAAGGGCTACGACTGTGTGTTCGGAAGTCGCTTCATCAAAGGCGGAGGCACCATCGACTATCCGCCGATCAAGCTATTGATGAACCGCATGGCGAACGCATTTGTGCGTCTCCTTTTCCGGCACGGGCTAAACGATACGACGAATGCCTTCAAAGCCTATCGCAAGGAGGTGATCGATGGTATTCGTCCGATACTGTCCCCGCACTTCAACATCACGGTCGAGATACCTCTAAAGGCAATCGTTCGCGGCTACAACTTCACGGTGATCCCTATCACATGGCGCAATCGTCGGCACGGTGTGGCCAAGCTGAAGATTAAGGAGATGGGCAGCCGCTACCTCTTCATCGTTCTATATGTCTGGCTAGAAAAATACTTTTCTCGAGGAGACTACAAAAAGTCATCTGCAGAGCATTCGTAGTGGCACTATCCAAGGCGGGGATCATCGCTTTCTACACGTCTAAACCGGCTACGCTTGATCACTGTATCATGTGCCTTGAGAAGCAGTCTGCACAGCGCGTTCTCATCGTCGACAACTCGGAAGAGGCTGATCTCAGCACTACGGATCTCGCCAACGCAGAAATCCTGCATCCGTCGGAAAACATCGGCTTTGGAGTCGGCGCCAATCTAGGTATTGCCAAGGCAGACAGTGAGTTCACTCAGTTGCTTAACCCCGACGCGTTTCCTGAGCTGGGATGGCTAGACACCTTGCTAAATGCTGCGGATGCCAACCCGCAGTGTGCCGCTTTTGGGTGTGTGTAGTTGCTCGACGCAACCCCAAAAAATTCTCGACACTTGACATTGATAAGAAACGTCCCTACTAATGATGTGTTATGACTCCGACAACGCGCATGTGGTTCAAAAGTATTTTCGCTCTAATCAGCGTCTCGTTGACAGCTTGCGACCCCGCGCCTCAATCTTCGGGTCCTACGACACCTGGGGCCCCACCGGCAGAGACTAGCAAGCCTGAATCCCCGATTTCCTTAACGAACTGGGGGCCTACTGAAACAAAGGCTGGCATGCCTTTCAACGTTCAACCTAACGGACAGTCTGCCATGTGGATTTCGGTCAGTGGTCTTGCGCGCAGTCCGAGCAATTACGTGAAATTCGGGAGCACAAAAATAGCGGAACTCAATAATGAGCCGTTTGGTGTAACATTTGTCGTTCCTGCGGAATCTTATGAGTCGCCGGGCGACAAAAGAGTCACCATTTTTGAAGCTGAAACGGGCCGCACGATCGATGTAGGCACTTTCAAGGTTTTGCCGGCCAATTAAGGCGCAGTATTCCTGTAGGGACAGCCTTTCTGGGCTTTAGCGTGGTGCTCGTAATTATTGGGCAGCTCGCATCAGATGCTGTCTATGTCCTCCAATGTCGTTGTCGTCTACCGAACCGGCATCAATGTCCTGCTTAGTTGTCTACGATGCTTGGAGAAGCAGTCGACCCCTCCCGAGCGAATCATAGTCGTCGATAACTCCGATCGAGGAGAACTTTGTTGCCTTGATGCCTCCCGCGTGCAGGTTTTGCGCGCGAGCGGCAACATCGGATTCGCGGCCGGCAATAATCTTGGCCTCGCCAACGCAAACAGTGAGTTTATTGCGCTCCTAAACCCCGATGCTTTTCCGGAACCGGACTGGTTGGGGAACCTACTGAAGGCTGCTAAGGCAAACCCTCGATGCGCTGCCTTTGGTAATGTGCAGTTGCTCGATAAAAACCCGGAGCTTCTGGACGGGATAGGGGACAGCTACCATCCGAGCGGCATCTTTCGCCGCGAAGGTCATGGCCGCCGACGCGACGAATACAGCGAACTTCACTCCCGCGAGATTTTCTCGCCCTGCGCGGCCGCGGCTCTTTACCGGCGTGATGCACTCGTAGCTGCCGGCGGCTTCGATGAGGACTTCTTTTGCTACGGTGAAGACGTTGATCTCGGCTTCCGTCTGCGCCTCGCCGGCTGGAAATCGATGTTGGTGCCAGACGCGGTCGTCCGCCATGTCGGTTCCGCCAGCAGTGGAGGACAACGCAGCGAATTCGCCAGCTACCACGGCCATCGGAATATGGTGTGGGTCTACGTGAAGAATATGCCGGGCGTTCTCTTCTGGTTGTTTCTGCCTCTGCACATTTTGGCCAATCTTGCTTCGGGGATCGTTCTGACCCTCCGCGGCCAAGGCAAAATCGCTTGGCGCGCCAAACGAGACGCAATCAAAGGCATCCCCGCCATGTGGAAAAAGCGCCAAGCCATCCAGTCCAAGCGCGTCGCTTCGATCAAAGACATCTGGCGCGCGTTTTCCTGGCGTCTGTAATGTTTCTCTGGCAACTGAGCACTGCCAACTGACGACAAATCGCTGTTTCGCTCCTTGCTCCAAGCTCCCTGCTCCCTGCTCTTAAAACTCACAACCTTATAAGCTTGAGACTTCTTTAGCATACGGCATGAGGCGAACGGCATACGGGCGGAGATGAGAGGAAGGAGGACGGAGATCGGAGGCTTACAGGACGCGTGCAATTACTGAAGCACGGAAAGACCGAAGTGCCGGCCCCGGATTTCCATCGCTTGCTGCCGTTCTGTTTCTGAAGTATCCTTCGTCCATGACACTCAAAGCAATTATCCACCAAGCGGAAGAGGGCGGGTTCTGGGCTGAAGTGCCCGCACTGCCTGGCTGTGTCACCCAAGGTGAAACGGAAGACGAAATCCAGGCCAACCTCCTCGAAGCTGTTGAGCTTTGGTTCGAAGCAGGCGAGACCGCAGCCGTTCCTACTGATGAGAGCCGGGTTTTGGAACTGGCGATTTGAAGCAGATATCCGGCAGAGCGCTTGCGCAGGCCATTCAACGCAAAGGCTGGGTGCTGATTCGCATCAAGGGAAGTCACCACGTTTTCATCAAAGAAGGCAGGCCGGAGCGGATTGTCATACCCATCCATGGGAACCGACCGCTCAAGATCGGCCTGCTGCGCTCGCAAATGAAAATCGCGGGAATTCTTGAGGAGGAGGTCTGAGAGGGAACCGCAAGCGGCGTAACCGCTGTGACCAGTAAGTGGTAAAAGGCGGAAAGGAGTTTACGGCATGAGGCATACGGTCAGATGTAGGAGGCCAGTGATCAGATGTCGGAGATCAGGTAGCAGCGCTCAAACCTCCTCGCTCCACGCTTCCTGCTCTTAAGACTTACAATCTTACAAACTTTAAACTCCTGCGGCAGACCGCATGCGATCGGGCGGGCTTGACGTCAGTAGCATTTTTGAGCATATTTGAGCATGGCAGCTGAAAGCGTCCTTTTGCGCGCGCGTGTGCCGGCGCGACGACTCAAGAAAGCCGAGAAGATTCTCGATCGGCTTGGCCTCAAGCCCGGGGATGCGGTCAATATGCTTTTCGCTCAGATCGAGCTTCATAACGGCGTTCCTTTCGATCTCACGAGGCAGCCCCGCCTTCTCTCGTCGCGCGAGCAAGCAGACGCGTGGACGGAGGCTTTGGGTGCGTATTGATCCGAAACCAAGCGAGGTGTGGTTTGCCGATTGCGGGATGGCCGCCAAGAACCGGCCGGTGTTGATTCTGTCCGTGCCCAGGGACGACGATACCCGGGCGCTGCTCATCGTAGCTCCTCTCACTTCCCAAATCCGCGGTTTGCCTGGCGAAGTCGATCTCGGGAAGCCGCGCTGGTTGCCCAAGCACTCCGCAGTGAATGTGCAAGGGTTAGCCAGTTTTGACCGGAGGTCCTTGTCTCGCCGTCTCGGGGTTTTGGCCACGGCCGAGATGGCGCGCGTGAAAGCCGCACTACGTGAACTGCTGGATCTGTGAACCGCCGTCAGATTTTGGGATAAGTTATAGTTTCGCGAGTTCTCATAACGGATGTTTGCCCTGTAATTGCTTGTTCACATCAGACAATACCGCGCGTCCATGAGTGCCAAAATCTCTCCATCTTGAAACGCAAAGGTATCATTTTGGCCGGAGGCTCCGGGTCGCGGCTCCATCCGCTGACACTAGGCACCAGCAAACAGGTCATGCCTGTTTATGACAAACCGATGGTTTACTATCCAGCCTCGGTGCTCATGCTGGCCGGTATCCGCGAGATCTTGGTCATCTCCACACCGGAAGATTTGCCCGCATTCCGTCGCTTGTTTGGGGACGGGTCGCAATTTGGCGTAGCCTTTTCTTATGCCGAGCAACCGCGCCCTGAGGGTTTGGCGCAGGCCTTCCATATCGGTGCTGGCTATCTCGGTGGGGCGCCGGCGGCGTTGGTCCTCGGCGACAACCTCTTCTACGGGCATGACTTTACCGACACGCTATCTGCAGCGGCTGCAGATACCGATAATGCGACTATCTTCGGCTACGAGGTCGCGGATCCCCAAGCTTACGGTGTTGTCGAGTTCGACCTGAAAGGCCGCGCTATAAGTCTCGAAGAGAAGCCGTTGCAACCGAAAAGTAACTATGCTGTCCCGGGGCTGTATTTCTACCCGGGCGACGTCTGCGAACGGGCGAAAGCCCTGAAGCCTTCGCCCCGCGGGGAACTGGAGATCACCGATCTCAATCGTGCCTACCTCGAAGCGCACCGCCTGCGCGTACAAAAGCTCGGACGCGGTACGGCGTGGCTCGACACCGGAACGCACGATTCGCTGCTCGAGGCCGCGGAGTTCGTGCGTGCCATCCAGCACCGCCAAGGGTTGCGCATCGCGTGCCTTGAGGAAATAGGTCTTGAGATGGGATTCATAAAAGAGGACCAGTTCGCCCAGTCGGCCGAACGCCTTGGCAAGTCGACCTACGGGGCCTATCTGCGCTCCGTGCTCGAGCAGCGCCGACGCGGGCAGAGCTCTTAGTTGACGCAGTCTCTTAGCTTCATGAACAACATTCTGGTTACTGGTGGCGCGGGCTTTATTGGATCAAACTTCGTCCTCGACTGGCTCGTGGGAGAAGCCGACGCGGTCATCAGTCTCGACAAGCTTACATATGCCGGAAATGCGGGGAATCTGAAGTCCCTCCAAAGTAATCCGCACTACATCTTTGTCCGAGGCGACATTGGCGATCGTGCCCTGGTCGATGAGCTGCTCGCGCGGCACAGGCCGCGTGCCGTTGTCAATTTTGCCGCCGAATCGCACGTCGATCGTTCGATCCACGGTCCTGGGGAGTTTGTCCAGACCAACATCGTCGGTTCCTTCAATCTTCTGGAGTCGGCTCGCGGTTACGTCTCGTCCATGGACGGGAGCGAGAAGAGCCAGTTTCGCTTTCTTCACGTTTCGACGGATGAAGTTTACGGGACGCTCTCGACAGGCGATCCGCCTTTTAGCGAGACGAATCGCTATGAGCCGAATAGCCCCTATTCGGCGAGCAAGGCTGCAAGCGATCATCTTGTCCGCGCCTACTATCACACCTACGGCCTACCCGTATTGACCACAAACTGCTCGAACAATTACGGCCCCTACCACTTCCCGGAAAAATTGATCCCCTTGGTCATCCATAATGCTTTGGCCGGGAGGCCACTCCCAATCTACGGCGACGGGCAGCAGGTGCGTGATTGGCTTTACGTCAAAGACCACTGCTCCGCCATCCGCCGCGTGCTCGCGAAGGGGCAGATAGGGGAGACCTACAACATCGGGGGATGGAACGAGAAGACCAACTTGGAAGTTGTTCACACGATCTGTGCTTTGCTTGACGAGTTGTCGCCTCGGCAAGACGGCAGGCAATACAAAGAGCAAATCAGCTTTGTCAAAGATCGCCCCGGCCACGATCGGCGCTACGCCATTGATGCATCAAAAATCGAACGAGAGTTGGGATGGAAACCCGCCGAGACCTTCGAAACCGGCATCCGCAAAACCATTCATTGGTATTTGGACAATCAAGACTAGACGGAGAATGTCACCACCGGCGCTTACCGCGACTGGGTAGATAAGCACTACGCCGGTTAGTCCAGAGTTTGTGACTCCTGTGGGCGCGTTGGATGTCTAGTACCATTTACGCACCTAAATCCCTCAATTCATCATGAAAAAAATCCCTACGAAAATCCATGATGCGTGGTTGTTGAAGCCGAAAGTTTTCGGCGACGCGCGCGGGTTCTTCCTCGAGTCATGGAACCACGATACATTCCGCGAGATCGGGCTGGGTCTCGATTTCGTGCAGGACAATCACAGTCGATCATCCAAAGGCGTGCTGCGCGGGCTGCATTACCAGATCGGGGATGCGGCCCAGGGCAAACTTGTTTGGGTTACTTCAGGCACCGTCTTCGATGTTATCGTCGATCTGCGCCGAAGTTCTCCGACCTTTGGTGTTTGGGACGGCTATCTTCTCAACACGGAAACGCACGATCGTCTCTACGTCCCGCCCGGCTGCGCTCACGGCTTCATGGTTTTGAGCGACGTATGTGATGTTTTCTACAAGGTGACCACGCCCTACAATCAGCCAGCCGAGCGGTCCCTGCGCTGGGACGATCCCGATCTCGCCATCGACTGGCCGCTCGAAATCGGTCGCGAGTCCATTCTGTCTGAAAAGGACAAAACCGCACCCAGCTTCAAAGACTGCCCCAAATACGCGTAGCTCCGAGGAGCTGCGCTAGCCGAGCCCGGTTCCTTGATTCTCATCGGATCAGGCGGATTGTTCTGGCATGCCGCCCAGCGCGGTTTGGAAATTCCGCTGCCGGAGAACAGCATGGATGGCATGTTAATTTGATGCCGACAGGTGTCCTAAAAGAGATGGCTGCAGATTGGGAGAGGCGCGTCTCGCGCAAAAACTACGGGCAGCTTCTCTGGGCCAATCCCGCCACTCGCGCCCGTCTGCTCCGCCACTGGAAAACCAAGGACCATCCATACCACGAGCGTTTTGCCAGTTATTGCGATTTGCTCGAGAAGGTGCTTGCTCCCGAGACCGACGATGTTGCGCTCGATGCCGCTCTCCGTTCCCAAGGCCACAGCTTACGCACTGTCGTGCGGGAAATCCCGCCGGTCTTCGGCAGCATCTGACCGGCTTCGGTCTGCACGTGGGCCGATGTTTGCCGTGACGCCTTTGCCATGAGTGACAAAACTCGGCGCCCGGGCGTCGTTACAGCCTCGATTGTCAGCCACGGGCATGGCGCTATGGTGGCGGGACTGGTGACAGATTTGCTCGTCTGCCCGGAGGTGGGAAGGATTGTCATCACGCAAAACATCCCGGAAGTTGCAGATTACCCACCGGACAATCGCATCGAAGTCAACTGCAACGCCGCTCCGCGCGGCTACGGAGCGAACCAAAATGCGGCACTGCTTACGGCGACGACGCCATTTTTTTGCGTGTTGAATCCGGATATCCGGATCAGCGGTAATCCTTTTCCCGCATTGCTCAACGCAATGGATGATCAGCGGTTGGCGGCCTGCGCTCCCATCATCGTTACG
>Ga0114970_10001982_pt1 | contig 15332 bp, 11 predicted proteins | sample M_140205_XF_Meta_FD_87030 | JGI IMG/M metagenome (GOLD analysis project Ga0114970, IMG submission 87030) | Freshwater microbial communities from Lake Montjoie, Canada to study carbon cycling - M_140205_XF_MetaG | ecosystem: Environmental > Aquatic > Freshwater > Lake | place: Lake Montjoie... | reverse complement strand
CAGTAATATGAGGCTGTTTTGTTGCGGATAGTAGGGGTGAGCCTCACCGCTTTGCCTTCGTCGCAATCGCCTTGTAGTAGCTCTCGATGGCGGCGCGGTATTCGGGGGCGGCTTCGCTTCGGGTGGCTTCGGTGAGGTCGTCGGCCATTTTTTGTGGGAGGTGGCCCCAGTCGCCGTTCACGAGGACGGTGAGTTGGCCGAGGACGCCGTCTTGAAGCTGCGTGGATTGATTGCCGCCTTCAGCGGACTGGGCTTGCGAGTTTTGGCCTTGCTGTTTGTTCTGCGCCATCTGCTGCTGGCTGGGCTTCTGGCCCGGTGTCTGGCCCTGATTGCGAGCATCGGCCATGCTTTGTTGCTGGGCTTGCTGTGCGTCGTTCAAACTCTGTTGCGCCTGCTGGCCTTGTTGCTGACCGGCCTGCTGCTGTTGTTGCTGGCCGTTTTGTGAGGGTTGCGCGCTCTGCATCGGATGAAGCTGCGCATCGAGCTGATCGAGCGCCTGGGCGAGCATCTGGCCCTGCAATTGTTCGAGCGGGGAAGCAAGCATCGGCGGCGCAGTCTGGCTGGCGGTGGCTTCGGCGGCTTTGGCAGCTTGCGCTGCACTGGCCTGGCTTTGTTGCGCGGCTTGCGCATTGGGCTGTGGATTGGCCTGCTGTGCTTCGGCTTGTTGTGCGGCCTGCTGCAATTGATTGCTGGCCTGAGCGGTCTGCTGCGCGGCTTCCTTATCCCCAAGGCGCTGCTGATGGCGTGAGACTCTAGAGAGATCATTCGCGGCCTGCTTCTGCGCCATGCCGTTCTGCGCGGCCTGCTGCGTTTCTTTAGCAACGGCCTGCTCGGCCTGCTGCGCGGTGTTCTTCGCGGTTTCGGCCAACGCTTTTTTCATCGACGGATTTTTCGGCAGCTCCTTCTCCAATGCTTCCAGCACAGCCTGCGGATTCTGTGCGGCGTCCCTGGCCATCTCCGCAAGTTCCTGCGCACGCTGATAGGCTTCATCGAGCGGTTCTTGCACGCCGAGTTCCTGCTCCATTTTTTGCATGGCGGCCTGATCGGCTGCGGTGAGTTGCTCGCCTTGTTCGGCCTTTTGCATGTTCTGCGCGAGCTGTTGCAGGGCCTGCGCGGTCTGCTGCTGTGCATCGGCGGCGGCCTGGAGGTTTTGCGCCTGCGGCTTGCTCTGCGTGGCCTGCGCGGCCTGTTTCAAATTCTGCGCGATCTGCGGCGACTTCTGCTGCATCTGCGCGAGCGCGACATCTGCGGTGCGTGAAAGCTGCGCTTCGGGTTTTTGCGCCAAGTTGGCGGCGTTGGCCTCCTGACGCAGCGCGGCTTGCAGTGCGGCCATCTTCTCGGCATTCGCGGCGGCTTCGGGGCGCAGTTCCTGGGCTTTCTCGGCGACTTTCTCGACGGGCTTCTCGGCCTTCGCGTCATTCGCGGCGGTTTGGGTTTCCTTTTGTGTTTTGGTGAGGTCTTCGGCGACGCGTTTCATCATCTCGCTGACTTCAGGCGTGAGCGCGGCGAGCTGGGCGCGTGCGGCGTCGATCTGCGGCTGCAACTGCGCGGCGAGTTCGTTCGCTTTCTTTTGCGCGTCGGCGGTGGCCTGCTGCGCGGGCTGATTGTTCAATGGTTGGCCGGGCTGCTGTTGCGCGGCTTCACGAGCGAGGTTTTTGTTCTGTTCGGCGGCGTTGCGTGAGGCATCGCTGGCCTGCTGTGCGGCCTGACGCAGGTTATTCGCGGCCTGTGGATCGGTCTTCTGCATCGCTTCGGCAATGCGAGCACGATTGATCTTATCGGGGATCTGCTGGAGTGCTTCAGCGGCGGCTTTGGCCTGTGCGGCGGTTTGCGCGAGGTCTTGCTGGTTCTGCGGTTGCATCGCTTCGGTTTGCGCGGCATCGAGTGCTTGGGCGGCATCTTGCGCGAGTGCATCTGCCTCAAGCGCACGCGTGGCTTGTGCGAGTTGCTCGGCCTGCTGCTTCAGGTTTTCCATTGCCTTGGTAGCGGGGGATGGCGGTGCGTTGCTGCGGCGTGCTTTTTCAGCTTCCTCGTGCGAGGGCACGGGAAGCTTCTTCGCCTCGGCGGTCTGCCGTGCGAGTTCATCCGCAGCACGGCTGGCGCGATTCATATCGAGCGCGGCCTGATTATTCGTGAGTTGATTTTGCTCACGTAATTCGGCTTGGTCCTGAAGTTGTTTCGCGGCTTCAGCGAGTTGCTTCTCCGCTTTCTCAGCAGGTGTGAGGCCGTCGCGGTCATTGCGTTTGTTCTGCTTTGGATCGCGGGTGGCGTTCTCGGCCATGGCGAGGGCACCTTTTGCTTCTTCGAGTTTGGCGAGCGCGGGATTGTCCTGACGGGCAAGCTGTTCGCGGCGTTGCGAGGCTTCGTTCATCGTCTGCTCGGCGATGTTGCGACTCACATCGGCGGCCTGCTGCAAACGACTGCGGAGGTTGTCTGAGGCGCCGTAGAGATGCTCGGGGCTCTTGGTTTGCTCTGGCTTGTCTAAACTGCTGGCTAGATCCGCGGCGGTCTCGTTGAGCTTTTTGTCGATGTCCTGCAACTGACCGCGATTGCGGCCGCTTTGGGTTTCATCGAGTTGCTGCAGGTCTTTTTGCAGTGTTTTCGACTGCGCCATGAGTGCGCGCTGCTGCTCCTGCCATTTGGGCCGCTGCTCGGCATCACGGTTGGCCTGCAAGGCGTTTTCCGTGAGCATCTTCGACTGCCGCTGAAGCTGCTGCGATTCTTGTGCGGCGATTTTGGCTGTTTCTTCAGCGGCAAAAGCGCGTGCAGCATCAGCGATGCTGTTGGAGCTAGCAGAGGCTTCACTGGCAGCACGTTTGAGCTGATCAGGATTTTCAATGGCGTCGCTATTGAGCTTCTCCAACTCCGCCAACTGCTCGCGGCGCATTTGTGCGAGGCGCTCACCGAGCAGTTGTGCTTCGGCGGCATCGAGTTGGTTCGGTGCATCGCGTGAGGCATCCTTCAAAGCTTCCCACAAGTCGTCCGCTTGTGCTTTGACCTGCTCAAATTTCTCCTGGGCACTGGCGAGTGCGTTTTCTGCCTCGTTCTTCGCAGCATTCGGGTCTTTGCGCGCAGCGCGCTCGGTTTTGCGTACTTTATCGAGGTCTTTGCGCAGGTCGTGCGTTTGTTCATTGAGACGTTCGGCCTTCTGCGCGAGGCGGCGTTGTGATTCGGCCCACGCACGCTGACGCGGATCAATGGTTTGTTCGAGAATGATCACGCGCACGGGTGGTGATTCGGCTTTCTGGCCTTTGAGATCAGTGGCGATGAGTTTGATGAGCAAAGCGTCGCCACTTTTTACACCAAGCGGTGCCAGCGGCAGCAAGGTCTGCACGGGCGACTCCTTGTTGGGTTTGGTGAGAGGAAGATCACGCTCGGTCCAGTTCGCGCCATTGATGGCGTGCGCCAGTTTTACGCTCCCGAGGCCGACATCATCGGTGGCCATGCCGACGAGGCGCACAGCTTCATCGGGCAGCAGTTCGATTTGCTCACCGGGTTCGTTGATCTGCGCGGTTGGCGGCAGATCAGGAATGGTGGTGATGCGCCATGGGGTGCTTTCTTCGTTGGTGAAGCCGGTTTCCTGCGACTTCAACGCGATTTGCCATGAGCCTTGCGCGGCTTTGATGGCGATGTCGGTGGTGAGCAGGCCATTGGCGTCGGTTTTGGCCACTGCGGTAATCTTTTCGGTAAGGTCGGGATTGATGACGATGTCGCTCTGCGAGACGGGCTGGTTGGTTTTGAGTGTGAGTTTGATGGTGGAGCCGTCGAGTGCTTCGAGATCGCCGTGATCCTCGGTGAGCTTGGTTTCCTGCCAACCGGAGTAAGCCGGCGGCACAATGGTTTTGGTGAATTCGACAATGCGCGGACGCGCACGGGCGCTGAGCTTGCGCCAAGGCGTGATGGCATCAGCGGCGTGAACGCGGTAACGCACATCGCTTTGGCCGACAGGGACAATGCCTTCGAAGCGAGTTGTGCCAACGTTGGAAAGTTCGGTGCGGCGCGGTTTGGAGCCTTCTGTTTGAAATTCGAGCGTCGCGAGTTGCGGCCGTGCACCTTCGGTTTCGATGATCAGCGGCACTTCGGAGCCGATCGGGGCGAGATCGTCAGATTTCACGGGCTCCAGAATGCGAATCTTGAGTGAGGCTGGGCGTTCAAGATTGGCAAATGGCAGCGCTGCGCGAGCCAGGAAGCCGCGCAGGTGCAGGCCAGGAACGAGGCAGAGGACGAAGACGGCAACCAGCACACCGCCTGTGGCGATGAACCACGGCTTGAGCGTGCGAGTCGGTAGTTTCTTCGTCCAGTCGATGCCTTCGACGGCAGCGGCGACATCGTCCTGCAATTTCTCGCGGAACTCGACGGAGTCCTTCACATTCACGCCATCACGAGGGTCCGCGAGTTCGACCGCGGCGAGGATGCGCTCGCGTAAAGCCGGTTCAGCGGACTCAATGAGCTTGGCAGTGCCTTCTTTTCCATTCGCCTGAGCGATGAAACGCCACGCGACTTTCCATGCCGCGAAAATGGCTCCGGCATAGACGAGCAGGGAGAGCCAAGGACGAATCACATCCGGCATGAACCACACACGATCGAGGACGGCGATGACAGTGAAGGCCGTGAGGGCAATCGCGATGCCACAGAGCAGCGCACGGGTTTGGAGGAGCTGCTGGCGGCGCAGGCGAAAGCGTTGCAGGGCTTCGTGCGTGGCGGGACGTAGTGCGAGATTCATGAGGATGCAGGCTTAACGGCGGCTGGAGGGCGGTTCTTTGCGAGTTCAAAAATGAAGCTATGACGTTTGGACCGGTTGTGATAGCATTTCAGCATGGATTACACCAAGATCATCACCATCGTACCGGGAAAGCGCGGGGGCAAACCCTGCATTCGTGGCCTGCGGATCAGTGTGGGCGATGTGCTCGGCTGGCTGGCGTCCGGCATGAGCGTGGCTGAGATCAAAGACGATTTCCCTGAAATCACGGACGAAGATATTCGTGCGTGTCTGGCCTTTGCCGCTGACAAAGAAAGCGGTTCATTTGTGGCGATGGCAGCATGAAGCTTTTGCTGGATCAGAACCTCAGCCACAAGCTGTGTGCCCGGTTGGCGGATGTTTTCCCTGGATCGGTTCAAGCCCGGCTCATCGGTATGGATCAGTCTGATGACACCCAGCTATGGCAGCACGCCAAGGCACAAGACCTGGTCATTGTGACTCAGGATGTGGATTTCGTGAATATGAGCCTCCTGCATGGGCATCCGCCCAAGATCATCTGGTTGCGCTGTGGCAACCAGCCAAGCCAGGCCATTGAAAAGATCCTGCGCTCGAACCTGATTGCGATTAGGGCTTTTGCAGCCGACCACAAGGCTGGATTTATGGAGCTGTTTCGCTAGAACGAAATTAAGGCTTCGTCGCAAATCACGCTCTTAGCCTTTTTCGCTCAAAAGAATCACGGCAAAACCAAAAAACTTACTTTCTGCGGAGTATGATTGGGCATAAATATCATTGAAACAGCCCTGAGTCAGAACACTGAAACCAGATTCGTTGTGGAAAGTCCAGAACCGACATCTTCATCACCACCGCCATCCGCTTTGGGGCTGCCACTGGCAATGCCACAAGCGGAGGGGATGAATCCGTTTGCAGACGATGTGTGTGCCGGGCCGTTTGGTGTAGATGAGAATCGGTCGGTGCCGGGCCTGAACGTGGATATTCTGGGGCAGTTGACCTCGACGATTGATGAACGCCAGAGCAGCACCGGACGTGCGGGTGGGCAGCCATTGCTGCTGCTCACGGCACCACGTGCGGGTTATGGTAAGACGCATCTGCTGGGCCGTCTCGCGGCGGCGGCTGGGGGTCAGGTGGTGCTGGTGCCTCTGGCGTTTCGTCTTGAAGATGAGATTGGCATTTCCGCCGTGGCGGTGCGCGGCCTGGAATCCATGGCGCGTGCGGACACGCCGCGAGAAGGCTGGACACGGCTGCGTGAAGCCTGCGCAGGTGTATGCGCGATGCTGGTGCGGCGTTTGATCGAAAGCGGCACGTTGCCATGCGCGAATTCGGAGCAGGCATTGCGTGTGTTGAACGGCGATCCGGTGGAAGTTTTTGATCTGAACGGCAACGCACGCTTGATCGGCGAATGGGTGCGGCGCTTTGAGGCGCAGTTACGCAAGCCGATGACTGAGCAGGCGATGAAACGTGTGCCAGCAATTCCTGCGGCGCTGGAGTCGTGGGTGGATGCGATGCTCAATCACGCGCTGGACGGTGGCATGTCGAAGATGGCGGTGCTACGCACGCTGGCGGCGCATGAATCGAACGAAGGCCCGGTGACGTGGCTGCGGCTGCTGGGCCTGTGGCGGCCGGTGGTGCTGCTGGTGGATCACCTCGATGCTTATTATCGCAATCCCGAAGCCGGGCTGCGCATCGCCTCGCTGCTGCTCGACATGTCGGAGATGGACGGCGTGCATGTGGTGTTGAGTTTGAACCAGGACGTGTGGCAGGCGACGTTCGGCCATCATTTGCCGAGTGCGATGGAGGACCGCCTCACTGCGTCGCAGATGCTGCTGCGCGGCATTGGTGAAACCGAAGCCGCCATGCTGCTGAAGATGCGATTGCAGCAGGCACGCGTGTCAGCGGATGATGTGCGTGAGTTTACGTCGTTCATGGACGTGAAGCGCTATTTCCTTGGCCGACCGCTGGGTTCGGTGTCTGCCCGTGCTTTCCTGCGCCATGCGGCGAAGCAGTGGGATTTCTACCAGCAGACGCTGGCTTCGCCATTGGCTCCGGCGTCGATTTCGCCGCAGGCCATGATGACTGAGCCAGAAGAAGCGGGCGTGGTGCCGCTGTTGACGGAAACGATTCCTGCCGAAGAAGCGCCGCCGGGCGAGACGATGATTTTTGACTCTGCCACGACGGCGCAGATGAAGCTCATGGCCGAGGGTCTGGCTGAACCGGAGCGTGCATTGCCGCAGGAGAATGAGGCGCCATTCCCCTCTACAAACGGCACCAATGGCACGCACCTGCCTCTGCCAGTTGCGGCAAAGATGGCGGTTCAAGCTTCCCACGATTTGGAACCGGTTGCGCAGGCGCAGTTCTCTTCGAATTCGGCGGGTGCATTCGAAAATTTACGTGAAATGCTCGGCAAACTGCGGCAGCCAAGCGCTCCAGCTCTGAGCTCAGATGAAAATGGTACGCATGTCGTCGCGAAACGGCTCGCTGGCGTGATGAGCGCAGTCGCACCGGAACTGGCAGCCCATCAAGCCATACCAGCGCCTTCTTTCGTTGCTCGACCTGTTCAGGCGGCTACAACTAGGGTTGTGACGCCACCGGTGAACGCCGAGCGTGATGCCTTGCTTGGGCGCTACGAGGCGCTGCGCTTGCAAATGTCGGCGGAGGCAGATTCGCTACCGCTGGACTACACGAAACTAGCCGAACTGATTCGGCTGGCGGGTAAGCGTTTTCCGCTCGTGCGTTTCAGCGAGCACGAACTGCCTGGAATGACGGGCCGCTTTGTGATGTGCTGGTCGCTGCAAGGCTTGGAGATCGTCTTTGGTCTCGCCAATTTCGCTGATGGTTCCTACTGGCGCACTCTGGCCGGTTTCGCCGCTGGTCGTCTGGCGGAGCAGGGTGCCAATGCAGTTGATGCCGCACAGAAGCTTAAGATCGCCACATTCAAAACCGACCGCGAGCAGCAGAGTTGGGCCATCCTCCAGCATAGCACCGCTTTCCCTGTTGAATTGACCGCGCATGTCGATGCCATCCATCTCGACACCCCCAGCGTCGCCTCGCTCTACGCCATGCAACGCATCATTAAAGAATCCGAAAGCGGTGCATTGCAGGCCACGCCTGCGCAGGTGATGAGCGTGCTTGCGCGTGAGCTGGACTTCTTCTGGAAGCGGGTGACGCGGCCGGTGTGACTAACGTGTAGGTTTGTCGCCGGCTTGTTCGCCCCGCCCTTGCTTCGTTCAGATGGTCATTCGGCGGTATGCTCTACTGAATCTGTTATGGTTCCATCTTGCTTGATCGTCCAAGTTACCTGATACCAACCAGCGCCTCCGCCGCCGTTGGCTATCACAACAAGATTTCCAGTCTTGGAGTCGATGGTGGCCTTCGTCCAGCAACCTCCAATGTCGGGGTTCTTCTTTGTCTCTTCGACTGTGTAGAGCAATAGCCAGTAGTAATCTTGCCAGTGCTTGCTTGGCACGTTGATCGTTCGCTCTGCCCAACGCACCACGAAGAGCTTTACTTCCCGGTCAGGCCATCCAAATCCATCAGCACCGTAAATCTGCTCTCTACTGTCTATCCGATAAGCAATTGGTCTGGAGGAATCGAGTGGCTCCGCCTGCGAGATGGCCTTCCAACCGTTTCCTTCACGCTTTTCAATTTTGTGGTCAGATGGCTCCCACGGACCGGTGATGATGCGAACCGATATATTCTCGTCTTTGATCGACTTCAATTCGGCGAAAAACTCCCAAGAGCCGTCATCCCGGGAATCAGCCGCGCATCCGATTGCAATTGATGCGAGGGTGATGACGATGGAAAAGGCGAGGCGCATGGAGTTGAGCGAATACCGTCTGAATCGGGAAGAAATCTGATGGGTTACTTCGCGTCCTCCGCCTTCACTGGTTCGCGAATCTGAAGCTGCTTCTCCTTGCCGAGGTTTTTCGTGATCGTTGCGGGATAGTCCCAGGCCTCCTTCTTGTCGGAGTAGATCACCACGCGCCCGCGTATCGCGGCCATGGCGGCGGCTTGTGGGATGTCGAGATTCTTGAGCACGTTGAGCATTGCGGGGCCGACGGCTTTGGCATCGCCATCGACGGTGCCGTTGTGAGTGAGGGGCATGTCGTGGAGGTCGAGGCGTTTGACGTTGTCTTCAAACAGCGAGGCGTAGAGGGAATCGACGGCCATGTCGCGGTGGGCCTGAATCCACAGCGGGGTCTCCTCAAAGCCGGGGATGGCGCGGATGGTTTGCAGTGTGCGGCGGATGTCCCACACGCGCATGCCGTCGAGCGTTTGGCCCAGCAGGTAGAAGCGGCGCAAGCGTTGGGTTTGGGCTTTGTCGCTGCCAGTCCAGGCGGTGGGGCCGACGCCACGCGGGCAGATGTAGGCCATGCCCCACTTGAAGGTGGTGAACATCTTCTTTTCCTGCTCGAACGCGGTATCATCCTTCGCTGCGCCGGGGAAGACTTCGATCAGTTTGCCAAAGCGTGAGTGGTAGGCGGCGCAGAATTCATCCCAGCCGGGTTCATCGAGCACGTTGAGTGCGACGAGTTCCAAATCCTGCGGACGCAGGCCGTCGCGATGCACGATGTAGAGCCGCAGACGGTAGGGCGACTGGCTTTCGAAGTCGTAGGCCGTCATGCGGATGCCATCGACCTCAGCGCTGTTTTCTTTCTGTGGATTGACGGAGGCGATTTCTTGCGGCCAGCCGGCGAAGACTTTTTCTTTGAGCGCCTTCATCCAGGCGTCGTTCTGCTTTTTCCAATCGGCTTCGTTGGTGGCTGGCGCAGGCGTTTTGGCCAGCGGGACGAAGGTTTCGTCGATCTTCGTGTTGAGCTGGTCTTTCGGCAGTTCTGCGAACACACGCAGCGAGGCGGGTTCGATGGTTTTCTTCGCGCCTTCGTCGATCACGGCCATCGAATCAGCGCCTTTGAGATGACGCTCGAACCAGTGAAATGCGCCCATGTTCAGCGGTTGCAGGTCTTTGTGTGGGCCTTCGGCCACTTGCAGGCCGATTTTGTCCTCGGCCCCAAGCAGCGAGTAAATTTTGCGCACGTTCTGGTAGATGCGGAACACGCCGTCGATGGGGAAGATGGTGTCCTTGTCGGTATTCACGATCAGCAGCGGGCGCGGTGCCGCGAGTGCGACCATGCGCTCAAAATCCCAGCGGTAGGTGTTCACGAAGAACATACAGTCGCAGTGACCTTCGACACAGCCGTCGATGACCTGGTTTTGCATGTCGGTGACGCCCGCCGTCGGGGCACTGGCCTTGATGCGTTCATCCAGCGCGGTGATCCACCACGAATACGCACCACCGCCGCTGCGGCCAGTGACGCCGAAGCGGGTCTTGTCCACCTCCTTGCGGGTTTCGAGATAATCCAGCGCGCGGATGCAGCTCCATGCTTCGAGTCCCGCAGGTGTGTAACCACGTGACCACCACCAGAAGCGGCCCTTGCTGTAGGTGCCGTGATGTTCGCCGCGAATCTCGCCGAGTTGCACGGTGTCGATGATGAGGCAGGCGTAGCCGTGTTTCGCGAACCAGACGCCGTGATGCTCGTAGCCCGCCTTGTTGCCAAGGCTGATGCCGTCCTTCATGACGTTCGCATGACCGCAAACATAGAGAATGGTCGGGAGCGGCTTTTCCACCTTCGCTGGTAGATAGAGATTCGCGGTGACATACAAACCGGGCAGCGACTGGAAGTGCATCTTTTCGACGACATAGCCTTCGCCCTTCAACTCACCGGTCTTGACGGCCTGTAGCGGTGTTTTTTCCGGCATGGGATCGAGTCCAAGCATCTCAAACATCTGCCGGCGGTATTCGGGTGCCTTCGCGTTCCAATTATCCGCGCTTTCGATGTGGCTGACGCCATTGGTAGAGGCGATCTCGCGTGCTTGCTCAGCGAAGTAGCGGTCGAGCAGCTTGTTACCTAGCGTGGCCGGTGTTTTTTCGGGATACGGCGAAGCGGCGAACACAATCGAAGGCAGCAGGCAGAAGAGCAGGGAAGTACGCATGGAGTGGAGGCAATCCCAAACGAGCGGCAAAGGCAAGACTGATCGAAGTTTGAACGAATCGCGCATGCGGCATGCAAAAAGACAAAACAGCGGTTGCATAAAAAGTGAAGTGTCTATATTCGCGCCCCTGTTTCAACAGACCCTGCTCGGGTGGCGGAATTGGTATACGCGCAAGACTAAGGATCTTGTGCCGAAAGGCTTAAGGGTTCGAGTCCCTTCCCGAGCACCACTGTGACACGCTTCAAAAACGTGTCGCCCGGCGTGATCCCTAGCGCGCTGGACAGTGACTGTGAACAACTTAGTTTTTCGATCTTGACACTTTGGGGTCTCCCCCTACTTTCGCGGCCCCTCTTCCCCAGCCGGGAAGTTTTTCGTACACAGCACTCAATGAAGACGTTTTCAGCCAAAGCCCAGGAACAAAATCCCACATGGTGGGTCATCGACGCCAAGAACCAGATTCTTGGTGATGTGGCCGTTGCCGCCGCCAATCTCCTGCGCGGTAAGACCAAGCCCACTTTCACCCCACATGTGGACACTGGCGATTTTGTTGTCGTTTTGAACGCCGCCGAAGTCCGTCTCAGCGGCAAGAAAGAACAGCAGAAGATTTACACCTCGAAAGCTGGCTACGTCGGCAATCAGAAAATCGAAAACGTCGAACGCGTGCGTGCACGTCGTCCTGAGCTTCTCGTGGAACGTGCCGTGAAGGGCATGGTGCCACACAATCGTCTTGGCCGCGCGATCATGGGCAAGCTCAAGATTTACTCTGGCGCTGCGCATCCCCACGAGGCGCAGAATCCAAAAGCCTTCGCCGTCGCGTAATTTTTCCCATCGTATCCATCGCATGAGCAAACCTCTCAAAACCGCCACCGGCCGCCGCAAGACTGCCATCGCCCGCGTCTTCATTCTCGAAGGTTCCGGCAGCATCACCGTCAATGGCCGCGACTTCGAGGAGTATTTCCCGACTGTCGCCCTTCAGAACCAGATTCTGTTTCCATTGGCCCTGACGAATTCCCGTCAGACCTATGATTTCAAAGTAAACGCCAGTGGTGGCGGCAGCACCGGTCAAGTCGGTGCCGTGCGTCTTGGTATCGCACGTGCGCTCATTGGAGTGAATCCTGAGCTGCGTGGTGTGCTCAAGAAGAACGGCCTGCTCACCCGTGACTCCCGTGCCAAGGAACGTAAGAAGCCAGGTCGCCCAGGTGCCCGCAAGCGCTTCCAGTTCTCCAAGCGTTAATCAATCAGTTGTCCAGTTCGATGTGTTCAAAGCCCCGCCTTGTGCGGGGCTTTGTTTTTTGCTTCGAGCGCTTCAGGTCTATGCTTTGAACTGACGCCGAGCAATGCGGCTCGATCAGCGGTGGATTTGAGCCGCGAAATGGTTAAGCATGGCACCATCATGCAGCCTGATCCTTTTCGTCTCCGCCTCTCAGCCCTCATGGGTTTTCTCGCCATCGCCCTTGGCGCTTCGGGCGCGCATGGCGGCTTGCATGATCAACTCAAAGCCTCAGGAGAACTCGCTCATTGGGAGACGGCGGTGCAGTATCATCTGCCACATGCGGTCGTGCTGCTGCTACTGACATTGTTCGCCAGCAGCAAACCCGCGATGATCTGGGCCTGGCGTATGGTGCTAGTGGGTATTTTCCTGTTCAGCGGTTCACTGTACGTCCTTGCTTACACTGGCATGAAATGGCTGGGAGCCGTCACGCCGCTGGGTGGATTGAGCCTCATGATCTGCTGGGCGCTGATCGCGATCTCAGCGAAGGGAAAATGAACCACTGTTTTCAATCTACGCGCAGCATGAAAAACCCGTTGCGCCAGCATTGAAGCATGCTCCAATAGCGGCCCTCGAAGTCAGAGGCTCGGTAGCTCAGTTGGTAGAGCATGGGATTGAAGATCCTAGTGTCGGCGGTTCGATCCCGTCCCGAGCCACCACTCGAATTGAGTGGTGAATGATGACATTCAAATAACCACGGCGCTGGCAATGATTTCCTCTGCGAGTCCGGGTATTTTAGTGAGCGTTTTGGCAGGTGATTCACGCATAGCAGGCACACGCAGTTCATCGTCGCCAAGGCTTTGCAGAAGGCGGTCCAAGGCATGACCGAAGGCAGAGACAGCGGCGCTTTCCTCTGCGTGATCGTGGTGCAAGCCGTTAAGCAGGGCCACATGCTCGTAGCGCTGCAACCACTCTGCTGCACGCGGCCGATATCGTTCAATGATCAGTCGCATCATGCCTTCAGCAGACCGCGGTTCAGCCTCGCGCAGCACTTGATAGGCGAGGCAGCGTGCCACATCAGCAGCAGCGCTGACAAGTCCGGGTTCATTCACGCCGATTTCGTCGTGTGAGAGGCTGCGATGGCGGTGCTCGAAGTGAAAGCCTAGATCGACTTGGCACTGCTGATCGCCGTGAAGATGACGATAGGCTTCACATAGAATGGCTATTTCCAGTCCCCATCCTCCGGGCAGGCTGAAACCTTTGAGCGCACTCATGTCTGCGGCAAATTCGCCAGAGAGCGGGTAACGGTAGCTATCGAGATGCTCGATCAGTGGCTTGGAGCCAAGCACGTCACGGCAGGCTTGGATGAGCGGGAAAATCAGCAGGCGTGTCACACGGCCATACAACCGGTCCGACACACGGCTGTAGTAGCCTTTGGCAAAACGATAGCCCATGCGCGGATGCAGCAGCGGATAGCACAGCCGCCAAAGCAGATCACGGCTGTAGTTCAGTATGTCGGTGTCATGGCTGACGATGATACCGTTAAAGCCACGGGCATGGAGGTAAGCAATGCCCATCCAGATATTCGAGCCTTTGCCGGCGTGTGGCCCGGCCAGTCCAGCCTCGTCCATGCGTTCATACACTCGTGAGAGCTGAGGTCCGTCATTCCAGAGCAGGTGGGCCTTCTTACCTTTTAAATTTTGCCGGCAGAGTCGCAACGCACGCTCATGCTCAGCGGCGTCCATGCCGTTCATGCTCAGGATGACCTCACTGATGTGCCCAGCTTGTGACACCTCCTCCAGAATGCGTGGCAGCGCGGGGCGCTCGCATTCGGCATAGAGCGCCGGTAGCAGTAGTGTCACCGGCTTGTCCGCTGCCCATGCCAGCATCTCGTTCTCACGCGACGAACTGTCCGCGTGGGCAAGGTGATGAAGGGTGGGCACGCGAGCGTGCTGATAAAAGTCGGCCATGGTAAGTTCGGTGAAGGCTCAATTACGAGCGTACCGAACGATGCGAAACGAATTTGTTTCAATTCAAATTTGCACCGTGCCATCGCTTGAGCGCGTTGGCTGGTCGTCGCTGCCATTCAGCGCTAATGTTTCGCTGTCGACATCGATTTCCGGCGTCTCGGCCTCGATCTCGATTTCCTGCCGCCATTTGCGCGAAACCCACGGGCGGACTAAGCCGTAGAGCAGATAGCTCACGAACAGAACTGCCGGCATCCAGTGCCAGTTCATCACCGTGAAGGCGATGACGAAGATGCTGATGAGCACCCAGTGGAAAGAACGCTTCGTGCGCCAGTTCACTGCTTTGAAGCTCGGGTATTCAAGACTGCTCACCATCAGGTAGGACAGCAGCGCCATCAATCCGGCCAGGGCAAACTTCCAGTTGCCGATTTCCTTCTCATTGCTGTCCAGCCAGATGATCAGCAGCGTCAGCGACGAGATCACGCCTGCAGCCGCCGGAATGGGACAGCCGCGGAAGCTCTTGCTGCTGCTTTTCACATCCGCCGCTGCGAGACAATTGAACCGTGCCAGACGCATCGCTCCGCAGACGAGATAAACGCATGAGATCAGCCAGCCGAGTCCCTTGGGCGTGTCGATCTCCTTCAGCACGATGTCATGCACCAGCAGGGCAGGGGCCACGCCGAAGGAGACGATGTCCGCCAGCGAGTCCAATTCACGTCCAAATGGGCTCTCCGTGCCGCCCATGCGTGCCACCCGTCCGTCCAGCGCGTCGAACAGACAGGCCAGTAGGATGAACACGATCGCGTAGTGGTAGTGCTGGTTCATCGCCAGATGTCGCCCGTCGAAGATTTGCAGGATGGCGACGAAGCCACAGAGAATATTGCCCGCCGTCATCAGAGTCGGCAGCACAGGAATGCGAGGTTCGTTGGCGTGGGACATGGCGGCAAAGGTGAATGCAGAATGACGAATGTCGAGCCAGAGAATCGTATGCTTTCTACGCGGATCGAGGGGTTGCTCATCATGCGTCGGAACGTCTGATCGCGTACTGGCTTGCAACAGGCATGCCTGAATTATCAAGCCCTCCGCCACTTCCGGTAAGCAAGCCAGCCGAGTGCCAGCAAGGAGAGAGCAACGATGACTCCTATCGTGAGGTTCCCGTCGTGTTCAGACGCTTTCGGTTCAATGACTTGGCTGGAATCGCCAGTCGAAGCTGTTTTATTGATCATCGCAGCAGACTTGGGAGCCGGTAATGACGCACGCTGCTTCTCCCGTTCCTCAATCGTGCTTATGGCTGCCAACACGTCTTCATAATCATACACACGGACGCTAGGGAGACGCTGAATAAAGCAGAGTTTGAAAAAGCGCCCTCTTGGCTGCCAACTCGGAGAATTTTGCCGCCGTTTTTCAGGCCTGCAATCCGGCTGGGGTCGAGGTTTGTATTCGCGAT
>Ga0114970_10001980_pt1 | contig 15334 bp, 11 predicted proteins | sample M_140205_XF_Meta_FD_87030 | JGI IMG/M metagenome (GOLD analysis project Ga0114970, IMG submission 87030) | Freshwater microbial communities from Lake Montjoie, Canada to study carbon cycling - M_140205_XF_MetaG | ecosystem: Environmental > Aquatic > Freshwater > Lake | place: Lake Montjoie... | reverse complement strand
TGCCTCGGCGCCCACGCGGCCCGGCGCGTTGGCGCGCGTGGCGGCGATCGCTTCGGCCGAAACCACCGCAACGACGCGGGCAGGCCGGGCACCAACGCCAAGCAGACCCCGCTCGCCCTCGCTCACGACCTGGAGCTGGACGGCGGTGCGGTCGATCCCGGGGACGCGCCGCTGGATCGCCTGCAGCGCCTCCAGCTTCGCCTCGGCGACGGACTCGCCCTCGGCTTCGACGCGCAGCTCGTCCGTCACGCCACTACTTCTTCGGCGGGTTCTGCTTCTTGCGCTTGACCTTGCGCGGGCCGGCCGAGGTGCCACCCGACGTGGCGCGTGGCGTCGACGTCTTCGACGCCGGCTTCGCACTCGAGCCCTTCGGCTTGCTCGGAGCAGCGGCGAGCGCCGGCTGCGCCTTGCCGAGCGCGCGGGAGGTCTTCTTCGGCGGTGCAGCGGTCTTCGGGACCAGCCGACGCGTGATCAGGCCCTGGCCCGTCGTCCAGAGGTTCGTCGTCACCCAGTAGATGACGAGTCCCTGCGGGAAGTTGACGATGACCGCGATGAACACCACGGGCAGGAAGGTCATGATGTACCGCTGCGTCTTGTCGGCGGTTGCGGACATCAGCCACACCGACGCCACCTGGCTCGTCGCATAGAGGACGAGCAGCACGGGACCCCAGCCGTGGCTGGCCTTCTCGGTGATCTTGAAGATGCCGAGCCAGTGCAGGTCGCCGAGCTGGGCGGCCAGCGCCGGCACCTTGGCGTCGTCGGCGAAGTTCTTGAGGACGTAGTAGAGCGAGAAGAAGATCGGCAGCTGTGGCAGCATCGGCAGGCACGAGGCGGCCGGGTTGATCTTGTGCTCGGAGTAGAACTTCATCAGCTCTTCGCGCTGTTTCGCCTTGTCGTGCGCGTACTTCTTCTGGAGCTCCTTCAGCTGCGGCGCGTAGCGCTGCAGGTTCTGCATCGAGCGGATCTGCTTCACCGCAAGCGGCACGATCAGGATGCGGATGAGCACCGTCAGCACGACGATCGACCAGGCCCAGGGCAGGCCGACGGTGCCGTGCAGCCAGTCGAGGACGGCGCGCAGCGCGTGCTCGAGCGGCTTCAGCGGGTTCGAGAACGCCAGGAGCCAGCCCATCGCGACCCCGATCACGCGTGACCCTCACAGCGCGGGTGGCCTGCGTGGGGTCCGTGCGCCCGGAGGAAGAGCGTGCGATCCTCGACGCGGTCGACGCCGCCGTTGCTCCACGGGTTGCAGCGCAGCAGCCGCCAGGCGGCGAGCACGAGCCCGCGCAGGAGGCCGACTTCGCGCACCGCGTCGAGCGCGTACTGCGAGCAGGTGGGGTGGTACTTGCAGCGGTCGCCGTAGAGCGGCGACACGGTCAGCCGGTACAGCCGCAGCAGGGCGGCGCCGGCGGACGCGGGCAGGCGGGAGAGCAGGTTCATGCGGCCACCGCGATCTTCTCGACAACCTCGCGCAGGCGCTCCTCAAGCCAGGAGAAGCCTTGCGCCTCGATCGCCTCGGGGAGGCCTTCGCGCACGATCAGCACGTAGTCGTTCCCTTCGGGGATCTCGGGGAGCAGGGACGTCCAGCTCTCGCGGAGCTGCCGCTTGACACGATTCCGCACGACGGCGCCGCCAACCTTGCGCGGTATGGCGATGCCGAGGCGGCGTTCGTCGTCAGCAGCTTCACTGTCACGCGAGAACCAGTAGAGAACAAGAAAGCGGGTGGAGGCGGAGCGCCCGTGGCGGTAGACGGCGTCAAAGTCCCGTGACCGGGAGAGTCGTTGCCGGCGTTGCACTGGGCTGCCCGGAGATCTCAGGCGGAAAGCCGCTTCCGACCCTTGTCGCGACGACGCTTGAGGACGAGCTGTCCCGCGCGGGTCGACATACGGGCCCGGAAGCCATGCTTGCGCTTACGGCGTCGGACATTCGGCTGATACGTACGCTTCACGAGGGATTCCGTTCGTGGAAAGGAGAAAGCTCCCAGATCGGAAGCCGCCGCCGAGTATAGATGGACCGCGCGGCCACCGTGGAGGAGGTTCGCTTGGCAGGAGTGCACTGCCCAAGAACCCGGCCTGCTGTTTGGTTGTCCACAGCCACACGGCGTGCCCGGCTAGGCCGGTTTCCCGCAGCCGTCCACGTGTCCACAGCAGCCAGGGGTTTGTTATCCCCAGGGTTTCCCACAGGTGTGGACGGGAGATAATAGCGGCCTTTTGCAGGGGTTTTTGCAATCGTGCGGTCCTATTGAGTGGCGGTCGCGCCCCTGCTATGCTCGCCCTCCGCTTCACCGACACCGTGGAAAACTTCACCCCCGAACACACAGGCTCTCCCATCACTGCGGCCGGTCTCTGGTCCGAGGTGGCAAGTCGCCTGCAGGGTGCGCTCAACGAGTCGACCTACCGCAGCTGGTTCGCCGAAGCGCACGGCGTCGCGGTGGACGGCGACACGCTCGTCGTCTCCGTTCCCAACGACTTCACGCGCGAGTGGATCGAGGGTCACTTCGCCGGCCTCATGCGCGCCGCACTCAAGGACGCGACCGGCAGCGAGCGCTCGCTGCGCCTGATCGTCGCCGACGCGATCGTCGAGCCCGTCGCCGGCGCCGACCCGACCGTCGAGGAGCCGCGCCTGCCGGTGGCAGGGATCAATCCCAAGTACACGTTCGATCTCTTCGTGATCGGCTCGTCGAACCGCTTCGCGCACGCGGCAGCCCTGGCAGTCGCCGAGGCGCCCGCGCAGGCGTACAACCCGCTGTTCATCTACGGCGGTACCGGCCTCGGCAAGACCCACCTGCTGCAGGCCATCGCCCACTACGTGGCCGAGCACTCGAACAACCTGAGCGTGCGCTACGTCACCAGCGAGACGTTCATGAACGACTTCATCAACAGCCTCCGCGACAAGCGCATCGAGGGCTTCAAGCAGCGCTACCGCACCTACGACGTGCTCCTGATCGACGACATCCAGTTCCTGGAGCACAAGGAGCGGATTCAGGAGGAGTTCTTCCACACGTTCAACAGCCTCTACGAGGCCGGCCGGCAGATCGTCATCTCGTCTGATCGCCCGCCGCGCGAGATCGCCACCCTCGAGGAGCGGCTGCGCTCGCGCTTCGAGTGGGGCCTGATCACCGACATCCAGCCGCCCGACCTCGAGACCCGCATTGCGATCCTGCGCAAGAAGGTCAAGACCGACGGGATCCAGATCCCGGATCAGCAGATCCTGACCGCCATCGCGAGCCGCGTCTCCTCGAACATCCGCGAGCTCGAGGGCGCGCTCACGCGCGTGGTGGCCTTCTCGTCGCTCACCGGCCGCCCGATGACGGTGGACCTCGCCGAGGAGGTGCTCGACGCAGTGTTCCCGCAGGGGGGCATCGCCGAGATCACCATCCCGCGCATCCAGGAGCTCGTCTCCGACCGCTTCGGCGTCACGACGACCGAGCTGTGCAGCGAGAAGCGCTCGCAGAACGTCGTCTACCCGCGCCAGGTCGCCATGTACCTCTCCCGCGAGCTGACCGACTCCTCGCTCCCGAAGATCGGCAAGGAGTTTGGCGGGCGCGATCACACGACCGTGATGCACGCGAACACCAAGATCGCGAAGCTGATTCGTGAGGACAGGTCTGTCTACAACCTTGTGCAAGAGTTGACCGCGCGCATCAAGCAGGTCACCTGATCTCCACAGGCACGTCGCTCTCAGCCGGTCTGGCTGTGGGACCGGGGGAGAAGCGGCGAAGTGGACCCCCAAGCGCAAACCCCGATGACTACAGGGTTTGGCACCGTCTTCCCCATCGTCCACACTCTCTATTACTACTACGAGAGGTAATTCATTAATGATGGATACAGAAGCAGAGACCGCCGTGGGTGACCTCCGGGTCACCGTCTCGCGGGATGAGCTGGCCCAGAAGCTCGGCATCGTTGCGCGCGGCGTTTCGTCGCGCACTGCCGTCCAGATCCTCTCCGGCATCCTGCTGCGCTCCGAGGGTGGACAGCTGCATCTCGCCGCCACGGACATGGAGCTGTCGCTGCGCGCCTCGCTGCCTGCCACTGTCGAGAGCGAAGGCTCCGTCGTCGTGCAGGGCAAGATTCTCGTCGACCTTGTCCGGCAGCTGCCCGGGAACGATGTCGTGATCGAGCACGGAGCCGAGGATGGCGTCCTCAAGATCACAAGCGGCGCCTCCAGGTCGCAGATCAACACCTTTGCCGCCGCTGATTTCCCCCGGCTCCCGGAGCTCGACGTTCAGCTGCACTCGCTGAAGGCCGGTGCCGTGCTCGAGACGATCGGCCGCGTCCGCCGCGCCGCTTCGCGTGACGAGAGCCGCCCCGTCCTCACCGGCATCCTCGTGCGCTTCGAGCCGGGCAAGCTCGTGATGGCCGCCACCGATTCGTACCGCCTCTCCGTGAAGGAGACGCCGATCGAGGATCAGCTGCCGGAGCTCGAGGCGATCGTCCCGGCCCGCGCGTTGGAGGAGCTGCAGCGGATCGCTGCCGGCGCCGAGATGCTCGAGCTGGGCGTCCGCGAGAACCAGGTGATCTTCGGCGCCGACGGTGTCTGGCTGACGACACGTCGTATCGACGGCCAGTTCCCGAACTTCAAGCAGCTGCTGCCCGACACCTTCGAGCATGTCGTCGCTCTCAACCGGCTCGAGGCGCTCGACGTTGTGCGCCGCACCTCGGTGCTCGCCCAGCGCAACTCACCGCTGCGCCTGCGCTTCGCGGAAGGCGAGCTCGTCATCTCCTCGCAGACGCAGGACGTCGGCGAGAGCCGCGAGTCGCTGCCGATCCAGTACGTCGGTGAGCCACTGGAGATCGGTTTCAACGCCGAGTTCCTCCGCGACGGTCTCGACTCGGTCGAGGGCGACGAGGTGACGATCAACCTGATCAGCCCGCTGCGGCCGGGGCTGCTCAAGGGTGGGAACGGGGACTTCTGGTACCTGATCATGCCCATCCGCCTCGCGGGCTAATCGTTCGCGGCCTCGGGCTGCGGGACTACCGCTCGTACGAGCGGCTTGACATCGACCTCGAGCCAGGGCTCGTGCTGGCGGTTGGCCCGAACGGCGCCGGGAAGACGAACCTGCTCGAGGCCGTTCACCTGGCGACCCAGGGCTTCTCGCCCCGCACCCGCGCCGACGCCGAACTGGTGCGCTTCGGAACAGCGGGCGCACGCGTTGCGGTGCAGGGGACGCGCCACGGCACGCCCTTCGAGGTCGAGCTGACGATCCGCCCGGGCGAGGGCAAGCGCGCCAAGCTGAACGGCGCCGCCCTCCGCACCGCCGAGCAGCTGCGGGCCGAGCTGCCCGCCCTCGTGTTCACGCCCGACCGGCTGGTCGTGGTCAAGGGCAGCCCGGCGGCGCGGCGCGCCTACTTCGACCGGGCCCTGGCGCGCCTCTTGCCGAGCCGCTCCTCGCTGCCGGTCGAGTACGCGGCGGCAGTCGGTCAGCGCAACGCGGCCCTGCGCCGGGTGGCGACGAGACTCTCGGACAGCGAGGCGCTCGCGCCGTGGACCGCGCAGGTGGCCGAGCTCGGGGCGGCACTCGTCACGGCGCGGGAGGAGGCGATTGCCATCCTGGCGCCTGCCTTCGCGGTCAAAGCCGCTGCGCTCGGGCTGCCCGAGGGGACGCTCGACTACACGGGCAAGGTGCCGACCGTCGAGGCGCTGGAGGCGCGGTTGCAGCGCGACATCGACCGGGGCATCACCGGTCTCGGACCACACCTCGATGACATCGGCATCCGCTCGGGCGACCGCGACCTGCGCAGCTACGGCTCGCAGGGCGAGCAGCGGCTGGCCGTCCTCTCGCTCGTGCTGGCCGAGGCGGACTGCCTGGCCGAGCGCCGCGGCGGGGGACCGCTGCTGCTGCTCGACGATGTGCTCTCGGAGCTCGACCGGACGCGGCGCGAGGCGCTCGTGCAGCTGCTCCCCGCCAATGGCCAGACGCTGATGACCTCGACCGCCGCCGACGCGCTCGCGGTGGAGCCGGGTCAGCTGCTCGTCGTCAGCCACGGCCGGGTACGGGTCGGCTGATGGCGGAGTTCCAGCGCCTCGGCGACGAGCTCGGCACCGAGCTCTCGCGCTTCGGTGCGACCGGCACCATCGCCGCGATCGTGGCGGCGTGGCCGGCCGCTGTCGGCGATGGCGTGGCCCGGAACGCCTGGCCGGAGCGGGTCGGCCGGGATGGGGTGCTGTTCGTAGCGACGAGCGGCGCTGCCTGGGCCTTCGAGCTGACGCAGCTCGCGCCCGAGATCATGGAGAAGCTGCAGGCCGTCCTTGGCGACGAGACACCGCGCGCCCTGCGCTTCGCTCCCGGCAAGCTGCCTGCGGCCGGGCTGGAGGCGATGCCACCTCCGCCCGCGCCGATCCCTGACGCAACGCCCGAGGAGGACGCGACGGCTCGCTCCTGGGCGGGCGAGATCGAGGATCCGGAGCTGCGCGAGATCGTTGCGCGGGCCGCACGGGCGAGCCTGGCACGGGCCCGCGGCGACCGCGCCCTCTGATAGAATCACACCTCCCCGGGAATCTGTCTCTTTCCAGGGCTTTTTTATGGCCGAAACCAGCTATACCGCAAAAGACATCACCGTTCTCGAGGGTCTCGAGCCGGTGCGCCTGCGGCCGGGCATGTACATCGGCTCGACCGGCACCCGTGGCCTGCACCATCTGGTCTGGGAAGTCGTCGACAACGCGGTCGATGAGGCGCTTGGCGGCCACAACGACTACGTCGAGGTGCGGCTCCATCCCGACAACTCGGTGACGGTCATCGACAACGGCCGCGGCATTCCCGTCGACCACGTCGAGGGCCAGGGCTCGGCGCTCACCGTGGTGCTCACCAAGCTGCACGCCGGCGGCAAGTTCGGCGGCGAGGGCTACAAGGTGTCGGGCGGCCTGCACGGCGTCGGTGTCTCCGTGGTCAACGCGCTGTCGGAGTGGCTGATCGCCGAGGTGCGCCGCGACGGCAAGATCTACCGGCAGACCTTCGCGCGCGGCATCCCGCAGAGCGAGGTCGAGATCATCCCCGTCGACCAGAGCCTCGGCTTCGGGCACGGCACCGAGGGCTTCCACAACGGCACGACGATCTCGTTCATGCCGGATGCCGAGATCTTCGAGGAGATCGAGTGGCTGCGCGACACGCTGCGCCAGCGCCTCCGCGAGACCGCCTTCCTCACACGCGCGCTGCGCATCAAGCTGATCGACGAGCGCGAGGACGAGTGGAGCGAGGAGTTCTGCTTCGAGGGCGGCATCCGCGACTTCGTGATGCACGTCAATGCCGAGAAGGACCCGATCCACCCGACGATCGTCTACTTCGAGGCCGACGACGAGGAGGGCCGCGGCTCCGTCGAGGTCGCGATGCAGTGGAACTCGAAGTACGTCGAGTCCGTCTTCTCGTTCGCCAACAACATCAACACGCACGAGGGTGGCGCCCACCTCTCCGGCTTCACCGCAGCGCTGACGACCACGATCAACAAGTTTGCGCGCGACGAGGGCCAGCTCAAGGAGAAGGAGGAGAACCTCGAGGGCGACGACGTCCGCGAGGGCCTGGCCGCGATCATCTCCGTCAAGCTGCGCGAGCCGCAGTTCGAGGGCCAGACGAAGACGAAGCTCGGCAACACCTGGGTGCGCGGCTTCGTCCAGCAGGCTGTCAACGCGAAGCTCGCCGAGTTCCTGCACGAGAACCCGGCCGAGCGCAAGCGGGTCATCGCCAAGGCGCTCGACTCGGCGCGTGCGCGCCAGGCTGCCCGCAAGGCCCGCGAGGTGTCGCGCAAGGGCGCGCTGATCGGTGGCGGCCTCCCGGGCAAGCTCGCCGACTGCCAGTCGTCCGACCCCGAGAGCTGCGAGATCTACCTGGTCGAGGGCAACTCGGCCGGTGGCTCCGCGGTGGACGCCCGCGACAAGAACTTCCAGGCGATCCTGCCGCTGCGCGGCAAGGTGATCAACAGCGAGAAGAACCGGATCAACAAGGTGCTCTCGAACACCGAGATCCAGGCGATCGTCACGGCGATCGGCTGCGGCATCGGCGTCGAGTTCGACATCGAGAAGCTGCGCTACCACCGCGTCATCGTCATGACCGACGCCGACGTGGACGGCTCGCACATCCGGACGCTGCTGCTCACCTTCTTCTACCGGCAGATGCAGGAGCTGGTCGAGGGCGGCCACGTCTACATCGCCGTCCCGCCGCTCTACCGCGTCAAGATCGGCAACCAGGAGCGCTACGTCGAGAAGGAGTCGCAGTTCGAGGAGATCCTCATCCGCGAGCGCGCCACCAACGTCGAGATCCTCGATCGCGCCGGCGAGACGACGAAGGTCACCGAGGCCCGCCACGGCCGTCTGGTCAAGACGCTCAACGAGTTCGACGGCTGGGTGCTCAAGCTGCGCGCCGATTACGGCGCCGCGGCGGCATCGTTCGTCGTGCGCCACCGGCTGGCCGAGCTGCCCAGCACCACCGCGAGCGAGGTCGAGGCTGCCCTGCCGCAGCTCGGCGACGACGTCTTCGAGCTCAAGTACAACGGCTCCGACGAGGAGCACGTCTCGGTCAAGCTGATCGAGCGCGAGACGAACGCCACGACGCGCATCGAGCTGCCCGCCGCCATGCTCGCCTCGCCCGCCTACGCCGGCCTGCGCAAGACCTACCAGCGGCTCCAGGAGATTGCGGGAGCGCCGCCGTTCACCGTCACGCTCGGCAAGAAGGTGCGCATCGCCGCGACCTTCGACGAGCTGCGCGAGACGGTGCTCGACCTCGCCAAGGAAGGCATCCAGATCAGCCGCTTCAAGGGTCTCGGCGAGATGAACCCCGACGAGCTGTGGGAGACCACGATGAACCCGGAGCACCGGATGCTCGTGCAGGTCGGCGTCGAGGACGCGCTGCTTGCCGACCGGATCTTCTCCATGCTGATGGGGGACCAGGTCGAACCGCGCCGCGAGTTCATCGAGCAGAACGCGAAGTACGCGAGGCTCGATGTCTAGCGGTCTCGATCCACTCGACATCGGCCGCATCGAGCAGCGCGAGCTCGAAGAGGAGATGCGCACCAGCTTCCTCGATTACGCGATGAGCGTGATCGTGTCGCGCGCCCTCCCCGACGTGCGTGACGGGCTGAAGCCGGTGCACCGCCGCGTGCTCTACGCGATGCACGACACGGGCCTCCAGCCGAGCCGGCCGCGCGTGAAGTCCGCGTCGGTCGTCGGCGAGGTCATGAAGCACTACCACCCGCACGGCGACCAGTCGATCTACGACACGCTCGTGCGCATGGCCCAGCCGTTCTCGCTGCGCTACCCGCTGGTCGATCCGCAGGGCAACTTCGGCAATATCGACGGCTACTCCGCCGCCGCGATGCGCTACACCGAGTGCCGCCTGTCGTCGATCGCCACCGAGCTGCTGCGCGACATCGACGCCGACACCGTCGACTTCACCCCGAACTACGACGGGTCGAAGAAGGAGCCGAGCGTCCTGCCGTCGCGGTTCCCGAACCTGCTCGTCAACGGCTCCTCGGGCATCGCTGTCGGCATGGCGACGAACATGCCGCCGCACAACCTGGGCGAGACGATCGACGCCTGCGTCGCGATGCTCGACGATGCGGCGATCGGCGTCGACGGGCTGATCGCCCACATGAAGGGCCCCGACTTCCCGACCTCCGGCATCATCCTCGGCCGCGAGGGGATCCGCGAGGCGTATCGCTCCGGGCGCGGCCGCATCATCATGCGCGCTCGCTGCCACATCGAGGAGCTGCGCGGCGGCAAGAACGCGATCATCGTCACCGAGCTGCCGTACGGCGTGCGTAAGGGTGGCGACGAGGGCGTCGTGCGCAAGATCGCCGAGCTCGTCAAGGACAACGTCCTCACCGAGATCTCGGGCCTGAAGGATCTCTCCGATCGCTCGGGGATGCGCATCCAGATCGAGCTGAAGCGCGAGGCCATCCCGCAGGTCGCGTTGAACAAGCTCTACAAGCACACCGCGCTGCAGTCGACCTTCGGCTACAACGCTGTCGCGCTCGTCGACGGCGTGCCGCGGACGCTCTCGCTGATCGAGCTGATCCGCCACTACCTCGATCACCAGCGCGACGTCGTGCGCCGGCGCATGAAGCACCAGCTGCGCAACGCCGTCCGCCGCGCACACGTGCTCGAGGGCTACCTGATAGCACTCGACAACATCGACGCGATCATCAAGTTGATCCGCGCCGCTGACAGCACGGACGAGGCGCGCGAGCAGCTGATAGCACGCTTCAAGCTGAGCGAGATCCAGGCGCAGGCCATCCTCGACATGCGGCTGCGTGCCCTCACCGGGCTCGAGCGCAAGCGCATCCAGGACGAGTTCAACGAGCTGATGGAGCTGATCAACGAGCTGCGCGACATCCTCGGCGACGAGTCGAAGATCGATCGCGTCGTGCGCGAGGAGCTGCTGGAGATCAAGGAGACCTACGGCCGCAAGGACTCGCGCCGCACCGAGATCGTGGCAGCGGCCGACGAGCTCGGCCTCGAAGATCTGATCGCCGAAGAGGACATGGTCATCGCGATCACGCAGTCCGGCTACATCAAGCGGCTGCCTGTCACCGCGTACCGCGAGCAGCGGCGCGGCGGCATCGGCGTCATGGGCATGGATCTCAAGGACGACGACTACATCGAGCATCTCTTCGTCGCGTCCACGCACGACTTCCTGCTCTTCTTCTCCAGCGTCGGCAAGGTCTACCGCCTGAAGGTGCACGAGCTGCCGCTCGGCTCGCGCCAGTCCAAGGGCAAGGCGATCGTCAACATGCTGCCGTTCCGCCAGGGCGAGCTCGTCCGCGCTGTCGTGCAGACGCGCAACTTCGGCGAGTCGAAGTACCTCGTGTTCGGTACGCGCAATGGCGTCGTCAAGAAGACCGAGCTGAAGGCGTACAACACGCCGCTCAAGGCCGACGGGATCATCGCGATCAAGATGCGCGAGGGCGACGAGCTGATTGGCGTCCGCCACTCTTCCGGTGACAACGACCTGCTGATGGTGTCGCGTCTCGGCCAGGCCGTCCGCTTCCACGAGACCGAGGTGCGCGCCATGGGCCGCGACGCCTCCGGCGTTCAGGGCATGAAGCTGCGTGCCGGCGCCGACGACGAGGTGATCGCGCTCGACGTCGCGCTCGATGACACCGACCTGCTCGTGGTCACCGAGAACGGCTTCGGCAAGCGCACCCGCGTCAGCGAGTACCCGCGCAAGGGTCGCGGCACCCAGGGCGTCAAGACTGTCCAGCTGACCGAGGCCAAGGGCCGCCTCGCTGGCGCCCGCATCGTCCGCGACGGCTCGCAGGTGATGATGATCACCACCGGCGGCACGATGATCAAGATGCCGGTCGAGGACGTGAAGCGGCTCGGTCGCTCCACGCAGGGAGTGATCGTGATGCGCCTGCGCAAGGAGGAGCTCGTCTCCAGCATGGCGCCGGTGCTCGAGTCGGAGAGCAGCGACCCGACCGACGATGCCGGGCTCGAGGAGGGCAGCGTCGCCGCTCTTGGCGCCGACGTGTTGCCGGCCGTTCCCGAGGCTGTTCAGCAGGCGCTCGCCGCTGAAGCTCCCTACCCCGTCGCTGATGAAGATGATGCGGACGACGTGGATGACGAGCCGGTCGACGACAACGACGACGAGTAGCAGAGCCCGTAAGGATTTCGTGAGCGGAGGGGGCCGGTCTCCCTTCCCGAAGGTATAGAGCCAGGAGATGGATTTCCGGCTGACACTTCGGCGCGCCGCTGGCGCGCTCACCCTGGCGGTGCTCGCGGGGGCCCTGCTCGTCGCTGGAGCGGCCGGAGTGGCAGGCGCAGCGACGCCGCTGGCGTCGCTGGAGGTTCGCGAGATCGCGGTGGCCGGGCAGCGTGGGCTGGCGGTCGCGCAGCCGGTCGCACCGTTCAACCTGGTGGGTCTGCACTGGCAGGGGAGCGGCACCGTCAGCTTCCGGACGCGCAACGGCGTCGGTGGCTGGAGCGCCTGGCTGGACGCTGCGCCCGAGGCCGAGGACACGCCGGATGCGGGCTCTCCCGAGGCGATCAGCGGCCGCGGCTGGCAGCTCGGTAACCCGTACTGGGTGGGCGTGGCGACGAGGCTCGAGGTGCGTACCCGCGGCTCGGTTGGACGCGTCAAGGCCTACTACGTGCGCAGCGGCCTCGCCGGGGCCGGGACGCGCGCGCTCGCCGCCGCGACGCCGAGGGCGGCAACGACGACGAGTGCCGCCGGCGCCGCCACGACGACGGGCACGACGACGGCAGGCGCGACCACCGGCGCCGCCACGACAACGGGCATAGCCACGATCACCTCGGCCACGTCCATCGCTCCGGCAACGACCACGCCTGCTCTCCCCGCGGCGTACACGGCGTCGCCGCGCGCCGTCCCGCCGGCGCTGTTCTCGCGCAGCCAGTGGGGGGCGAACGTCTTCATCAGCAAGCCGTCGCTCTACGCAGCCGCGGTGCGCTTCGCAGTGATCCACCACACGGCTGGTCTCAACGCCTACGCCGCTGCCGACTCGGCGGCGATCGTGCGCGGCATCCAGCTCTACCACGTGCAGGGAAATGGCTGGAACGACGTTGGCTACAACTTCCTCGTCGACAAGTACGGGCAGATCTTCGAGGGCCGCAACGGTGGCATCGACCGGGCTGTGATCGGCGCGCACGCGGTGGGCTTCAACGCCGGCTCGGTGGGCATCGCAGTGATCGGCAGCTATGGCAAGGCGGGGATCAGCAGCGCGGCGCAGGAGGCGATCAAGCGGTTGCTCGGCTGGCGCCTCGATGTCGCCCATGTCGATCCGCTCTCGACGCTCAGCTGGTCGTCCGGCGGCAACCCGCGCTTTCCGAGGGGCATCCCGGTGTTCCTGCGGGCGGTCAGCGGGCACCGCGACACGGGCTTCACGGACTGTCCCGGTGACGCCCTCTACCGCAGCCTGGACGGCCTGTCTGCGAGCGTCTCCGCAACCGGCCTGCCAAAGATCTACGCGCCTGGCGTAGACGGCGCGCTGGGTGGTCCGGTGCGCTTCACGGCGAGGCTCTCCGGCTACGGCAAGTGGCGCATCACGCTCTCCGATGCGGCGGGCAAGGTCGTTGCGCGAGCCGGCGGCGCCGGGATCGACGTCGACTGGACCTGGGATGCCAGCAAGCTGCCGCTGACTTCCACCTACCGGTGGCTGCTCGAGAGCGGCTCCGCGCTGCCCGCGATCGGCACGGTAGGCAAGAAGCCGACGCCGCTCCCGCCGCCGCCTGGCACCTCGACCGGCACGCCCGGCGGCGCGTCGACCACCCCTGGTGGCTTCCTCAGCGGGCTCACGCTCTCGACGGCGACCCTCACGCCCAACGGCGACGGAGCGAATGACAGCGCGACGGTGTCGTACACGCTGACCGTGGCGGCCTTCGTCAGCGCCTTCGTGCTCGACCAGTCCGGCACCGTTGTCGCCCAGACGCTGTTCACCGACCAGAAGCAGTCGGCTCGCCCGCTCGCCTTCACCTGGGATCCTTCCGCGCTCGCCGACGGGCGCTACCGCTTCGTCGTCTCGGCGCGGCTCGCGACGGGTGAGCAGTCGACGGCCGGGCTCGACGTGCTCGTCGTGCGCACGCTCGCGCTGCTCACGGTGACCCCCGCGGTGATCTCGCCGAACGGCGACGGTGTCCAGGACGCGACCACGATCAGCTTCACTCTGGCGAAGCCCGGGCTCGTGACGCTGCGCCTGCTCGCCGCCGACGGCTCGACGCAGGCGCAGCCGTTCAGCGGGCAGCTCCCGTCCGGGCCGCAGCAGGTGACGTGGGATGGCAACGGCCCCGCCGGCCGCCTCCCGGACGGCACCTACGTCGCGCAGATCACCGCCGATGACGGCAGCGGCCCGATCGTCCAGCAGGCGCAGGTCGTCGTCGACAGCGTCGCGCCGACCCTGTCGCTCGTCTCGGGCGCGCAGCTGCGCTTCAACCTCACCGAGTCCGCCGCGGTCACGGTGATCGTGGACGGGAAGCAGACGACGCAGGTCGCAGGGCCCGGCGACTTTCAGCTGCCGCTACCCACGGTGCCGCCCACGCAGGTGAGCGCCGTTGCAGTGGATGCGGCGGGCAACTCCTCGTCCACTCTCTCCTGGCCCTAAGCCTGGCTCAGTCGGGAGGCGCGCCGGGGTTGCCGCGGTGCGGGCTGCGGGGAGGCTTTCTGACGCTGCGAGTAGACTTCTCCCCATGCCGCCGAGCCCCGGAATCCGCGCGTGAACGCGCCGTTCGGTCGTGAGACGATCGAGCAGATCATTCCGCACCGTGATCCGTTCCTCTTCCTCGACGAGGTGCTGGAGCTGGTGCCGGGCGAGCGCGTCGTGGCGCGGCTCGCCGTGCGCGAGGAGATGTGGTTCTTCCCCGGGCACTTTCCCGGGCGGCCGATCATGCCCGGCGTGATCATGGTCGAGGCGCTCGCGCAGGCCGGCGCCGTCGCCGCCCTCACGGTCGAGGCGAACAGGGGCAAGCTGGCGCTGTTTGCCGGCATCGACGACGTGCGCTTCAAGCGCCTCGTCAGCCCCGGCGACGACCTGTTGCTGGAGTGCACGCTCGAGGCCGTGCGCGGCCCGATCGGTCGCGGCAAGGCCCGGGCCACGGTCAACGGCGAGCTGGCCCTGCGCGGAACCCTGACCTTCGCCCTGACCGACCAGTGATCGGCGAGGTTCTTCCCGGCTCGGCCCGCGTCGCCATCACCGGCATCGGCGCCAAGGCGCCCGACCGCGTCGTCACGAACCACGACCTCGCCGAGCTGGTCGAGACGAACGACGAGTGGGTCGTCGAGCGCACGGGCATCCGCGAGCGCCGCTTCGCCGCCGAAGGCGAGGCGCTCAGCGACTACGCCATTCCCGCGGCGCGCATCGCGCTCGCCCAGGCGGGCCTCGAAGGCTCCGACATCGATCTGATCATCGTCTGCACGCTGACGCCCGACATGGTGTTCCCGTGCACGGCGGCCCTCGTCGGCGATGCCATCGGCGCCAAGAACGCCGCCGCCTACGACCTCTCGGCAGGGTGCACCGGCTTCGTCTACGGCATCGCCCAGGCCTACGGGATGATCGCCTCGGGCCTGGCGAGCCGCGCCCTCGTCATCGGCGGCGACCTGCTCTCGAAGATCCTCGACATGCACGACCGCGGCACCGTCGTCCTCTTCGGCGACGGCTGCGGTGCCGTGGTGCTGGAGAAGGTCGCCAAGGGCGGCTTCCTCGGCTTCGAACTCGGCGCCGACGGTGCAGGCGGCAAGGACCTCTTCATGCCGGGCGGCGGCTCGCGCATCCCGGCCACGCACGCGTCGGTCGATCGCGGCGACCACCTGATCCACATGAACGGCCGCGAGGTGTTCAAGTTCGCCACGCGCATCCTGGTCGCGTCGGCCGAGCACACGCTGGCCAGGTGCGGCGTCACC
>Ga0114970_10001979_pt1 | contig 15335 bp, 13 predicted proteins | sample M_140205_XF_Meta_FD_87030 | JGI IMG/M metagenome (GOLD analysis project Ga0114970, IMG submission 87030) | Freshwater microbial communities from Lake Montjoie, Canada to study carbon cycling - M_140205_XF_MetaG | ecosystem: Environmental > Aquatic > Freshwater > Lake | place: Lake Montjoie... | reverse complement strand
CTGATCGGACGCTCGCTCAGGGCCGTGTTTGACCTCAAGCTGCTCGGCGAGCGCACCATCCAGCTTGACTGCGACGTGCTACAGGCCGACGGCGGAACGCGAACTGCCGCCATCACCGGGGCCTATGTAGCAGCCCATGACGCGGTCAGCCACCTGATGGCGCAGGGCAAGCTCGGCAGTTCGCCGATCGTCGCTTCGGTGGCCGCGATCTCTGTGGGCATCGTTCAGGGCGTGCCGCTGCTGGACCTCGAGTACACCGAAGACTCGGCGTGCGACACCGACATGAACATCGTGATGACCGGCGTCGGCCACTTCGTGGAGGTGCAGGGAACCGCAGAAGGCGCCGCCTTCTCGCGTGGCGAAATGGAGTCGCTGCTCGCGCTGGCTGAAAAAGGCATCGGTGAGCTGATGGCGATTCAGCGCCAGAGCCTCGGACTCTGAAAGGGCGACGCACCATGGCGCAAGCTGCGCGGGTGATGCCCACGATGGTTCTGGCCTCCAACAACCGCGGCAAGCTCGAGGAGTTGCAGGTTCTGTTCGCGCCGCTGGGTTTTAAGCTGGTGCGCCAGGCCGAACTCGGCATAGCCGAAGCACAGGAACCGTACCGCACCTTTGTGGAAAACGCGCTGGCCAAGGCGCGCCACGCAGCGCAGCACAGTGGACTGCCCGCGCTGGCCGACGACGCCGGCCTGTGCGTCGATGCCTTTGGCGGTCTGCCCGGCGTCGACACGGCCTTCTACGCCACCCGTTTCGGCTACGCCAAGGGCGACGACAACAATGTGCGCGCGCTGCTTGAGCAGATGCAGGGTGTGGACAACCGGCGCGCGGCGATGGTCTCCACGCTCGTCGCGCTGCGCAGCGCAGACGACCCCGAGCCGCTGATCGCAGTGGGCCGCGTAGTCGGCGAAATAGTGCGCGAACCCGCCGGAACCAACGGCTTTGGCTTTGACCCGGTGATGTGGTTGCCCGAGTTCGGCCAGACCTTCGCACAGCTGCCGGTGGCGCAAAAAAATGCCAGTAGCCACCGGGGTCGGGCGGCGCGGCTGATGGTCGCGCTGATGCGCGAGCGTTGGGACTGAGCCGTGGCGGCGCAGGATATCGCCCACTACCTGCGGCCGGGCAGTCTGCAGCTGGCAGCGCTGCCACCGCTGTCGTTGTATGTGCACCTGCCTTGGTGCATCCGGAAATGCCCCTATTGCGATTTCAACTCGCACGAAATCGCAAGCGGCGCATTGCCCGAAAGCCGCTACCTTGACGCGCTGCTGGCCGACTTGGAGGCGTCGCTGGCGCTGGTGTGGGGGCGCAGCGTGCACAGCGTCTTTATCGGCGGCGGAACTCCCAGCCTTTTTTCGGCGCAGGCTATTGACCGTCTGCTTGCCGACATCCGCGCGCGGTTGCGGCTCACGCCCGACTGCGAGATCACGCTCGAGGCCAACCCCGGCACCTTCGAGCGCGACCGCTTCAAGGCCTTTCGCAGCGCCGGCGTCACCCGGCTGTCGGTGGGGGTTCAGAGCTTTAACGACGCGCACCTCAAGGCACTGGGTCGGGTCCACGACCGCGCGCAGGCGCTCGCCGCCGTGCAGGAGGCAGCGCAGGCTTTTGATACTTTCAACCTCGACATCATGTACGCGCTGCCGGGCCAAAGCCTGGCGGAGCTGCGCCAGGATATGGATACGGCGCTGGGGCTGCAAAGCCCGCATATATCGATCTACCACCTCACGATCGAGCCCAACACCTATTTCGCCAAGTTCCCGCCACGCCTGCCCGATGACGACAGCGCCAGCGACATGCTCGACCTTGTCACCGAGATGACGCAGTCCGCCGGGCTTGCCCGCTACGAGGTGTCGGCGTATGCCCGGGCAGGCCACCGTTGCTGGCACAACCTGAACTACTGGCAGTTCGGCGACTATCTCGGCATCGGAGCCGGCGCGCACAGCAAACTCAGCTTCGCGCACCGGGTAGTGCGCCAGGTCAGGCACCGCGACCCGCGGCTGTACATGGCCAAGGCGATGGCGCAGGACTGCGTCGCCAGCAGCCAGGAGGTGACGCGCGCCGAACTGCCTTTCGAATTCATGCTCAACGCATTGCGCCTGAAGGACGGTTTCGAGTTGTCGTACTACGCCGACCGCACCGGTATGTCGATGGGTGCCATCGAAAAGGCACTGGCGCAGGCCGAGGCCAAGGGGCTCATCGGGCGCGACCTGGGCCGCGTATGGCCCACGGTGCGCGGATTTGATTTTCTCAACGACCTGCAGTCTCTGTTCTTGCCCGAGGCGGCCCCGGCAAAGACCGGCTGAAGGTCGCAGGCAAGGGCGGCGCCAATGCTCAGTGCCGCGCCGGCGCCGGACGCATCAGCGTGCTCTTGCCGAACAGGCTGCCGATCAGGTCCACCGCAAGTGCTGCGGTCTGGTTGCGCACGTCCAGCGCCGGATTGAGCTCGACGATGTCGAGCGATGCTAGCCGCCCGGTGTCGGCGATCATCTCCATGCACAACTGCGCTTCGCGGTAGGTCGGCCCGCCGCGCACGGGGGTGCCAACGCCCGGTGCAATGTCCGGGTCCAGAAAGTCCAGGTCCAGGCTGACATGCAGGTGCGTGCCCTTGTCAACCAACTCCAGCGCGCGTTCCATCGTGTGGCGCATTCCCATCTCGTCGATGTAGCGCATGTCGAATACCTCGATGCCGATGTCGTGCACCAGTCGTTTTTCGCCAGCGTCGACGCTGCGGATGCCGATCTGGCGGATGTCTGCTGGCTGTAGCGCGGGCACATGGCCACCGACCTCGATCAGCGCGCGCGGCCCCTGTCCGCACAGGCAGGCCACCGGCATGCCGTGGGTGTTGCCGCTCGGTGTCAGTGTCGCCGTGTTGAAGTCGGCGTGCGCGTCCAACCACAGCACGCGCAGTGGCCGGCCCTGTTCGCGGCATCGGCGTGCGACCGCGCTGATCGATCCTATGGCCAGGCAGTGGTCGCCGCCGAGCATGATCGGCAACCGTCCTGCCAGCAGCTGCGCGTAGACCGCATCGTGCAGCAGTCGATTCCAATGCGCGACTTCGTTCAGGTGGCGAATGCCGCCGATCGGATCCTGCCAGGGGTTGGGCGGACCGGCCAGGTTGCCGCTGTCCAGCACATCGACGCCGCATTGCGCCAGCGCCTGCGCGATCCCCGCCACCCGCAGCGCTTCGGGCCCCATGCGCGCACCAAGTGTTCCCGCGCCGATGTCGGTTGGCGCGCCTATCAGGCTGGCAGTCAACTGCCTCGGTGCTTGCGGATGGGCCATATCCCCTCAGCTGGAGCCCGATGCGTTGTACGGGCTGGGGACGTTTGGATGGCGAAGCTCTTGTTTGGGTCGGCTGGGGTGCTGCTCACCGAGCCCACTATAGCGGGTGCGCCGACCCGATACAGGAACCGCACCGCGCCGTGCTGTGCCAGCGCAGACTGAAAGGACGCGATGGCGCTGTGGGCTGCGCTCCTGGCGGGCGGACTTGGCTTGCAAGCGCCTTGTGCAAAGGCCCCGCAGCACGCTGCAGGCCAGTCCGCCGCCAGATATCAGGTTAGTCGTTTCCGCTGGCGCTGGCGCCTTCTCCGGGGTCGTGCTCAGGCTGGGTGGATCTGTATGAGTCGGATGCTGCGCCGGCGCTGCCAGGGGCACTGGCGCATCCGGTCAAGAGAATGAGCAGCAGCGCTGCCGCGAGCCAGAAGGGACGAATGACATATTGGGGCATGAAGGCACTCCTTGAAGGTTAAACGGGCAGGGAAATCCAGCCGCCGGACCCGCAATGTCAACGCACTTGCCCGCGCGCGCATTGAGCGAGCAAGGCCAGAACTGCTCTTGGCGTCCCTCCTCGACCCAACCGGCGCGCAAAGTGGTATGTATTATTTCCTACAATGGTCTGCTGGCTTAGACCATCCATGCCGGAAAATTCGGTGCTCATAATAAAAGGGTGGGCGGGGAAAATAGGCATTGAATTAACACTTGGTGCTTGATTTCGGGGTCGGCGCTGACCCTTTGCCTACCCTGGAAAATACCGCCAGCGAGCGATTGTTGTAGGTCGAAAATCTTGGTCGCTGCCTCAAGAACTTCGATTTTCCTGACCAAAATCCTGACGATGTAACGGTATCGGCAGGCTGAAATTTCAAAAAAAGGAAACCATTCCATGAACGGAAAATTTTTACGCATTTTGGCGGCGGCGCTGGGTACTGGCTTGCTGGCGGGCGCTCCAGTGGGTGCCGAGACGCTTCGGTTGCTTACCTGGGGCGGCTACGCCTCCGATGAGATCGTCAAGCGGTTTGAGGCCAAGTACCCCGGCAACAAGGTCGAGGTGACGCTTTCGAATAACGAGGAGATCATTGCCAAGTTGCGTGCCACCGGTGGAGCCGGCTTCGACCTCGCGCAGCCGGGATTCAACCGTATCGGTGCAGCGCAGAAAGAATTCGACATCTACAAGCCAATGGACCTGTCGAAGATCGAGACCGACAAGATCGATCCGATCTTCCTCAACCGGGTGAAGTCGGCGACGACCATCGACGGTCAAAGTTATTCCGTGCCGCACCTTTGGGGCAGCTCCGGCCTGATGGTCGATAAGACCAAGGCCGGCGAGGCAAAGAGCTTTCTCGATATCTGTAACCCCAAGTACAAGGGCCGCGCGTCGATGCGACTCGCGCGTACGATTCTGATCGGCACTGCTTTCGCTATGGGGGACGATCCCTACGCCGCGTTCTCCGACCCGAAGAAATACCAGCAGATCATGGACAAGGTGGCGGTGAAACTGATCGAGTGCAAGGAAAATGTCAAGGCGTACTGGAAGGGGGGTGATGACCTCGCCAACATGATGCTCTCCGGAGAGATCGTGATCGCCGAGACGTGGGACTCGACAGCTTACAAAATGTATGCCCAGAACCCGAACATTGTGTATGTGCCCCCCACCAGTGGCGCGGTCGGTTGGATCGACTCGTTCGCACTGCCAAAGCGCGGGCGCGCCGACGATCTCGCCTACAAATGGATCAACTTCGTGATGCAACCGGAGATCGTGACAATGATGTCCGCCAACACCGGCGCAATTGCCGCTGTGAAGGGCGGTATGGATTTACTGCCTCCCGACAAAAAGGCGGCGGTCAAGGCGGCCTTCAAAACCGATGCCGACGTGGCAAACATTAAGTTCGCTGCCCCGCTTCAGCCAGGTATTGAGGAGATTGAGGGCAAGACTATTGAGAGAATCAAAGCGGCTGCCTCCAAATAGTATGAGCACCGCTTTGGCGGTATGGTGCTGGAGAACCCTCGCGCCTAGGAGCGTGCGATGATGGCCGACCTTGAGTGCGAGGCCGTTTCCAAGAGCTTCGGGAATCTGTTGGCTGTCGAGCGCGTCTCGTTCGAAGTTCCGACAGGGTCTTTTTTCTCGATTCTTGGCCCCTCGGGCTGCGGCAAAACCACGCTCATGCGCATGATCGCCGGTTTTGAGGAACCCTCGGAAGGCGACATTCGCATTAAGGGTTGCTCGGTCATCGGCACCCCGGCGAACAAGCGCAACGTCAAGATGGTGTTTCAGCACCTTGCGCTGTTCCCGATGATGAACGTTGCTCAAAATATCGCTTATGGGTTGCAGTGCCGGGGCGCATCCAAGGTCGAGGTCGACCGGCGTGTCGGTGAGGTTCTTGAGCGCATCGGACTGCCCGGCGTCGGGCACAAGCAGATCGACCAGTTGTCGGGAGGGCAAAAGCAGCGCATCGCAATCGCGCGCTGCATGGTGCTAGACCCTGACGTGCTGCTGCTCGACGAACCCTTGGGTGCTCTCGACCTCAAACTACGCGAACGGATGAAGATCGAGTTAAAGTTGTTGCAGCATCAGTTCAACACGACCTTCGTCTACATCACGCACGACCAATCAGAGGCGCTGGTGATGTCGGACCGGGTAGCAGTGATGAACGCCGGGCGCTTTGAGCAGATCGGCACCCCGGAGGAGCTGTACCACACACCAGCCTCCTCTTTTGTCGCCGGCTTCGTTGGCGACACCAACCGGTGGAGCGCCCGGGTGACGATGTCGAATGACGGCAACGTCTCGGCGTTGGGGACCACAGGCGCCACTTTCTTCGGCCGCAGCGGCGGCGCTGCGGCGCTGGCGCCTGGGGCTGCCGTGACGGTATTCGTGCGGCCCGAATCGATCGCTGCGTTGCGGCGCACCGGTGCATCGGCCACGGCGGAGGAAGGGCGAAACCGGATGGAAGGTATCGTCGATGGACGCCTGTTCAACGGCGCCAATAGCCGGGTCCTGGTGCGTATCGCCGGCGACCAACTGATCGAGGTCGACACGCCGCAGTCCGACACCAGTGCCAGCCTCGCGCCTGGGGAGGCGGTGGAGCTCACATGGTCGCGCGAGCAGACGATGTGTTTCCGAACGCCGGAGTAACGCCGAGATGCCGTCCAGGGACGCCCGCCGGCTTTCGCTGATTCTGCTGCTCACGCCGCTGGTGCTATGGTTGGCGCTGCTAATCATCTTGCCGCACATCGGAATGGGGGCGCTGTCGCTGCGTGAGAGAGTATCGCCGCGCGTCTACACCTACGGGATCGGCCACTACGTCGCGTTCGCGATGGAACCAATCTACTGGAACACGCTCATGCGCACCGCCGTCATGTCGCTGCTGGTGACGGGGCTTACGCTGGTGATTGGCTTTCCCATTGCCTACTACATAGCGAAGGTGGCACGTCGGCGATCAAAGGCTGCCCTATTCCTCCTGTGCCTGGTGCCGCTTTGGGTGAGCGATCTTGTGCGGGCTTTTGGCTGGATCGTCTTGTTGCGCGAGACGGGCCTGGTCTCCACGTTTATGCAGAGCGTCGGCCTTATCAGTGGCCCGGTCGAGTTGCTCTACAGTGATGTGACCGTGGTGATCGGGATGATCTACACCGTGGTGCTGTTTATGATCGTGCCACTCGTATCGACGCTCGAAGGCATGGACAACAGCCTCATCGAGGCCGGCTATAACCTGGGCGGCAGCCGCTGGATGGTATTACGCCGAATCGTCATTCCCTATGCGATGCCCGGCATCGTCGCTGGCTGCATCATCGTGTTTATGCTGTGCGCCGGCAGTTACCTGACGCCGGTGCTACTGGGGGGCAAGAACAGCATGTGGTTCACCGAGCAAATTTACGACCAGTTCATCACCCGGTCCAACTGGGAGTCGGGGTCGGCGTTCGGCATCCTGCTTCTCGCGTTCACCTCGCTGGTCGTATGGATGGGCCTTCGCCTGTCCGGTCAGAAACTCGCCACCACCGTGGCGCGATAGGGCCGATATGAACGTCGCAGCGCCCCAGACGCCGTTCCTGCGCGCGGTGTATCACGTGTATGTCGCGCTATTCTTCGCCTACCTCGCCACCCCCTTGGTGGCGGCTAGCGTGTTCGCGTTCCACAACTCTGAGTTCGCGGGATTTCCCTGGATGGGGTTCACCCTGGACTGGTTCGTCGGTACCAAGGAGCCCAAGCTTGGACTGTTTCAGGACCGCCGACTGCTGCAGGGGCTGTCAAATTCGCTTTTTGTCGCGGTCATCGTCGCCACGGTTTCCGTGTTCGTCGGCACGACCAATGCCTTCTTGTTTGAGCGCCGCAACTTCCCCGGAAAAGCCTTCCTGTCCGTCCTGATGGTGGTCCCGCTGGTGATTCCGGGCGTGATCCTCGGCATCTCGATTCTGGTCCTCGCCAGCAGCATCGCCAACCCGCTCGAGGACCTGCTTAACCGCGACCTGCCGCTGCTGCGCCCGGGCCTGTTCCTGGTGGTGCTCGGGCAATTCTCGTTCCTGACCACCATCACGACCCTGGTGATTTCCGCCCGCTTGCGCAAGTTTGACATAGCGCTGGAGGAAGCGGCACTCAATCTGGGTGCGGGCCGTGCGCGCGTGCTGGCCACTGTCACGCTGCCTTTCCTGCGCCCGGCCCTGATCGCCGCGTACCTGGTCGCATTCCTGATGTCGTTTGAGAATTTCAATACGACCCTGATGTTGGTGGGTTCTGACTCGCCACTGACCGTCACGATGTACGACCGGATGGTGAAGGGCGGATCGACCCCTGTGCTCAATGCGATCTCACTGTTTTTGATCATCGGTTCGGGCACGCTGGCGCTGCTAAGCGTCCTGATTCAGCGCGAACGAACTCCTAGCGACGGAGACCGGAATTAATGCGACACGCTCCAAGCAAGGGTCGTTGACGCATGGACCCAATCAAAGCCTCAGGCGACGCATGAGAACCTTTCACCTCGCCGTCGACGGCCTTCCCCAACCCGCGGCGGGTGCGGCCGATCCGCCGCGCTGGGCTGCAGGCATGCTTCGGGCGGCGCTGATGCGGGCCGGACATGTGTGCGTTGACGAAGCCAGCGCGCAGGTGGTGGTGCGCGTTCAAATGGGCAACTGTGCCACTGCCACCGTATGGGCCCGGCGGACGCGACGCGAACTGCCGACGGCGCCCGATGGATTTCTTCTCGCGCCGCTAGCGTTGCGGGGCAAGCGAGAATTGCTCGCCTGGGGGGTGGGGGCGCGCGGCCTTGTGTATGCGCTGTTGGAACTGGCCGATCGCGCCGACCACTGCGCCGCGGGCGAGGATCCACTTTCACTGGGCGAGCCATTGTTGCTGTCACCGGCCGAGGGTCTGCGCAGTGTGTCGCGGTGTATTTCTAGCGAAGTCGAAGACCGGGGGTGGCTGCACGACCGCGAGGGCTGGCGACGCTATTTGGACATGCTCGCCACGAACCGATTTAATCGTGTCGCACTGACATTCGGGATGACCTACAACCACCCGTTCGACGACGAGTTCCTGTCCGACGTTTACTGCCATTTTGCGTATCCGTTTTTGGTGGCTCCGGCGGGCTATGACGTGCATGCCTCGGGGCTTGCAGACAGCGAACGTGACGACAATCTGGAGTTGCTGCGTTTCGTCGGACAGGAGGCGGCGCGCCGCGGACTGGATTTCCAGTTGGCGGTATGGACACACGGCGGTGACTTCGGCGCACCAGGGCGGACCAACTACACGATCACCGGCATCACGCCGGAAAACCATGCGGCCTATTGCCGCGACGCGTTGTGCGCCATCCTACGGGCCGTTCCGCAGATTACAGGTGTGACGCTGCGCGTCCACATTGAGAGCGGTATCCCGGAAGGCTCCCATGATTTCTGGCGCACCGTATTCGACGGCGTGGCCCGTGCCGGGCGCCCGATCGGAATCGACCTGCACGCAAAAGGTGTCGACCCGCAACTGATTGACATCGCGATCGCTACTGGCATGCCGGTCAATCTGTCCGTCAAGTACCTCGCCGAGCATCTGGGTCTGCCTTACCACCAGGCATCGATTCGGCAGATCGAAATGCCGCCGCCACAGCCGATTGAGCGTAAGTGGGGATTCAGCGAAGGAAGCCGTCGGTTCGTCCGCTACAGCTATGGCGATTTGCTCACTGAGAACCGCCGTTACAGCGTGTCATTCCGGATCTGGCCGGGCACGCAGCGGGTGCTGCTGTGGGGCGATCCGGTTTTCGCGGCCGCTTACGGGATGCAGGCGGCGTTCTGCGGCGCAGGCGGCGTCGAACTCTGCGAGCCACTGTCCTACAAGGGCCGCATGGGCAGCAGTGTTCCGGGAGGGCGCCACAACTACCTGCAAACAGCGCTGGTGCAAAAGCACGATTGGCTGAAGTACGACTACCAGTATCGCGTTTGGGGACAATGCGGCCACGATGCGGCGGCTCCGCGCGACGGATGGATGCGCTTCTTGCGCCGGCACTGCGGTGCGGCGGCAGAACCCTGCGCGAGCGCGCTCGCGCAGGCCAGCCGCGTGCTGCCGCTCGTCACGCTGGCGCATGGACCATCGGCGTCGAATCACAGCTACTGGCCGGAGATTTACGACAACCTCTCGATCGTGTACAGCGGGGGCCGCTGGCCTTATGGCCACGACATGACGGGGCCGGCGCGCTTCGGCACGACGCCAAGCTTCGATCCGCAACTCTTTGCCAACCCTGCTGAGTTCGCCGCCGAACTCCTCGCCGGCACGCGTTCGCGCCGCTTTACGCCACTCGACGTCGCGTCCTGGCTTGAGGGTATGGCGGCCGTCGCAACCGCTGCGCTCGACGAGGCTCGGGGCAGTGCCGACACGAGCCGACCGGAGGTGCGGCGCATCACCACCGACACGGCAATACTCGCAGCGATTGCCCGTTTCTTCGCTGCCAAGTTCCGCTCCGCTTGCGACTGGGAGCTCTACCTCCTTTGTCACGAGCCGCGATTTCGCGAACGGGCGGCGGTGGCCTATCGGCAAGCGGCCGACGCCTGGCGCGTGGCCGTGCGGGAGTCCGACGGCATCTACCAGGACGACATCTCCTATGGCCCGCACCAATGGCTGCGCGGAAGTTGGAAAACGCGGCTTCCGGCCATTCTGCGCGACGTGGCGGACATGCAGTCGTGGAGTTCGCACTACACGGTGCTGCCATCGGTCGACCCACAGGCCATAGCGCGTGCGCACAATGCACTGGAGCACTGGATGCCCGTCGCCTCGCGCGCAGTCGATTGCGAGGCGCCACCCTCGTTCGTGCCGGGAAAGGCAGTGCGTATCGTTTTTCGCGGTGACGGGACGATCGGTCAAGGCGTGACGCTGCACTATCGCCATGTCAACCAGGCACAAGCCTGGCATAGCGTCGTGATGAAGCGCACGAACGGCGCTTTTACGGCCACTATTCCGGCAGCATATAGCCGCTCTGACTTTGCCCTGATGTACTACTTCTCGTGGCTTGAGGGTGACCGCGTCGTGATGGCACCTGGCTTATCCGAGGATCTTAGTAGCCAGCCCTACATGGTCATTCGGCAGAGCCAGAGGTCGATGCCGATAGCACGAGGATCGGACAATATTTCGCCCAGCATCGCAGAATCGTGACGCTTTATTCTCCCGCGATCTGCTGAACGATTCGCCGGTTCGGATGGTCCAGTGGGCGTTGCACGCTGCGCCGATGATCAGACCTACGTCGGGCTGCCTTTCCTCCGACACACTGCTATCCAATTCCCCGCGATTCACACTTAACAACCGCCCCGTTTACACAAGATTCGGGACGCCCTCGCGCCTGGAAGGCCGTGAATAGCTACCGATCGAAAGCCATAGGGTCGTTCGAAAAGGGGTGCCGAGAAGGCTCAATCGCTGTCCAAGGTCGATCTGATGTCTGCTGTGATTCGTCGTTCGCTGAATTTCCAGGTTTCCTCGATCTTTCGGAACCGATCTATGTAACTGCCGGCAACCAAGGCCAACTGCCCATTGTTCTTGACGTTGAGCGTCACCAGGTAGGAGGTCGACACAGCGACCAAACGTGATTCTGCAAGCCGCACCGTGACGTTGGTGACGAAGTGAAAGCCGAATTTGCGTTTGGCCACAAAGTCAATATAGTTCCGACGGATTTCATCGATGCCATGATGTGTACCACTCGCATTGCTGATCACCGCATCATCCGTGAACAGGGCAAGCACTCGGTCGATGTTGCCCGCGTCATAACAATAGCAATACTCGTTCAAGACCTCGTGGATCGACTTCTCGTCAGGCGACTGCACGCCCGACATGTCCGGCCGCAGCGCGGAGATTGTCAGATAGGGTGCCCACAGGTCCTTCTCGAAGACATTGAAAGTCTCGACCGATGTTGGCTGTTTCATGGTATGTGGTTCCTGTCGATGTTCACAATGTTGTACCGGTGGCCACGCGATGTCACGAAGAATGGTTGGCCGATGAAGGCGAGCTGGCCCGGCTCGCTGCTAGATAGTAGCCATGATCGATGTGCCTCCGCAAACGTAAAGAATCTGGCCTGTGATGTAGCGAGTTTCTTCCCGCAAGAAGAAACTCACCGCCGAGGCGATGTCGGCCGTCTCACCGATATGGCCGATTGGAATGCTGCGTTCGAGTTCGACGCGCCTATCGGTGCCGGGCGGAAACGTCTTCGCCAGAAGTTCGGTATTGATGACTCCAGGGCCCACTGCGTTGACCGTGATGCCGTGCGATGCGAGTTCGAGTCCCCAGGAGCGCGTCAGTCCGTTTACCGCCGCCTTAGTCGCAGCGTACAAGCTCATGTTGGAGCGTCCCAGTGCCGACCGGCTTGAGATGTTGACGACGCGACCGAATCTTTCGGCCTTCATGCCAACGAGCAAGGCCTTCGTGACCTCGACGGTGCAAGCCACATTGAGGTCGAGCATCGTTGAAAGTTCGGTCATGGTCGAATGCTCGATCGATGCGGGCAGCGCAGTGCCGACGTTGTTGACGACCCGCGTGATGTGGCGCGACCGGCACGCCGACTCGAGTGCGCGTCGGGTCGACTGGGCGTCTGACAGGTCGACTTCGACGAATTCGACTGACTTCGCGCCAGCAGGAGCAATCCTGTCGAGCACGATCACGCTGTATCCATCTGCCAGGCAGCGTTGCACGATGCCCGCTCCGATTCCGCTGCTTCCGCCGGTTATCAATACATGGTTTGTCAACTGCATTCTCCACAAGATCAGGAACTATGTCACCCCTCGCCCGCTGCGACGGGCGACTTCTGAAAATAGGCGGCTTCCAGCAACTCGCGCTGATTCCGGAGATCCGCAGCCTTGCCCTCCAGCACCACTCTGCCCCGGTTCAGCACCAAGGCACGGTCGGAGATGCTGAGCGCCAGGTCGACGTGTTGCTCGACCAGGACGATGGCGATGCCCTCGCGGATCGCCATTTCACGGATAGCTGGGAGGATCTCCTGCACGATCAGGGGCGCAAGTCCGAGGCTCATCTCGTCGATCAGCAATACCTTGGGCTCGGCGAGCAATGCAGAGGCGATGGCGAGCATCTGCTGTTCGCCGCCCGAAAGCAGACCGACCTGGCGGTTTTGCAGGCGCTCGAGCGCCGGAAAGCGCTGGAAAAGAAAGGATTCCCGGTCAGGATGGGGACGCCTGCGTGTGAGCCGCAGATGGTCGCGCACAGAGAGGCCGAAGAAGATGCCGCGGTCATCGGGTATGAACCGCACGCCGCGGCGCGCCAACTGGTCGGCCCGCTGGGCGCGCACCGGCTCGCCAAGGGCCGTGACAGACCCTTTCATCAGCGGGATCAAGCCCATCAACGCGAGCAACGTGGTGGTTTTGCCGGCGCCGTTGGGCCCGAGCAAGGTGACGACCTCTCCTTGTGCCACTTGCAACGTAAGGCCGCTCACCGCAGTGATGCCGTTGTATCCCGCCTCGATGTCGTTTACTTCGAGCACGACCTGCCCTGGCGCCTTACCCATGGACAGCCTCCATTGGCGTTCCGAGATACGCACGGATCACGGCGGGGTTGTGCCTGACTTCTTCAGCGGTGCCGGTGGCGATGATCACGCCGAACTCGAGCACGTAAACCAGGTCACAGATGCCAAGCACCAGAGACATGTCGTGATCGATCAGCAAGGCCCCCGGGCCATTGGTCACGATCTGGCGCAGCCGGGTCGCGAACTCGAGGCTTTCGCGGCTGTCGAGGCCTGCTGCGGGTTCGTCGAGCAGCAGCAACTTGCAATTGCCAACCAATGCGCGCGCGACGCCGAGCAGCTTCTGCTGGCCTAGCGACAGGTCTCGCGCGAGCGTCTGACTGGATCGAAGCAGGTCGACGACCTCCAACGCCTGCTCCACAGACTGGTCGGGGGCTGTGCGCCGTCTGGCGAACAGGTCGCGCCAGACCGCGCCTGGCCCTCCCCATCGCGCCGCAGTTTCGACGTTCTGTGTCACGGTCAGGTTGCCGAAAAGTTCACCCGATTGCCAGGTTCGGGACAGGCCAGCCCGGCGACGTTCGTGAGGCGGCATGCCGTCGAGCGACATCGCGCCAAGCGAGACCGAACCAGAGTATTCGGCAAAGCCTGTCACCGCGTCAACGAATGTCGTCTTTCCCGCACCGTTGGGGCCGATCAAGCCCACGATCTTGCCGGGTGGTACGGACAAGCTGATACCCGCGTTGGCAACAACGCCTCCGTAGCGAACGCTCAGTTTGCGAGTTTGGAGGCTCAGGCCTTGGCTATCGGGCATGGGCTCCCCCGCTCTGTGTATTCGGCGCTGGCGCCAAAGCATTGGACGAAACAGCGCGCCCGAGGCGCCGACGCACCCACTCTATCTGCCGACGTGTCTCGCCCGCTATCCCTTGCGGGTTGAAGATGGCCGTTACGATTAGCAGGATGCCCGATGCCAACGCGTAGTAGTCTTCGATCTGAAGTATCTTGTTTGTGTACACGTAGATGATGCCCAGAGGTGCGATGAAGCCGGCAACCGCTGCGCCCCCGAAAGAGGTGATACCGCCGAGATAGGCCACCGACAGGATCTGCAGGCCAACAAATACCGTGAACGAGGCCGAGGACAGTTGCCCCGCGCTGTAACCCATCAGGCATCCGGCGATGCCTGCGATGAAGGCCGACAAGCCGAACCCGATGAGCTTGGTGCGTCGTGGATCGATGCCGACGGAGGCCGCCGCCCTTTCGTTGGCGCGCACTGCAAGGAATGTCCGCCCGGTCTCGCCGGAAGCCAGCCGCACGAATGCCCAGACAACAACAGAGGCGATGGCCAACACAAGAAGCGAGAACTCGATGCGGCTCACATCCGCACCCGAGCGCATGGACAAATCGAACCCGAACAAGCTGGGCGAAGCGATCGGATTGCCCTCTGCGGGTGTAAAGCTCGGGTTGGCAAAAATGAAGCGCTCGATAGCCAGAGCCGCCGCGATCGTGACGATCGCCAGTTCGGCACCGCGAATGCGAAACGCAGGCATCGCGACAAGCAGCCCGAGCAGCCCGGCAACGACCGCACACAGCAATATGGCGAGCGGAAATGGCAAACTCCAGTAGATCGTCATCTTGGACAAAGCGAACCCGGCAGCGCCGGCGAAGGCCGTCTGAGATAGAGAGATCTGACCGAGGTACCCCGTGACCACCACATAGGAAAGTGCCAGCAGCATCATGATGATCGAATAGGTGACGCCGAAGCGGTAAGGCCCGCTGGTGAATGTCAGGAGCGCGATGCAGCCAGCCAACAGGATGGCTGCGGGTACAAGCCGAATGCGCGGAATGTGAACGTCCGGAAGCCGCACCGACTGAAGTGAACCGCGCGAAGGCAGCCGCTTGCTGAACAGCAGCAGGATGACAACAATCACCAGGAACGGCACCACTTGCTCGACGCCTGAGCGCGCCCAGACCGGCCACCACGGCTTGGAAGCCAGCAGGGTTAGCACCGACTGGAAGGCGCCTAGTCCGAGCGAAGCCACGGCAAGGCCACCGATGGACTGCATGCGCGCGAGCAACAGGACGGCCAGGGCCGGCACCACCAGCAGCGTGTAGTTGTCGGGGTTCAGTCCGGTCAGCGTTCCTCCG
>Ga0114970_10001977_pt1 | contig 15338 bp, 7 predicted proteins | sample M_140205_XF_Meta_FD_87030 | JGI IMG/M metagenome (GOLD analysis project Ga0114970, IMG submission 87030) | Freshwater microbial communities from Lake Montjoie, Canada to study carbon cycling - M_140205_XF_MetaG | ecosystem: Environmental > Aquatic > Freshwater > Lake | place: Lake Montjoie... | reverse complement strand
CGCTCCGGTTCCTGTCGATATCACTTGAGAGCTAGCTTTAAGCTCAACGCCATATGCCGCCGTTGTCCCCGCAGCTCCCGTTCCCGTGATGTTGATCGTTCCATTGCTCGACTGAACCGTCCCTTATTGAGTCGAACTCCATACAAATTCGTTGTCGAAGGAGCAACCCCTGTCAACGTAATATTCCCCGCTCCAGTGCTCATCGTTGCTGTGGTGGTCCCCCCGCCGATCAGGATACTGCCAACGGTCGTTCCTCCATAAGCTCCCGCCGTGACACTGATCGCCCCCCCATTCGTGGTAATACTCGATCCATCGCTCATCGTAAACAGTGCATCCCCTGCCGTTCTCTGTCCCGCCTGCGCACCGACATCATTAATCGTTGCGGTGTAACTTCCTCCATTAAGGGTCAACGCAATATTGCTATTGAATGTGATACTTCGACCTGCATTTGTCGTCAGACTCCGATTCAGATATGTCGCTCCGCTGGCATCGACATTATTGACAAAGGTAATATCGGTGTTGGCTTGAAGAGTCACATTTCCGGTTGAAAGCAGAGATAGGAGATCGGTCGAGGTGATATAACTATTTTCTGCCACGTTATCGGTAAATTGATCCAGATCACTAGCCAGAGTCCGATTGGTATAGGCTCCAGGATTTGCATCACTAATTTGTAAATTCTGCGGATCTAGAAGCAAACTTCCGTTGCCCCCTAAATCGACGCTTCCTTGATAAATCAAATTCCCTTTTCCGGAGATCTCCACATTCGAGCCCTTCGCCTCCATCGCTCCATAATATTCTGTCGTTCCATCCGACCATATTACCAGATTCTTCTCCTCACTTTTCGTACCATCGCCATTATTCGCAAAGAGCTTTGCCTCAGAGCTGATCTTCACCTGCTGCGCATTTTCAATCCTGCTATCCTTCCCTTGAAATCCCCCCCCGATATTGAGCGTTCCTGCCTTTTCACCGCCACTGACATCGATCGTTCCCGCGATTCCGATCTGATTGCCTTCAATGACGACCTTTCCCCCCTTTTGATCCCCAGTAGCCGTGATCGTTCCCGTGTTCCTGACCTTTCCCTTTGGAGCCTTGAGATAAACCTCTCCGCCAATTCGCTCCACCTGCGTTGCTTGAATAAAACCCCCATTATTAATCGCTATACTTGAAAGGGATCCTGCTGCCTTCAGCTCCGTTCGAATCGCAGAGATATACCCTTGTTGTTCAATCGCTGTTCCAGAAGGGAGAGTTCCGGCTTTGACAAAGATTCGCTCCGATCCTACCGGCTTCAATAAAATCTCGCTCCCCGAGGCAAGACCGACTGTTCCATTCTCCGCCCGAATCTCCCCTTGGTTCTCAATCTGACGCGCAATTAACAAAACATCCCCTCCTGAGGCCGTGATCTTTCCTAAGTTCGTGATTTTAGCACTCGAATCCCCCGAAAAATTCAGCTCCCCCCCGGTAAGGAAATTGTCGTTGGAAATATCGAGGGTACTGGCAATGAAGCTATTACATTGAATGTTCGCCCCTGCCCCCATTAAAACCCCGTTCGGATTGATGAGGTAAACATTCCCATTGGCTTGTAACGTCCCGAGAATCGAACTTAGATTTCCACCCGTCACCCGATTCAGGACCGAACTTGAGGCCGAGGGCATAATAAATCGAGTCGTCTCATCCGAGGCGATTGAGAAATCCCGCCAATTAAGAATCAATTTATCAGAACTTTGATTAATCAGCGTCGTTTTTAAAATATCAGTGATTGTTGCCGATCCTGCTGCGACCGAGCCCTCCGTTGGATTAGAATACAAAAAACTTCCCCGCATGAAAAAAAAGAGAAGCAGCAAGAATAAACCGGCTTTTTTTTTGGTGAGGAAGAATTCTTTCATAAAAAAATAGGTGTAAAAAAAATTTACAATTTTTCAGCTCGATTACAAGTATTTTCACTATTGCGTAATAAAACCTTCAATGTATGGTTTTTCAATGGAATTAAAACTCCCATTCACGCAAATTCAAAAGCCTGTTATTTATTTACATAAATTACTTGCTACCCCCTGCATTTTCTCTCGAAACCCTCTGGTTTTCGCCGTTTTATTAATTTTCAACCATTTTTTAATCGCACAAGACCTTTCACGAGTCGCACCGAAGATCCCTGCAGTTCAAGAGCAGGGAGAGATCAAGAACTCGGAGAATCCAAAGGACAACACCTTGACTCAAACCCCCAAGGCTCAAGTATTAATAGAACAGTTTAGGGGATTAGTCCTCTGGAAAAGCTCTTTAGAAATGCAATCGGCCGGGGTTGAGACAGTTCAAGGGCTAAAGAGCGAACTGACGATGAACTATCGAAAGGATCTAGAAATACAGTTGGAACCATTTTGGAACAAGCCGTTGACCGATGAGGGAGTCGCAAAATTAGTTCAAGTTCTTGAGAGCTACTTCTTAAGGAAGGAATCTCAATGGGTTCTGGCTCAGGTAGAGGAACAGAAGATTAAAAACGGCGTTCTTCAAATCGTGATTGTCCCAGGAAAAGTAGGACAGGTTAGAATTACCGGAAATCGATGGTTTAAAACTGAAAAACTTCAGGAACAGTTTGAACTCACTCCGGGAGAGCCACTCAATCAGAAGGAGATGACTCAGACATTAGAAAATTTTAATCAAAACCCCTTTCGTCAAGGAGATCTTTATATGAAGGCGAGCGATATCAAAGGGTGCAGTGATGTAGATTTAAAAATACAGGATCGCTTTCCCGCCCGTTTTTATTCTGGATACGAGAATAATGGAAATAATTTAACAGGAAATGATCGCTGGTTTGCCGGATTCAATTGGGGAGATGCCTTTTGGCAAGGGCATTTGATGAGTTATCAATTCACGACCGATGGCTGGTTTGATCGATTTAAATCCCATACGGGCAGTTACTCGGTCTTCATGCCTTGGGGAGGACAACGGTTTGATCTCGTCGGCGGTTATTCGGAGGCTACAGGAACTGTAGCTGATTTTAATATTCAGGGAAAAAGCTGGCTCGTCGGGGGCCGCTATCGAATTCCTCTTCCGAAATTTAATGAAGTCCGTCAAGAGGTCAGCGTTGGATATGAATTTAAGCAGAGTAATAACAATCTGGAATTTGGTGGAGCCAATGTCTTTAACCATTTCAATGATGTCAGTCAATTTGTTGCCGAATACCAAGGAAGTCTTGCCGATCCCTGGGGCTCCACTCGTTGGAGCGGTAAAGTCTATGGCAGTCCCGGAGGGATGACGGAGAATAGTCTCAATTCCGTTTATCGTGAGTCGCGAGCAAACGCCAAGGCCGATTATCTTTATGCCCAGGTGGAGCTTGAGCGGAGATTTACCCTGCCTTGGGGAGTCAGTTCACGGCATCAGGCTCAAATTCAGTGGGCGAGCGGTAATCTCCTCGGCAGCGAACAGATCGGAGCAGGCGGTCGAGAGAGCGTTCGCGGTTATTCCGAACGAGAGGCCAATGGCGATGAAGGATTATTGATGCAAAACGAGCTCTGGAGCCCTACTGGGAGTCTGGGGGCACTCCTCAAAGATTTTGGAGTTCCTGAAGCCGGGCACTACCAAGATAAGCTTCAAGGACTCCTCTTCTGGGATTACGGGGTTGTTCGCAATCGATTCCTCTTACGAGGGGAAGACCGCGAAAAAATCCTCTCCTCCGTCGGTCTCGGAGCCCGTTATTCCATTAACACCTACATGAGTTTTCGCGGTGATTATGGAGTTCAACTCACCGATTCAGGACAAAATAACCCTGATAGCTATTTTGTTCATTTGAGCATGACGCTCAGTTATTAATCCTAAATCCGGCATTTGAAATGGAGGGTAACGGAGGTTATGACTGCTTTAATTTCAATAATAATTTTTGTAATGTAAATCCATCTTTTTCAGATAGTCGTCGACCCTTGAAACGACAACGGCAGAAATATTATGACCTCCGTTATCCTCCGTCTTGTCCGCCGTAGCCAGCGCGAAGGAGGATTACCCTGCGGTTAAAGTTGTATTTTCTTTTCTCTTAAGTTGACGCCTATGCGATCTGCTTGACGGACTACATTAGCTGCGAGGCAGATCGTTCCGAGATTTTGAGAGGCACTCCGGATTCGGTGTAACGGGATGCGTCCCTTTCCATTCCATAACCATTTTTTTGAGCCTCTCTGAAAGGGCACGATTTTTATTGGCAACATTGCTTGTTTCATTTGGGTCCACAACGATGTCAAAGAGCTCGTCCGGTTCTTGATTATTTCCTGTCACATACTTCCATTGCCCGTCACGAACCGCATATTGACCTCCGCCATACCAAAAGAGCGGCTTCGTTTTCGGCTTTGGATTTCCAAATAAAACATCTAGGCGACTCTCTCCATCTCCAAAATAATCCGAAGGAATCTGAATGCCAACGGCTTTACAAACCGTGGGGAGATAATCCACCGCGGCCATCACACTCTCTTGATCAACCTTTCCCTCTGGGATATGGCCGGGCCACCTGGCAATAAAGGGCTGATGAATTCCCCCTTCATACACTTGCCCTTTCCAACCCCGACGTCCTCCTGTGGAGCCTGCATTAAATCGCTCTCCATTTTTATCTTCTGGATCCTTTTTCGCCTTTGCCGGTCCGTTGTCACTTGAGAAAATGACGAGGGTATTGTCTTCAATTCTGCATTCTTTAAGTGCCTCTAAAATTTGGCCGATTCCACGATCAAGATCTGCGACTGAAGCGGCATATTGTTGTATCATCGGATCTAATCCACTCGCTGCGTTCAGGGATTCCTTTGAAGGGAGATAAGGAACATGTGTTTCATGTAAGGTAACGGTTAGATAAAAAGGTCGTTGCTTGTTCGCTCGGATAAATTTCGCCGCAGTTGGATAAACTTGGTGATTAAAGTCTTTATCTAAATCTGCCTCCCATGGTCCACGCATCAGATGCCATTCATCAAAGCCAAAGTCAGAGGGTTTAGGCGCATCCAGCATTCGTCCTTTAAATTCCTCTACCAAATGCCATTTACCACAAATTCCTGTATAATACCCCGCTTCCTTGAATATTCGAGCAACGGATGGAGCTTTGGAGTCGAGCCAATCGGGCTGATCTCCCTTAATATTCGTCTCTAGGTAAAACGGGCTATGGATTCCGTAGCGCATCGGAAATTGTCCTGTCAAGAAACCGGCTCGACTGGGCGAACAAATGGAAGCGGCGACATAAAACTGGTGGATATCAATTCCCTGACTGGCAAGTTTATCCAAATGGGGGGTTTTAAAATAGGGGTGACCATGAGAACTTAAATCTCCCCAGCCCATATCATCGGCCAAAATAAAAATGACATTCGGCTTTTGAAATGAGGCTTCTACGACGCTTAAGAAACCCCAAAGAAGGAAAATAATTAAAAAATGTATCCTCATCATCTTATTTCTCCGTCACGACTCGTATCGCACCAACACAGAACCGTTCGTCCGCCGAGTTCACCCTCAAGACGGCCTTCAGATAAAAACGGCTTTTTCCTTGAACGTGAGGTGTTAGATCCAGAAACTGCCAAGGTAACCTCATGACCTTGCTATCAATACTCTGGGGATAGGCATTTTGCCATGTATTGTCGAAAACGCCGGCCCGGGTCCAATTCTTTTGATCATCGCTCACCAAAAACTCGACGGAGCTCGAATCTTCAAAGGCTCTCGCGGTAAACTCGACGACCGTTGTTTTTAACGGCTGATCGGATACGACCGAATAGCAAATGAATCCAGGTTTAAAATACTCCGTCGGCCTCAAAAGATTCATCACAATTTTATGGAGATAATTCGGCTCAGGTTTGTGCGGCTTGACGATTACTCCTTGATAAGTGGAAGCTGATTTTTTCCAATCATCTACTTGACTCATCTCGACATAGTTTTGATCCAAAAGAACCTTCCACGGTTGGTGAATCCGGGTGATGCGCGGCTTTCCTCCTTTTTCCGCGTAAGGAGAGTAATCGATTTCAATCTCCTGACCCGCTTTAAAAGCGTCGATGAACATTTTGGACTCATAGTTTCGATAGGGTCCGTGCATCGCCACCGTGTCGATCACCGCATTGACATCAAACTCAAATCGCTTTCCGTTTTCGAGTTCGATGGCTCCATTGCTGTAAGGGGGCATGACGGAAACGGGATCAACGGCTTTTATTTTTCCTTTTGCATAGCCGTAGAGGGCTTCGATCGAGACCACCTCACCCTGATCATTTAAATCAAGCATCACCCGATCCTCTTTTTGAGGCCACTCGGAAGATTCACCTGGCTTTATTTCTCCCTCCGCTTGACGGGTCACTTTGACGGATGCGGATAGGAAAAGAGTCATATTCTCTTCAAAGTTCATCCACTCCAAATTCTGTGTATCGACCCGAATTTTCTTGCGATCCCCCTCTAAAAATCGAGCGATGAATTGACGCGGGAGCACCGGCTTCACTGGCCCCGTTTTTTTCGCATGGAATGGAACAACCGCTTTTCCTTCTTTGATATCGATTTCGCTTTGATTCGGATCCTTGGAGAAGAGGGCTTGAATTCTCTCCATGAATCCCCGTGATCCCTGAGATTTTGGCTCAATTTGGAGAGCGTATCGATTTTGCCCGGTCTCCCTCACGGTCGCCGTTTTCGCAACGTCGCCCACTTCCACGATCAGCTCTCCCTTTTGAAATTCCTTCTCCGGAGTCAATTCCAGTTCGAATTCATTTTTATTCGATTTCAGGATTGTCGCCAGAATCACTTCATTCGGATCCGCAAGTCTGACCTCGATCGGATATTTTCCAAGCTTCCCATGACTTCGAATCGCATAGCGGGCGGGAAGCACCTGCGAAAGTTCGCCATTTAAAAGATTTTGAACCGAGCGATAACGGGCTTCGGCATAGAGTTCCCCGGCCTTGCTCAAAATGTCTCGATCTCCCCTTTGCTCCTCGTATCTCTGAAGCAATCTCGTTGCGACCGAGCGATCCTGCACCCAAAGTTCCAAGGTTCGGTTCTCTTTCATCGTCCAAGGGCTACCCTGAAGATGACCGCTTTTCTTTTCCCATTCGCCTCCGATCTGGCAACTCAACAAAAACGTCGCATCCGTTGCCCCCTTGGCATGGAGAGCTAATTTTACGAAACATTTCTTCTTTCCAACCATCGACTTTCCGAGACTACATTTATTCTTACTGGTCATGAAATGAGTCCAGTGATCGGGACAAGGCAACTCCTTTTCCGACAATTGTGAAACTTTTTTCATCGTTTCAGCAGTATCCCCGACCCAGACTTCGATTCGATTTTCTTTTCCGGGGGAGATACGACCATCGAGTTCCATAACCAGCTCCGAAGAAAAAGCCTCTCCGCCATTTTCTACGACATAAATCACCTCCCCGGGCTGGGAAAGATCGGTCACCGACAAACGGGAGCAGGATTGGGAATCGGCATTATCCAAAACACGGGATTGCACTTCGATATTGCGATGAGAAATCACTTCATCGGGGGAACCTAAACTTCCCCTTAAGCGGTATGGCGCTTCAAAAAAATAAGGGGAATAATGCTCAGGAGCAAACATCGGCATCGACTCAAATCCATCGGCTTTTCGAATAAAGGGGGTATCTGTCTCTAATTCGTTGTAAAGCGTCACATATTGAAAACCTGTTGCATAAAGATTACGCAGGGGGGTGTAATCCTCTTTCAGGATTGTTGCCTCCAAATTGACATGGGCTAGCTTTCCATTAGCCCTGAGGTAGTCGTAGTAAGTATACCCCGTCCAAAAAAGCTCCCCGCTACTCCAAAGTCCCTTCACCATCCCCGATTGACCTCCGAACCATCGGGAGTCCTTCATCGGCCCCTCTGTCTTAAAGTAAGTCTGGGCATAGAGGTTTTCGGTCATTGGATCGGTGGGCAACCGCACCTCCCCGCGATCGACAATCACATAATTACGGCCCACCGCCTTAACCGTTTCTTCCGCATAACCTTTCCAAAGGCGAACTCCATCCTGAAAAACCCATCCCCGTTCCTCCGGACTTAATCCATCCGAACCATCTAAGATCACTCCCTCTTTTTTTGCCTCTGCCATCGTCGCCGCAGTGACCTCCCCAAGCGGAGGGCCCATCTCCCGGACAAAGATCGCCTCACCCCTCATTCCCCGTGCCTGATCAAATGCGATTTTTTCCGGAACATCGCGCATGACCTCAAAAAAACGCTTCCGCATTTGTTCATTCATGTAAGGATCACGAAACGTCGACCAAATGGAACTGCTCCACATATTCGGCCATGAGGGACGATAAGCTTTCCTCTGCGAGTCGTAGGAGACCTGACTGTAGCAGCTATCACAGAAGTAGCCCCCGAGACCATCCGGACCCTTGGGCGCTCCGCCCCAAGTCGCCCCGTTGATGACGATTTGGACCGGAGCCCCCGCTTGGTTCGCTTGGTCGATTGACTTTAAAATATCAGCCCTTGTCTTTTCGAACGGTTTATTTTGATAGTTCTTCAAAAGCATCGTTCCCAAGGGAGAAAAACAGCTCATCGGTTTTTCATCCGGGGAGGGTTTTTTAAATTTCCCATTCAATCCCATTGGACGATAAACCGACTCAACGGCATCCACAGTCTTGAAAAAATCGGCATAAAGCCAGACTTGCCCGATTGAAAAAGGGGCACTTCCCCAGCTTTGAAGGGAGACCTCCATGCTTTTCCCTTTTTTTGCCACATCGGCTGGAACCGAGACAAAATAATGATTCGGTCCCGCTCCTAATTCCTGATAGGTTCTAAAATAGAGCTCCACCCCGTTGACAAAAAGGGAGTAGCCGTGAGCTTGAGGACGACGATCATGAATCTCCTGAATTTCGAGAATAAACGACCCTTCATATCCCCCCTTGTCCATTTGAAATTCAAGCTTTGAACCTGTTCCCTTCAGGGTTCGTACAGGGGATTCCTCCTTCAATCCTCCCATAACCGTCTTCAACAACTCCATCCCCGCATTTCCTTGTAACTGAACCCGGTGAGCTCGCTCACTCTGTTCATTTCCACAAAGGAGGTGATCGGCAAAAAGAGCCTCCCCGAAAACCCGTCGATCCAAAAGGAATGCGATTAAAAATATAAGGAGTAGGATCAAAAGGTTTTTTTTCATATTTTTTGAAGTCAAGAAGTATGGCTCATTTGAAGTCCGTATCGACAGAAACGTTTCGGTGATTGTCGCTGTAGATTAAAACCTACAATACAATCGCTTGTATTTCAAGTGAAATATGGATTCAGCCATCTTTTCCGAAAACCTTCGATCATTATTCGAGAAAATCGTGATTCTCGGATAAATAACAGATACAATTAGTTTAAATAATGAACCTAATATCTCCTAGTGAAGGTAAAACTTCCTAAAATGTATAAACATCTATCGTCCAAGAGATTATGAAAAAACTATTTTTTGCATCGTGCCGAATCCGTTGGGAACGGATGAGACGATCGAGCGTTAGTGAGAGGTTGCAGGACGCAACCCGCAGCCGAGGGGAATCGACGCCCGTCTCATTCGGATTGCGTCCCTGCCCCGATCCTTTTTCGGGGCTGTAATCTCTTCTCCCGCTGCTGCGCATAGGCGTCAATTTAAGGGAAGAAAAAAGACTTCGTCTAAGCTCCTGAGGCTTTCGCCTCAGGGAGCTGAACAGTAACTAATATTATATGATTTCTTTTTTACGAGTTCTCGATTTAAAGACCACAAACAACAGCACACTTAGCCCTAAAAATAGATAGGTCGAAGGCTCAGGAACCGCAACACCATAGCCATCAAGTTCAATAACTTGAACACCAGCACCATCAGCTCTTGTCAATTCTAACCTAAAAAATTGAGCGGTTTTAGAGGTGAAAGTATCGGTAATATTTATCTGTGTACTTCCGTAAGTCCCTGTATAATCAGGATTGATTGCTGATGTAGAGATTATATCGGAAGCCGTAAAAGTACCGCTCGTTTGTCTTCCATAAAGCGTATATCTCGATGCAGACCCCAGAGAAGTGGCCGGGGTTCCGGAAGTTTCAAAAAGTGACAAAGTTATTCTATTAATACTAAGTAGCGAGATTGTGTTGAATTCTATAAAACTAGGAACAGCAAGTGGCCCACTATTTTCAAAATAAGATATATTATTATTGAAATTCCCTACTCCTCCAAAAAGACCAGCAGGATTGGAGTCAAGATTTTGTGTTTGGCTGGTAAGCGTGGTTACCGCATTCTGAAATAAATCAGTAGTCGAAGAAGCGTTTCCTGAGGTAATAACTACTTGGGCATTTCCGATTGATACAAATGCAAACCCAACAAGAGCGGCTGTGAATAGTTTTTTCATAATTTAAATCTCCTATGTTTTAAACGTTGAGATAAACTATCATCTATTTTTTAATTCGTCTTCCTCCTCAGTCCTGTATAATTATCTTCTATTAAGCGGATCGCCGGCCTCGGCGACGCCTAGGGAACTCCGCTCCGACTTTGTCGCATGGGCGACAATCTAACACAATAACAACCAATTTATTTACATGCTAAAAACAGATACAATGGATAGAAATTCTTTTCCTAAGAGATTTTTTTATTCCACTGAAAATGTGAAAGTCCCATTATTTTACAAAAGATTCGATGCTTGGGAGAGACATGCAAGAGTGGGATTAATAATGGGATGAATCGTCCCTCTTTTTTTTGAGAGAAGCGACGCGACTTCTTCGGATTTTTCCGGGTGCCGTTCCAAAATGATATTTAAAGAGTCGATAAAAATGGGCGACGCTTTTAAAACGAAGTTCTTCAATAATATCAAGGATCGGCTTTTCCGTCTGTTCCATCATTATTTTCGCGTACAAAATCCGTTTCTTATTGATATAATTCGTCGGTGTCGTGGTCATATACGATTTAAAAATTTGAGAAAATCGAGAGGGGCTATATCCGGAGATTTTTTGTAGTTCCGTGACCTCTTTGAGAAAGAACTCCGGGCTTTCGAGTTTCTCTAAAAGTAAGACCAGCCAGTTCGGAATCGCATTTTTTCGTGATCCCATGATAATCGGCATATAAGGGGGAAAATAGGTCTCTATTTTTTCTTCCGGAACGATAATCGTCAGAAGCTCACTGAGGATCCGATAAAGTTGTAGTGAGGTATTCGAGATCTCTCTGGCCTGAAGCAATAGATTGGTCAACTGTGTCGCCTGTGCTGCTGAAAACGATAACGCCCTATTTCGAACCCCCTTGCTTTTTAAGTAATCTGTCGCCTTCGGCGTAATCCTTGAGAACTCCGCATAATATTTTCTTGGAAAAGAAAAATTGAGAATAATTCCAGATCGCCCTTTAGGAATTGAAAAGCGATGAACATCCTTCGGACAGATCCACCATCCCTCCCCTACTTGCATTTCAACGGTTTTCCCATTGATATGATGGAGTACCACTCCGGTCTCAATGATAAAAAATTCGTAAAAGTCATGGTCATGCAAAAAGACTTCACTCGGATAGTTCAGCTCCAAACGATGAGACTGAAAGTGTTGATTGCAGACCTCGTTCCAAAGAATTGTTTTCATTGAAGGAGGGGCTCGGTTCTTACTTTGACTGAACCTTTTTTTGACTCAAACTGACCATTCGTGGAAGCGTTCCGTTCACTGCATAAGGACTGTAAACGATATCAACTTCGGTTCCTGGAGCCAGTGCTGCCATTAACTGCTTTTCTGAATTAATCCGGATAAATTCATTCAAGGGAGGAACGTCAATCTTGGTCCGTCCCCACATGCAGGAAAACTCATAGCGATTTCCGCTCTCCAACTCAATGATTCCGTTATGCGTTTTCCCTTTGACCACCGCAGGAGTGAAGGATTTAATCTTTCCGCTCTCTTTTCCAGAGAGCGAAACGATCGCTTCAGCAATTCCCGAGTCATTCACCAAAAGGTCCACTTGGTCCCATCTCTCAGGCAAAGAACTCGCAATGACGGAGCCCCCTTTCTGACTTCGACTCAATTTAGTCTCTTTATTGATCGGAACAAAAATCGGGTTTTCCAACCAAAGCCGTGGGTCTTGCGTCTCGATCGTAATTCCTGAGGGATTTCGATCGATACAGAGACCGGAAAACTGGGAAGGAAGCTTGACCCTCTCTTTTTCTTGCGGGATCCCTTTAATTTCAAAATCTAATTTCCCCTCTTTCGCCAGGATCGCCGTTTTTTCCGTCGACGGGAGGAGTTGATATCGATTCATCGGAAAGCTTGTCAGCAAATATGTTTGCCCAGACTTCAATCCTTCCACATGAAACTTGCAGAGACTTTCCTTTTCTGTTTTCAGCAAAAACTCAACCCCTCCGCTTCCGACCTTGAGCAAATCAATGACCGCAACCTCCTTTTCATCAGGAAGTTGAATACTGATCGGATAGAAACCGAGTTTTCCGAACCCGCGAATGGCGAATCGTGCCGGCAGTTTTTGGGAGATTTCCCCAGAAAGATGTCGATAGGCACTGCGATATTTCCCTTGAGATATTAAGCTGTTTGCTTCTTGGAATGCAGGATCTGATCCTGATAAGTCGAGGTACCTTCTCTGCAACCTTTCGAGTACTACGCGCTCCTGAATCCAAAGACTCATGATTCGTTTTTGATAAACGTTAGTCGATATCTCGCCAAGGGGGCCACTTGTTTTTCCCCAAGGAATCGTCACACGTAGTTTTTCAATCCCAAATTTTTCTTCGTTTTGCGCGTTGAGTACCAACTTGAGATAAACCTCAGTTCCCTCTTTAAAATCATTTCCTAAAGAGACTGTTGTCCATGTTTTCCATGGATGCCCATTCTCCCGGAAAAGATCTTTTTTACTGATTTTTTTAACCATCTTTAAACTCTCTGGAGTCAAGCCCACCATAACATCAATCGAACTCTTGTTCGGCATATTGACGGTTAAGGTCAGATCGAGAGAGGAATTAAAAGGGCGATCTTGTTTTAAATGATAAACGACAGATGAGGAAATATTTCTATCTATCGGCCGCATCAATTCTGGATTATGGTTATCGGAAACAGAACGCTCGACGTTTTCCTGTGAAAATAGAACTTCCTTAGAACCTAAATCGGAATCACGCCTGAACTGTCGATCAAACAAAAACGGATCCGCATGAACGACGGGCCTTGCTACTTTTTGATCCAACGTCTCTCCTTGCGGAAGAAAAAGATCCCCTTCCCCCCATCGCGCATTAATCAAAGTGACACTTTGAAATCCCCGCTCGTAAAGAATTTGGAGATAGTCCCAGTTGGGCAAACAAGCCCGCTCCAAGTTCGAACAGGCGACTTTCCCTTGGGCCGCCATATATTCGTAATAAGGCTCAGGAAGCCCTGGAAGCAACTCTCCTGTGGTCCATGAGTTTTCGCTCATTCCGTGTTGATAGCCCGCCCACGCATTATCAAAAAAGGGGTCAACGGGATCCGCCCACACATGAAAATAATTTTGATCGAAAGCTTGCTCTTGGGGAAGTTGGATTGATCCCTTATCGATAATAATTGGATTGCGTCCGACAGATTTAAAAAATCTCTCTGCGGTCCTCTTCGGCACTTGCACAATATTGCGATAGAGCCAGATTTTTTCCTCCTCATTATATCCATCTTCCGGGGTCAATTTTAATCCATTCTTCTCGGCGGCTTGCATCGTAAAATCATTGCAATCCTTTTCGACACTGATCCCCCAGTCATGATCGATCAAGGGAATAGGAAACGATTTTCCGTTCGCTTTATATAAATCACGACGGTCGACAAAATAGCGAACCGCCTGATCGAGGCGATGCTTCAAGTAGAGCATCAATTGGGGATTATTAAAAGAAGGCCATGTCGTTGATCCTGGGGTATTAAGCCACGTGGTACGATAAGATTGAGTCTGAGCGTCAAATGCAATCTTACTATATTTTACATCGGAAAAATAACCTCCTAATCCATCAGGACCGTTGGGATGAGTCCCCCACTCCCCTGCCGAGAAGTTGATTTGCGATTCAAGAGGAAGATGATATTGAGAAAGCCTTTCAAAGTATTGATCTATTATCTTTTCTATCTCACTTTGAGAGCGAATGGCGTACGGTATATCAAGCATGAATCCCTGAGAAAAAACGGTTTTGGAAAATCGATCCTCCATCTCTTTCCAATAGTCAATATCCTGCCTTATTTCCGGCTTCTTAATTCTCTCCGCCCAAGAGATTGTTTTATTATTCTTTTGTTTGTCATCTTGATTTCGAAGAATAAAAGCCTCTTCAATAACTGACATTTTTTTAGTGACCCCTTCTTCTTGAGCGAGAGTGAAGAAATCCTCATAAAGCCAGACCCTCGCCAAGCTAAATGATTCCTCTCCCTCATTTCGAAAAGTGACTTTGATGGAGCTGGAAGTGAGATTCTCTTTGGGAATTGGAACAAAGTAATGATTGGGACCCGCTCCCATCTCTTCATAACTCCGGAAATAAACCTCCTGACCGTTCACTAAAACGGTATACCCAAAAACTTGTTTTCGTCGTTGATGAATCTCCTCCACCTCCATCATCAGCCAATTCGAATTCTTATCCTGCGCAGCCGTTTCCACCCGAAATGGCAGTTTGATTTGAAACTCAATTGCGGATCCCTTCCCCGCGATCGTATGGGCTTCATAAGTTTTTTGAATCGACCCCATCTCCGTGGCGATCTTTTCATGTCGCACATTTCCCTTGGGGATAATCAAAAGATTAGGATCAGTGGAGGAAACCCCCAATGAAATCTCTTTAAATCCTACCCCTTGACTTGATGCCACGGCCATGAGTCCGATGAACAAGAAAATGGCCTTATGTAAAACCAAAGCCTTAGAACGTGAAGTAATGTAGTTTTTTATAAAATTTAAAAAGATCATATGATTTTTTATTAAAGTATTGTTTTGGAGATCCTATTACAAACGCTTGTATAAAATACCCATTAATTTTGCTAAGTCAATAGCCGAAGTTCGAAAAAGCGGAGGGCGCATTGACTCACATTAAATGTTACCGGAGGTAAGAATTTGCAAAGTGCGAAATGATTCGTTGACTCAAGTTCGTGGTTACCACGGAAACAAAAATGAGCACGAAGTCGAAGCGAGAGTATTTGGAACAGATTTATGGGCGATATCAGAGAGGAGGATTGGAGCATAAGCAGCGGATATTGGATGAATTTTGTGAGATTTGCGGTTATCATCGAAAATCGGCGTTAAGGCTTTTAAATCGACCTCTTTTAAAAGTTTTGAGCACTCGTCCTGGATGGCCTCTTCCAAACTAAAGCGGTTCGGGTCCAGCGGTCCGTATTGTTCCAGTCGCCGGTCAAGGTGACCTTATGTTTCCATCCTTTCGGCCTGGAAAACAGATCGAAAGAGCAACGTGGATGCGGGTTAAAAAAAAGGGGTAATTTCCTCGACTTCACCT
>Ga0114970_10001973_pt1 | contig 15345 bp, 13 predicted proteins | sample M_140205_XF_Meta_FD_87030 | JGI IMG/M metagenome (GOLD analysis project Ga0114970, IMG submission 87030) | Freshwater microbial communities from Lake Montjoie, Canada to study carbon cycling - M_140205_XF_MetaG | ecosystem: Environmental > Aquatic > Freshwater > Lake | place: Lake Montjoie... | reverse complement strand
TCCGCTTCGATAAAGCGGGCAGCCTGATCCTTTCGCGGTAGCTCCGTCAGACAGCTAGCCGATTCATCCTGATCAGCTTATACTCAGGCCATGAGTGCGCGTTTGCAGGTATTGCTGTCCGAACAGGAAATGGAAGACATCCGAAGGGCCGCAACCTCAGAAAATTTGACGGTCGGGGAATGGGTCCGGCAGAGCTTGCGGGCCGCTCGGCAGACCAAGCCAAATGGAAGTGCAGCAACTAAGCTGGCCATCGTTCGGCATGCCGCACGACTCTCATACCCGACTGCTGACATCAAGCAGATGCTGAGCGAAATCGACCACGGCTATCGGTGATCTTGAAAGACGTTTTACCCGTCGAGGGAGCCGACATCGTCCGTGCTGCCCAGATGGCCCGGCCTCACCCGAATCCATCGCGTCTGACTCGCCGTCTCAGTCCGCCAGCAAGCTCCGTTTCGTATCCCGCAGGATTCCCACAATCGCCGTTTTGTCAGCAATAGTCAGATGTGCAAATTTCGCACCGGTATCTTTACCGCTCAGGACTTCGCGTAACCGCAGTCGAAGTCTGCTCTGAACCACCGGAGGCATCGCGTCAAACGGCTCCGAGTAGATCAGGTAGCTCAGCGGATACCGGAACATCCTCGTCTTCAGGTCCAGTTCCCGCAGCGACCGACCTTTGCTGTCACGCGGACCCTGCTTCTGGAACTCCTCGGCATAACCCGAAGTCCCTTTTACCTGGCCTGCCAGCTTCGCTTCTCCCGAATACAGCATGTACTCCAGCAGTTCTTCCACCGCGATATTGATGCGCCGCTCGGTCGATTCCCTCATTCCCACCGGTTCGCCCAGCGAACGGTTGATCGCATCGTTCTCATACATCGCGATCCGCGCTTCCCAGCCCACCCGGGTCATCAGATTCAACATCTGCGTCTGGTGCTCCAGCGCCATCAACGCCACAATATCGCTGTGCTTCGTCACGTAAGCCCCGGAATCGAAATACCGCGCCAGTTCGGTCACGTTCCGGGTACCTTCGGAAATCGGCAGCTTTTCGTCATCCATGGGATTCCGCACAATGGCATTGCCCATATGTTCCTGCTCGCCGGTTGTTCCCGTCACATACCAGCCGCCCCAGCGCTCTTTCAGGGCGCTCCGGTGGTCTGTAATGTAGGTGCCGGCACTCATTACGGGAAAGCCTGTGCGGTCCGGCGTCACTGAGCGCACCATCATGCCTGGTACGCCGAACGTCGCTCCCGATTGGTGGCACTGCAGGCAGATGTCACGGCGGTCAAAATGCGGTTTCGAAGCACGCTCCTGGTCCAGGGTGTAGAAAATCGTTCCCTGGCGGGGGTCTTGAACCGCGAACTCCAGAACTTCACCTGTTCGTACAAAACCCACCGTTACATCTTCGTTGAAGTAGAGCGCCCGGGGCATCCGGGGCCCAATACGGGGAGCCTGAAAGCTGGTCTTCGAAAACACCAGAACCTGCGAACTCTGCGGAACCTTCAGCGCGTTTAGCACCGACCGCAAATACCCGAACTCATCTTCATATTGCAGTTTCACGGTGCCGGAGTCGATCTTTTGCTGCAGCCGGTGGATCGGGTCGTCAATCGGACCCCGCGAATACCGAATCGCTTCGTTATCCACCGGGACCATGTACGAACTGCTCAAACCTCCCAGGGCAAGCACTGCGCCAACGGGGAGAAAAATCAATAACTTATGCCGCATGGCATGTCTCACTTTCGCAAAATGATTTCCCTACCAGGGACTTGATAGTTGTCGACGCAAACGCGTCTTCCACCGTTTTCATCGCGTCATCCAGCTTGCGATGCAGAGGACACAACGTCTCCCCATGGTTCTTGATGCCCAGAGGACAGGTCTTGATGCGTTTCAGCGGGTCCACTGCGGAAACCACTTCCAGCACCGTCAGTTCCGCTACCCTGTTGGCCGGCTGAAACCCGCCGCCCCGCCCTCGTTGCGCCGTCACCAACCCCGCCTTTGCCAGCGAATGCAGAACCTTCGACAGGTAATCCAAAGGAACCTGCGATTCGGCAGCAATCTCCTGGGCGGTTCGGGCACCACCTTCAGCGGTGGCCAGCGTTACCATGGCACGAAGAGCGTATTCAGCCGTCTGAGAGAGCATCTGCTGAGATCATATGATATCTGGATAGAGTTATCCAGTATTATTTATTGCTAGACTTTTGGCTTGCGCAGCGAACGCCAGATCACCGATTGGCTCCGGTCGAAAGCCATCGTCCCCCCCGGCTCCCGGGTCGTCCTGGGTATCGGTGACGATTGCGCGATCTACCGGCCCAAAGGCTCTGCGGAAGACCTCCTCTTCACCACGGATCTGTTCCTGGAAGACATCCATTTCCGCCGCACAACCCATACCGCAGCCGACGTCGGTCGCGTGGCTATGTGCCGCAGCCTCAGCGATATAGCGGCGATGGGCGGCGAACCCCGCTTCGCCCTCGTCTCCCTGTGCATTCCCGCTTGGGCGGATGACATTTGGGTTCGAAAATTCTTCACCTCCCTGACCGCCACTGCCACCAAAGCCGGAGCTGTCCTCGCCGGAGGAGACCTCTCCCACGGCCCCACGCTGGCCTGCGACGTCATGGTCTGTGGTGCGGTCCCGAAAGGTAAAGCCCTCCGGCGGGATGGAGCTCGCCCCGGACACATCCTCTATGGAACCGGCCGGCTCGGAGGTTCAGCACTCGGCCTTGAAACAGGAAAAGGCCGAGCCTGGCGGCGACACACGCATCCGGAACCCCGTCTCGAAGTGGGCCGCTACCTCCGCGAAACCCTGAAAGCCAGCTCCTGCATGGACCTGAGCGACGGTATCTCCCTGGACCTGAAACGCCTGTGTCTCGCCTCGGGCGTCTCCGCCGAAATCACCGACCCACCTCTTTTTCCCGGTGCCACGCTCCATCATGGCCTCCACGGTGGCGAGGAGTACGAACTCCTGTTTACCGCCCCCCCCAGAACCACCGTTCCGGCGACCATTGCCGGAGTTCCCATCTCCCAGCTCGGCGTAATCGTGCCTGGCGAAGCTGCCACGCTCACCCACTGCGGTAGGCCCCTCCCCTCACTCGCGTACGATCACTTCGCCTCCGCCGAAACCCCAATGAAATAATGTCCTCTGACATGCCTGTTCAGATCGAAAAGGTCGCCTGGGGTGGTTGGCCAAACTGCTACCGGATCTCGAATGGCGAAGTAGAACTCATCGTCACTTCCGATATCGGCCCCCGCATCATGCGCTTCGGCTTTATTGGCGGCGGCAACGTCTTCAAAGTTTACGAAGAGGGTCTCGGCAAATCCGGCGAGCCAACTTGGCAGTTCCGGGGCGGCCACCGTGTCTGGCTTGCGCCCGAAGATCGCCAGATGAGCTACGCGGCCGACAATCTCCCCGTGGAAGTGGAACTTTCGGGCGACGTCCTTACCTTGACGGCCCCCGTCGAACCCGAATCCGGCCTGCGCAAACAAATGTCGATCCGTATGGACGAGACTGGTTCCGGAGTGGAAGTCGTCCATCGGATGCAGAACTGCCGCGAAGCCAACTTCCCGTGCGCCATCTGGGTTCTCTCCATCATGGCTCCGGGCGGCGTCGCCGTCACAGGGTTCCCCCCCCGCGGCAGCCATGCCGATGTCCTCGCACCCACGAATCCGCTGGTGATGTGGGCCTTTTCTGATCTCCGCGACCCCCGGTGGGGCTTTCAGGAGAAATACCTCGTCCTTCACCAGGACCCCAACAACGACGTCCACACCAAACTCGGCCATTTCAACGCCAAAACCTGGGGAGCCTATTTCCTCAACGGCGACCTGTTCATGAAGCGCTACGATGCCGACTCAACCCGTGCCTACCCCGACATGGGCTGCTCCTACGAGACGTTTACCTGTGCGGAAATGCTGGAACTGGAAACCCTTGGACCGCTGGAAGACGCAGCCCCCGGAGCATGGATTGAACAGACCGAACACTGGACCCTGCACAAATCTTCCCCTCCTGCCGCCTTCAACGACGCCGAACTCGACCTCGTCCTGCTACCGATCCTGCAACCCTGGCTCGAAGCCTGATTTTTTGGCGGGCTTTTTGCCTCAACCGCGCTTATACTGGCAGGACAGTTATGAAAACCCTGCTCACCTTGCTCGCCCTTTGCGGTACTGCGGTTTCTGCATCTGCCGCCACTTCCGAAGATTTCCTGCGGGCCATTCGTGCCAATGATCTGGAAACCCTGCGGAAGCTGACCGCCGCTGGCATAGCCGGCGTGAAAGACAAGCTCGACTGGACTCCCCTCCACCATGCGACTGTCTTCGGCAACCCCGCTTCCGTCCGAATTCTGGCCGAAGCCGGAGCCGACCCCAACGCGCGGAACAGCTCCAAAGCGACACCCCTGATGTACGCCGCCTGGAATCTGGAAATGACGAAGATTCTGGTGGAAAAGGGCGGAGACGTGAACGCCCAGGCGGCCGACGGCAGCACGCCCTTCCTCGTCGCGGCCGGAGTCCAGTCCAATGGCGCCACAATCCGCTACCTGCTCGAAAAAGGTGCGAATACCAAGGTGACTTCCCCAACAGGTGACGATTATCTGATTCGTGCTTCCGGGGCGCAGGATGCAGCCACCTTGCGGCTGCTGCTGGCGCGTGGCCTCGACGCACATCGCGCCAACGGCAGTGGCCTGACCGCGCTTTCCGGCTCCGTTGTGTGCGACGGCGGCGAAAGCACCCGCGTTCTCATCGCCGCCGGAGCAGACGTGAACCGGGCTGCCTGGAATCAGGGTCTGGTACGAAACGGGCCCATCGAGAGCACTAACGTCACTCCCCTGATGGATGCCGCTTCCTGTGGCGAAGCCGAAACCGTGAAAGCCCTCCTCAAAGCCGGTGCCAGAATCAACGCGAGAGATGATCGCGGCATGACAGCTCTGATGATCGGCGTTGCGATGGACTCCGCCACCGTAGATGTCGCGAAATTCCTGATCGCCTCCGGAAGTGACCTGAAAGCAGCCGATTATCGGGGCGATACTGCTCTGGACTGGGCGCGCAGGTTCGGCAATAGAGCTATCATCGCCGCGCTGGAAAAGGCGGGAGCTCCGGCGAAGGGTCTGACCAAAGCCCCCGTCCGCCCCGCCGGTTACCAACCCGACCTGGCCACTGCAATCCGGAACGCTTCCGCCCTGCTGGCCAGTTCCAGCGAAACTTTTCTCAAGGAAGGTGGAGGCTGCGTCGGCTGCCACCACCAGCCCTTCGCCGGGTATGCGTTTGGTGCTCTGCAGCAGGCCGGAGTGCAGCCCGAACCCCGCCTCCGCAAGGTCCTCACCGACGGCCTGGTTGTGGCGGGAGCCCGGACGCTGACCCGCGCCCCCCTGATGGCTGGCGGTGGTGGTGGCTACGTCAACCAGATTTATCCCTTGTGGGCCGCTGCCGAGATGGGTGAACCCGCTTCGGTCACTACCGACGTGATGCTTCACTTTGTTGTTGCGGCGCAGGCCCCGGACGGCGCCTGGCCCCAGTTGTCTTCCCGCGCCCCCCTGTCCGAAAGTGCCATCACCCGAACCATGCTCAGTCTGCAGGCTCTGAAGACGTACGGCTGGCCCGCTCGTCAGGTGGAATTTGATGAACGCGTGGCCCGCGCCCGTGGCTGGCTCATCGCGGCGAAACCGCTCACCATCGTTGAACAGGCGGATCGCTTGTTGGGTCTCTCGCTGGCCGGTGCCCCGAAAACCGCACTGGCATCAGCGGCCAAACAACTGCTCGCAGAACAACGTCCCGATGGAGGTTGGGCGCAGGTCCGCACCCTGGAATCCGATGCCTACGGCACTGCGGCCGCCATGGTCGCCCTGGTGAAGACCGGATCCCTCACCGCCTCCTCTCAGCCCTGGCAACGCGCAAAGGCCTTCCTTCTGAACACCCAGTTCCCGGACGGATCCTGGTACGTTGCCAGTCGCGCCGTAAAACTGCAGCCCTATTTTGAAAGCGGGTTCCCCTTCGGCCATGACCAGTGGATCTCCAACAGCGCGACCGGTTACGCCGTTGCGGCTCTCGCCGCAGGCATGGGCCACTAGCCGGGGAGGCTCCGGGCTCTCGTGATTTCCAGACCGCTAAACTGAAGTCTGGACGAAATGAACGTTACAGTCATTGGAACAGGATATGTTGGCACCGTCACGGGAGCCTGCCTCGCCTACTTAGGCCATCGTGTCTGGTGCGTCGATACTGATGCTGCCAAGATCGAGAAACTGCAAGCCGGACAGTCGCCAATTTTTGAGCCGGGACTCGAAGACCTGATGCGGCTCTGCACGGAGCGCGGCTTGCTGGAGTTCACCACCGATCTAACGGAGCCCGTCCGCCAGAGCGATGTGATCTTTGTCGCGGTTGGCACCCCACCGCTCCCTTCCGGCGAATCGAACCTGACGTACGTGGAAGCTGCGGCCCGAAGCATTGGAGCTGTCATGGATACCAGCATCTTCCGTGTCGTGGTGAACAAATCCACTGTCCCCGTCGGCTCCGGTAACCTTGTCGGCACGCTGGTCCGCGAGGGGATTTCCGCTGCCGGCAGGCAAAATGTCCGCTTCGGTATGGCCAGCAATCCAGAGTTTCTGCGGGAAGGCTCCGCCATCCACGATTCGCTTTATCCCGACCGTATCGTGATCGGAACCGAAGAGCCCGAGACTCTGGCGGTGATGCGCAACTTGTACGCGGAACTCGGCTCTCAACAATTTCCGGACCCTTCATTCGAACCCAGGCCTCTTGGCACCACCTCCGTTCCCGTCGTCGAAACCACCCTCACCAGTGCCGAGATGATTAAGTACTCGGCCAACGCCTTCCTGGCGACTAAGATCGGTTTCGCCAACGAAATCGCCAACATCTGCGAGCGTGTTGGGGCTGACGTTACGGAAGTGATGCAGGGTATTGGCCTCGATAGCCGCATCGGCACGAAGTTTCTCAACGCGGGCATCGGTTGGGGCGGCAGTTGTTTCGGCAAGGACATTGGTTCGCTTCTCCACACCGCCGGCGAATACGGCTACCAGGCGAGCCTTTTGGAGGCGTCGTTGCTCGTCAACAAGCGCCAGCGGCTCCTCGTCATTCAGAAGCTCCAGGAAAAGCTCTTCATCCTGAAGGGCCGCACCATCGGCCTCCTCGGCCTCTCCTTCAAGCCCAACACCGATGACCTTCGCGATGCGCCGAGCCTCCAGATTGCAGAGCGCCTGATACAGATGGGAGCTCGTGTTCGCGCCTATGATCCCATTTCTATGGACGCCTGCCGGGAACAGAACCCTGATCTCCGAATCCTCTATTGCAACGACGCCCTGTCCATGGCCGAACATGCTGACGCGCTGGTCCTGATTACCGAATGGCCTGAATTTGGGATGCTTGACCTGCGGGAACTGGCCAGCCGCATGGACCACGCAGTCCTCATTGATGGCCGGAACATGTTCGACGCCGCCCGCGCCGCAGCCGCCGGCTTTGACTACACCGGCATGGGCCGCGCCACCCACCGGACCGCAACACCAGCCAGCAAGTGATGCCCATCGTAATCGCCATTGACGGACCGGCTGGAGCCGGAAAGAGCACTCTCGCGCGACGTGTAGCGAAGACTCTCGGCTATACCTATATAGATACCGGTGCCATGTACCGCGCCGTTGCTGTCGGGGCCCTGCAAGCCGAAATTGACCTAAACGCGGCACCGCAACTCGAACAACTGGCGATCATGGCAGAAATTACCCTCGACGCCGAAGGCCGCGTCTTCCTCAACGGCTCCGACATCTCCGGCCAGATTCGCACTCCGGAAGTCGCATCCGCAGCTTCCAAAGTTGCTGCTCTGGGCGGCGTCCGGGCAGCCCTTGTCGACAAACAACGAGCCATGGCCCAGGCCATGAGCGTGGTCATGGAAGGCCGCGATATCGGCACCGTCGTTTTCCCCGATGCGGCCGTCAAGATCTTCCTCGATGCCGATCACACCGCGCGCGTGCATCGTCGGGCAGCCGAGCAACCGGATGTCAATACCGAGCATCTGGCAAAACAGATCGCTGAGCGCGACGCACGCGATCGCGGACGCGCCGAATCACCGCTGCTGCAGGCGTCGGATGCAGTTTATTTGGATACAACCGGACTCTCGCTCGACCAGGTGGAAGCGCGGATCCTCGCCATCGTGCACGAACGAGTGGGGCCTAAGCATAGCTTGGAAAGAAAGGTATAAGTAGTTGCAAAATCTCCTCGTAATGAAGTTCGGTGGAACCAGCGTCGGTTCCGCAACCCGCATGAAGGCTGCCTGCGACCTCATCGTCGCTGCCGGCGGCACCGGTGCCACGAAGCGGCCGGTTGTTGCCGTGGTTTCGGCCATGTCGAAGATCACCGATCTGCTGCTCGAAATCACCCGCCACGCCGAAGCGGGCGACGATGCCGGGATGGAGCGTGGCCTCGAAACCCTTTCATCACGCCACATGGAAGCGGCCGCAGAACTTGTTCCGGCCACCGAACTCGAACGTGTGCAAGCCGGTGTTGCCGCCCTGATGGCTGATTTTCAGCGTATTGCCGGCGGCATCCGCATGCTCGGCCATCGCCCCCCCCGTGCCGTGGATGAAGCCATTGCGATTGGCGAGCGACTCTCCGCTCTTCTGGTCAGCGAACACCTCAAGTCCCGGGGGCTGGACGCCGAAGGTATCAATGCTTCGGAAGCAGTCGTCACCGATGCCGTCTTCAACAACGCTTCGCCGCTGATGGACGCGACCGGCATCAAGGCAAAAGCCCGGCTCTATCCTCTGCTGGAGCGGGGTGGCATACCCATCGTCACCGGCTTCAATGGTGCTACTGCCGATGGCCGTCCCACCACCCTGGGACGCGGCGGTTCTGACTTCTCAGCCTCCATCCTCGCGGCCGCGCTCGAAGCTTCCGAACTCTGGATCTGGACCGACGTGGACGGCATCATGACGGCCGACCCTCGCCTCGTCCCCGACGCCAGGATCCTCGACGAAATCACTTACTCAGAGGCCGCCGAACTGGCCTATGCCGGTGCCAAGGTCCTGCATCCCCGCACTCTGGCACCCCTTGTCGAACGCGGCATCCCGGTATGGAGCAAGAACAGCTTCTCCCCGGACAAGCCCGGCACCCGAATTGTTCCGGCGTTAGGCGTAGGCAATCCCGGAGCGAGAGCCGTCACCTCCATGGCGAACGTGGCTCTTGTGTCAGTAGAACCCGCCAGCGCGACCGTCAGCGGTGTCCACCTGATGGCCCGCATCCTCGACGCCCTGGACCGTATCAACATCGAGATCCTGGCGCTCTCCAGTTCCAGCTATCGCCAAAGCTTCTGCTTCCTGGTCCGCAAAGAAGAGCTTGACCGTGTCCTCGAAGCCATCGATATCGCCTTAGCGCTCGAAATCACGCACGGCTATGTGAAGACCATCGAAGTGGACCGCGAAGTGGGTCTGCTCGCCGTAGTTGGCGAAGGTATGAAGGGCTTTTCCGGTTTCGCCGGGCGGATCTTTACAGCCATCTCCCGCGCCGAAGTTAACGTAATGGCGATTGCGCAGGGTTCCAGCGAACTGACGATCTCGGTCGTGGTCCGGCGCGAAGGCCTCGAAAAGGCCGTCCGCGCCGTCCACACTGAATGCCACTTGTAGTCGGAAGTCCGACCGAGATACCTATGCAGTCTCGGTCGGCTTCTTAACTTCCGCTTTCGGCACTTCCACCTTTTGAGGCGGTTGCACCACGGCAATGTGAAGTTCCTTCAACTGCTGCGGGCGCACCGTGTTCGGCGCGTTCATCATCAGATCTTCCGCGTTCTGGTTCATCGGGAACATGATGACTTCGCGAATGTTCGGCTCATCCGCAATCAGCATCACGATGCGGTCGATACCGGGCGCAATGCCACCGTGGGGCGGGGCGCCGTACTTCAGGGCGTTGATGAGAGCCTTGAACCGCGTCTCCACTTCTTCCTTGCCGTAACCCGCGATCTCAAACGCGCGGTACATGATGGAAGGCTGGTGGTTCCGGATGGCACCGGAGCTGAGTTCATAGCCGTTGCAAACGATGTCGTACTGGAAAGCTTTGATCGTCAGCGGATCCTGATTGTTCAGGGCGTCCAGACCACCCTGCGGCATGGAAAACGGATTGTGGCTGAAGGCTACCTTGTTGGTCTCTTCCTCCAGTTCGTACATGGGGAAGTCAACAATCCAGCAGAAGCGGTAGACGTTCTCTTCAATGAGGTTCAGTTGTTTACCCAGTGAATCCCGCAGCGCTCCCAGAATCCGGCACATCTTGGCCACGTTGGTGTCGGCCAGAATGATGATCGCGTCGCCGACTTCTGAAGCCGTCGCCTCCACCATCGCCTTTTGGCTTTCCAGCGTCAGGAACTTGGCAATCGGTCCCTTGAGGGTGAAGTCAGATGCCGCGTCGGCTTCCACCGAGAGCCACGCCAGACCGGCTGCACCCAGGCTCTTGGCCTGTTCTTCGAGACGATCCCAGAACGACCGCGAATTCCCCGCCGTCTGCGGAAGACGAATCGCACGTACAGTTTTGCCCGCAAACGCACGGAATGCTGTGTCGGCAAAGATGCTGCCCAGATCCACAATCAGGAGCGGGTTGCGAAGATCGGGCTTATCCGAGCCGTACTTCAACATGGCGTCGGCGTAAGTGATCCTGGGGAAGGGAGCCTGCGTAATGATCCGGTCTGGCCGGAACTCTGTAAACAGACCCACCATCAGATTTTCGAGCGCGGCGAAAACGTCGTCCTGCGTCACGAAGCTCATTTCGATGTCGAGCTGGTAGAACTCTCCCGGCGAACGGTCAGCCCGGGCGTCTTCATCGCGATAGCAGGGCGCGATCTGGAAGTAGCGGTCAAAGCCCGACACCATGATGATCTGCTTGAACATCTGCGGAGCCTGCGGCAGCGCGTAGAACTTACCCGGATGACGGCGAGCCGGCACCAGGAAGTCGCGGGCTCCTTCGGGGCTCGAAGCCGTCAGCGTCGGCGTCTGGAATTCCCCGAAGCCCAGATCCACCATGCGACGGCGAATGGCAGAAATCACCCGCGAACGCAGCATGATGTTCGCATGCATCTTCGATTTGCGAAGATCCAGAAAGCGGTAAGTGAGGCGCGTTTCCTCCGGGACAGCCAGTTCCGGGAACACACTGAACGGAAGGGGTTCGGTGGCACCCAGCATTTCGCCGTCGGTGACGCGAACTTCAATTTCGCCGGTCACCATGTTGGGGTTCACGGCTGAGGCATCGCGAGCAATCACCTTGCCGTCCACGCGGATGACGGTCTCTTTCGGGAGACTTGATATCAGGCCATAGATGGCGGAATCCGGGTCGACAACCAGTTGTGTGACACCGTAGTGATCGGCCAGATCAATAAAGTAAACCCCGCCATGGTCGCGGCGATTCCGCAACCAGCCGGAAAGCCGGACTTCCGAACCCGCGTGCGCACTCCGCAACTCGCCGCATGTGTGTGATCGATACTTGTGCAACTTCGCCTCGCTTGATTGAATGCTGACCGGCAGGACGAATGTCACGCCGAATCCTTATTGTACCGTTTGGATTTCGAACGACCGCTATGAGCGGCCCGTGAACTGCTGAAACAACGCATCCCGAGTCACCGGGTTCTGCGCGCCTGAGGTCATATCTTTCAGCGCGTACACCCCGGCGGCGATTTCGTCATCGCCCAGAATCAGCGTGAACCGCGCCCCCTGTTTGTTGGCCAGTTCCATGGCCCGCTTCAGTTTGCCGCTGGCCATCACTTCCACCGAAACACCCGCCTGTCGCAGTTCCCGCGCCAATATTCCGGCGTGACGGAGGGCCGTTTCACCCAGAGGTGCGATGTAAAGATCCAGCGCTGCATCGGCGGTCTGATCGACAGACATCACCAGACGGTCTTCCCCAATGGAGAAACCAATTCCCGGCGTCGGTAAATTCGAGCCCAGTGACTGCGCCAGGCCGTCATAACGCCCGCCACCCAGCACCGAATTCTGTGCTCCCAGACTTCCGTGCGTCACTTCAAACGTGGTCCGCATGTAGTAATCCAGACCCCGCACCAGCCTCGGACGAACCTCAAACGGAATCGCGCGTTCTTCCAGATACCCCTTCACCGTGGCGAAGTGGGGTCCACAAACTGCGCACAGGTTGTCCAGAATCGAGGGCAGGGCATTGATAATCTCCTGGTCAGCCGGAATCTTACAATCCAGAACCCGCAGAGGATTCGTTTCCGACCGCCGCTGGCAGTCTTCGCAAAGTGACTTCGCCGCCGGCTGCAGAGCCAGCCGAAGCTTCTCCACGAATACAGGCCGACAGGTGGGACAACCGACAGAATTGATGATGAGATTCGCGCCCGTCAAACCACACCGGCCCAGCATCTCCATCACCATCTCGATCACTTCGGCGTCGATAAACGGAGAGTCCGACCCGATCGCTTCCGCACCAATCTGGAAGAACTGACGGTACCGACCCTTTTGCGGCCTCTCGCGCCGGAACATCGGCCCGATGTAATAAAGCTTTTGCACGCCCGGCTTCTGATCGAGGCGGTGTTCAATCCACGCCCGCATCACCGAAGCGGTGTTCTCCGGCCGCAACGTCAGCATGGTGCCGTGGTCATCGAAGGTGTACATCTCCTTCGACACAATGTCGGTCTCATTGCCGACGCCACGGGCAAATAACTGGGTTTCCTCCAGAATCGGAGTGCGGATCTCGTGGTAGTTATACGAGCGAAACACCTCCCGGGCTATCTTTTCAACTCGGTTCCAGACGGCGGTGTCCGGAGGAAGGAGGTCACGCGTACCTTTAACGGCTCGAATCATTTCACTGCTCTCATGAAGGGGAATCTCTATTATCCCCGACACGCCTGGATGTTAGTTTTCTGACGGCTTCGAGGCCTTCTCTACCGTGTAGACAACCACCGGACCCTTACGTGCATCCAGCCGCAATCCCAACTGTTCCTGCAACGCGGTAAACAGCGACGGACCCTCTGCCGCCGCAAAATCCGGAGCCGTTCCGTGCGCAGCGGCGATCTGCGCCTGTTGCGCCGGATCGGGCGTCCAGCTCAGCTTCATCTCGTAGTTCCCCTTTAGCCCGGTCTCATCGGCAACGCTCCGACCCGTCACACGAACCAGCTGACTGATGAGCTGCGAAACCTCGCCAACCACCGTGAACTGGCTCATCCCCATCCGAAACGCCGCCGGCTGCGGAGCGTCCACCTGCTTCATCTTCACACCGGATTTCGCCACCACCAGACCATAGACCGGCAGTTCCTTCGTCTCGTTGTGGAGGACCACACCAAACCTCTCCATCAGCAGATTCTGCATCATCTGCCGCAGCCGGGCATCCCCTTCCAGGCCCTCCGGCACATCCCCCTCGGGTCGCGCGGTAATGTCCCAAAGATCCGTTCCGATCCACGCCGGACCGCCCGTAATCTGGTGGCCCTGCACGCCATACGCGTAGGAAAGCAGCGCGCGTAATGTGGTGTTCTGCGTCGTGAAACGTCCGCCTGTGGGCTGACGGCGAATCATCGTTGCATGAGGGTTGTTCCCTGGACGAATCGAGGCGACCTCAAACCGCGGCCCCGACGGCTCCGCCGCCATCGCCAACGCACCAGTAACCAAACCAAGGGCGATGCCCCGCAAGCTATGTGCCATCCGCTTCATCATGAACCACACCTCATTTTCTGCTACAGTTTCTCTGAAGGAGGAACTGGTATGTCCATTGAAGCACTCCCCAACGACTTGCGGCAAGCCGTAGCAACGATCACGGTCAACGAGCAGACGGCGGAGACGGTCATGGCAGGGCTCTCCTCCTTCCAATTGAACTGGCAGCCCAATGGCGGCAAAGCCTGGAGCATCCTCCAGTGCCTGGAGCACCTGAACAAGGCGCACAACGCCTATTTGAAGTCCATGCTCCCCGTCCTGCGCGCGGCCGACCCCGCGAAAATCCCCCGTCGCGGCGACTACGTCCCAGGCTTCTGCGCGGGAGTGTTCCTGTCGATGCTCGCGCCGCCCGTGCAAGTAAAGGTCCCGGCCCCCAGCCAGATTATCCCCTCCTCAAACCTCGACTACGACAAGGTTCTGGCCGCCTGGCTGCAGACACACAAAGAAATCCGCCAGTTCGCCACGGAAGCGGCTTCGGTCGATCTGGCCAGTCTTTCCATGCAGAACCCCTTCGTCAAGGTTCTGAACGTCAGCCTCGCCACCGCTCTGCAGATTCTCGTCACCCACGAACACCGCCACCTCTGGCAGGCAGGCCAGGTTCGAAGGGCGCTGGAAGCCGCCGGAGCCTAGTCCTTCAATTCCACAATCGTCGCGCCGGACCCGCCCTCAAGTTGTGACGCGGGATAGTGTTTCTCCACATGAGGATTGTTTTTCAACAAGTCCTGCACACCACGCTTCAGAATCCCCATCCCATGGCCATGGACGATCCGAACCCGCGCCGCCGTCGCCATCACCGCCGCATCCAGAAAACGCTCCACCTTCTCCATCGCGTCTTCCGCCCGTTCCCCAATAATATTCAGTTCCTGCACCAGAGGTGCCAGCGCCGGACCAGCCTGAAAACTAACGCCCCTCGGCAGCTTTGAAGTCGCAGTCCCCGGCGTGTCGAGGAAAACTTCTTCCACATCCTCCGGGCCGATCTTCATCTTCATAAATCCGGCTTCCACTTCAAACCGACCATTACCCAGATCTTTGCGAACCCGCGCCAACTCGCGAATCCCCTTGATCCGCACCCGCACGCCCACCTCAATCGCCAGCTTTTTCGGACCGCCCAACAACGGCGAAGCCACCACCGTCTGCCAGTCTTCACGCATTTCACGCGCGGCGCGCGAAACCTCAACCTGGGCACGATCCCCGGCCTTCCGTTGCGTGGAGAACGCCTCCACCTTAGCCACAACGGCCTCAGCCCGCTTCCGCCACTCGGTCTGCATCGCCTCAAACCGAGCTTCCAGTTCAGCCAGTTTTGAAGCTTCTTTCCGCTCCCACTCAGCCCGGAATTCCCGCTCCCGCACGATGATCCGGCGCTTCTCCGCTTCCAGTTCCGTACGATCCCGGGTGGCCAGTTCCAGGCTCTCATGCAACCCGGCAATCAGCCGTCCCAGCTCGATTTCCTGTGAACTCAGCGCCGCCCGTGCCCTCTTCAGGATGTCTTCCGGCATCCCCAGCTTCGTCGCAATATCCAGCCCCGCGGACTTCCCGGGAACCCCGATCCGCAGCTTGTACGTCGGTTGCAGCGTCTCCTCATCGAAGCCCATCGAGGCATTCAGCACCGACTTCGTACTGGCCCCATAGACTTTGAGGGCTGTCAGGTGCGTGGACGCCAGGGTAAACGCCCCCGCCGCCCGGAAGTGGTCCACCAGCGCCACACCCAGAGCGCCGCCCTCTTCCGGATCCG
>Ga0114970_10001971_pt1 | contig 15349 bp, 21 predicted proteins | sample M_140205_XF_Meta_FD_87030 | JGI IMG/M metagenome (GOLD analysis project Ga0114970, IMG submission 87030) | Freshwater microbial communities from Lake Montjoie, Canada to study carbon cycling - M_140205_XF_MetaG | ecosystem: Environmental > Aquatic > Freshwater > Lake | place: Lake Montjoie... | reverse complement strand
GTAAAGCGTTGGAGTTTAAATAATGAGTTCGATTCTGTATACTATTCCGCGAGTCACATCAACCATCCATCTGCTGTCTGGGTGCGCACTTCCCCCATGCATTACATATGGCTGCATAATCTATTCAATTTTCTTCTAGAAGAATACACCTTCAGGTACGGCAAAGTCCATAAGTGCGAAGGGCTGCTGAAACCGCTCCGACGGTTTCCCTCCAACCTGCCCTATGCTCCATTCGAAGAGCCGCCGCAGTGCATGCCTGATGATTCCAAGAATGTTCTCTCTAGCGTCATAGCATACCGCAATTATTATTTCAATCATAAGGCGAGATTTGCTAAGTGGTCTGTACGACCTACACCGATCTGGTGGGACGACTATATTCCAATGGCGGCTTAGAGCCGCCATTTTTATTATAAATACTTGACAGTTGGTGATTAGTAGAGTATAATGAGCGGATACTTGGACAAAATTAGCAAACTTGGGACAAACGTCAAGACTTTGTCCATATGGGATATCGACGATACTCTCTTTGAATCGCCAGAAACCCATGTCTATGTTGTCGCCAAAAATAAGATCGTAAAGAAATTGACCACGACGGAATTCAATAACTATCGCCTCCGTCCAGGTGAATCATTTGACTTCACAGAGTTTAGAGATTCCAAGTTATTCTTCCATGGTGCGCAACCATTAAACTCAAATATTGCAAAAGCAAAAAGCACAATTGAGTCTAGAAATTCAATGATGCTTGTGCTCACAGCCCGTGCAAACTTTAACAATAAATCGCTGTTTCTAGCGAAGTTTAAACTGTATGGATTAGATCTAAATACTCCAGAAAGCCATGTGGCGCGAGCTGGTAATTTGAATATCAATAGCACAGCAAAAGCGAAGAAGACTATCATAGAAGAGTGCTTGAACACAAACAAGTTTACTGTTGTACATATGTATGATGACGATGCTAGAAACCTAGATGCATTTTTGTCGCTAAAAACAACTTTTAAGAATGTAAAGTTTAAGGCATTCATAGCAGAAAAGAATAAATTAAAAGTATATGGGTGATTTATGCCAACTTATGAATTCCTGAATAACAAAACAGGAAAACTTGAAGAACATATGATGTCGATAAAGGCATATGATGGCTTTAAGGATAATAATCCGCATCTGCAACGCTATCATGGCGATGCTCCCGCTTTCAGTTATAGTGGAACTGGCGATATGTCAGGAAAGAAAACCGATAACACTTGGAAGGAGGTAATGCACAAAATCGCAGAACAAAATCCAACGAGCGACTTGGCAAATAAAGTCTTGAGTAAGAACGCAAAGCAAGTCAAGACCGACCAAGCCGTTCAAAAATATCTAAAAAACACACAACAGGCGAAAAAGCCCTAAGCGAGGATTCATGTCCCGAAAGAAACAGGCAAATACAATAACCATCAAAACTGAACCTGATCTCGAAGACAAAAAAATAATTCCCCGACTCAAACCTTCCGAACTTCTATCATTCGATCCCCTAACAGAAAACCAAGGTAAATTTTACGACGCTTATGCACGTGGTCACTATTTTATTATGCTTACTGGTAGCGCTGGTACTGGCAAATCCTTTATTGCTTGCTATAAAGCAATCCAAGAAGTTTTTGAAAAAACTTCTTCTTTCAAGCGCGTGGTTATTGTTCGTTCTGCTGTACAGTCTCGTGATGTGGGATTTACTCCAGGGTCTCTAGAAGAAAAGATGAGTCTCTATGAACAGCCTTATATGCAAATTTATCATACGCTGTTCAATCGCCGAGACGCATACGAATCCCTAAAAGAATGCGGTAAGATTGAATTTATCTCTACAAGTTTTATTCGTGGCTGTACGTTTGACGATTCGATTGTAATCGTAGACGAATGCCAAAACATGAACTGGGAAGAACTATCTACTATCATTACTCGCGTTGGTTATCGCTCCAAGATTATCTTCTGTGGAGACTATAAGCAGTCAGACCTCTACCGTAAGAAAGCAGACTTGTCTGGGCTGAATAAGTTTCACGCGATTGCAATGACGATGGACTCATTTACCAATATTGAATTTACAACCGAAGACATCGTGCGCAGCAGCCTTGTCAAGGACTTCTTGATTGCTGTTGATAAGTACGAAAGTAAAGAATTTTAAATTAGGAAATTATATTATGTTTAATCATGTATCCCATGAGTTCCCTCAGCTCCTACAGGAAAATGCCGAAGGGCGTCGATTGTACGTCACGCCCAACGGCGAGAAGTATGCCTCAGTAACCACAGTCTTGTCAGACTTCGGTAAGGAGGGGTTGATGCAATGGCGGAAGAAGGTTGGTGAGGAGAAGGCTAATGAGATCTCGCGCAAGGCAACCACTCGAGGCACTTCCGTTCACAAGGTTATCGAAACCTTTCTGAATAACGAAGACATCTCGCAGCACGACATGATGCCAAACGTCAAGTCGCTGTTCTACCGTATGAAGCCAGAACTCGAGAAGATGGACAATATCCATTGTTTGGAAACTCGATTATTCTCACACAAACTTCGTCTAGCTGGTACAGTTGACTGTATCGCTGAACGCAATGGGGTTCTTTCGGTCGTAGACTTCAAGACCTCCATTCGCCTCAAGAAGAAAGAGCATATCCAAAACTACTTCATGCAGGGCGTAGCGTATGCGGATATGTTTAGCGAGATGACTGGGCTTGAGGTCGACCAGATCGTAATTCTGATTGGCGTTGACACTGCAAACTTTGCCCAAACCTTGACCGTCAAGAAAGACGAGATGGATGGTCATCGGCAAGAACTCCATAAATATATTGAAGCATATTACAACAAAACTTGACTTTTACTTGACTCTATAGTATACTAGACTATGTCGGGCTTTAAGGAGATCTATATGTCAAAACTAATTACTGCTACGGTTCTTGCTGCTTTTCTGGTAACTCCAGTTGCAAACGCAGGAGATCTAGATAAACTCTTGGGAGCAGCTGCTGGTGCTGCCGTCGGTTCCACTATTGGAAAAGGTGATGGTCGTACAATTGCCATGGCAGCTGGTGCTATCATTGGCGCTAATCTTGCGGATAGCAATCGAAGCGATTACAATTATAATTCATACAATTACAACAATTTTTCTTACTCTGACCTAGAGCGTATGTACACTAAGCAGTGCCGTCGAGAAGTTCCTGCTCGCTATAGTAGGAATCGTGGTACTCGCGATGCTTGGGTCCAGGGTTGCGTCAATCGTATGATGCAGGAACAACAAGAGCTTGAGAACGAAGCGTATCAGGAAGGCTCTTCGGGCGAGAGCCGCCATCATCGATATCATCATGAGTAATGGAGAACATTTATGAGAAATGAAAATTTTTTGTCTGAGATGATTAAACAGTTTTCCGTTAATTTTAGCGATAAACAATTTACGCATAATTATGCTGTTGGTTATTATGAGTTACTGAAGAATGTGCACGTGGATAATTTGCTAGAGATAGGTATCCACGAAGGTTCTTCTATGAAATCTTGGAGCGGGATATATCCTGGCGCCAACATTTATGGGATAGATATTAACCCAAATTCAATGATGATTGGACCGAATACTAACATTCGTACGGATATTGTCGACCAGGGTTCTCCTGCGGCACTTCTACAATATGTGGAAGATCGTGGTGTGAAATTTGACGTCATCATCGATGATGGTTCCCACATTTTCAATCTATCCAAGATAAGTATTGAGTTCCTGTTCAATCATCTAAGCAATAATGGCATTTATATCGTTGAAGATATCAGTTCAGTTTATGCGGAACTTGGTGGTCCTCAATGGCCACAGCAAACTCTACAGGACTGGCACAAATATTTAGAAAAGATACAAGATATCAACTACAAGTTTATTGACTGCCGATATGGTAATCCGAAATATCCAGGAAGCTGGATGGTCGGCATCACTAAGAAGAAATAAATAAGAACAATGGTAGTAAACCTTTAACTAAAGGCATCTTGGACGGGGGTGCGATTCCCCCCATCTCCACCACCACGGGGATGACCAGTTTCGACAGGGTGAGTAATAACCTAGAGGCTACCAGTGAGGCGACTGACTTAATCAGCGCAAAAAAATGTAACTGCCAATGATAGCAATTACCATCAGGCTCTCGCTGCCTAACAGCACTTGAGTACAAGAGTTTTCGGTAGGTTTTCTTGGTAACAGAATAAACCTACCATTTTTTATTTGGAGAATATATGATTGTAATACCATCTCATGACAGAATTGATCTTTTGGTGAAGATGGTTCGCAGACTATGCGAGATCGATCTCAACGGTCATGAAGTGTTGATCGTAGACACGAATTCTGATTCAGAATATTACCAAGAAACTGTACATCATATCGCTCCTTGGTTTCTAGAAACTCACTCAAATTTTAAATTCGCCAGAAAAGATTACAAGTGCAGGGATAGTGGAGCATTCATCCACGCATATAAGAATTACCCTTCTGAAAGATATATCTTTCTACATGACTCAGTGCATATCAATAATCCAAATTTTATTGTTGAGATGGATAGCGCACTAGATTCAGCTGATGTTGTTCCTGTATTTAATTTTGGTTTTGGTTATGATAGTTACGAGCAACAGGTTTGGGCAGAACAAAAACTTCCTCCAATTGAAAGTTATCCTCATTTTGGAATCATAGGACCAATGTTTGGTGTGCACAAGCATGTGCTAGACAAGATGCCTTCTGACTGGCTGATAGAACCAACGAATAAAGCAGAAGGGTGTGGAATGGAAAGGCGATGGGCAGTTATGTTCCATTTGATTGGAGCAAGCGTAAAATTTTTAGACTATATACCCCCTGAAGATTTTTGGATCTATTGGGAAGGCGGCGCCAAATACAGTTCTCAGTTGCAAAAATATGCGCACAGAGTAAATAAGCGGATGTAAGGTGAATAAAAAAATTGCTATATGTTTTTCTGGGCATCTCAGACAGTTTTTTGATGGTTCAGAATTAGAATGTTTTAAACAAAATATAGATCTACTGAAAAGCCAAGGGCACATAGTAGATCTATTTTTTAGCATTTGGGATACTTACAACACAAAAACCAACTGTCATGGTGGAGAAGAAACCCCCATCGATGATGCGATATTTTCCCAGTTAGAAATAACTCTTCTAGAAATCCAAAACTATTCTTCAATTAAAGATCAGTTTAAACTTAGAAATTTTCATCCAACTATCGAGCCTGAAATTGATGGCATCATGAGTGTAGAAGGTATTCTACATAACACCCCAATGTTCTATAAAATTTATAGAGCAAATCTACTCAAGACATCACATGAAATAAATCACAACTTTAAATATGACGTTGTTGTTCGGTATAGAGCGAACATTCACCTCACTGATGCATTTAATTTTTATGATGTAGAACCAGGATACCTTTATGTCGAGGGACGTGGACATTCGGGTATGCCAAGAGAATGTAGAGGACTTGGTCTCACAGAATTAAGTTGGATGATGCAAGATATTTTCTTCTATGGCGATTCATCAACTATGGACATAGTATGCGATGTGTATAATAACCTAACTGCAATGTACCCTAAGTATGGTAGCACAGGACCAGAAAGAATTTTTTATGATTGGGTTGTTCTTGAGAACAAGATCCCAACGAAACATCATGCTATAGGATTTCATTTAAAATGAACAAGTTAGTTATTTTTGACCTTGATGGCGTTTTGATTGATAGTCGCGACATCCACTACGAAGCATTAAATGCTGCTCTGAATAAGATTGACGTCAAGTATGTAATCAATCGTGATGAGCATTTAAGTTTGTACGATGGGCTTTCTACGACTAAGAAGCTCGAGATGCTTGCTAAGAACAAGGGTCTTCCTCCAGAATACAATAATCAGATCTGGGAAGATAAGCAAAAAGCGACTATTAGCATCTTCAACAACCTGCAAAGAGACTTTAATCTTATGGATTATTTCTCTAAGTTGAAGGATGAAGGTTTTCAAATTGCAGTTGCTAGTAATAGCATTCGAAACACAGTCAAGTTTGTCCTACTTAAATTAGGTTTGTTAGAATACGTTGACTATTACGTTTCGAACGAAGACGTCAAACGCACTAAACCATTCCCTGAAATGTACTGGCGTTGTATGGTAGCATGCAATGCATTGCCCAAGGACACAGTCATTATAGAAGATAGCCATATTGGTCGCCAAGGCGCAATTGATAGCGGTGCATATCTAATTCCAGTAGAAAACAGATTTGATCTCGATATGTCTAAGGTATATAAGGTGATAAAATACTTGAACCAAGATAAGTCACTTAATATTCCTTGGAAGGCTCAAAATATGAATGTGTTAATTCCTATGGCTGGTGCTGGCAGCAGGTTTGCAACAGCGGGTTATACTTTCCCGAAGCCACTAATTGAAGTCAACGGCAAACCAATGATTCAGGTTGTTGTTGAAAACCTAAACATCGAAGCGAAGTATACCTTTATCGTACAGGAAGAACACTACGAGAAATACAACCTTAAGTACCTTCTAAACCTTATTGCTCCAGGATGCAATATTGTTCAAGTTAACGGAGTCACAGAGGGCGCTGCTTGCACAACTTTGCTCGCTAAAGAATTCATCAATAATGATGAACCTCTATTGATTGCTAACAGCGACCAGTTCTTAGAGTGGAACAGTAATGAATGTCTCTATGCGTTTAACGCTGATGGCATCGATGCTGGTATTGTAACTTTTAAAAATACCCACCCAAAGTGGTCTTATGCTAGAGTAGGCGATGACGGATTTGTCGCTGAAGTCGCAGAGAAGAAGCCAATCAGCAACGACGCTACTGTTGGCGTTTATTTTTGGAAACATGGCTCTGACTATGTTCGCTGCGCAGAGCAGATGATCGAGAAGAACATTCGTGTGAACAATGAGTTTTATGTTTGCCCAGTGTTTAATGAAGCAATCGAAGAAGGTAAGAAGGTCCGTATCAAAGAAATCCGGCGCATGTGGGGAATTGGTACGCCAGAAGATTTACATAATTTTTTAGAAAATTATTAATTTTGAAGGAAAGCTGATGAGAATTATAACTGGCGAACAAGCATATGCGAATTTAAAAAACGGCATCAAGCAAAAAATTTTTAGGATTCCTGGAAAATTTGAGCCAGGGTGCGAACACGGCATATTACTTCCCAAATTACTTCCTAAATTTAAGTTATCGCAAGAAGAAAAAATATTCACCATAGGATCTTGTTTTGCTAGAGAAATTGAAGCTCTTCTGATCAACAGCAATTTTAATGTGCCAGTGCGCGGATTCACAGTTCCCAAAGAAGAATTTATTCATCCACCACCCCATCTTCTCAATGAGTATAATGTTGGTACAATATTACAAAGAATTGAAAGCGTTATACAAAATTTTTTCTATGGCGATAAGGGTGTAGAAAAGGTTGGAGAAGACAAGTACATAGATTTATTTTTGCATATGCATCAAGAACCCGTTACTCTTAATAGGTTGTTGGCTAGAAGAAAAGAAATAGATAATTTATACGCACAATTAATTAACTGCGACAGCGTTATCATAACCATGGGATTAACTGAGTGTTGGTATGATGTTCAAGATCAATGCTATTTGAATAAAGCACCGAGTAAGAAGTTAGCAACCAGTAATCCAGAAAGATACCAATTTCATAGAATGGATGTTGACGATGTTTTAAGCAGAATGGCTCGGGCAATTAAACTTTTGAACAATATTTCAAAGAAAAAAATACTATTGACAGTCAGTCCAGTAGCACTAGAAGCAACTTTCATGGAAAATAATGCCGTTATGGCGAATTCTTATTCTAAAGCCGCTCTTAGAGTAGTGGCTGAACTTTTAAAAGAACAGTTCGACAACATTGATTACTTTCCTAGTTATGAAATTGCAATGTCTGCTGGGCTATCTGGTTTGTGGTCAGATAATTTGCATGTAAATCAAGATCTCGTTAAAAATATAACGTCGCATATGTTAAACTATTATTGTAATAATGTTCCTGTTGAAGACTCTAGAAAGTTTGGAACCACTTATGTTGACCAAGAATTTAAAAGCGATTAATTTGATTAAAATTGCACATCGCGGAAACATCAAGGGTCCTAACAAAGCAAGAGAAAACTCGCCTGAGTATATTCTTGAGGCGATTACTCTTGGGTACGATGTTGAAATTGACCTTTGGGTTGAACCTTCCAAAAATTGGTTCGACGCCAAGTTATTCTTAGGGCATGATGAGTCTCAGTATAGTATTGACTTTCGGTGGCTAATCAGGTATAATAGAAGTCTGTGGGTACACTGCAAGTCAAAAGAAGCGGCTGTATGGATATCAAATTTTGCTAAGTTTACGATGACGGAATTGAATTACTTTTGGCACGAGAACGACACGATGACTCTAACCTCCAAAGGATATTGGTGGGTCTATCCAGGTAAGCAGCCGATGGCTAGAAGTATTGCAGTAATGCCTGAATTATACAATGATGATGTATCGCAATGCATTGGGGTGTGTAGCGACTATTTGGAATAAGGTATTGAATTATGGCTAATGGAATTTACAAAGTTACTGAAGACTTTGAGAAGGCGTTGGGCGATTACACTGGTGCACCATATGTTGTCAGTGTTGACAACCAAAGTAATGCTCTGTTTCTCGCGCTAATGTTTGATAAAGTTTCTGGGCAGACAATCAGTATTCCAAGTAGAACATATCCTTCTGTTCCTTGCGAAATTATCCATGCTGGTGCCAAGGTATCTTTTGAACCCGTAAAGGGTAAGACGCTTAAAGGTGCATACCAACTTAAACCAACTAATGTTTGGGATTCTGCCTTACGGTTTACTGCAAACATGTATCAGCCTGGAACGCACATGTGCGTTTCATTTACTGGACCATACAAGCACTTCAAACTATCTAAGGGTGGTGCGATCCTTACAGACAACTTTGAAGCCTATAACTGGTTCAAGCGCGCACGTTATTCTGGGCGCAGAGAATGTTCCTACCATGATGATAACTTTGATATGCTTGGTTGGAATTTCTACATGATGCCAGAGTTGGCGGCTAGGGGATTGCTGCTGATGAATCAGTTCTACAACACAGACGGTTCGAAGAAGCATAATCAAGACCTAGAACTACCCTATCCAGATTTAAGTAAATTTAAGGTGTATACGAGATGATTCGCGCTATGATTGGATATGGAGGTCATGCTAGGGATATTATTGCCTGGACGGGTGAAGATCTTCCAGCGTTTGTTGATGACGAATTTTACTCACCATCACAAAAAAACACAATTCCGCTTTCTTCTTTTGACCCATTCAAGTATGAGGTAATTGTTGCTATCGGCGATTCCTTGGCCAGATCTAAAGTTGTCGATAGACTCCCGAAAGAAACAAAATACTTCACAGTTATCCACCAATCTGTCATAATGGGTCCAAACGTCGAGATAGGCGATGGTTCTGTAATTTGTCCAGGAGTAATAATTGCTGGTGGGGTGATAAAATTAGGCAACCATGCATTACTCAATCTATCCACGACAATAGGACACGATTGTCAAATCGGAAACTTCTTCACTACTTCTCCAGGTGCGAACATTTCTGGAAGTTGTAAAATTGGAAATAGAGTATACATCGGGGCTAACTCTTCTTGTTTAGAAAAGATAACAATTTTTGATGACGTCTTAATTGGATTGCAATCTAGTGTCATTCGAAATATCTATGAAAGTGGCACATACGTCGGAAGCCCTGTTAGGAAAATAAAATGAAGCACACAAAACAATCACTAGATCTAGTTCAATTTATATCTGAGCAAATTAACGATCAAACCTTCCACCATCATTATCACATTTTGTATGACATTTTATTACCCGAAAATCCAGTATACTTAGAAATTGGTTGTTATGCTGGCGGTTCTTCTTGTCTGATGGTACAAAAACCTAACATCACTGTCATTGCAGTTGACCTCGGTCAACCTATAAACGAAAGTGTTGCTAAATCCAACGTGACAAAATTGAACCAACTTAACAATGAATTCCATTACATCAAGGCTAATTCTCACCTAGAAGAAACCGTAGACCGAGTTAAACGTATTGCCGATTCAGTAGATCTACTCTTTATTGACGGTGACCATACATATTATGGAGTGTTAACAGACTTTAAACTTTGGGCACCTTTAGTAAAGCCAGGGGGATACATAGTTTTTGACGACTATAATGACCACGTGTATTCCCCTGAAGTTAGGGTTGCTGTAGATGAGATTGTTCGCAATACAACCGAATATGACTTAATCGGCACATTAGAAAATATCTACGGGGCAAGACCCGCAGATTTGTTAGAAGGTAATTGTTACATCATAAGAAAGATAGGATTTAATCATGTCAACAAAAATAGCAATAATACTTCCAACGTATAGGCGCAGTGATGGGAAGACATATGATTATTTGACTCTTTGCTTGACTAGCATCAAGATTCAAACACATCAAAACTTTAAGGTATTTTTAATTGGCGACAAGTATGAGGATCAATCAGAATTCGATTACTTCGCTAAATCTTTTCTTGATCCAGAACAAATTGCCGCAGTCAATTTGCAATATGCATTCGAAAGAGATAGATATCCAATTGACTCTCTTGAACTTTGGTGTAGTGGTGGCGTACATGCAACCAATGTTGGAATAGACATCGCAGTTGGGCATGGGTTTGAGTACATATGTAAAATAGACCATGACGATTATTGGGAACCCGACCATTTAGAACAAATCAATTCAGTTATTGAACAAAAACAAAACCCTGCATTTATTCACACGTGCTCTACTTATGGAACCAATGTTCTTCCATACAATACAATATTTGATAGCGATCTCGTCGTAGAGGCTTTTCCAATCCCAGGAAATATAGCACATTCTTCAGTATGTTATAGCATCAAACAACTCCCATTTTTATATGAAGATACTTTTGCGAGGTTAGGTCTTCACCAACCAGCCGACGCATATATGTGGGAAAAGATGTATGAACACATGGTAGAAAACAACTTAAAGTCGTATTTTGTTAGAAAAGTGACCTGTCATCACCCTTATGAATATATCTACAATAGATAAATATGTCTTTACTTTTGGCGTTTTATAGGGTATAATATATGTACATGAATATGTTACTACCCAAAAGTAACTTACTCTTGCAATTATTATGATGAATCGCGACAGCGAACGGTGAGGTAAAATGCAAAAGAGTATAACCCATAGTCCTATGGACTTGGTGCGTATGTGCACCTTCATATTGTTCTTCTCCCTCTCGTTTTTCTTTGGAAGAGAATTATATGACGCCAAGCGTCGCTACGATAGTCTTGAGTACGAACTGTACAACAATCAGAAGTCTGCTGATGACATCATCAAAGACCTCCGCAAGAAACTTTCCCATGTAGACTTTATTCGTAACGAGACGGAGTGCCTTGCCAAGAACATTTACTTCGAAGCAAACCTAGAGCCTGTTGAGGGTAAGTTGGCTGTTGCCACTGTTACGATGAACCGAGTGCAAAGCCACGTGTTCCCAAGAACTGTTTGTGGCGTTGTACTTGACCAGAGTAGCAGGGGTTGCCAGTTCTCTTGGGTTTGTGACGGCAAGTCAGATATTATCCACGACCGCCGTGGATATATCGAGTCTGTTAAAATTGCCGAAGATGTCTTGCTTTCTAATCGCAGATCGCGTATAATAAGTCCTGACGTTATGTATTATCATGCAAATTATGTTGAGCCTAAATGGGCAAAGACTATGATGATGTTCGCTACTATTGGCGCGCATATCTTTTATAGGAAGAAGTGATTATGGAATATTATGAAGATAAGTTTCTCCACCATGACGAGAAGCTGGATTATTCTGATGTGTTGATGGTTCCATGTCAGGGAGATGTCGCTTCCCGTAGTGAAGTTGAACTAGAATATCCAACAGGCGTGATTCCTATCATCGCCGCAAACATGGACGGTGTTGGAACTTTTGAGATGGCGAAGTCTCTCTATAAGCATAAGATGCTGACTGCACTTGTAAAGCATTACTCCCTCGAAGAACTCGTGACGTTCTTCCAGCGTGAAGAGGCATCCAGGAACTGCTTCTACAGTATGGGTATTGGTGAAGCCGATATGACCAAACTGCACGAGTTTATGACTCATGTTACTATTGGCGAAATCAATATGCCGTATGGTATCTGCGTCGACGTTGCAAACGGCTACACTTCCCAGTTTACTGATGCTCTGAAGCGAATCGTTGATACTTATCCAACTATGCCTATCATGGCAGGTAACGTAGTCACTCCTGAGCAGGTACACGAACTGTCGCTCATCGGAATTGATATCGTAAAAGTTGGTATCGGTCCCGGCTCTGTTTGCACTACTCGCAAATTGACTGGGGTTGGTTATCCTCAGTTTTCCGCAGTACTTGAGTGTGCGGACGTGCATTCTGTTTGTGCTGATGGTGGCATTACTTGTCCTGGAGATGTCGCCAAAGCATTCGGTGCCGGTGCTGATTTCGTAATGATTGGCGGTTTGCTTGCTGGTCATGAAGAAGGACTGCCCCCTGAGCATAAGGATAAGGTAGAATATATGAACAATATCCATTTCTACGGAATGGCTTCGAAGGTTGCACAGGATCTACATAATGGTGGTGTGTCTGACTATCGTGCCTCAGAGGGTAAGGATGTCATTTTGAAGTACAAGGGTCCAGTTAACCACACAGTAAATGAAATGCTCGGTGGACTACGCTCGGCTTGCACTTACCTCGGTGCGCGTAATCTAATGGAACTCAGCGATAACGCTCGATTCGTTCGAGTCAACCGCCAACTCAATAACATCTTTGGGAACGGCTAATGCTAATCAAAATTAAGAGTGTAAAGAAAATGGCAACTCGAGAAGAAAAGAATAAATTTTCTATTATGATTATCGAACTTGCCCAGCGCGATAAGATTGACCACATGGACGCAGTAACGACTTACTGTCTAGAGAACAACCTAGAAGTTGAAATCGCAGCAACCTTAATCAACGATTCTCTAAAAAGTTTGATTCAGGGTGAGGCGCAGGAACTGAGATACTTGCCACGAGAGAGCAAACTACCCATATGAGTTGGCAGATTATTGTTTGGAACATTTTTATTTGGACCTTTACAGGTGCAATGATTACTCTAAACCATGCATCTTTATTTTGGCTTTCCATTCCTGCATTGTTCACCATGTGGAACAATGGTTCAGAGTTGATGAAGAAGCAGGAAGAAGAAGCAGAAAAGTTGAATAAGCAGCTCGAAGAATTGACAAGGATAGCAAAGAGAAATGAACGGTTATGACTTGTATTGTCTTTATCAGGCAATCAAATTACACTTCACTTCAGAAAATTATAACTTCTTCCAGTACGATGGAAGAACTAGGGTATCGGTAGACTCATTTGAAAAACGAAAAGACAAATTCCTCTTTCATCGACTGGCGAGAAAATACGACTCTGCTGACATGGTTAGTTTTCTTGTTGCCAATTTTGTTAACAGTGACACTAATTGGACAAAGTCGCTCTTGGAAGAAGCTGCGGAAGAAACTTTTCGGGAGTGGAGAAGGGTAACAGATTCGATGAGCCGAGTCTATGTTGAGCAGTTGAAAAGTATCTGCGCAGATCCAAAAGAATTTAATAGTTTATTCGAAGTCAAAGATGGGCAACACCCGAAGTTGCTGGCGCATTTCCTACAAGGAGATATCCGCATTGAGGTTCTTGTAATTCTCAATAACATCTTTGACTTCTTTAGAATTTGGGACAAGAAGATAGACGATGATGTCATCTATCCCAAGATTTCAAGAAAGGTCCGTAAGTATGGAGCATTCTTGACCGTTGACGTCGACAAATATAAAAAGCTGACTAAAAAGGCACTGACGAATGAAGATTAGAATCTATCAAAGTTTCTATAAACCAGAACAGTACTTCAACCTAGATCGCAACTTTATCCCAATTAATAACCTGGAAAATAAAGATGCTGTGCTGCGCGAGTATCCGATCTTGTGCAAACTTCACCAGAAGAATGAAAATTTTGATGGGTACTGGGGATTGGTCAGCTGGCGATTTAAAGAAAAATGCAACATTTCTGGTAAAGAGTTTGCTGACTGGATTCAAGACAATCCAGGTTATGATGTATATCATTATAACGGTAGTTGGAATGCTGCGGGAACATGCTCCAACATGTTTGTACATGGAGAAAAATACCATAAAGGTATGATTGAGTATACAGATCGTCTGCTAGAAAAACTTGGTTATAAGTTTTCTATAAGGGACGTTGAGTATCCTCTAAATCTATTCATGACATGCCACTACCATGTGGGGAACAGCAGATTTTGGGACCACTGGATGTCTTTCCTAGAAACTTGCATTGCTCTTTCGAAGTTAGATGATAAGATGAACGAGTATCTATACATCAAGGAATCCGATCATCGTTTCGAGAAAGTTGCTAATTTTTGTTTTGTCGCCGAAAGACTCGTGAGTTTGTTTTTATTTCTGCACCAGCACCACTTTAAGGTGTTGAACTATCCATATAGCAAAATTGTCAAAGATGAACTGGTAATGATAAATATTACGCAAAAAGGTTTACTTTTGACTAAAAATGCTATATAATAGTATGGTGATGAAGAAAGTGAACAACAAAACATACTATCAATACTAATATACAAGGATATACAAATATGACATTTGCAAATTTGAAGAAAGGTTCGTCGCTGGATAAGTTGAAGAAGGCTGTTGAGCAGTCTTCAAATGGCGGCAGTTCCCAAAGTAAGTACGCGGACGATCGCGTTTGGAAGCCTGATGTTGATGCCTCTGGCAACGGTTATGCCGTAATTCGCTTCCTCGATACCCCTGCTGTTGACGGTGAAGATGGCATGCCTTGGGCTCAGATCTGGTCCCATGCATTCCAGGGTCCAGGCGGCTGGTACATCGAGAACAGTCTGACCACTATGGGTAAGGCTGACCCTGTTTCTGAGATGAACACTGTTCTTTGGAACAGCGGCGTCGAAGCCAACAAGGAAATTGCTCGCAAGCAGAAGCGCAAGCTGACCTATGTCTGCAACATTCTGGTCGTCTCTGACCCGAAGCGTCCTCAGAACGAAGGTAAGGTCTTCCTCTATAAGTTTGGTAAGAAGATCTATGACAAAATCAGTGAAAAGATCGAGCCAGGTTTTCCTGACGAGAAGCCGATGAATCCGTTCGACTTCTGGAAGGGTGCAAACTTCAAGCTGAAGGTTCGTAAGTATGAGGGTTTCCCGAATTACGATAAGAGCGAGTTTGATACTACGTCTTCACTGTTCGATGGCGACGACAAGAAGATTGAGCAGGTTTGGAAGAACTCCTACTCGCTCAAGGAAGTTG
>Ga0114970_10001969_pt1 | contig 15353 bp, 11 predicted proteins | sample M_140205_XF_Meta_FD_87030 | JGI IMG/M metagenome (GOLD analysis project Ga0114970, IMG submission 87030) | Freshwater microbial communities from Lake Montjoie, Canada to study carbon cycling - M_140205_XF_MetaG | ecosystem: Environmental > Aquatic > Freshwater > Lake | place: Lake Montjoie... | reverse complement strand
TCAGGGAAGCGTTTGGTCTCGAAAATGTTGCTGGGCTGCTGGATGAGGTCGTCATAGAGGCCGTGAATGAAGAAGGTGCGGGCGTCGGCACCATCGGGCCAGGGACTGGGCTGGCCTTCGGCCTCGCGGATGGCGGCTTCGATGGCGCTGAGGATTTCGACGGGATTGAGCGTGATCTTGAGCGGTGCGCCGGACTTGAGGTAGTCAGCGATGGCGATTTGCACTTTGCCGAGCACGGACTGGATTTGCCGTAGGTCGGCTGGGGCTTCCTGCGGATTGAGAGATCTCAACTCAAGCTCGGTGCGTGTGGCTTTTTTGGGGCGTTTCGTGGCCATTTGGCGGCATGTTGCATCGAAACGTCGTTCGGCCAAGTGGCGGAAGGATTTTTGAGATGAAAAATTGGCAACCGTCGGGATGGCAACGGCGCATGTGTCTGGTAATTGATCGCCTCTGCATGCCTGACTCCCTTGAATCCACCTCTTCGGCCGCCGGTTGGCGGCTTGACCACTCGTATGCGCGGTTGCCGCAGTTGTTTCATGTAAAGATCGACCCGACGCCGGTGCGTGAGCCAAAGATGGTGGTGCTGAATCGACCGCTGGCAGAGGCGCTGGGACTCAATGCGGACGAATTGAATGATGCAGCGTTCTTTGCGGGCAATGCGCTGCCGCAGGGGGCGGAACCGCTGGCGCAGGCGTATGCGGGGCATCAATACGCGCATTTCACGATGCTGGGAGATGGACGGGCGATCTTGCTCGGCGAGCAGATCACGCCGAGCGGCACTCGTTTTGACATTCAGCTCAAAGGACCGGGCCCGACACCGTTTTCGCGTCGTGGCGATGGGCGTGCGGCATTGGGGCCGATGCTGCGCGAATACATCATCAGCGAGGCGATGCACGCGCTGGGCATTCCGACGACGCGCAGCCTCGCGGTGGTGACGACGGGTGAAAACGTTTTTCGCCAAGGATCGCAGCCAGGAGCGGTGCTGACTCGAGTAGCAGCCAGTCATATTCGCGTGGGCACGTTTGAGTATGCGGCGGCACGCGGAGAAAAAGCGGATCTGCAAGCGCTGGCAGACTACACGCAGAAGCGGCACTACCCAGAGGTCGAAGGCGGGTACTCAGCATTCTTTGAGGCCGTGATGGAGCGGCAGGCGGCGCTGATCGCGAAGTGGATGCACGTCGGCTTCATTCACGGCGTGATGAACACGGACAACATGGCGCTCAGCGGCGAGACGATCGACTATGGGCCGTGTGCGTTCATGGACGCGTATGATCCGGCCACGGTGTTCAGCTCGATTGATCGCAATGGTCGCTATGCCTATGGCAATCAACCGCACATCGCGCAGTGGAATCTGGCATGTCTGGCCGAGGCGGTGCTGCCGTTGTTTCACGACGATGAAAAGCAGGCCATCGAGATCGCAAACGGTCTGATCTCGCGTTTTGAAGAGCGTTTTCAACATCACTGGCTCGCAGGCATGCGGGCGAAGCTGGGTTTGTTCACGGCAGAAGACGACGACACCGCTTTGATTCAATCGTTGCTCGAATGGATGCGGGACACGAAGGCGGATTTCACGAACACCTTCCGCGATCTGACGAATGGCCGCCTGGAGCCGGCGGAATGGCATCAGCAGTGGACCGCACGACTCAAACGGCAGCCGCAGTCGGCTAGTGAAGTGACTGAAATGATGCGCCGCAGCAATCCGGCCTTCATCCCACGCAATCACAAGGTCGAGGAGGCACTGACCGCCGCCTCGGACCATGGCGATCTGAATCCAATGCAGCGCCTGCTGACGGTGTTAGCAGCGCCGTTTGATCACACGCAGGATTTGCCGGAGTTCAGTGAGCCTTCGGAATCGGAATCGTATCAGACGTTTTGTGGGACTTGAGGGAAGGTTGGATTCTATCTAATACAAATTGATTGCATATGCAATTCTATTGCATTAGACGGTTGGCGCTCACGATACCCTCATCATGCGTGCCTCTTATTCATATTCTATTTGGGCCATTGTCGCCCTCAATGCGCTCACAGCTGCCGAGCCACCGATCCGCCACGATCCTGCGCACAATCACGAGGAAGAATTGATTCCGCTGGATGAGATCGTGGTTTCGGCCCCTCTGGACCGGCCCCTTTATCAGCAGGCGCAGTCGGCTTCCATTTTGGGAGGCAAGGATCTGAATCTGGCAATCGAACCTACGCTCGGCCAAACGCTGGCGAGGATGCCGGGCGTCAGCAGTTCATATTTTGGCCCTGCGGCGAGCCGACCAATCATTCGCGGCATGGATGGTGATCGCGTGCGGATTTTGCAGAATGGCCTCAATTCCATGGATGCCTCGGCGACGAGTCCAGATCATGCCTTGGGCTTTGAACCATCGAATTTAAAGTCGGTCGAGGTGATTCGTGGGCCGGCGACGCTGCTCTATGGATCGAATGCGATCGGTGGCATCGTGAATGCCATCGACGGACGCATTGTGGACGAAAAATTGGATGGTACGATCCGTGGTTCCATGGGTGGGAGGTTCTCCTCGGTGGATAACGGCTATCAGACTAACATGATGCTCGAGGGCGGCTGGAAGGGGCTGGCCTTCCATGTGGAGGCATTCACGCGTGCGGCGGAGGATTTTCGCATTCCGGGTAATGCGCGCACTGTTGGCGAACAAGAACGCAATCCTTTGCCGCCAGGCACGCCTGAGCCCAATCGAATCGTGCCCAACAGTCATCTGCGAAACGAAGGCCTCTCTGCTGGCATGAGCTATGTGTGGGATGAGGGCTTTGTTGGGTTTTCCTGGACGGAGTTTCACAACATTTATGCCTCTCCAGCCGAGAGCAGTGTGTTCATCGACATGTATCAGACGCGTCTGGATGTGCGTGGCGCGTTTTACCGGCCACTGCCACGTATCAAAGAAATTACCTACCGCATGGCTTGGTCGGACTATGAGCACACGGAGTACGAGGATGGCATGGATAACACGGCCTTCAAAAACGATGGCTACGACGCACGCGTCGAGGTGAAGCACGAAAAAATCGCCGGTATGGAGGGCGTGGTGGGCATCCAATCTGAACGCAGCGACTTCGTGGTGTCCGGCTCTGAGGCCTTTATGCCGCCAACGCTCACTGAATCAAACGCGCTCTTCTTTTTTGAAGATATCACTCGTGGCCCACTAAGCGTTCAGTTCGGTGGCCGCTATGACCGTATCGGCGTTGAATCGAGGGACAACGATACCTTCGGCTCGGCCCAATCGAGAACGTTTAACAATCTCAGCGGCTCGGTCGGTTTTGTGTTCATGCCGAATGACGAGTATTCCACGGTCTTCACGATCACCCATGCGGAGCGTGCGCCGACGAACCAGGAGCTCTTTGCCAATGGCAAACATGTGGCTACCGGAACATTTCTGGTGGGAGACGCCAGTTTGGGGGCGGAAAGTTCGCTTGGATTTGACCTCAGTTTTCGCAAACGCACGGGTTGGGTCACCGGCAGTGTGAGCGGTTACCACACGCGCTATCAGGATTTCATCGGCCAGTTTCCCACTGGAGTGATGATCGACACCGATGCTGACCTCATTGGCGACACGCCTGAGCAGCGCTATCAGGCAGTCCAAGCGCAATTTTTGGGAGCAGAACTGGAGACGACCTTGCATCTGCTGCATCCCATCACCACGGAGCCGCAGCAGGCGGCCACCAATCTGCATCTGCAATTCAAAGCTGACGCGGTGCGTGCTAGGGATGGCACTACAGGCTTGTCGCTGCCCCGCATTCCTCCGTTTCATCTCTCTACGGCTCTAATTCTTGAGCGTGGTGCGTTTGGGGCACGGTTGGAGGGCATCTATGCGGCCCCGCAACAGCGGTTGGCTGCCAATGAGTTTCAGACCAGCAGCTATTTCCTGGTGAACCTGAGCCTGACCTATCGGCTCATTCAGGGGCCGACGACTGTGGATTTTTATGTCAAAGGCATGAACCTGACGAATGAAGACGCCCGGGAGCACACCTCCTTTCTTAAGGACCGGGTTCCGCTCCCAGGACGTGGTTTGGTTGCGGGCGTGAAGCTGGCATTTTGATCCTTGGAGAGGTAAACGGATTGCATCGTGCGAGGCAGAGACATGACCTCTGTTCTCGCACGATTCTTTTAGCGATTAATGAAGCCGCTTGGAACAAGAGGTCTGATTTCTCATATTTGATATTCAAAATTGAGTGAATTAACCAAATGTAAGATAAAAACCATATTATTGTCTTGCTCGTGACGTATGAATTGTTATAATTACAATCATCAATCTTCTTTCAAGATATGAATGCCACAAATACCAGTACCAATCTCCTGAGCGCCGGCTCTGCCCTTCATGCATTGGAGGCACGGCGGGCATGGCGGGAGAATGAGCAGGTTTCGCCGCATTTGTGGGTGCTCGTTAGCATTTTGGGGGATTTGATCATGGCCGTGCTCGCAGGTTACTCGGCCTATTGGCTGCGCTTCCACTCCATCATTCGCGAAGTCGGCAATTTTGATGCCATGACCTTTCGTCAATATGGCGGTCACATGGCATTGGGAAGTGTGACGCTGATTATCGTGCTAGGCTGGCAGGACATTTACCACAAGAACGTCCTGTTACGTTGCCGCTGGGTGGCATCCAAGGTCGCGAAAGGCATCCTCGTTTGGACGGCTGGATTCCTGGCCATCACGCTGGCATTGAAACTCGAACCCAGCATCTCTCGCGTGTATGTACTGCTCAATGGGGCCACCGCGCTCTTACTGATCCTTACGTGGCGCACGGTGTTTATGCGTTTTCTGCGAGCACCCGGCCACATCGAAGCGCTCCAGCAGCGCACCCTGTTTGTCGGCTGGAATGCCGAGGCCGTGAGTCTATGGAAGACGCTTAAGCGCGATCAGGCCTGCGCTTATGACATCGTTGGCTGGGTGGATACGGGTAGCAGCGAGGATACCAAGCTTGCGGATGAAGCTCTTCCCTGCCTTGGCGGGCTGCACGAAGTCGAACATCTCGTTGCTTCGCACGCCTTGGACATGGTTGTAGTAGCGGATCTGCATGGCCCACGGGAGCAAATGGTAGCTCTGGCCAATCTCTGCGAGCGTGAAATGATTCAGTTCAAGGTCATCCCGTCCTGCTTCCGCGTGTTCGTCTCTGGCCTCACGCTTGAAACCATCGCCGGAACGCCAGTTCTGGGCGTCACGCGACTGCCGCTCGATGGAACGGTCAATGTGATCGCCAAGCGTGCGCTCGATATCGTGGGTGCCACACTAGGCTTGATTCTCAGTGCACCGATCGTTGCAGTTTTTAGCGCCATTGTCTGGCTCGAATCCCCCGGCAGTGTGTTCTACCGTCAGCGTCGTTGGGGCTGCAATGGGGTCTCTTTTGACATCATCAAGATTCGCTCCATGAAGCTCAATGCGGAGCAGTCCTCCGGTGCCAAATGGTGCGTCAAAGATGATCCACGACGTCTTAAGGTCGGAGCTTTCATGCGGCGGTGGAATATCGACGAACTGCCGCAGTTCTGGAATGTGCTCAAAGGTGAGATGAGCCTCGTTGGCCCACGTCCTGAGCGCCCCGAACTAATCGCCGGCTTCAAGCACCAGATTCCGCATTACAACGCCCGTCATCACGCCAAGCCTGGCATGACGGGCTGGGCACAGGTGAACGGCTTGCGTGGCGACACCGACCTCAGTGAGCGCATCCAGTGCGATCTCTGGTATCTCGAAAACTGGAGCCTCTGGCTCGACCTGCAGATCATGCTACTGACCTTCTTCAAACGCGAAAACGCCTATTAATTCGGCGGATGCAACTGATGCACAGCATGGCATGATGGCGGCCTTCGTTCCTTTTTCCCGATGCCGCTCTTCACGGTTTACACGCCTACCTACAATCGCGCCCACACACTCCATCGTGTGTTTGAAAGCCTTCAGGCTCAGACCTGCCGGGATTTCGAGTGGCTGGTGATCGACGATGGCTCGAACGACGGCACCGCAGAGTTGATGGCGCGTTATCAAAGCGAGGCCGAATTCCCGGTGTGCTATCTTCAGCAGCCACATCGCGGCGCGCATCATGCGCACAATCTCTCGCTACGTGAATCGCACGGCCAGCTCTGGCTCAAACTCGATTCAGATGATGGTTGTGTCCCTCAGGCGCTCGAACGCTTGAAAAATAGCTGGGAGGGCATCCCGCTGGCCCAACGCGATTCATTTTCTGGTGTCACCGGACTGTGCCGCAATCAGAATGGCCAAAGAGTAGGCTCGCTATTCCCAACCGATCCGCTCGACTGTACAGCCGCAGCACTCGAATACCGTTATAAAGTGCGCGGTGAGAAATGGGGCTGCCTGCGCCTCGACGTTCTGCGGCAATTTCCCTTCCCTGAAGGTGTGCCAGGAAACTTCATTCCCGAGTCCTTCATCTGGTGCCAGGTTTCGCAGCGCTATATGACACGTCACATCAATGAGGAACTGCGTATCTACTGGATGGATGCTCCCTCGCTTGTTCATGGCCGCTCTGATCCGCGCACCAATGCCGTTGGGCATCGTCTCATGTTCAAAGGTGTGCTCGATCTCGAAAGCAGCTGGTTCTTCATCGCACCGCTCCGTTTGCTGCGCGCTGCGGCTCAATACAGTCGTTTTGCTCTGCTTAGTGGCATGGGCATCATCCGTCAGTTGAGTGAACTAAAGTCGATTGGCAGCCGACTGCTGTGGCTGGCCGCGTTACCCTTGGGGTTGGCTCTGTGGCTGCGAGATTGCCTTCAATTTCAGGAAATTGAGTCGCCGCCCCGCAAGATTCGCACGATGAACCGCAATATCTGCAAGACATCCCCCCGTCGCCACGGTTAAAGCGCAGAATATCTGTCCTTCCACTTTAGCCACTCGCCCTTTCCCTCATGTCCACCGTCAAAGTTTCTTCTGTCGCTCTTCCGCCGCCCATTCCCGGTTTGAACCGCCGCATACGCCAGCCGAAGAAAAACATCCCGCAGACCAAGCAGGATCGCGATCAGATCCTCACTTGGGTTCGAAATTATGCAGAGGAGCAAAAACTCGTCCCGCCGGTGCCGCTGGCCGAACTGCAGGAGCACACGGAAAAAATCCTCGCCATCCACGCCATCGACAAGATTCATCGCGACTATGTCGGTGTTCTCTTGGCCAATGAAACCTGGCGCGAATCACTGGCCACCGTGCCGTTTGAAAAGCGGCTGCTGCTGATGCCAAAGTGCCTACGCGTCGAAAGCAAATGCCCCGCGCCCTTTGATGAATTCGGCCTGCTCTGCAAACAGTGTGGTCTTTGCTCCATCCAAGACTTCCAAAACGAGGCCGAGAAGCTCGGCTACGCCGTCCTCGTCGCTGAAGGCAGCGCCATCGTGATGTCGCTCATTCAGACTGGAAAAATCGAGGCCATCGTCGGCATTTCCTGCCTGCCTGTCCTTGAGCGCACATTCCCCTACATCGAAGCTGCCGCCATTCCTGCGGTCGCCGTTCCCTTGCTACAGGACGACTGCATCGATACCCTCGTCGATATCGACTGGGTCTGGGACTACATCCATCTCACCAGCGACGACAAAACCCGCCGCTTGAACCTCAATGCGCTTCACGACGAAGTGAAGACTTGGTTTACCCGCGAATCACTCGACGCTCTCATGGGCCCCTCACGCGGTCACAGCGACGACATCGCGCGTGAATGGCTCGCCCGTGCCGGCAAACGCTGGCGTCCCTTCCTCACCGTCGCCGCCTATCAGGCCCTGCGTGAAGACCCCGAAGGCCCGATTTCCGACACCGTCAAAAAAGCCGCCATCGCGGTCGAAATCTTCCACAAAGCCTCGCTCGTCCACGATGACATCGAAGATGGCGATGCCGAACGCTATGGCGAAACCACGCTACACACCGAACACGGCATTCCCGTTGCTCTGAACATCGGCGATCTGCTTATCGGCGAAGGTTATCGACTCCTCGCCGACAACGATGCCGCTGCACACATCCGCAGCGCCGCCATTCTCGTCGCCGCGGAAGGCCAGCGGGAGCTTTGCATGGGCCAAGGAGCCGAACTGCTCTGGACGCGGCATCCCGTCGCTCTCAGCAGCACTCAGGTGCTCGAAATCTTCCGCAGCAAGACCGCGCCTGCGTTTGAAGTCGCTCTTAAAGTCGGTGCCGCGCTTGCCGGCCAGCTCGACGAATGCGCCGACGTGCTGCACGCTTACAGCGAGAATCTCGGCATCGCCTACCAGATCCGTGACGACCTCGACGATCTCGGCGAGGACTCCGCCGCTGACAATGAATGGAACATGCGCCCCAGCATCGTCCTCTCTCTTATCCGTGAAAAAGGCAAAGGCGAGGTCAAAGACCAGATGGAAGCCCTCTGGAACGGCGTCGCCACCACCAAGCCCGACAACGCCACCATTCGCCAATGGGCGCTCGACAGCGGTGCCCATGAAAAAGCGATGACGCTCCTCGAAAGCTACAAGGAAGTCGCGATCCGCTCCCTTCAAGAAGTCGAACTCCCTAATTTGAAAGGACTCCTGCGTCGCGTGATCGGCAAGATCTTCAACGAACTCGAAATCAAAGGCTGGTGCCGCGAATTTGAGCAAAAGAACCTCAATCCCGAACTCCGCGCCGAAGCCGCCAAAGCCGCCGCAGACCTCGTTCCGAACGTTGTGGTTTGAAATTCGCTTTCTTGACGGCCCTGACTCTTGACGATTACAGAAACGTCACCAGCATCATGCGTGAATGACAGCCGCTCAGAACAAACCTTCTTCGACTTCCGCACCGGACGCGAAACTGCCCTCCAAGGCGCAGTCTTCGGTCTTGGCGAGCGATCAGCTTGCTCTGCCCTTAACCGACGACGAGCGCAAGGCATCCAGGAGGCAACTCGCGACTCTCCATCGCGGCAATCGTATGCGCCTGATGCTTGGGCAGCCCTTGTTGAAGCAAGATCCCGCCAGTGGGGCGTCCCGTTGATTGATCTCGCTGCGCTGGGCATCACCCATGACGCGGATGACATGCTGCAATCCGCAACGCTACGTCCGCTCAAAACAGGTGCCGAGGCATGTCCCTTTGCGGATGATCAATGGCGGCTGGTGTACAAGTTGTTTCCGCTCTTTCGCAGCGGCGGTCTTGGCAAGACTTTTGAAATCGAGCCATCTGAGGATGGCGAAGGCTACGAGATGTCCACCCAGGACGCCACGTTGCTCCAGACGATGGAAAAACTCATGGTTCTTCATGATGCAGGAGCATGCCCGACCGAAATCGTTGGCCTGGACTACATGTTCGACTATCTCGTCGTCAAACAGCCGCTCGCATCGGCATACCATGATTTTGAGGCAGATCGTCAGACTGCGGTGAGTGCCATTCAAGCGCTGCCGTGCAAGGCTCGTTTCAAACGTCAAACCTGGATTCTGTGGGAACACGAAACCGCGTGGATCATGAGTGATCTGCATTACGGCAACATCATGCGCGAAGCCCAGGGCCAGCCCACCATCATCGACGCTCTCCTCGCACCGCTGCCGCCCGAGCTGATCAAAGGCAGTCGCCTGCTCACCGAGCATGTCGAGGACGCCCGTGCATTGCGACTGGGACTGCCTTTGGCGGGTCGAAAAGCCTTCGATGCTGTGAACGACGACGATTTGTGATAATCTTTGGGCTCGTGGCAGCGTTGATGGCGGTCTCATGAAGTTCGCAGTCTTATTCGTCTCGCTCCTGCTCACCACCATCACGCACGCCGCCGATTCTCGGCCTAACATCCTGTTCATCGCCATCGATGACCAAAACGACTGGATCGGCTGCATTGGCGGGCATCCACAGGTCAAATCGCCAGCGATTGATGCGTTGGCGAAGCGCGGCACGCTTTTTGCCAACGCGCACTGCCAGGCACCGCTGTGCAATCCTTCTCGCAGCTCGCTACTCACCGGCCTGCGACCATCCAGCACGGGCATCTGTGGTCTTGCGCCGGGGATTCGTGAGGTGGAGCAAACGAAGCAGCACATCACACTGCCGCAGACATTCACGACTGCCGGTTACTTCACCTCCAGCAGCGGGAAAATCTACCACGACGGCTCCATGCGCGGTGGTGATCAGAAAGCGGAGTTCAATGAGTGGGCCAAAGTCGCTGGCATGCCGAGGCCGAAGCAGCCCATCGCCAAGCTGCCAGGCAAAGACCGTCATCCAGCGATGGACTGGGGCGTGTTTCCTGAGAAAGACGAAGACAACATCGACTGGAAGATCGCCGACGCAGCCATCGACGCCATGAAGCGTGCGCCAGCCGACAAGCCCTTCTTCATCGCCGCCGGCTTTCGCCTGCCGCATGTGCCGTGCTTTGCCTCACAGGCTTGGTTTGACCTCTATCCTGATGCCGATCTCAAAATGCCGCCCATCAAAGAAGACGACCGCGCCGATCTGCCAAAGTTCGCGGATTTCCTTCACTGGAAGCTCCCAGAGCCACGCCTGAGCACCCTGCGGAAATACAACGAGTGGCGACCACTTGTGCGTGCCTACTTGGCATGCGTGAGTTTCATGGACAGCCAAGTCGGGCGCTTGATCACTCAGCTCGAAGCAAGTGGCCGTGCAGAAAATACCATCATCGTGCTGTGGGGCGATCACGGTTGGCATCTCGGCGAAAAAGGCATCACGGGCAAAAACACTTTGTGGGATCGTAGCACCAAAGTGCCGCTCATTTTCGCCGGTCCTGGTGTGAAGGCCGGACAAGTCTGCCACAGTCCTGCGGAACTGCTCGACATCTTCCCTACCCTGCTCGCGCTGACCAAAATGCCCGCACGCAGCGATCTCGAAGGCCACAGCCTCGTGCCGCAGCTTCAGGATTCGAATGCACCACGCGAATGGCCCGCCATCACCACGCACAACAAAGGCAACCACGGCATCCGCACCACCGACTGGCGCTACATTCACTACGCCGACGGCAGCGAGGAACTCTACGACATGAAAAACGATCCCAACGAGTGGACCAACCTCGCAGGCGATTCGAATCACGCCGCCAAGAAAGCCGAACTCGCGAAATGGTTGCCCAAGATCGACAAAGACCCCGTTCCCGGCAGCAAGAGCCGTGTGCTGACCTATGATCCCGTCACAAAGGAAGCCGTTTGGGAAGACAAACCGATTGATAAGACCGCTCCGCTGCCTGAGCCGTAAGGCGTGTCTTCCATGATCAAATCCTGGCGCTTCGGCCTCGGCTTCCTCGCGTTCATCGTCGCGGGATCGCTGCTGCTGTTGTCATGGCTGCGCCAACGCGAGCGTGATGAGTCGAACCGCTTGTTTCAGGCCTTGATTCAAGCGGATGCTGAATTCGTACGGCGCATGAATCTGCCGCGTAGTGAGAAGCTAGCGAAGGATCTGGGGCAACTGCTTGGCATGCAGATTGAGTTTCGTGAACCAGGTAAGCTCACGGAAAGCGAAAACACCGTGAGCATTCGCCTTGATGACAAGAACGACATGATCTTCACCCGCAAACCCGTCGCCTCATCGCTCTCCATGCGCGATCCGGCCACGCGGAATGCCTTCATCGCCTTCTGGCTCGTTTCCGGCCTCATGGGATGGCTGCTGGCTCGTGAGCGACTCAAGCGTGCCCAATCCGAACGACTCGCAATGCTTGGCCGCGTGGCCACGAGTCTGGCGCATGACATCAAGAACCCGCTCGCCTCCATCCAACTGCATGCACAATTGATGACACCAAGCGATGACGAAGATGCCAAGACACTGAAGATGATCGAGAGCGAGTCTGAGGTGATCGCCGGACTCGTCAATCAATGGCTGCACCTCGCCAATCCGCTGCCGCCCAAATTGGTGAAGCTTGATGTGACTGAATGTGTGGCTGCTGTGGTGCGAAATCTAGAGGCACAAGCACGGCATACCGTGGTTGATATCGAAAACGGACTTGTTGGGCCTATTTGGGTTATGGGTGATGCGCAGCGGCTTTCGCAGGCGCTCCGCAATCTCATCGTGAACGCGATCCAGGCGATGCCACGAGGTGGTAAGCTGCAAATCAGCGCCGAGAGCCATGAAAACACCGTTTCGCTTCGTTTTGCCGACAGCGGCCTAGGTTTCTCCGAATCTGCGCTCGCTCGCGGCACTGAGTTGTTCTTCACTGAAAAGGAAGGTGGCATGGGAGTGGGCCTCAATATCGTCGCGAGCATCGTTGAGGCACATGGTGGCCAAATTGAATTGCAGAATGACCCCAAGGGCGGCGCGGTTATCATCGTATCGCTTCCCTTACACGCCGCATGAACGCCAGTATCCTCATCATCGAAGACGAATACGCCCTCGCCGCTGCGCTTTCGACTCTGGTGCGCCGTCTGGATGCCACGCCCGTCGTCGCAGCCAGCGGACAAGGCGGAATCGACAAACTCGGCTCGCAAAACTTCGCGCTCATCATTCTCGATGTCGGTTTGCCAGATATGAGTGGGCTGAAGGTGTTGGAGAAGATTCAAACACTGCCTAAACCGCCACCGGTCCTCGTCATCACGGCACACGGCACGCTCGACACCGCGCTTGAAGCACGCCGTCTTGGCGCACGCGAGTATTTCCTCAAACCACTCAACTTGGCGGATCTCCAACGCACAATTCGCGGAGTTTTCATGCCTGCGAAAGTCGAGGCACTCACGCATACGAACATGATCGGCAGCAGTGAGCCGATGCAGCGTGCGTTTGCCATCATTGCGCAGGCGAGTGGCAATGACGCGCCTGTGTTACTCATGGGACCGCCAGGCAGTGGCAAAAGTATCGCTGCTGAGGTGATTCATCGTCACAGCGCACTTGCGAGTGAGCCGCTGATCATTTATCGAGCTGATGAATGGTCGGCTGATCGTGCTGAAGCCGCTTTGGACGAAGTAATCAGCAAAGTTGGCAAAGGAGTGCTTTTTCTTGATGAGATCAGCACTTGGTCCAAGCCGCTGCAGGCCGCGCTAATGCATCGCATGAGTGATTTGAAGGCGCGACTATTCAGCGCATCGAGTCACGATTTGTCCGCCGTGCGTGAAGACCTGTTTTACTCGCTGGCCGTGCTGCAAGTCACGCTTCCGCCGCTGGCTGAGCGCACTGGCGATATCGCGGCGTTGGCGGCATCGTTTGTGGGGGAACACGTGCTTTCAGCCGAGGCGTTGGCTGTGCTCAAAGCTCACGCTTGGCCGGGCAATGTCCGTGAACTGAAAGCCGCGATGATTCACGCCGCTGCGGTGTGCAACTACAGTACCATCCTGCCGCATCATCTGCCTGTTAGCTTGGCGAAAGTCGAAGATTCCAATCATCTCGAGGAGGCCATGAAGCGCAGCCTTGGGACATGGCTGGATCAAAAGACCACAGGGGCAGACGAGAGGATGCCCGCGTATGATGATCTGCTTGAAACGGTGGAGACGTCGATGTTGGAGACTCTTTTAAAGCGTTTTGAAGGCAAGCCAACGCGCTTGGCTGCGGCGATGAAAATGAATCGTGCGACGCTCCGGCGAAAGCTGCGCGAAGAGTGACTAGTTGCCGTCTGCTTTGCCTGGCACGCGTGGATCGTTCGCCGGGAAGAACAGATTTTTGTCCTGATCAAAGAAGATGGCCTGGCAGGCACCGAAGGAGGTCGTTTCGGCGAGTTTGTGACCCAGCGCTTTCACTCGGCTGAGTGTGCCTTCACCAAAGGCTTTTTCGATTTTAAGTTCTTCCGGATTCCACTGGTGGTGGAAGCGAGGTTCGGCGAGGGCGGCTTCGGGCAGCATGCCGTCGTCGATGATGTTGGTGAGCAGCAGGAGGGCTTGCGTGATGATGGTGGGTCCGCCGGCGGCACCGGTGACGATGACGGGCTTGCCGTCTTTGAGAACAATCGTCGGGCTCATGCTGGAAAGAGGACGTTTGCCTGGGGCAACGGCGTTGGCTTCAGCGCCGACTAGCTTGAAGGCGTTGGGAATGCCGGGTTGCACGGCGAAGTCGTCCATTTCGTCATTGAGCAGGACGCCAGTGCCTGGGATAACGACTTTGCTGCCGAAGGCGGTGTTGATGGTTTGATTGAGCGCGACCCAGTTGCCCTCGGCATCGGCGGTGCAGAGGAAGGTGGTGTGTTTGCCGAAGACATCGCCCTCCCAATGCGGCGGCATGTTGTGCGAAGGCACGGCGGTCGCGTGATCGAGGTCGATTTTATTGGCGAGTTCGGCAGCGTATTCAGGCGAGACGAGGCCACGTGGGACTTTAACGAAGTCGGGATCGCCAAGCCAATATGCACGATCTGCAAAGGCGAGTTTCATGGCCTCGGTGATGACGTGGATGCGGCTGCTGGCGCGAAAATGCTTCAGCGGAAAGTGTTCGAGGATGTTGAGGATCTGTGCGACATGAACGCCGCCGGAACTGGGCGGCGGCATGGTGATGAGATCGTAACCGCGGTATTTGGAGCGGATGGCCTCGCGCTCTGGCGCTCTGTAGTTCGCGTAATCAGCGGCGGTGGTGATGCCGCCGTTGGTTTTCATCCAAGCCTCGGTTTTTTGGGCGAATTCGCCTTCGTAAAACCAAGCAATGCCTTTTTCTGCCACGGCACGATAGGTGGCTGCGAGATCGGCTTGGATGAGGGGTTGGTCCTTTTCGAGGGGTTTGCCGTCTTTGAGGAAAATGGCGGCTGAAGCGGGAAATAGGGCCAGTTTGGCTGCCGTGGCGGCAAGTTTGCGGGCATAGACTTCATCGAGGGGAAAGCCCTTCTCGGCGATCTCAGCGGCAGGGAGCAGCACGTCGGCGAGTTTGAGCTTGCCGTGCTTCGTTTGTGCCGCCGCACAGGCTTTGAGGTAGCCGGGCACACCGCTGGCAAGGGAACCGGTCTTGCTGGCTTCGTCGTCGAGCTTGCCGTTGATGAGATACATGTCGCGTGAAGCCTTGGCAGGTGCCATTTCACGACCATCAATGCAGGTGACGGTGCCGTCGGCAGCATGGATGACAAAAAAACAGCCGCCGCCGATCCCCGAGTTGTGACCATCGACGACACCGAGGGTCAAACCGGCGGCGATGGCCGCATCAATGGCGTTTCCACCTTTTTCAAAGGCCTGCATGCCCGCCGCTGTTGCCAGCGGATGCACGGTGGCGATGGCATGCTTCGGGTAGGAAGCGTCGGCAGCGTGGAGTAGATTCGTGGCGAGTACTAGCAGTGCGGAGAACGCTTTCATGCCGCGAGGCTAGCCACGAGTCTTTATGCCGTCGATGAAAAAAGACCCACCAAAATCAGTGATTCTCAGTGGGATTACTCGGAACGCTTCCAACTCAACCAAGCCTGGCGGTAGGTAAAGGCCATCGCCATGATACCGGCAAACAAGAGTAGGGCGCGACTGGGCTCTGGCACCGTCTGCAGCATTCTGGCGACGTTGTCAGGCAGGGTAAATGAGAGAGTCCCAGCCACGTTGTGCTCAGCAGCACCGGC
>Ga0114970_10001968_pt1 | contig 15354 bp, 15 predicted proteins | sample M_140205_XF_Meta_FD_87030 | JGI IMG/M metagenome (GOLD analysis project Ga0114970, IMG submission 87030) | Freshwater microbial communities from Lake Montjoie, Canada to study carbon cycling - M_140205_XF_MetaG | ecosystem: Environmental > Aquatic > Freshwater > Lake | place: Lake Montjoie... | reverse complement strand
TCAACAGTCCATTTGGACCAATAGTGCTCGGAAAAGATTTCAAAAAACCTATTCATCATTACTTTACCATTTTACCAGGTATCAAAATCAAATATATACATATAATCATGATTTAAGCATTTCTCACAACCATTTTTCATGAGTTGCAATAGAAAAAGCAGTCCGCCTGTATTGCAAAAAAATCAAATGGATTTGCCTAAATTCTTAAAAACAGGAACGGTAGAACAAGCCTCACCAAACATTACACTTTTAGCAACGGCTACAAGTTTTTGGGTAATATCCAAATAAGCTGAAACAGGCACCGCAACTTTACTACAACCTTTGACGACCACTTTTCGATCACGATACACTTCCACATCAAGATGCAAAAGCGCTTCATAAAATAAAACCTCTTCTAATTTCTGCAAATCACCAAAAACAACTTTACGAGCATAAGGCTGTAAACAACTTGCCAAAAGCATGTATGCCCATGTAGGAATAATGGCATCCGAAGAACAATGTACCGAAACAAATTTACCTTGGTATTGACTCCAATCTTCTTGTTTAAGAAATGTCCGAAAATCTTTTTCCTTCAAAATTAGTCCTTCATATAAAAGTGAACTGATATCAAAAGAAACTCTTGTACCAGGAATATAAAAATCTTCTAAATCGAAGGTAAGCAAACTACTTTCGGCGACCTTATTGATAATTTGATCTGAATTTTCCATTGTTATTTTTACCAAAAACCCAACTCCAGTTTTGCCGCTTCCGACATCATACTCATTTCCCAAGGCGGATCAAAAGTAACTTCAACCTTTACATCATTGACATCAGCAAGGGTTTTAATCTTATTTTCGACTTCCATAGGCAATGCTTCAGCAGATGGGCAACTTGGAGTGGTAAGTGTCATTTCTACACTCACATCATTATTCTCTACTTTTACAGAATAAATAAGTCCCAATTCAAATATATTTACAGGAATTTCAGGATCATAACAAGATTTAATTTGCTCCATCACTCTATCTTCCAGAGATTTTATTTCTACTTCCTGATTAGGATTTATTTGCTCAGTCATATCGTTATTCGGTAGAGATCATATTAGATTTATTTTCAAGTGCTGAAAGCAGCGTATGCCATGCTAGACTTGCACATTTGATGCGGGAAGGAAATTCCTTTACCCCGGCAAAAACAATTAGCTTACCCAATTTATCTGCATCAGCTTCTTCTTCCATAGGGGCGGTAACAAGATGTTGAAAAGTAGAAAACAACTCTTTTATTTCTTGTTTTGTTTTTCCTTTCACCAATTGGGTCATGATAGATGCTGAAGATTTGGAAATTGCACAACCATTTCCATCAAAATGTACATCCTTCAAAACTTCACCATCCATAATCGCATATACATTTAAATGATCACCACACAAAGGATTATATCCTTCGGCGAAATGTGTACAGGGTTTTAATGCACCAAAGTTTCTTGGATTTTTATTATGATCTAAGATCATATCCTGATATAGCTGAGATATTTCTGACATCGTGTAATAATTAATCAGGAAAACATGTGAATAATTTTTTTCAATTCGACAGCTAGAAAATCAATTTCTTCCGTAGAATTATAAAAAGAAAAAGACGCTCTGGAGGTTGCCGGAACCCCAAATCTTTGCATAAGCGGCTGAGTGCAATGATGACCGGTTCGAATGGCGATACCTTGTCTGTCAAGCAAGCTACCAATATCATGCGGATGTATATCACCGACTACAAAAGAAATTAATGAAGATTTTTTTAATGCCTTACCAATGATTCTAACTTCTGGAATAGCTGATAATACTTGCGTTGCATGAGCCAATAAATTATTCTCCTGCGCCATAACAAAATCAAAACCCACTGAGAGCAAATAATCGATACCGGCTCCTAAACCAATAGCGCCTTCAATATTTGGTGTACCTGCTTCAAACTTAAAAGGCAAATCATTATACAATGTCTTTTCAAAGGTTACCGAACGAATCATATCACCACCACCTTGATAAGGTGGCATGGCCTCTAAGAATTTCTCTTTACCATAAAGAACACCAACACCAGAAGGGCTGTATAACTTATGAGCCGAAAAAACATAAAAGTCACAATCTAATTCCTTGACATCAACGGGCATATGCTGAATTGCCTGCGCACCATCAATAAGAATGGGAACTTGATTTTTATGGGCAATTTCGATAAGCTCCTTCACAGGATTTATGGTTCCCAATGAATTGGAAATATGCACCAATGAAACAAACCGGGTTCTTTCATTAAACAATTTAACATATTCCTCCAAAATCAAATCACCTTGATCATCAATGGGAACGACTTTCAGAATAGCTCCCTTTTCTTCACATAGCATCTGCCAAGGAACAATGTTTGAATGATGCTCCATGGTTGAGATGATGATTTCATCCCCCTTGGAAATATTTTTTCTTCCATAGGTTGAAACCACTAGATTAATAGCCACTGTTGTTCCGCGGGTAAAAATGATTTCCTCAGATTTTTCAGCATTAATAAAATCTCTTACTTTATTTCTGCTGTCTTCATATTCTTTAGAAGCCTTTTCACTTAAATGGTGAACCCCACGATGAATATTGCTATTCAGCTCGGTATAATAATCGTTAATTTTTTTGATTACCTGAAGGGGCTTTTGGGTGGTGGCTGCATTATCCAGATAAATCAGTGGCTTGCCATAAACAAGCTTTTTAAGAATTGGAAAATCATCTCGTATTTTTTGATACTGAGTGGCCGCTTCTATTTTTATGTCAGAAAAAGTTTCCATTCTTTATAATTCAGTACCTAACTTTTCAGCAAGAAGATTTTCAAGAATACTTTTCACAGCAGGAATACTAACTGATTCAATCACCTCCCCGGCAAATGCATGGATAAGAAGAGCCTTAGCCTTTTCCTTACCAATTCCACGGGCCTGAAGATAAAACATAGACTCCTCATTTAATCGACCAGTGGTTGCACCATGGCTGCATTTTACATCATCGGCAAAAATCTCTAGCTGCGGCATCGCATCGGCAACTGCATTTGGGCTTAATAAAATATTTTTACAAGATTGAAAGGCATTTGTTTTCTGTGCATCTTTTCGCACCATAATTTTTCCGCTAAAAACAGAATGTGCCTTATCATCAATGATATTTTTGTACAATTCATTGCTATAACAATGTGGCATCGCATGATCAATAAACGTATGATTATCCACATGCTGCGAATCCTTCAAAATAGTTAAACCTTTCATATGGGTTTCACAGGATGTACCTTCCAAGCGTATTCCCAATTTATTTCTAACCAAAGAGCCTCCCAAGCAAATAGTATATACCGACAATTTACTGTTTTGATGTTGCAAGGCCTGAACAGTGTCAATATGACACGTTTTATTTGAATCCAATTGCAACTTATAATATTCAACCTGTGCATTTTCATCAACCACAATTTCTGTCTGGCTATTGATAAATACTTCAGCATCGGATGTAACGGACTGATAACTTTCAAAAACCTTAAAGCTGCTATTTTTATTGGCAATAAATAAATTGCGTGGATATGAAACCGTTTGAGAAGCCTCAGGACCAGATATATAAATAAGCTGAATAGGTTTTTCAAGAACGACACCTTCGGGCATATAGACAAAAGCACCATCTTTAAAGAAAAGGGTATTCATGGAAGGAAAGATATCCGCTTTCAAATCACATTGGGTACCGAAATATTTTTCAATAATCTCAGGATTTTCCACAAGGGCATCTGATAGATTTTTAATCAACAAGCCTTGAACGGGATTAACAGACAATTTCTTGTTGAAATTTCCATTAACAAAAACCAAGGTTATGGCTTCCTCATCAGAAATACGACGCACATTTAATTCATTCAATTCATTTTCATTTGTTAAATGAAAATGTGATTTCAATGCAGGGCTAACATTGGTATATTTCCAGTTCTCATCGCGTAGATTTGGAAAATCCATATTGGAAAAGGCCTCCAAGGCAATATTCCTTTGAGATTTCAAAAAAGAACTTGAATGAGAAAAATCGGCAACATTTTTTGTAAAATCTGCCAAATATTTTTCTTTTTTATTTTGAATAGAAACTGTAGAATCCATATATTCAGGAGAATAAATATTTAAACAGCCGGAACTTCTTTATTTTCGGCTTTAATCCAATCGTAACCCTTTTCTTCCAATTCCAATGCCAACTCGCGGGTTCCCGATTTAACAATTCTTCCGTTGTATAACACATGTATATAATCCGGAACAATAAAATCTAACAAACGTTGGTAATGCGTAATCACAATAACCGCATTGTCTTTAGATTTCAACTTATTGACTCCATTGGCTACAATTTTCAATGCATCAATATCCAAACCAGAATCGGTTTCATCTAAAATGGCAAGCTTAGGCTCTAGCATAGCCATCTGAAAAATTTCATTTCGTTTTTTTTCTCCACCGGAAAAACCTTCATTCACCGGTCTGCTGATCAGTGATTTATCAATTTCCACTAGCTGCATTTTTTCTTTCATCACACTTAAAAATTCCATTGCATCCAAGGGCTCCAAACCTTTGTGCTTGCGAACTTCATTAACAGCGGTTTTCAGAAATGTTGCCCCACTGACCCCCGGAATTTCTACAGGATACTGAAAAGCAAGAAATAGACCTTCACGAGCTCTTTCCTCTGGTGCTAAATCCAATAAATTGATACCATCAAAATCAACCTCTCCAGAAGTAATGGTATATTCTTCTCTTCCGGCCAAAACAGAGGCTAGTGTACTTTTTCCAGAACCGTTTGGCCCCATGATGGCATGCACTTCACCTGCCTTGATATTCAATTCAATTCCTTTCAGAATCTCTTTATCTTCTATCGATACCCGTAAATTTTTTATACTTAACATATCTTTCATTTTTATAATATTCTTGTTATATTTTTAACCAACACTACCTTCAAGGCTTACTGCCAAAAGCTTTTGGGCTTCAACAGCAAATTCCATAGGAAGCTGATTGAATACTTCTTTGCAATATCCGTTTACAATGAGCCCGATGGCATCTTCCGTTGAAATACCGCGTTGATTGCAGTAAAAAATCTGATCTTCACCAATCTTTGAAGTCGTAGCCTCATGCTCTACAGTAGCGGTAGAATTATCCACTTCCAAATAGGGAAAGGTATTCGCACCACATTGATCACCCATTAATAAAGAATCACACTGAGAAAAATTTCTAGCATTATGCGCATTTTTATTGATTTTCACCAAGCCTCTATAGCTGTTGTTGCTTCTTCCGGCAGAAATACCTTTTGAAATAATGGTGCTTTTGGTATTCTTCCCAATATGAATCATTTTGGTTCCGGTATCTGCTTGCTGACAATTGTTGGTAAGTGCTACCGAATAAAACTCCCCAATAGAACCATCCCCTTTCAAGATACATCCTGGATATTTCCAGGTAATTGCAGAGCCCGTTTCCACTTGAGTCCATGATATTTTCGACTCCACACCGGCACATAAACCTCGCTTGGTTACAAAGTTATAGATACCACCCTTTCCATTTTTATCACCAGGATACCAATTTTGTACCGTAGAATATTTAATATGCGCGCGATCCATAGCAATCAACTCAACAACAGCGGCATGCAATTGATTTTCATCTCTTACTGGAGCCGTGCAGCCTTCTAGATAACTCACATAACTACCGGCTTCGGCAATTAGCAAAGTGCGTTCAAATTGACCCGTATTGGCAGCATTAATTCGAAAATACGTAGACAATTCCATTGGGCATCGAACACCTTGGGGAATATAACAAAATGAACCATCACTGAAAACTGCAGCGTTCAGCGCAGCAAAAAAATTATCCGTATAGGGCACTACCGTTCCCAGATATTTCTTTATCAAATCAGGATGATCTTTAACGGCCTCACTGAAAGAACAAAAAATAATACCCAATTCCGCCAATTTAGAACGAAAAGTAGTTGCCACTGAAACACTATCCAATACCGCATCTACCGCAACATTCGAAAGCCTTTTTTGTTCGTCAAGCGAAATGCCTAACTTTTCAAAAGTAGCCCGTAATTCAGGATCTACCTCATCTAAACTATTTAAAACTTTCTTGGGCTTGGGAGCTGAATAATAAATGATTTTTTGATAATCAATATCTGGAAAATTCACATTCTGCCACTTGGGAACTTCCATCGTTAGCCAATGATTGTAAGCTTTCAATCTGTATTCAAGCATAAATTCAGGCTCATTTTTTTTGGCAGAAATAAAGCGAACAATATCTTCACTCAATCCCATAGGAGCGGCATCTGATTCAATATCACTTACAAAACCATATTTATATTCTGCCTGGGTAACCTTATCTAAAATATCCATCTGTTCTTCTTTTCTTTAATATTCATGAATCACAATCTAACTCCTCTAAACAGAAAAACTTTCCCCGCAACCACATGTTCTTGTTGCATTGGGATTTACAAAATTGAATCCTTTTCCATTTAGCCCATCGGTAAAATCCAACTCGGTACCTACCAAATACAGAAAACTCTTTCTGTCTACCACGAGCTTCACACCATTGTCCTCGAAAACCTTATCCTCAGCCTTCAACTCTTTGTCAAAATCCAACACATAAGATAATCCCGAACAGCCACCTCCTTGCACGCCTACACGCACAAAATAATTTTCATCATACTGAGATTCAGCCATTAAATGGGTAAGCTGTGTTTTTGCTTTTTCAGTTACGGTTATCATCACTATTCTTATTTGGACTAATTATAAATAACTACTATTAAAAGGTCAAAGATACTAAATTTATCGGGACTATACAAATGATTTGCCACAGGTCTCGAAATTCTTTCTTACTTTCGGTGAAAATTTCAGAAATACCATGTTAGAAGACAAAAATACCAAAAGGACAGAACTATCTGAAATGGGAGAATTTGGGCTCATTCGCCATCTATCATCCCTCATAAAAGTCAAAAACCCCGAAACCATAAAGGGTATTGGAGATGATGCTGCGGTTATCAATCTAGGCAAAAATTCAGGCCTCGTTTCTACGGATATGCTGGTGGAAGGGGTGCATTTCGACCTATCCTATGTACCCATGAAGCATTTGGGATATAAGGCCGCCATGGTTAATTTTTCAGATATCTACGCCATGAATGGAATCCCGAAACAAATATTTGTAAGTATCGCGATTTCAAACCGTTTCTCTTTGGAAGCCATTGAAGAATTTTATGCCGGCCTCATGATCGCCTGCGAAAAACACGATGTGGATATTGCAGGAGGAGACACCTCTTCAAGCAGGTCAGGCATGATTATTAGCATTACCGTTGTTGGTGTTGCCCCAAACAAGCAGATAAGCATGCGTAACAAAGCCCAGGTGGGCGATTTGATTTGCGTAAGCGGTGACTTGGGAGGCGCCTTTTTAGGCCTGCAACTGTTGGAAAGAGAGAAAAGGATTTTCCTTGAAAACCCCGGAATACAGCCCGACTTGGGCGAAAATTCCTATGTATTGGAAAGACAATTAAAGCCAGAAGCCAGAAAAGATATCATCCAAAAATTTGCAGAAATTAAAGTCGTTCCCAATGCAATGATTGACATTTCTGACGGATTGGCTTCAGAGCTGTTTCACATTTGCAAGAGCTCGGAGGTAGGATGCATGATTTATGAAAACAAATTACCCATTGATCAATCCGCTTACCAACTTGCATTGGACCTTAATCTCGACCCCACTGTTTGCGCGATGAATGGAGGCGAAGATTATGAATTACTCTTTACCATTCCCATGAAGGACCACCAAAAAGTATCGGAGAATATGGACATTTCAATTATAGGACAAATTACTGCCGAAAGCGCTGGTATCTATATGTTAGATAAATCTGACCATGTCGTACCCATTGCTGCTCAAGGCTGGGATTCTTTTAGATCAGAAAACGAAAACCATCAAGCATAAAAAAAGGCAGGTAACACCTGCCTTTTTAATGAAATTCAAATCAATCATTATTTACTTTCTACTTCTTCCTTAGGCTCTTTTGCATATGATGAATTTAAGCCTTTCAGAATTGCACTGGTGATATTTAAGCTATCATTGGCATAGAGGATTCCTCCGCCTTTGGAATATCCAAAAACGATTTGATACCCACTTTTAGATTGGGCCCTTAAATATTTACCAATTTTATCATACAATTGTCCATGTATTTTGCCCTCTGCCTCTTCAATATTTTGACTGATTGCATCGCGGCTTTTCAAAAATTCCTGCTGTTTCTGACCAAGTACCGTTTCAATTTTCTGACGCTGCTCAGGACTTAAGGAGGATGCTTTTTGTTGATATTGAGTAAATTCAGCCTCTAAAGCCTTGGCCTTTGCCTCAAAAGCAACCTGCGTATTTTTTCGATTGGTTTCCATTTTAACCTTCAGATCCTTGTAGTAGTCATAATTCTCAAAAAGAGAATCTGCATTTACATAAACCATATTAGAACCTTGCTTGGGTAGTTTTATAATGGGCTCTTCTTGGCTTCCCATAAATTGCACATAATACAAATAGCCCACTGCTACAAGTAGAACCAGATTTAAAATCAATGATAATTTTTTCACTTTTTATGTTTTAAAATTTAGTTTGCAAATATATAAAAAAGATGAAATAAAAGTGTATTTTTAACACATTCCACAATCCACCCAGCAAACAGAAGGCAATATTGAATTTCCTAGCACATAGCTTTCTTTCAGGAAAATCTGAAGATATCATAGTTGGTAATTTTATAGCTGATTTTATCAAGGGAAACGCTTTCAGGCAAAATTACAACAGCGGCATTTCAAAAGGAATTCTTTTACACAGATTGATAGATTCCTTTACGGATCAAGATGAGCAACTGGCCCATTCCAGAAAATTATTACATCCCTTTTTTCATAAATATTCAGGAGTAGTGATGGATATATTTCTAGACCATTTTCTCGCTGAAAAATGGAATGAATATTCAAATTTGAACCTTTCTGCTTTTTCTCAAGAATTTTTTGACACCCTCTTTTCCCAGCAAGAATGGATGCCTCCAATAGCCATTCACCTGATGAAAACCATGAAAGAACAAGACTGGTTTGAAAATTATACCCATATTGAAGGTATCGACCTTACCTTTAGAAGGTTTTCAAAAAGGATTCAACATCCGCCAATTGAAAATGCAGCTAGCTATCTTAAAGAGAACAAAGAACAACTTCTGGAAACCTTCGAGCAATTCTTCCCTAGGCTTCAAGGGGAAGTTGAAAGGTTTTTAATTTCTTCATAAGAAGCGCCATACCTTTCATAAAAAAAGCCCGAATACATTTCTATATCCGGGCTTTCTATTGCTTTATATCCTTTATTTATTCAATACGACTTTTCGACTTTCAAAATTTTCGCCACTTTGCAAAATCAGTGAATAAACACCCTGACTTGGGTCATTTAAATCAATGTTTGTTTCATTGAGACCAACGGATGCTTTAACCGTTTTTTCGGCAAGCTGACGGCCTAACATATCATATACCCGAACCTGATAAGCACCTGAAACAGGGGAATTAAAACCCAGATGAAGACTACCATTTCCCGATGGAGAATATAATTGACGAATACCAAATGAGGCATTTGTTTTTGAATGTGTAGAAGTTGAAATACTGCTTTCAACCAAAGACCAAGTAGGGTAAAACTGATTGGCAGGAATATTGGCAACATTAACCAAATTGGATGAAACATTGGCAACGCCTATTGGTCCCCAATCCAACCACATACCCGTTTGAGAATTGTATCTGATGGCTTGCAAGTCTGCTTCTACCATTCCAGCATTGTCATTCAAATCAACATCATTGGGATCATTGTAATTAAAAGCCACATTGGCAAAAAGTGGAGTTGTTGAATAGCCTTTAGGATCAATAATCCAATATCTATCTGCAATATCCTGCGGAGCAGCAGCCAATGAAACGACACCTGAAGGATAAGGCATATTTGCAGCATCTGAGGGGTAGGTGGCAAATGAAATGTCTCCATTACCTGAAGCACCGGAAGTACTCAGCCCAATAGCGACATCACTTCCACCCACACCAGAACCGAAAGGCACCTGATAGGTAGCTGCATTGGTTCCGATTTGCCATTTTACATTACCATAAGGAGATGAATTGGTTTCACTCATGATGTAGCCACTGCTTTTCAAAATGGCAGATGAAGCAGAATTACTTATCGTTAAGGCATTGCCATTCAAATCAAGAACATCAGTCCCAATATTCAATACGCCACTGTTACCACCAACGGTAGTATTTTGGTTTAATGTTTTAACAGAACCTGCACCACCGGTCAAGGCCAAATTGTTAAAAGTTGTTGCTTGCGCACCGCCTATGGCCTGGGCGTTTCCATTCAATTCAACTGTTCCGGTGGTAGCAACCAATCCCCCTGATGAATTGTCATTGTCCCAATTACCGGAAACATAAATGGTTCCTTCATTATCAATCGCACCGGCATTTGAATTGCTGAGGCCACCCTGAATAAAAAGTATTTCCGTTGGATTTACTTTTAGTGTTGTATTGCCAACCACATTAAACAAGGCCTGCGCGCTTGAATTTGCAGATATCCCGGCAAACAATACAAGAACGCTGATATATTTGAAGTGTCTTTTCATGGTCATATGTTAAGGGTATTTTATGTTGATCTTAAAGGCTAAAAATAAGGAATTAATTTGAATTGGCAAAATAATTTTTCTCAATCTCTTTTTTCAGACGGTAACGCTTGAAATTTCGAAAACCCGCCAAGCACTTCAGGATAGCGTTCACTTAGCTGCTGAAGGGCAGATTGCTGCTGAAGAAGCATCATTTTCAAGGACTCGATTTCTTTTCCTTGATGAAGAATAGTTTGCTCTTGATCTGCCACAATTTTAACCAAATACACGCCCACTTTATCATATCTAACACTATAGGGTTCTACTTCTGTAGCTGATAAAACTTCTTCTCCTTTTTCATTTTTCAATACCTCACCTGTATTACCAATCCAAGTTCTTTTAGGGCCATATACAACCAAATCAGGAACCAATTTTTCAACCTCTTCAGCAACCAATCCAATATCTGGATCGCCACCAAAAATCGGCTTTAAACGAAAGCTTACCGGACGAATTTTTAAGAAATTTTCTTTATCTATTTTTAAATCTTTTACCTGATCCTTTACATGAATAGTTGAACTTTGAGGCATCAAATATCCGCTTGAAGTTCTCACAACCGCAGTGCCTGTGCCGGTGGATGAGCTACCCAAGTTAAACTTGGTATTGGTTTTGATTTCACCATAGGCATATATACCCGATGAAGGTGCTGAAGTAGTAGTACCTACACTTAATGAGCCGGATACATGCCCATCACCATTCACACTCAGATCAAAGGATGATGAAGGCGATAATCCAATACCTACATTACCATATACCCTAAGGCGGTAGGAAGAGGAAGGTGTGGTATTGATTGAGACATATCCCGAAGAAGAAACCCTTAAATCATTGGTACATTCCCAAGTACCACTTCCATTGCCGCGAATGGTATAATCCGTATTTGAAGATGTATTGCAACCGATAACGGTTCCAGGTGTGCCAGCAGGACCGGCAGGACCTTGTGGGCCAACACCTCCTGAAGCATAGTCCCACATTAAATTCCCTGTGCCATCAGTGGTTAAAACCATCCCATTGCTTCCATCGTAAGCCGGCAAGGTATAAACCGAACTACCGGAAAATGCTGGCGCAACAAAACCTACAAACCCTGTAGCACTGCCGGTTAGGCGAAAATCGCCGTTTACCTCCAAAATACTATTGGGATTATTGGTTCCAATACCCACATATCCTGCATTGCTTACATATAACAAAGAATTCATATTTGAATTCATCAGATGCAATGCTGAAGTGCTGAAATCGGACGTCAATCCAATTACCTCTAATCGTGAAGCCGGAGAAACGGTCCCGATTCCAACATTTTGAGCAGAAAGCATCGACACCTGAAAGATGCCAACAACAGCAAACAAAAATGCATGTCGGCCACTTTTAAATTTATTTGTAAATCTCTTAAATCCCATATTTATATTTGTTTTAGTTTAAACTGATATTTTAATTGTTAATTTAATTAGGCATGCACAAGCTTTTTATGCATCAAATCCTCAATTTCATCGACTTCAATAGGAATATGTCCCATCATGTCAATTGGTCCCTTTTCAGTGATCCAGATATCATTTTCTAGGCGAATACCCAAGTTTTCTTCAGGGATATAAATTCCCGGTTCACAGGTAAAAACCATACCAGTCTGCATTTTTTCATACCGATTGCCAAGATCGTGAACATCAAGACCCAGAAAGTGAGAAGTTCCATGCATAAAATATTTTTTATACAAGGGCCGATCAGGATGCTGGGCTTCCACATCCTTATAATTTAATAGTCCTAGACCGATGAGTTCTTTTTCCATCACATAGCCCACTTCCTTATTATACACATCAAAGGTATTGCCGGCGACTAGCATCTTCCTTGCAGCCTTTAAGACATTCAAAACGGACTGATAAACCTTTTTCTGCCTATCTGTAAATCTGCCATTTACAGGCACAGAACGGGTTAAATCAGCAGCATAATTGGCATATTCAGCACCAAAATCCATCAGCACCACATCGCCTGAAAGGCATTCTTGTGAATTATCAATGTAATGAAGCACACAAGCATTTTTTCCGGAGGCGATAATGGGTGTATAGGCATGCCCCCCTGCCCTATTGCGAATAAACTCATGGGTAATTTCAGCTTCTATTTCATATTCCATCACACCGGGCTTGATAAAACCCAATACCCGCTGAAAGGCTTTATCGGTAATATCCATAGCATTTTGCATCATTCGAATTTCGGAATCCGATTTGATAGAACGCAAGGAAGACATGAGGGGTGCTGACCGTTCATAATGATGCAAAGGATACAGGCTTCGCAAAGCATTGGCAAAACGCAAATCTTTTGAGGGAACCTCGGAGGAGAAACGATCATGCTCATTGGCATTCAGATATACATTACTGCACCAATTCATCAGCATTGGAAATATATTATCAAATTCCTCAAGCCAAAAAATAGTTTTGACGCCCGAGGCATTGCGCGCCTCTTCAATAGAATATTTATGACCTTCCCAAATGGCAATATGCTCATTGGTTTTCCTTAAAAAAAGCACTTCCTGATAAGCTGGATTGGGGCTATCGGGATACATCAACAAAATTGTTTTTTCCTGATCGATTCCTGAAAGGTAGTATAAATCAGGATTTTGGCGAAAAGCAAAAAATCCATCCGCACTGCGCGGCATCTCATCATTCGCATGAAAAATGGCCATTGATGAGTTTTTCATCAGAGCGCGGAAATTTTTCCGATTTTGAACAAATAGTTCTTTCTCTGCAGGGGTATATCGCATCTTTACTGTTTTGAGAGGTAAAAATAGGTTGTTTTGTATTAATCTGCAAATCATTTATTTGACAAAATCTCCCTTAAGGGCCTCATAGCAAGGTATTGAAAAATAAAAAATATTTTAATATTAACTTGAAATAGATGCAATCAGAAATTACCTTTGTCTCGCGAGTAAAAAATAAATAAATAGACAGTTCATTATTTGATTTCAATAAATTTTTAAAATATGGGTAATTTAAAAATATTCAGCATTAGTGTAGTCAGGAAATACCTGATGGCCATTACAGGACTATTCCTTTCGGCCTTCCTCATTGAGCACTTATATGGCAATATCATGTTGCTGTATAATGATGGCGGAGAAGCCTTCAATCAATATTGTGAGGACATGACGGGTAATTTAATTATCCGCATCGTGGAATTTATCCTTTTCGGAGCCTTTCTATTTCATATTATTGACGCGATTGTCATTTCGGTACAAAACAAAAACGCAAGGCCACAGGGTTATGCTGTGGATAAGCAATCGAAAAACAGCAGCTGGTATTCTAGAAATATGGGCTTCACCGGAAGCATCATCTTTATCTTCTTGGCCTTACACCTAAGAACATTTTTCTTTGAACACCGGGTTTTAACATCCAATGAAACCTATTTCGATACAGTTGCTTTTTCCTTTCAACATGGGTGGTATGTAGCACTGTATGTGATTTCCATGATTTTACTTGGAGCCCACCTGAATCATGGTATTCAATCTGCTTTTCGCTCTTTAGGCCTCAGCAATAAAAACTATGCCGGGGCTTTAAAAACTGCCGGTTCTGCATTTGCAATTCTTATGGCAATTGGATTTGCCTCTTTTCCAATCATATTTTATTTTAATTTATTAGGGAGATAAGACCATGTCAAAATTAGATTCAAAAATCCCAACAGGACCTCTAGCAGAAAAATGGAAAACCTATCGTTCCACCTGTAAATTGGTAAATCCTTCCAACAAAAGAAATTTGGAGGTAATTATAGTAGGTACAGGACTTGCCGGGGCATCAGCCGCTGCAAGTTTGGCAGAAATGGGCTATAAAGTAAAGGCCTTCTGCTATCAGGATAGTGCCCGCAGAGCCCATAGTATTGCCGCTCAGGGAGGTATTAATGCCGCCAAAAACTACCAAAATGACGGTGATAGTGTGTATAGGCTATTTTATGACACCATCAAAGGTGGTGACTACAGAGCCCGTGAAGCGAATGTATACAGGTTGGCAGAAGTAAGTGGAGCCATCATTGACCAATGTGTTGCACAAGGCGTTCCTTTTGCCAGAGAATATGGCGGATTGCTTAGCAACCGGTCCTTTGGGGGCACACAAGTTCAAAGAACATTTTATGCTTCCGGACAAACCGGACAACAATTGCTTCTAGGCGCTTACAGCGCATTAAACAGACAGGTGGCGGCAGGAAATGTTACCATGCTCACTAGACATGAGGTGGTAGATGTTGTCGTAGTTGATGGAAAAGCAAAAGGCGTGATTGCCCGCGATATGGTTACCGGCAAACTGGAAAGACATTCTGGACATGCCGTGGTCATGGCAACAGGCGGATATGGAAATGTATTCTTCCTTTCGACAAATGCGATGGGCTGCAATGTAACTGCCATTTGGAAAGCCTATAAAAGAGGAGCATTTTTTGGAAATCCATGCTTCACACAAATTCACCCTACTTGCATTCCGGTCTCTGGTGACTATCAGTCGAAACTAACGCTTATGAGTGAAAGTTTACGAAATGATGGAAGAGTATGGGTACCAAAAGAAAAAGGCGATAAAAGAAAACCAGAAAGTATTCCTGACGAAGAACGTGACTATTACTTGGAAAGAAGATATCCTGCTTTTGGCAACTTGGTACCCCGAGATGTGGCATCTAGAGCGGCCAAACAAGTTTGCGATGAAGGAAGAGGCGTAGGTCCTAGTGGCTTAGCCGTTTATTTAGACTTCAGAGATTC
>Ga0114970_10001967_pt1 | contig 15359 bp, 13 predicted proteins | sample M_140205_XF_Meta_FD_87030 | JGI IMG/M metagenome (GOLD analysis project Ga0114970, IMG submission 87030) | Freshwater microbial communities from Lake Montjoie, Canada to study carbon cycling - M_140205_XF_MetaG | ecosystem: Environmental > Aquatic > Freshwater > Lake | place: Lake Montjoie... | reverse complement strand
GGACGCAAAGCCAATGGAGAAAACTATTATCCGGATTTGGAATTGGTTCGGTTTACGATTCCCAGAAGAGTGTATACCCAGGCACATATGGATGTAATCGCAGAATCTGCTGCTGAGGTTTATGATCGCAGAAAATCGATTAAGGGATTGAAAATTATTTATGAACCCAAGTATCTTCGTTTTTTTCAGGCGAAATTTCAAAAATTATGAGGCAAGGAGTAACCTATATTTTTATTTTTCTCAGCATCCTGTTTGTAGTATATTCTTTTAGTATATACTTAAAGCCTCTTTTTGATACCGATCATCCTTCGATAAATAAAGAAGAGGCTGCTAATGGTCAATTGGTGTGGCAGAAATACAATTGTCAGGCTTGCCATCAACTATATGGTCTTGGCGGGTTTTTAGGACCGGATTTAACCAATGTACTATCAAATCCATATAAGGGTGAAGAATATGTTCGTGCATTTATACAATCGGGAACCAAACAAATGCCTGTGTTTACGATTCCAGACCAGGAGATGTCTGCGCTCATTGCCTTTTTAAAATCCACCGATGCAAGTGGAATTGCCGACCCCAGAAATTTCAGTACAAATCATTTTGGCATGATACAAGAGAATGAAAAGAAAAAATAGACAGATAGGAGATTACTTTTTAATAAGTGCATTAATCTTGTTGTTATTGGGTTTATGTTTTGGCATCCTTGCCGCTCTTACCTATCTATATCCGCATTTCCTGAAAGAACAATTGGGATTTGTTTCCTTGCGTCCTTTGCATGTTTCTTCTGTTTTGTTTTGGATTATTTTGGCAGCGACAGGAAGTGTTTATCATGGACTGCATCAATTAACTTCTGAAAATAAGAATCACCGAAGCTCTCAGGCGCATTGGTTCTTATGGGTTGTTGCCATTTTAGGAATTTTATATTCTTATATAGTAAAAGACTTTGGTGGGAAAGAATATTGGGAGTTTAATCCGGTATGGGCACTTCCTATTGTTTTTGCCTGGCTACTTTTTTTAAAAAACTTCATTACCCTTTCAAAAACAATTGTAAACTGGCCGGTATATATCTGGATGTGGCTGACCGGCATTTTATTTTTTTTATTTACATTTTCAGAAAACTACCTTTGGTTGTTTCCGTATTTCAGAGAGCATTTTGTGAATGGCATGACTATTCAGTGGAAGGTGAATGGATCACTTGTGGGCGCATGGAATCAATTGATATATGGTACTGCTTTTTTTCTGATGGATCGAATCAGCAATACCACCCATACAGGTAGAAATAAGCTCGCATTTTTTATGTTTTTTCTAGGTTTGTTTAATCTCATGTTTAATTGGGGGCATCACATTTATACCTTGCCAACTGAAAAATATATCCGACATATTGGCTATGTGGTGAGCATGACGGAATGGGTTTTCTTCATTAAAATCGTGTATAACTGGAAAAAAACCATCAACGAAATACAAAAATATCAGCATTATTTTTCCTTTCATTTTTTAATAGCTGCTGATGTATGGGTATTTATTAATTTAATACAGGCTTTAATCATGTCCATTCCTGCCTTTAATTTATACACGCATGGAACGCATGTTACCGTGGCGCATGCTATGGGAACGACCATCGGCATCAATACCATGATTTTATTTGCCGCTTGTTTTGAGTTTCTCATCCCTCGTCGTGAAAAGGGATGGCAATCCAATCCCATTCTCAGTATTTCTTTTTGGGGATTGCAAATATGTTTGTTTGTCTTTTGGCTTTCCCTGAATATCGCAGGTATTCAAAAGGGGATTTGGCAGATGAGTAATCCACAAAGTAGTTATTCTAAAATGATGGATTCTTTACATCCCTATTTTGAGTGGGTTCTCTTTTCTGGATTTGGTCTCTTGTTAACACTCGGAACGTTGTCTTTTACCCTTTTGTTGAATCGGAAAAAAGCAGAATAGGGAATATTCGCCTTCCATTTTTTATGGCATGAACATACTATAAATCTTTTTTCTTAAACAGATGCAATGAAATTCCAATGGGAATGAAGATCCAAAGAAGGAGAATAAAAAAGGATAAAAAAATACCGACACCTGTGCCAAAAAAGTCTTTAAATATGGCCCCTGTGTAACCCATCATTGCGGAGATGTCTAGATGCAGTAGAATAACTATTCGTGATAAATCGATAGGGTTTAATGCGGCAATGGCCACCATTATCTTTTCGATTGGATAATCTGCAAATTGAAACAATAAAAACAAAATGATACCATCAAAGAGCAGCGCGAAAAAAAGCCATAAAAGGATGGCAATGCCAATTCCTTTTGCTTTGTCTCGGGTTAAAATGGTGCTCATGCAAGCCAAGGAAACAAATACAGTGGATATGCAAAGTCCTGCAGAAATCATCATGACTGCGATGTCTATAGGTGCATAGATGCATACCGGAAGCGCTACAGAAAAGAGAAAAGAAAGTCCAAGTGAGAAAGTTAAACCTAGAAATAAACTCCACCAAATTTTTGCCCGTTTGATCGGCTGGCTTAATAACAATTCAATAAATTCTGAGCTGTTATACAGGTATATGGTTGAAAAGATAATGGAAACCAAGGGCACGGTTAATAAAATGACATTTAAAAGACTTAAAAGACCTTTGTTGCTATTGTCTTCTAAGCTAAAAACACCCCAGCTTAATACCGCCAATAGGAAGGTGTAAAAAATTACAATGCGATTTTTTAAGATATCTAAGATGATAAATTTAATCAATCTACTCATTTACTGCCCCTTTTAAAATATGTGCAATTGATTTAGAAATTCTTTCTTCTCCAGTTATTTTTTTTAATTCATCGACTGACTTATAAAAAACCAATTTGCCATCTTGCATATAGGCTAGGTGTGTAATTAAATCATCAAGTTCACTGAGGAGATGTGAGGTTATTACGATCAGTTTTCCTTTTTGTTTTTCGGCCATAATTTTATCCTTTAGTATTTCTGATGCCAAAGGGTCTAGGCCGGCAGTAGGTTCATCCAAAATCAGTATTTCCGGATTGAATAAAAAAGCAAGGGTAGCACTTACCTTTTGTGTCGTTCCTCCAGATAAAGTACGCATTCTTTTATAAAAATATGAAGGTAAATGAAAGCTGTGTAATAGCTCCTCATCTAGATTTTTATCCGTATTTCTTATTTCTTTTATCATGTCAATGATTTGACCGATACTCATATTTTCAGGATATCTGCCAATCTGAGGCATGTATCCAATATGGTTTCTGTATAAAAAATCAGAAGAAATTTCTTTTCCCATCACCTTAATCATGCCCTTTGAAGGAATTACCATGCCTAAAATGGATTTTATGAGTGTTGTTTTTCCACAGCCATTAGGACCAATAAGTGCAACGCAGGAGCCGGAAGAGAAGTGTATATTCACATCTTTTAACACTTCAAGTTTGTCAAATGTTTTGGATAGGTTTTGAATTTCAATCATAATTTTATCGCGTGCATCAGTGGGGCCTTGTCAATAAATTGTTCAGGGGTTATGCTGGGTAATATTTTTTCTGATTTATCCAATAATGAAATCATAAAACTTCGAAACAAAAGCATGGCAGGTGGATTGTTTTCTACAATAATAGAAAAAATACTTAAAGGATGGTAGGGCACATCCCCAATATTATTTTTGTTTAGATCATAACCCTCATATTTATCCCAATAATTTCCGTTGAAAGTATTTAGTACCAAGTCTCCATTTGTGACGATATCAAAAGTGTTTCCCATAAAATTATTGGAAGTGATTTCGTTTTCCATACAGCTGGCTTGTATTTTCATTCCCCAACCATTTGATAGCAATATGTTTTTATCCACTTTTATGCGGTTGCTGCCTTCCATATAGATACCCATCGTGTTGTGTGAAAATGTATTTCCGGAAATATAACTGTCTGTTATTTCTTTTAGCAATAGTCCATAGGCAGCGTCTCCCCAATTCTGGGTAAAGATATTGTTAAACATTTTTACTTTGTGTGTAAACATTACCGCTACACCAGCGCCATTATTTTTAAAGATATTACTGATATAGGAATCATTATTTGAAAACATAAAATGTAATCCATAGCGAATATTTTTTGAAGATATATTTCTCCAAATAATTGAATTGGTAACAAACTCAAAATAGATACCATCTCTTTGTCCGGAAATTTCGTTGGCTATAATTTGCAAGCTGTCACTTTTCCAACAATGGATGCCATTTCCAATTTCTTGTTCTTCGAGCCCGTAGGCTTTTATTTTGTTGTTTTTTACAATGCATTTTTTACAATATTGTAAATAAATGCTAAAAAAGTTATCCTCTAAAATGTTGTTCTCAATCCGAACATTAGTATCATCATATACCTTGATGCCGCAGGGATCATTTAAGGTGCCTCTTCCGGATTTTTGAATGATAAATCCCTGTATACATACATTGTTAGCCTTCACAGATAAGACTTCAAATTTTTTCTGTCCATCTAAAATAGGAAAATGTATCCCTATAAAATGGATGGATTTGTTTATTAAGATATTTCCTTCTTTGTATATTCCTTTATGCACATATATGGTATCTCCATTGGCACAGGCTTGTATAGAAGAGTGAATATTTTTAAACGGATAGCCTTTACCAACATGCAATTGCCTGGCACTTCCTTGATAGGAAACAGATAGAAATAAAAAAATATATATAAAATGTTTCAAAAGCTTATTTATTGAGAGCAGTCCATGAATGCATTTCTGCATGCAATGTATTCATATAAGAGGAAGCATTTTTTGCGTTGGAGAAGGCCGCTAAATTACCACCCATAGGGCTGCCAATTTTTGGGTCTGAAACATAAAACATTTTTTCTGATGGAAAAAGTTCCTTCGGGCTTATAAACTCATATGAATAATATTGGGCATTGTTCATTTTAGATTTATTTTCATTTTTGTATTTCAACATACAACCGGTATCATCAAATGTATAAATTCTTCCTTTTTCTGTAATGATTTCACCTGCAAATCGCAGGTCTGTGATGGTCATTTTACAATTATCACAAGAACTTTTATTGATAAGTATCCTTTCAGGTACATTGTTTTGGCAGGCATTCATCAGGAATACCAAAAAAATGGGGAAGGCTAATTTTTTATTTTCTGTTTTTTTAATTCGGTTCCAAATACCTAGTTCTTGTATTACGGCGGTAAGCAGGAGTATTCCAGTGATTATAAATAACCATCCACCGATATCAGGGATGGAATAGGCTCCAAAATTTAACAACTGTTTAAATCCAATTAATGGAGGTTGATAAGCCATTCCGGGTACGATAATCGCTGCATTGGGATTTAAGTCGTGCCCATAGGCATATTCCCATCGCCAAAAATCAGCCATCGCTATGACGCCAAAAAATACAAACAAACAAAACAATACGTAGAGTAATTTTTTGTTTTTTAAAAAGGCCGTAATGAAGGCGAATACTGCAAAAAACAGAACGATATAGATTAAAATTTGAAATTCGATGAAATCTTGTGCATGCAATGTTTTCATGCCAATATAATGGTTTAGTCCATTTATTATTTCTAAATCTCCTCCCAATTTGTTTGCAAAAATTTTCAAGTTAAGGCCTTCGGGATATTGAGGCGCATCGAGTTGTATTTGCCATAAAGGCGCAAAAATAGAGATCAGTAACAAAATGCCTGATGCGATCAATAAAACCCTATTGAAAAGCGAAATGGATTTTTTCATGTGGATTTTTTTGTTTATTAAAAAGGGAGCAGACGATTGATTTGATCTGCTCCCTTCTCATTTATTTGTATTTTAAAGTTTGGGTACTTTTTACTTGGGTTGATTTTTTCCTACGCTGAAGGTCAAGGGTACTTGGCTACCTGCGGGAGAAACGCGCACATATCCCTGCATTTCCTGGTGCAAAGCACTGCAGAAATCTGTACAATAAATCGGGATAATGCCCACCTTATCGGGCGTCCATTTTAAGGTTGTGGTTTCCCCTGGCATAATAAGCAATTCTCCATTGGAAGCCCCTTTGATGGCAAAGCCATGCGGTACATCCCAATCTTGTTCTAGATTTGTAACATGGAAATAGACTTCGTCGCCCATTTTGATGCCTTCAATGTTATCGGGAGAAAAATGCGAGCGAATGGATGTGATGTATACATGCACTTTATTGCCTTCTCTTACCACGCGACTTTCACCTTCTCCTTTGGCTACATAGGGATGTTTGTTTTCGTCAATTTTAAATATTTTAACTTGATTTTTTCTGATGAGCTCTGCAGGAGCGGCTTGTGCATAATGCGGTTCGCCAATTGTTGGAAAATCAAGAATCATTTGCATTTTATCTCCACTGATATCAAATAATTGTGCACTTTGAGCCAATTCAGGACCTGTTGGTAAATATCGATCTTTTGTAATTTTATTATACGCAATCAAATATTTTCCAAAAGGTTTTTTGCTGTCACCTCCAGGAATACAAAGATGCCCTACAGAATAAAAGGTTGGCACCCTATCAAGGACTTTCAAATCTTTGATGTTCCATTTCACTACCTCAGAAGATACAAAGAAAGAAGTATACGCATTTCCTTTTCCATCAAATTCTGTATGCAAGGGACCCAAGCCCGGTTTTTTAACTTCTCCATACAGAACAGATTCATATTTAAGAATATGAATGCCATCAAATTCTCCATCATATTCTTTTTTTGCAATGGCATTTTGAATTTTATCAAAACTAAATACCGGAATTAATGCCGCTAATTTTCCGCTTCCTACAATATACTCGCCCGTGGGATCAACATCGCAGCCATGGGGAGATTTGGGGCATGGCATCATATAACAGATGTCATTGAATTCTTTGGTGTCTAAAACCAATACTTCATTTTTAATTTCAGAAGTAGCGCTGTGTGTTACATCGCTATAGGTATTATGCGCATATTTCACGGATACTTTTTTACCCTTTCCAGCTTTTATATATTCTTCCGCTTTTTTCCAATTTACGGCCATGATAAAATCTTTATCCTTTTGTGATGCATTTACTTCTAATAAGGTATTTGCTTGTTCTGTATTATAGCAGGAGAAGAAAAACCATCCGTGCGATTTCCCTTTTCCTGCATGGCTTAAATCAAAGTTTACACCTGGACATTGCAATTGAAAGGCAATATTCATCTTTCCATCTTCTTTTCCTACACTGATAAAACTTAAGTATCCTTTAAAATTTTGTTTATAGGTATTGATGGGTACATCTCCATTTACATGGTCTGGTGGAACGCTAAAGCGTGTTCCTGCTACCACATATTCAGTATTTTCAGTAATAAAAGGGGAGGAATGATTTCCTGCGGAGTTTGGCAGCTCAATGATTTCCGCGGTGCGGAATGTTTTCAAATCTATTCTTGCCACCCTTGGGGTATTGTTTGCATTGCCAAAAACCCAACGTCCATCAACCTCTCCTTGCGTTTGCGACATCTCTGTATGGTGCAAATCATCCCATGGAATAAAGCCATGTGAAGTGTTTAGCATCGGTTTGGTTTCTTCACTATAGCCCCATCCTTTTTCTGGATCTACAGAAAATACTGGAATCACACGCAGCAAACGCCCACTGGGTAATCCATAGCAGCTCATCTGTCCACTAAAACCGCCACTCACAAAATTATAAAATTCATCATATTTTCCTGGTGCAACATATGACTTGATAGCGGCATCCCCACTCACCAAATTACTGGTATTTTTGGGTTTACAAGATTGAAAGGTCGTGGTAAGAAGTATTCCGCCTACGATACCCATTAAAAGTTTTATTTTCATTTCTTTTTTTTTGTTAAATTATTTTATGCCATCATTTTTTCTCATAAATTCTAAAATGTGTCTTGCATCCTCATCTGTTAAATTCTGATTGGGCATGCGCACCAAACACAATTCCAACATCGCTTGCGCTTGAGGGTCTTTGTCGATCATGGGATCGGGATTGGTAATAAAGTTCATAATCCATGGTGGTGTTCTTCTTTTTGTTACCCCTTTCCATCCCGGACCGACAAGTTTTTCATCGGTAACTTTGTGGCAAGAAAAACATTTTACCCCTGCAATCTTTTCTCCTGATTCGGCAAGCGGAGCATCCAGTTGGTCTTTTAAGGTCAATGTCTCCGGAGAATATTTCCCTTCTCCCCTTTTGGGATCATAAGAGGGAGGACCACCGCCTGTTTCGCTCGTTTGGGAGCTTTCGGCTGTAGATTTATTTTCATTGCCACCACAGCTCACAAATAAAGCAGAAATGATACAGGTTGTCAGTAAAATAGTTTTTTTCATAAGTTTTTTTTTGGTAAAAGTAATCTCTGCAAAGCCTACTGCATATGACCAAAATCATAATAACGAGCCTCATTTTAAATGGGATTATTCAATTTTTTTATTTCCACTTTTAGACCCATAGGTTTCAAGGAGAGGAAAAATTTGAATAATAACCTCTTTTATCCTCTGAAGGCAGGGCGTATTCGATGGTTAAAAATTTGTTCTCGAAAAATGTTTTCTTAAAAAAAGAGAAATCATCATTTGGATTCAAATAGATGTTACTCGGTTGTGTGGATTGTGAGATCAAAAAAAATCCTCTTCATCCCTTTTCAGGGATTTATGATATTCTTAAAATAATCGGTGTGGTAAATTGCTAGCTTTCAAATTGTATCTTTGACTTATTGATAACCGCATGAATTGTGTTGCTCGAAAAGACAAATACCCCAAGAACAAGTTTGAGCAAGTTATCCGTTTTGTGTCATGGAGAATGCGTTTCCCATTTCAAAGAATGCTAGGTAGCTTTGTATCCTCAAAAACTCGAAGCAGAATAATATAGCGATCAAATTGAATCCAACCCAACATACGATTGAAATGAATAACACTGTCCATAAGGACAGCCTTTCCGGACAATTTTTTTCTCATTTGTATAGGGATGTGTGCAAAATATCAGCTATTCTCGTCGCCAGTAATAACATTGATATTCACAAAAGTTTCAATGCATTCCTCACGTTAAAAAAAGAATACAACTTCATTTTGCACATCATACCGCCTATCGCAAAACCCTTTTAATGGCTATTCTTATTGATTAATGCTATTAACCACCCTTACAGGCGTAATTTTAATTTTCATATACGGGTAATATGGCAAAGTTGAAAGTTTTGCATGCGCATCCTCCTCATCCGTGGCCATCATCACCATAAAAATTCCAGACATATCCAATTTAATAAAGTTTTCTAAAAGAGTCCCACTTTGTTCCAGCTCTTTTACAACCTCTTGTTCTCTTGGGAGTAGTTTCATTCTGGTTTCGTTGTCCAATCCTTCTAATTGGATATCAAGCATAAATTTTTTCATTTTTTTAGTATTTTTTATTTAATTAATATATTGAGTTCAATTCGTTCATTTCTCATTTTAATTTTCCGAAAATCGGCTAGCACCTATGCCTTTTTAGAGAAACAATTTTTATCTTAATGTGCCACCACCCATTTACGGATTACTTTTTGTTCACCATTGCTCAGCACCGCATAATACATGCCATTTTGCAGATGGCTTACATCCATAAATACTTTTTCGATGGCTTGAGAAACAATCACCTGTTCTGTCATCAAAGTTTGTCCCAGCATGTTCATGATGCGGATGCTTGCTTTTGAATGCAGAGGCATCGAAAATTCGCAGCGAATAAAATCATTAGCGGGGTCAGGATATACTTGCAGCTCCGAAAGAATTTCTCCCTTGATCTCGGGTACCGGCAGCGAATAGTTTACTGTAAATTGTTGGTAAATATGATCTCCGAAGTCTGGATTAAAGGTCTTGAGGATGGCGCCATTTTTTGCCGAGCGCACCCTGAAAAATCCTGTGCCCTGTGAAGGATTCGCCCACCAGCTTAATCCATCGTTGCCCATATCGGTTAGCTCTACCGTGTAACAATCGGTAGGTAAATTCAAGGTGTCTTTGTATAGGGTATTGGCCGATAAATTGTCTCTGTAAATTAAATCATTGCCCTGGCTGTCTTTCACAGTATATGCGGTATGCGAGCCATTGTTGTTTGTGCGAAGCTCAAAATAAATGTCCGTAGGATATACCACAGGGTAATCAATGCTTGTGGTCATCAGGTCATTGTATGCATACTGATCACTGCCACCATTTGGGTTTTTCACAGTAACCACAAATTCATTGCTGGTAGAACTCAACCAATCGGGCTGAGGAAGCGTTACTTCAGTGCTTTCCAAAAAGCCCAGAGATCCGCTCCAATTGAAGGTTGACAGGGTTCCGCCTTTGCGTCCATATACAATGTCAACAGAGGTAAGCGTGGTGGATCCGGTATTTTTTATGGCCACTATCGGCTCATGACAGATGGGATTTAATCTTGCATATTCAACTTGTTTGCTAGGCGTTTTGATATAATCTACCGCTGCATCCAAACTAAAATTGGCATCGCCATAACTGACCAGCTGATTGTTTACTCTATACCTGGAGTCTCCGTAATTGGATGCCTGAGGAATAGAATATTCCAAATTGATAAACTGACCTGGATATACCTGATCGGTAATTTCAAAATCTAGCATATCTACAACGGCTCCAGGGCACCATCCTGCACGGTCATACACCCAGGTTCCACCTTGCGGATAAATCGGATTTTGTGCACATTCTTTCCATACCGCTCGTGTGTAATTGATATTGTTATTCAGCCTAAGGGTATGGTTGCGAGAGATAAACTCTCCTTGTTGACCGTGTCCGCTGATAGCTGAACGAAGTTTAAATTGCGTGGCAAGTGTGGAGAGCTGCACGTTGCGCGGTTCAAAATAATCGTTGTTTAAAATTTGAGAAGAATTCACCTCAAACCAGGATCCATTGGGCCAAATTTGCTGCACCGATTTCACCTTGCGCGCCGGAGTGCCTTCATAAAATACAAAAGTAATATCATTGTCTTCCTGATAGTTTCCCCCTTCCATGGATAAAAACTTTTTGCCTTTTAATACCGGTGTATAATCTGTAACATCAAAGGACCAGGTTTTTCCGTTTACGCCGTCAAGGTCTAAGCCGATACCATAGGGCGTGATAAAGTTAATGAGTTCGATGCGCGAAGGATGTTTATCGTAGTAGTTAAGCTTGCTGATTTGCAGCGTGCCATCGGGCATGATAAGGGCCGAATCCAACAGATTTCCTGCTTCATCTGTTGTATGCGTATATCCACCTGCAGCCCAATAGAGGCTTGTATCTACAATGGTGAGGTTGTTTTTTACCACTGTGTACGCCAATACCGAACGGGGTACTATAGACACTGAATCCAACACCGGAATATTTTGTGCCGAGCTGGTATAGGTTCCGCTAATAAAAGTCATATTTGGCCTCTCTGCAAGGGCAGTGAAATTTCTTGACAAATCTTTTCCACGGCGATTTCTGCGCACCATGCCGTAAAGGTTTCCGCTGTTGTTATGGATGGATGCATCTGTCAATACACTGCCATTGTTTTCATCCATTTTATAATACAGCTGTAGTTGGGCATATTGTGGATGAGAGGGCGTGATGCTGGCGTTCATGATGCTGTTGATGTCTGCTGAATCAAGTGCTGCATTCCACAAACTAAATTCATCGAGGTATCCATAATATCCCAAATCACCATTGAGCGCATGCCCGATATTCATTTTTTGAAAAGGGGTGATGGGTTTATTTTTTCCAGTGGCAGCGAGCCATTGTTTTCCATTGAGAAATATTTTCATTTCTCCGCTTGTCGCATTTTTTGTGAAGGCCCAAAAATTCCATTGGCCTTCAATTTCATTGGGCTGTGCGGCTTTGTTGATGCGGTCGATGCCTGTGCCATCATTTCCGCAATCCCAGTAGATGTTGCTATCGCTCCAGGGCAAATGCAAATTCATTTGCAAGATATCAGATGCATCTTTGGCTTCAAGCATAATGGTATTGTCGGGTAGCCGAGAAGGATTTCCATAGCACCAAAAGGCAATGGTTACTTCCTTGCTGATTTGTGCACCAGCGGAGGCAGGCACATGAATCAAGCTGATGCCACCATCTGTTTCCAAATAGTTGTCTGGCGTATGGCTGCTGATGCCGGAAGAAAACCCTGTAGTGCCACCCAGTACTTCATTGGCGATTGGGTTATTGCTTGCATCGGTATAGGATATATCTACCAAGAGCGCGGAGGTACCATCCCACACAAAGGGGGTATGAAAATTGAATCGCTGTGCGCCGGTATTGGAGAAAAGCGTATTTAAAAAATATACTTCTGTAAAACCATTTAAATCGGGGTTGTTGGCATCCAAATTATTGAGGCTGCTGGCTTTGATGCGTATTCGCAGATTTTCTATGGTGGAACCCAAAGCAGAAATATCGATGCCCATGCCCGTGATATTACCTGCTGAGAGTCCTATTTCCGATGGCTTCCACAGATACTGTGTTCTTGAAACACCTGAAGTAGAAAAAGGATGACTCAAAGCATTTGTTCCTGTGCCTGCAACAGCAGTGGTTTCAGATAAAATACTCAGGTAGCTTACCTGTTGTTGGTTGTATTGAATATAGTTATAGGGCGCATTTGTCGCATAGGGGAATGTGGTTCCTGAAAAATGACTGATGTCGTAGTTGCCCCTGCTTTGTTTGATAGAATCGGTTTGTGCTGAATCTACCAAATAGGTATAACAGTTGTAATCCCATTCGCCACAGCCCAAGTTGCGCTGTTGAGAGGTAGATACCAAACCATTTTTACAGCGCATGCTGTAGAGCATGATTATTTTTTCATAGGTTTTGGAGGTGTCCGTTGGAAACTGAAAGACCCCGCTCCTTGCAGGCTTGCTGAACGAAAGGGTTTGCACCTTGGTGGTGTCACCATTTCCGGCAAAGCAATTTGTTTGCATGAAAAAGATATTCAACAGCGCAAAAAATAAAACTTTGGAAACAACAGAAGAAGAGGTTTGCATGTGGGGAAATATTATTATGGTTTATGAAATGATTTCAAATCTCCGATTAATTTTTCATAAAACCTATGAAAAGGATAAACGGTTTTCTGATTAGTTGAATGCAATAAATTTTATATCGATGCAAATGCAATCGATTAGACTCAATGTTGATTATGCAGGTCTTTTGTGTTTCCATCTTTTGTGGCTCCAAAGCCATATTTCAGGAGAAGTATGGATGTCTTCTTCCAGCTTGCGGCAGTGCTTTTCGGTAATTTCCCCTTCGGCATAATCTGATGGATTTTCAACAAGGGTTTCTGCATGTACTTCATATTTTCCTCTCTTCAAGCGATGCACAGAGATAAACACCAAAGGCAAATTTAGTTTCCTGCAAATTTTTTCTGGACCGCGAAAAACAGGTGTATCTTGGTTGAGAAAAGTAGTCCAATAGGCATTTTCAACTCTAGGCGCCTGATCGGCAATGAGCACCAGGGCGCTGAGATTTTTTTTCACCGAAGCCACGAGCTTTCCCGTTTCTTTCATGCCAATGAGTTTTACGCCAAAGCGTGTACGCATTTTATACATCAGTTGGTCGAAATGGGGGTTCGATAAGGGATGATATACAATCTGTGTATCCTGCTGACAGCCTATGGCAAGGGCGTTTCCACCCCATTCCCAATTGCCATAGTGACCCATCACCACCACAATGCTTTGATTTTGTTGGTAATATCTTTGAAAGATTTTTTCCGCATCGGGTCGAAGGGCACAGTGTTTTGAAAAATTTTCTTTTGAAAAAACGAGCATTTCAAACGTTTCGAATAGGGAGTCGCAAAGAAATTTGTAGAAAGCTTTTTCTATTTTTCTTTTTTCAGAAAATGATTTTTCCGGAAAGGAAAGGGAGAGGTTTTTTCTGACAATTTTTTTTCGATAGCCCAAGATATGGTATACGATAAAAAACACGCAATCGCTTATCCTGTATAGGATAAAATCGGGCAGGATGGCAATGAAATACAGCAGTGGAAGGAGTAAATAAAAAAGCAGAGCTTTCATGGGGTAAAAATCTTTCTGGTAATCACTTTTTGCATTTCTCTTTCAATAATTAAATGCGCAACGGATTCGGTAAACGTTTTATCAGGATTGTGTTCCATGCACTTTTGCAGTTGCTGTTCGCTGATGTCGATTTTATAGATAATCTGCATGAGCAAAGAGGTGTTGTTGACCGCAATGTTATCAATTACTTGGTTCAGCTGCGCTGACATCTCCGTATAGGCATGTTCTTCGTTCCCGGAATAAAAAAGAGTAATGTTAAAAAACGCGAAGTCATTGACAATTCTCTGCATGGTTTGGCGGATGATTTCTTTATCCAGTCTGTAGGGTTCAATATCCAAGGGTGCAGGTATAAATTTAATGGGCGTTAAAATCGATGATAAGCCTTTCTACAGGTGTTTCATTGACAAGGTGAGAGGATATGATTTCATCTATGTCTTCAGGTGTCACGCCGCCGTAAAAAACCCCTTCGGGATAAACGACCATTGCGGGGCCAGAATTACAGGCATCAATACATCCTGCTCTTTGGGCACGCATCTGGGTATGCAGTCCTTTTTCTTTCAGTTTTTTCTTGAAGATTTTCACCAGTTCCATTCCTCGGCCTTCGCCGCAGCAGCTTTTGGAAGCGTCTTCTCTTTGGTTGGTACAGATAAAAATATGTTTTTCAAATCGCATAATGGTAGGGTTTAAAGGCAAAATTACGAATAAAAGGGTGTTTATGAGCTAAAGGGGGTAAAAAAGCCTTAGAATTCCCCAAAACCCGTTTTTTTATGACAAAAAAGGGGTTTGGGGGCTGTTTTGGAAAATAGATTGGGAAGAATAGCAAAAATGATTACCTTTGCGCTCCCAAACAAAGGAGAGATGTCCGAGTGGCTGAAGGAGCACGCCTGGAAAGCGTGTGTGCCCCAAAAGGGTACCGTGGGTTCGAATCCCACTCTCTCCGCAAAAAATAGCAAAACAGGAAGTCAGTGAGTCAGGTAGGAAATTTTCCTGTCTTGCTCGTACGGCTTGCTTGTTTTTGTTCCATTCAAGTATTTTCTTTAAATCTTCCATTCGGTTCGAATTTCCGCCCTCTTTCTCCACAAAGGTCATAACGAGAAACAGAGAGACATTCTTTCTCTTTGTGTTACTGTTTCTAAATTTTTGACTTAAGAATTTCCATCAAATCTATTCCCAAGTTTGAACACCCCACTTTGGTCAAGGCTTATACCTTTCAATGCTTGGCATTTTATTCATACTTATGCATTTGATTACGCAAAAAATTTATCCATATTTGAAATAGATATTGTATCTTGCCACTGCGACCGTACCCGTTGGTCAAGGTTTTTAAGCCTGGTGGCTGGGCGGTGACATTCGTCCCGCCCTTAGGTACATTCTCAGATAAGTGTTTCCCATTTTGCTGTCAGATTCATTTTGATTTTATATTTTGCAACCAGAAAATTTCTTAATT
>Ga0114970_10001965_pt1 | contig 15367 bp, 9 predicted proteins | sample M_140205_XF_Meta_FD_87030 | JGI IMG/M metagenome (GOLD analysis project Ga0114970, IMG submission 87030) | Freshwater microbial communities from Lake Montjoie, Canada to study carbon cycling - M_140205_XF_MetaG | ecosystem: Environmental > Aquatic > Freshwater > Lake | place: Lake Montjoie... | reverse complement strand
TTAAGGCTATTGGCTCTAAGGCTTATGATGATTTGCTTGCAGCTCATCCGCCAACAAATGAACAGCGCAAAGATGGTCAGACTTACAATGCTGATACTTTTGCTCCTTCACTAATTTCTGCCTGCTCAGTAACCCCAGCGTTGTCTGAGGAACAAGCATCACAGATTTGGCTGTCGAATGAATGGTCTCGTGGCGAACTTACTCAGCTTTTCTTGGGCTGTGTGGAAGTCAATTCTAAGGGGCTAGACGTCCCTTTCACAGACGCCGACTGAGGTACGACCCTACCTTCTACATGGAGTTGCAGTGGTGCTCTGACCACGGCTTACCTCACTCGGCTTTACTTGAATGGAGCGAAGAAGACCGCTCTAAACTTGCGGCTTTCTTGCTTGAAAGTAATGGTCGTTGTCAGATGTGTGGTACTGCTGATTGGGAATGGGAAGAGGACCGCAACGCTTATGAGCCTATGGCCAAGCAGTGTTGGGGTTGTTACATAAAGGATCGTGCAACAGACGAGAATGACCGTTTACCTGGTAGTACAATGACATTAGTGCCTTTTAAAGAGGCGGAAAAGTTAAGGTCTAAGGCGAATAAGTTGCCTACACGAAAGGGTTAGACGTGTATAACGAAGACGTCTCTATTGACTTTAGTGCTAATGTTGCGCCTTTTTCTGCCTCGTTATCCCAAGCTATTAAGCAAATGGAGTCTTTTGGGGCTTCTGCTGATACTGGCGTCGCTAAGATTGCTAAGTTAGATGGCGCTGCTTTAAAGGTTGTTAAAACTTTTGGTAAGTTTGTTGATCTTAATAAAACTTCTACGGCTGCTGCTGCGGCTTATCAGCAAAAACTAGAGGGTCTTGCTACCTCTACTGCTTTGAATCAAAAGCAGTTTAAGGGCTTATCTGATGTTGCCCTCAAGTTTGGGCGAGAGTTTCCTATTGGTCTGGATAAATCTATTGATTTAGTTAAAACTCTTCAAACTTCTGGTGTGGCTACTACCAAGTCAATTAAAGAGCTTGGTAGTCAGTTTGTTAAAATTCAGGCTGCTACTGGTGAGTGGGGCGGTCAGTTTGTCGCCGACATGCTTTCCGTTAACCGGTCTTTTGGCAGTTCTATGAGTTCTGTTGGTAAGTTTGGCGACTCTCTTGTTTCTGTGTCTAATAAGTTTGGCGCTTCAGCTAGTTCTGTAATTGGCTTTACCAAGTCTTTGGCTCCTTTTGCTTCGGCTATGGGTATTAACCAAACATCTACTATGGGGCTTTCAACTGCTTTCTCGCGTCTTGGCGAAGATGGTACGCGTTCTGCTAACGCATTAAACAAGGTTATGTCTGACCTTACTAAGTCTGTTAAGTCTGGTTCCCCTGAGGTGCGCCAATACGCTTCTGTAATGAATATGACTACTGAGTCTTTGACTGACTTGGTTAATGTTGATCCTGCTGAGGCTGTAATTAAGTTTACTGAGGCTATTGCAAAGCAAGGCCCTAATGCTATGAATACTCTTAACAAACTTGGTTTTGATGGTATTCAAACGTTTAAGTCTTTGCAGGCTCTTGGTAAGTCTACTGATTTGCGCGACATTCTTAAAACTTCTCGCGAGGCTTACGGTAGTGGGTCAGCCCAAGAGGGCGCCAAGGTTGCTTTGGGTGGCGTTAATAATGAAATGAATCGTATGGGCGAGAGTATGCAGCAAACCATTGCTGTTGCTGGTACGCCTTTCTTGGAGTTAATTGAAAAAATTATGCACGCCATGAATGGTGTTGCTGAGGCAGTCAATAGGGTTACTACTTTTATTGCTAACGCCGCTAAAGCTATTGCTCCTTTGTTAGTTGCTGTTAATGTTATGAAGGCCGCCTTTCAGGCTATGGCTGCTATTCAGTTTGCTCGTTTTCTTGGTAATGCTATAAAAAATAACACTAATATTGGTGCGTCTTATGCTCTTGGTAGGGAAGCCGCGCAGACTGGACAGACTTTAGGGCCTGCAGGCAACTTTGCTTCTCGTATGGGTGAGCGCGTTCAAAATAACCTTTCTGGAATTCAAGGCAGGACGCTTGGCGAAAATATTCGTGCTGGTGGTCAGTTTGTAAAAGGCGCTGTCGGCTACGGTCTTGCTGGTTACATGAACATGACTTCTAATTTCCTGCGCAGTGATCCTTCAGAGGCCGCTAGGTCTCAGGCTGCGACTCGTAACTTTAGTGAAAACTTTAAGGCTCTTAAGCGTGGCGAAATTACCATGGACTCGGCCACTCGTAAGGGTGTTGACCAAGCCAATGCTGCTAACGCTAAGGCTGGATTACCACCCGTTCAAGTTGGTCAAAATAAAGACGGACCTGTGGGAAACATGAAAGCCATGTCTGAAGCTTTTAAGCAATTTGGTAAAGATTTGAAAACTGCTGGGTCAGCCGCAACAGCAACTGCAGGCGTTCAAGCAACTGCTGGCGGTGAGGTAGCAGCGGCATTTAAAGGCTTGGCTATTATGACTGGCAAGGCTACAATTGAAATTTTTAAACTTGGCGCTTCTGCTTTAGCATCTGCAGTTGGCATGGCACTTAAACAAATTGGAATGATGGCTCTTGTCAGCGGCATTATTGCTGCTTTTACAAGCATCAAAGGTGGTATTGATAAGTCTAATAAAATTTATAAAGAAGCGATGAGTGCTGATCTTGGGTCTTCTTATAATGATTTTGCTCAAAAGGCAGGATTGGCAACTGTAAGTATTAACAATCTTGCTTCTGCTGCCCGTGATGCGGCAAGAGCTTTAATAATGAACAACAAAAATCTTAAAGATGCTAATGATTTGACGGATAAAGAAATTATTGCTTCTAAAAATCCTAACTACAAGTCTGCTAAAGACTTTGGTAAAGACAGAACTGTTGAAGATTTAACTAATGCTGTGTTAAACCTTCAAGGTAACTCCCCAGATGCTGAGGCTAGAGCGCAGCTTCTTATGGATATTAGCAATCAGTATGGCGGTGGAACAGCTAGACAAGTTGCTAGTAATTTATCTGGTATAAACAAAGCTGGAACTTCCGAGGAGAAAGCAACTCAAGAGGATGTTTATTCTGCTGGTCTTGAGGATTACACTCGAAATAAAGATAACCGCTGGTGGGGCGGTAGAACAGAAAATGATAACAGCAAGGCTTCTTTGATTAGCGTTAGGTCTAATCTTGCGCAAAATGTTGAAAATATTGCTGGTATTTATGGTCAAAAAGCAGGTAATGTTGCGAGTATTGTTGAGTCGCAAAAACTAATTAATGCTGCTTTGGATTCTGGTAGCGAAGAACAGTTTAATGCCGCGCGCGATTCTATTAATGAACAACTTGGTGTTAAGTTAGATGGTAGTTTTCTAGATTTTGCAAACTACAAATATACTACGAATGGGGATTTTCTTCCGTTACTTTTGCGTCAAGGATCTAACGCTGGAACCCAAGAGGAGCGAGATTTAGAAAATTCTAATAGAAAAAGTGTTTTGGATGGCATTAAAGGCGTTAATCTTAATAACACTAATTACTCAGAACTTTATAACGAAGACGATAAACCTCAAAATGTTCAAAACATGGAAAAAGCTGATGCAGTTTTTAAAAAGGTAAATAAGTCTGCTACTGGTCTTACTAGCACTATTTTTGAGGCAACTCAGATTTCTAGGGATAATAAAGCTAATCTTGGCGATATTTCTGAAGGCGGCAAGAGGGATGATATTTATCAAAAATTATCTACTACTCAAAGAGCATCTGTAGATTTAGCTAATAAACCTAATGATCCTGTTGCTTTGAACACTAAAGCTTTGCAGACTTTTACTGAAGCTTTGAAGCAAAATGGTGGAGACATTACTGCTGCAATGAATCAGTTGGCTACAGCAAGTACCGGTGCGGCTTCTAGTTCAACTGAAAAAAATATTGCTCTTGCCGCTTACACTAAAGCCCAGCAACAGCAACAAATTGCTAATGCTGGCTTAAGCTTTACTACTCGTTCAATGCGCGACATTAAAGTTGGTCAAGAAGCAGGTAGCATAGCGCCTACCGATGCAGAAGATCGGCAAATTTATGATGAAAAAATTAATGCCATGCAGCAAGCACAATCTCAGCAACTTGCTATGGTTAAACAATTTGTTGAAGCACGCAAAAATCTTGATATTCAATTAAAAAATCAACAGGAAGATTATCAAAAAACTGTTTTGCGATCTAATCGCGATTTTAATGTGCAGTTACAAAACCAAGATTTTGATTACCAAAAACAAGTTCGTAGAAATAATGAGGACTTTAGGCTTCAGCGTAAACGCCAGTCTGAGGACTTTGCCAAGTCAGTGTATAGCCCGTTCCAGCGTGTCGCTGCGGTTCGAACAACTGATGCCTCTAGTCTTGTTGGCAACCTTAGTAATCAAAACAAAATTATTAAAGAGCAGATGCAAAACCTTACTAAGTTGAAAAAACTTGGTCTTACTCAGCAATCTATTGATACTTTAGATTTGATGAATCCTGCTAATGCTCAGGAAGTTGCTCGTCTTCTTAGGGATATGTCCTCTAATAAGGGCTTGCTTGATGCTACTAATGCTGAGGTTAAGACTCGTAATGATCTTAGTTCCAAGTATGTTAACAGCACTATGAATCAGGCTTCTAACCGCTCTACTGCTGATTTTAGCAAGAATATGAAGCGTGGAGAGGAAGATTACACTAAGGCTGTTGAGCGGGCTGTTAAGGCTCATAGAGTTGCTTTGAGTGACATGGCTGCTGATTTAAAGACTACTCGTCTTCGTGCTTTTAAAGAATTGGCACGTTTTGGTACTGAAATTGATGTAACTGCTGATAATGCTAAAACTCTTCTTGAGGGCGCTTTTAAGGGAATGCCTGAAGCCGCTAAAAATCAAATGAGTAAGGCTCTTACAAATCTTAAATCAGTTATGAATGATTTTAAGCCAGCTACAATAGTAATTCCTTCAACTATTGCTCCTCCTACTACTGATGCTCCTACTCAAGCAGCAAGAGCTGCTGCTGCTGAGGCTGCTAATCGACTTAAAAATGAAGCTGCCGTTACTGCAGTTGAAGGATCTGTTGGTACTACTGCTGACGGTTCTTTTGCTTATTACACTGGTGGGCATTGGAAAAAGTTTAACCCTAATAAGGGTGGTACTGCTGGCCAAGCTTTGCTTGCTAATTTGTTAAACGGTAAAACTAATCCTGCAAATCTAAATAGCGATTTTTTTAGTAAAATTAATGGCAAGCCAAAAATTAAAAACATGGGTGGTGATGAATACAAGTATGCTGAGGGCGGTATGGTTCGAGGCCCTGGTACAGGTACTTCTGATTCTATACCTGCTCGTCTTTCTCATGGCGAATATGTTGTTAAGGCTGATGCTGTGCGTAAGTATGGCGAGTCTTTCTTAGATAATGTTAATGCCCAAAAACTTGCTCATGCTTCTTATGTTCATGGTGTTGATTCTAAAATGTCTTCTATGCAGGGTTATGCTTCAAACATTACTCACAATACTTCTACGCAGTTTGACCAGTCAACTCAGATTCATGGTCCTATTACTGTGCAGGCTACTGATCCGAATCAGTTCATGCGCCAGATGCAGGCTAAGAAGCGTTTTGCTCGCCTTACTCAACCGGCAGGTAACTAATGCCTCAAAACTTGTCTGTAAAGATTGAGATTCAAAATAGCTCTAATTTGTCTTGGCTTGATGTTAGCGATGGCATTGTGTATCGAGTTAATAAGGGTACGTTTGAGAATTCTGCTATTACTTTTCGTCGTGATGAGGTGACTAACGCTTTCGTTGAGGGTAAGTTTTTGGTTAATGCTTTGCGCGATAACGTTACTGAAACTTTGGCTATTTATGCTTATGGTGATTCATCGCCAGTTTGGGTATCTGGAACGACCTATTCTGCTGGCAATTTTGTTTCTTATTTAGGCGTAACTTACAAGCGTTTGATTGCGGGAGCGGGTACTACCCCGCCTAATGGTGACACTGCTAATTGGTCTGCCTATTCTTCTACCGCTACTTTAAAGTCTGCTATTGATGCTGTGACTACTTTGGTAAGCCAGATACGTTTCTATGTAAGAGTTACGCTGGACGGCTCACAGCGCCTTTGGGAGTGCTTTGCTTCCGATTACACAGTCAATGTTACTAATGAGTTTTTCCATAATCGTCAGGCTTTGATTACGGTACAATTACATCGACTTCCTAGTGAAACGGTAACCACGGTGTAATTATGTCTTTTGTATCTATGTACGGTAACCAGTTGTTTCTTAGCTCTATTTTTACTAAAGATACTGCCACCTACCCTTTACCTACGACTTTTAGCGTAGCTCTACTTACCGCTATTCCTGATCGTAATGCACCTAGTTCTGCTTTGTCTGAGGTAGTTACTTCTGTTGCTGGTACTACAAATATTAGTAAGGCTACTACTTTTCCTGGTAACTTGGCTGGTTTAGTTGGCGGTACTTATGTTACTTACACTATGTCTTCGCCTATGTCTTATGCTTTTGCTGATGGCCAGCAAGTAACTATTACTAATACTGACGCTAACTTTAATTTGACTGGAATTATTAAAAATACTGTTTTAACTAATACGAATACTATTGCTGCTTGGGAAGCTAGGGTTGCTGGTAAAACTATTTCCGCTATTGTAGCGTCTACACCCGCAGCGGGTAGTTTTAGGGTTACTACTACTACTGCACATGGTTTAATACCTACTTCTAGCGTTCAAATTGTTCATACTTCTGGCTCAAGCAATTATGCTGGTACTTGGCTTGTTGATACGGTAATTAGCTCGACGCAGTTTACTGTCGCTAGTACTACTACTGGTGCGTACACGGCTAGTTCTGCTACGGCAACCAAGCAGTATGCTTTAGACGATGTTGTTTATGATGATGTAGGTAACGGAAAACTCTATTACGTCAATATATCTAGCGCTAATAGCACCAGCTCGAGGCCTGCTGCGGATCAAACTAATTGGTTGTTTTTGCCTTTTGTTAATTACAGCCAATTTACTATTTATATTGCCCCTGTTTTGTCTGCTAATTTTTCTGGTTCGGGTGGTATTGCTGTTGGCAATACTGGTTATGCTCGCCAAACAATTTCAACTGGCACAGCCAATTGGACTGCCGGTCAGTCTTCTGTTTATAACAAAAATGCTTTAACTTGGCCAGCAGTATTTTTAGACTGCGGCAATGTTGTTGGCTGGGCTTTGCTTGACAATCAAGCTACTCCTAATGTTTTGGCAAGTGGGGGGTTGCAGCAAAACCTTTTAGTAAAGCAAAATAGCATAGTTACTTTGCCTGCTGGTTCTCTTAGATTGTTTATTAACTAATGGCTAATAATTTTTCTAACGACTATCTTTTTTCAACTACTGAAACTGGATCTGCTTTAAGTTTTTCAGTAGATTCAATACCAAACATTGCTAGTCTAACTATTACACTGGGGCCTACTGTCACTCAATACGGTGACCCTGCATGGCTTTCAACTGATCTTGAAGCAGGAAATTTTCGCGATGGCTTAGCTTTAAGTGATTTTAATGACTCTAATATTGGTATCATTGCACTACCTTTTAGTTCTAATATTTTAAGTGATGGAACTTTACTTGGTGCCATTGGAAAAAGTTTGGGTGGAACTTTTGGCGAGGAAAGTTTGGAGTGGGATCCTAGTACTACTTTTACTGTTGGACAAAAGTCTAACTATTATGATGGTGTAAATGTCGGTATTTACACTTGCCTAGTAGAGGTAACTAGTGCTACGCCACCACCAAATGACACTGTTAACTGGGAGTTTTACGGCTATGCTTTCTTTTTGCGATTAGTTCCATCTGTAAATTCTTTACAGCCAGGATTGCAAAACAACGACAGGTTTTATCATTATGTAAAAGTTTACCCAACTTACATTGAAACTGGTTATCCTTATGCTGTTTGGTTGGCTGCAAAAAGTTATACAGATATTAACGGAACTTATGGTCGGCAAAACGCTATTGTTAATGATACTTCGCCCAATACTAATGTTACTTTGGGTTTGGCGGGTGTTGTTTCTGGAACTGTCTCTGGCAACACAATTACCGCGACTCATGCTGATACAACTTTTAACCGTTTTGTATTAGATTCAAAGGTCAGGATTCGTGGCGGATCTGGTATCACAATTCCTTTTGCAGGAAAAATTACTGCAGTATCAACAACTGGTTTCACGGCTACTATTACCACTACTGGAACTTGGAATAACACTACGCAGTATGGGTATTATGACTTTGTTGAATACACTCCACCAGCAGGATCTTTAGGAGTTTATATTCCTACGAGAGTTGGTGGGTCAGCTCCACCAATAGGTAACATCTCAGGTATAACTCCCGCGAACACTACTTATTGGACAAAAATAACTGGAAGTTTTACATCTGGCTCTGTCGATCCTATTATTAGTGCATGGAATTTGTATCTTGATACTGATTTTTTTGAGCAAGAATTAATACCAGTCCCCGCTGGAACTACATCTTATTCAAATGTTCGTGCTCAAAAAGAAATTAACAGTTACGCTTACAACGACCAAATTATTAACCAAAAGCAAACTTTGTTCACTTCTGGTGATTACATTATTTACGAAGGTTTTCCTTTTGACAAAGATTCTATTACTGGCGGTTCTATGAACATTACTGCTAGTATTTTACCAACCGCTATTAGCGCCATTTCTAGACCACCAGTCTCAACAGCTTCAGCTGAGTTTTTACCTCAATCCGATAATCGTTGGATTCCAGCATCACTTACTGGTAGTTTTACTTACCCGGCAAACGCTAATTACAATTGGGCTAGTAATAATGGTGCTACTACGAGAAATTTGACTGTTTTTAACGACACTAATCATACTCATGTGCCGGACTTGCTAAACGGAAGTTCTGCTAGTAATCCAAGTGCTAATGCTAATTTATTAAAACTTGCCACACCAGATGCTTCAATACCACCGTTAACTGCAATTAATTCCGTAGCCTTTAAAACTAATGACTTGATGTTTCAAAGTTCTTATAATCCTTACAAAATTGACGGCTCAACTGCTAATGATTTTTCTACATTTATGGTCTTGTATCTTGATTACGTTCCTAGTGCTGTTATGAATTCTCAAATTGCTGCGGATCAAACCAATTGGTATGGCATTATGAGTCAGGCTAAGCAAACAAACGTTTTAGCTACAGACATTGCTAACTGGAAAAGTTATACACAGATTGCCCCTAGGTTATCTGTTCGCTATAAACTTGATGGCACTATTTCTCTTAATTTGGGTGACACAACTCTTACTGCTATTAGGTCTAGAAGCGGAATTAACAGGCCTTTTCAGCCTATTATTGTTGGCCTTACTATTAACGCTGCTGACACTTCAGCGACCTTAACTGTTGTAGATACCGAAGTTCATAGGTCTACTGTAACTTATGCAAAAAACTGGGGATCTGCTACGCCAGAAGTACCTAACACGATGCTTTATGGCGCGGTTCCATATGCTAATTATTTACGAAGTTCTAAAATGTATGTGCTTGAAATTAATCATTATTATTCGACTCACGATAATGCATTTTTTGATAATGAAATTAAAACTATGGATAAGATGTATGCAGTGACCAGCGGGAGAGTTTCATGATTGCGCCAACAATGTCAGGCACAACGCCAACAGATTCAGGTTATTGGCGTATTATTGTCGACCCAAAGCCTTCTGCTTACACTAACGAAGAGGTTGATGTTACTTTTGTTAGAGGGGCAGCGACCACTGTAACGAGTCTTTCAACTACTGATCCTTTTGGACCTGCTGCGGCAACTCTTGTTTTTACCTCGGTAACACTTCTAGATACTCCTGGTACTGGTGATTTGTCTTGGCTTGTACCTGAAGCAAATGTTGATATTTGCTGGATGGAGCCGCAAACGCCTGGAGTTGACCCAACTGAGGCAGACATTGTTTATCGTTGGGAAGGCTATTTTGTTTCTTTTGAATATGGCGAGGATGATGCGGGCGGTACTTTAACTGTTGCGTGTAATGGTGCTATGAAGCAGATGGATAACTACCTTGCGTATCCTGAGCACCTTACTCAGCCTATTAGTTACGAATACGCTATTGAGCGTCAGTTTGATACAGCAAGTAGGCCAGATAGTCGTTTACGTAATTGTATTCCTTTTAAAGAAACTGCTCTTACTGACCCAGATTTTGCTTTTTTGGGAAATAACCCTAATAACATTTTCCTTCAAGCTAGTTACCAAAACTATAACTCTAAAGACGCTATTTATAACAAAACTATGTCTAAGTATTACAAGCCAATTAATTTAAATGATGGCGATATTTGGTCTGGCTTGTTAACTAGATCAACAGGTAATTTTGAGCCTGTGTTGTCTAACTATATTCAAAATCTTTTAGAAAGTATGCACACTCCTTATGGTAGCTTTACTTTGCTTTTAAAAGAAGGTCGTCAGCCTTACTTTAAGCATCGCACTCGATTAACTGTTCCAGCGGAAGATACTTTAATTGTTGATATTTTGTGGCCTGGAGTGAAGTTGAGTGTTACGCAAGATTTTACGCAAAAAGTTAATGTTGTTTATGGTTCAGGTAAAGCGTTGAATGGCGATACTTTTACTAACATTTCTTACGATTCAAGCGGGTCTCGCAGCACTTACTTACCTTTTGCTTACAAAAAAGAAAATTATCCAAAAGTTACTAGTAACGAATTTTTTAATAAAAACAAAATGAGTAAAGAGGTTTCTTTAAATTTTTGGTCTGGCTTAGATACTGCTGATGCGAAACTTGTGGCTGAAAAACATTTAGAGTTGTTTTCTGAGCCTGGTATTACTGCTCAATTAACCTTAAACGTTGATTTACAGTTATCTGACGGTACTGGTGTCGCGCGCCAAACTTTAACTGCCGGCAGGAGCATTCTTGTTAAAGGTTTGTTTGGCAATCAGCAAGGTGTTTTGTTTCATGTTACCGAGCATTCTTATTCTGGATCTGACAATACCGTTACTTTGACTTTAGATAGCAAGTATCGCAATCAACTTACGGTTCAAGAAGTTCGTATGCGCGGTAAAGATTCAATGGTTATTTCGCGTCTTTTAGGTGTTGGACAGTTTAAGCCAAATATTGATGACTTGCTGTTTCCGTGGTCGTATGAACAGGGTTCTGGTTTTGTTCCTGTTGGTTCTAAATTTTTATGGGAATCTGCTAACAGGGCAAACATTAGTATTGGTGATTTTCCTTGGTCTAATCTGACTACAAATTTTCCTCCTGCTGGGTTTAATTCTAGTAATGTCGATGACAGTTCTAGCCATTACGTTGCTTTGTCTGGTCCAGCCGACACAACGAATGCTGATAAAAATTGGACTAGTGCTATTCCTGTAATGTTTGCATCTGCTGGATCTATTGCTTCTGTTCGTTTTGTGGCCGTAAAAGCTGACGGCACTCCTTATAACGTGCCTTTTCATGTTTCTTTGTGGTATGAATCATCTGATGGTGCTAGTGGGTTATCGTATTATGCTACTCCGAGTTTGCCTGCACCAGCGTCTTCAACAAACGTTGCTAGAGCAACTAACGCTAAAACTAAAAACTCGCCAGCTAGTAACGTTTCTGGAATTTTAACTCTTGCTAAAGTAGAGAACAAAGGATCTAAAGCCGGAACTATTACTGCTACTTTAAAACTTAGTAATGCCTCTGCAAAAATTTTTACACAACTTACTAATAGTGGAAAAATTCAAATTAAAGATACAAAAAATATTAAAAACGCGTCTACGCAATTTTTTACTATTATTTCTTCAGATAGTGTGACTAGAACTATTAAGTTTTATGTTAAAACTTCAAACGCTGCTTCTTTTAATCAAAATAAAATTTTGACGGAAACCGTTAAAAACATTTGTTTTATTAGCGGCTATTCTTCTACTCCTAGAGATGCAGGGTTTATACCCGAGGGCTTTAGTTATAAGTGGGGGCAGCATTATCCGTTTTATTCTAAAGCTTGGGAAAAGATTGAGGCTGAGGGTAAGACTTATACTGATGATTCTTATGTCGGCTCTAACACACCTATTGCTGGTTGGGGTACTTTTTATGAGTTAGCGGGATTTTATCCCAATAATGGTGGTATTCAGCAGTATGCGCCTGCTACTGGCTTGTTTTCTGATGACACGCCTTTTAGTTTTGATTTTACGTCTTTAACTACAGATAACGTTATTTCTAGCGATACTCCTACGCAAAACACTAACCCTAGTACTGATGGTACTTATGGGGCTAATGAGAAAAAGCATGCTTCTGGTAATGCTTTGATTTATTGTGATCAGGAGTATGACGATGTTACTGGTACGCTTGTACCACGCACGGAAAGTGTTTATTTTATTGGTCGTCTTTACCGCCAAAACCCAGGAGGTTCATAATGTTAGGTGCGCCTACAGGTACTTTAATTGGCAGTTTTTTATCATACATTTCAACTACTAATACTACTTATTTAGCATTACATACCGGCACGCCTTCTATGTATTCACCAGCCGCTAATGAGATTGGTACTCGTCAGTTAGTAACTTGGAATGTTAATGCTCAGACTGCTAGTAATGCTTCAGACATAGTATTTACTGGTCTTTCAACTGCAAACATTTCTTTTGTAACTATTAACGATGCTCCTACTAGCGGAAATGTATTGTTTATGATTCCTTTAGCTGAGCCTTATAGTTTGGTGACTACGGGATCTACTGGTATTTACTCTATTGCTGCTAATTCTTTGTTTCTGAGTTTTGAAACTAATCCGTCTATCTACACGTTAGATGGCGGCACTCCTTATACTGTCTGGTCTACCCCTTCTGTTGCTGTGGGCGACGGAGGAACTCCTTAGGATAGGATTGGTTTATGTCTACTAAAATTCAAGTTCGTCGCGGTACTGCGGCGCAATGGACTTCTGCTAACCCTACTTTGACTGCGGGTGAGATTGGTTTTGAAACCGATACTGGTAAATTTAAAATTGGTAATGGTTCTGACGCTTGGAATTCTTTAGTTTATGCAATTGCTGGTAGCGCCACTACTGCCACTACTGCCACTAATTTGTCTGGTACGCAGACGCAAAAATTTGTTTATGCTGCCCCTGCCGCTGCAAATGGAACTGCCTCGTTTAGGGCTTTGCTTGCAACCGACATTCCAACCTTGAACCAGAACACAACTGGCACTGCTGCAGGTATTACTGGGTCTTTGTATTACGCAAACAATGGCGATTTTACAATGACAGAATCAGGACAAACAGCAGGTGTTGTTACTAACACTAATGCGGCAGTTAAATGTTTTGGTGTTGGTGCTAATCTTGCGGCTAATACTGCTTACGAAATAGATATTTATTTGCCTTTAGTATTTACAACAACAGCAGCTTTGCAGCCAAGGTTAAATACATCTCATACAAATGGTTTAACGCTTTATTCTGGTAGTTATACAATAACTTCAGATTATGTTTCTACTTCTGCTAGCGAAACAGCTATTTCCGCTAATACAAGAGCAGTGCGTTATTACTCTAATGCTACAAATATCAGCACCAGCACTATGTCTGTAGCTTCACTAACTACTAGTACTTTTTATTCTTTTAAAATTTATATAAAAGGCATTATAAGAACAAATGCCGCGGGCACTTGGAATGTATTTTATAACCCTTCTGCTGGCACAACAACGGGAACCATACTACGTGATGGTGCGTACATGAAATTTAACTTAGTTGCTACAGGTTCAGCATCTCCTACAAGTATTGGGTCGTTTTCATAATGATTATTAATTGGAGTACAAATTAATGGCTAATGCACATCCTTACCCAATAAAGATAGATCAGGGTGGTACTTGGACTCTTTCTTTGACGTACAAAATTAACAATGCTTTGGTTAATTTAACTGGTTTTACAGCATCAATGATGGTTCGCAAAAATTACACCGACGACAATGCCATTTTAACTTTGACTACTGCTAATGGTGGGATCACGCTAGGCGGGGCTGCCGGAACTATTGTTTTAACTGCCTCGGCTACTTTGACGGCCGCTATGCCACCTGGTAATGGCGTTTATGACTTAGAACTATACACAGGTAGCGAGGTTCGCAAGCTTCTTCGAGGCGATGTAACTATTGTTCCAGAGGTTACTCGATGAGTGAGATTGTCGAAATAGGCAAAGATACGGTCAATTTAACGGTTGTTGATAACAATGTGTCTCTTAACGTCACAACGTCTCAAATAAGCCTTGAGACGGCTTCTGTGGGCCCTCAGGGCATTCAGGGTGTAACTGGCGCTACAGGGCCTGCTGGGCCTACGGGGCCAGGTGTAGCGGCTGGCGGAACGACTGGGAAAGTATTAGCTAAAACTGCTGACGAAGATTATGTAACAGGCTGGATAACGCCTAACGCTGGCACGGTAACGAGCATCACGGCGTCCTCACCACTCACAGGTGGAGTAATCACTAGCACTGGCACGATTGGGATTGCAGACATCGCTAACGCAGACATTTCCGCTACTGCTGGAATTGTTGATACGAAACTTGCGACTATTTCTACTGCTGGGAAAGTGTCTGGCACAGCAATCACATCTGGGGCGATTACAACAACTGGTGGCATTAACGTTACTGGTGGTGGTCAAGGGATTAGAGCAACTGGTTCTGCTGGTTATCTCGAATCTTCGACATACATACAAACACTTCAATTTATTGCTGGTAAAACAAGTCCAGCAACCGCAGGATCAGTTCTCATTACTGGTTCTACTTCTGGTACAGCAACATTAAATGTTCCAGCAACTGCTGGCGGTACACATACTTTCCCAGCAACTGGTGGAACGGTTGTCAATAGCGCAACAACATCACTACCAAATGTAACTAGCGCATCTAGTTTGGCAACTGTTGGCACTATTGGTTCAGGCACTTGGCAGGGTGGAATTATTCAGCCAGCCTACGGTGGTACAGGTAGCACCTATGGCGCCCTAATGGTCGGCCACAGCCAACTCAATGCCGCTGCTACTAAAAACGCTAACGACACTACGCCTGAAGCGGTATTTCGTACAGGTACAGCAAACTCAACAATTCAATATTTCAATGTCGATGCTGACACCATGTACTTCTTTGAGGGCTTTATTCAAATTAATAAAACTTCAACTTCATCAGTAATCAACACTAGCCTTTTGTATGTAAATACTGGCAACACTAGTGCCGTTACTGGCGGTGAACAATCCGCTCGTCTGCAAGTGCAGTATGCCACTTCAAGTGCTTTAATTGGTGTAGGCGTAGCAAGCGCAACAGCAACTGCTGCCGCATCAGCCACTTCAGCCATAACCACTATCTATTGCACTTTAAGAGGTTTTATCCGCACTCATGCAACAACCGCTGGTCGAATAAACATTGCGCAATGGCTTGATACCGCTGGCGCATCAGCGCCAAGTTGGA